>ENA-ORPK01000398-ORPK01000398.1-human-gut-metagenome-genome-assembly--contig:-NODE-398-length-41162-cov-5.089790_pt1 | contig 41162 bp, 31 predicted proteins | sample MGYA00242139_ERZ509068 | MGnify/ENA primary metagenome ERZ509068 (study PRJEB26280, sample SAMEA2338687) | human gut metagenome | biome: human gut; feature: human-associated habitat; material: faeces...
AGAATTAGAACGTTAAAGCGAGTTTCTGGTTTACACAGAATTCCGTATTCTCTCTCATCTTTATCCTTTTTAGCATTTTTTACGTTAATTTTTTATGAAACAAGTGGATTTCCTCTAGTGATTTCCGTTTTCTTTGCTATAGTTAATCTAGCTACTTTCATATCTAGCTTGCTTGGGCTACCTTGCTTGAGGATGAGATTAAGCAAAAATAGCAAAAACAAGATAATAGATTTAGAGAATAGCTATGACAAGAAGGAGATTGATGAGCAAACTTTATGCCTAGAATCTATTAGGGTCCTCCTAAAAGAGAAGTAAAATAGGGATGAAAAACTCAAAAAACTCTTAAAAAGTCATGCTTAGTTTGTCATAATATTAAAGAGATAAAAAATATGAAAACAAGTGAAGTAAAATTCAAAGAAACATTGAAGGCCGAAATGGAAAAGGCCTCCCTCTCCTCCTTAGGGTTATCAAGGGCTCTAGGAGTTGATGAAGATAGGGTCTTAGCTTTCCTAGATGGAAGCAAGGAACCTACATTCCAGGAATTAAGGTTATTAAGCCATATATTCCTCGTATCGATTGATTATCTAGTCAAGGGTGAATAACTCTTATTAATACCTTAAACATAAGATATTAATAGGTTTTTTCCTTTTCTCTTCTTAATCTAGCTAATTTCTTAACTTAAGAAATTTTGACATTTTCCTATTAGATGTTATTATGTCGCCATAAAAAAGGGGCGACAAACAATTGAAAAGATTCTCTAGAAAAAGGAAAAATGGTTTTATAAGCTTTGGGGTAATGGTATTTTCTTTTACCTCGATTATTTCAACTGGCTTTTCAACCTGGATCATAGGCAACGAAACCGCCGAGGCTCAGATTAACGTGGGCGCGGATGATTTGATTGACTTGAACGAATATTTTCTGTTTGTTGACTCTCCGACTATTTTTGAATACACGAGTGACGGATTGGTAAAGGACCATGTGATTAGTTCGGCATCCACGGACGGCTATATAGAAATCCCGTTTCGCATTGATACAAAAGGCGGAAAAATTAGAGACCATTTGTCAAGTCGAACAGGTTTCACTTTGGGAACGGTTTTGGTTGATAGAAATCAAAATTTAGACTTGTTTTCCGTTTGCTCTGCAACGGAAGTCAAATTAGCGATTTCGGCTGCAACAAACAGTTTTTCTGATACGGATTACACCATCGTTTCTCAATCGAATGTCGCCGCAAACAAAGAACTTAGCTCTAACTTTGACTTATCCGTTTTCCCGTATTTAGATGAATCGCTAGTTTATTTTTCTGTTAGATACAAGGTTAATTTCAATGTCACGGATTTTAAAAAGTATGTTTATGACAAATTGAGTAACGGCTCTTTCCGCTTCTCCTTCAAGGCAGGGGGGATTTTCGGTAATGAATAAAATCAAGAAATTGCCGTTGTTCTTGTCAACATCGTCCTTATTGGCATATATTGGCTACGGAAGCTGGGTGCTCAGTTCGTTCAAGGAAAGCAATGAATTCTTCACGAAACCGGCCCGCGAGGTTTGCTACATCAAGAACTCGAATGGAACCACTCGTTATACTTCTTTGGACTATGCGCTCAAGATAGCTGCGAGCAATGGCGTGAAGGACCAAATTTTTGTTTTGCCTCAAGATGGCACCTCCACCTGCCAAGCGGTCCAAATCAAAGAATCGCACACCATAAAGAACGGCGATTCCCTTAAACTTCCATATGAAAGCGAGACGACCAAGCCCAGCGATTTTACTGGAAGCTCGGTCATAGACAGCTCTAAGGGAAATGTTGATGCATATAGGAGAACCCTTGTCGAGATGATTAACGGTTCTAAATTGACCATTGAAAGCGGTGGTTCTTTGATTGTAGGAGGCGTATTCAACACGGTGGGCGTCACCGGAAAATACGCTGAGATTACCCTTGATTCCAATTCATCAATCATTTGCAATGGAACCATGGAGGTTTACGGCTATATTAAGGAAAAGGCATCATCATCTAAATTTTCTTCAAAAACCGATGGGAAAGAAATGAACGAAAATGATTCGGGGCGTTATGTTGAATTTGGATCTACGGGCTCCTTGACATGCCTTTTGGCTATAAAAGACGCGTCATCAGGAGGCGTTATGACCAGCCTTAACGAGTCGGGGGTCTGCCCGACAAATGAGTTCAACATCCAATCCATCCAGACGTACACGACTTTTAAATATGGGTCGAAAGCGGTTGCGTTGGCCCGTATGAGCGCCGCAGGTAAAACGATGGAGAAACAATGTGGTTTCATCGGCAAGGATGGACCAACAAATAAAGCGGAGGAGAACTGCGTCTTCTACCTGAAATCTGGTAGTTCCCTTTCCATGGAATATGTTCCTGCAAACCCCGGAGTAACCAATCCTGCCCCCAAAGCTGATTTTTCGAAGTACGTGCTTAACGGGCAAATTAGCCTAGGAAGCCTTTATCTGGATGTAAAAGTTACGACAATCGATACAACCAAATACTATTTTCCTCTGTCCTATTTAATGAATTTGTATATCGAGAACGGAGGAGAATTCACTCTTGATCACCAGTTGAAAATTTATCCCGGCTCCTCCTTGAACATAAAAAAAGGTGGCAAGCTAAGTCTCAATTCCGATTTGGTTGTGTACACGTGTGCTGATTTGGCGAACTTCGATTCCTCATCGTCATTTTATTATCCGGTAGCTGCAATCGGAGTCGATGGCAAGCTTGTTGATAACGGTCTTTTTGCGACTTCCTCAAAAGGCCATTTTGGTGGGCAGGTTATACATACGAATCTTGGTGGATCGTCCGCCGATTTCTCCTTGGCTGACGCGGCCAATCTCATTGCCACCTCAACGGAAGGTACGAAGAAAGTTGCCGTCAATAAGCAAGCGACCGGCATTTTTAAAACGTCACATGGATTCAAGGAGTCGCTCATCGCACCGAAGCAGATCGTCACATCTGCAAAGGAAAACGAGACTTTTTACTGGAATGGGAAATACGAAACGACCGTAAATATTTCTGTTCAACTGACCCAGCAATACGATAACAACGTTTACGGCTACACGATTAGTTGCGCCGATGACGCTAGCGGTACTAATGCTGCCTCCTTATCTGCTGAGAATTCCACTGATATCAAGTCTTATCAGGTCAGCAATCAGAAATACGTAAGATTCCAAACCAAGCGCATTGCCGGTATCCAAGTGGACTTCGGCGATGGTGTGAGAAAGGAAATTGACCAGTCCATCTGGTACAAGGTTGGTGATGATGATATCCATGTTTACATCACTCCTTTCGAAGGCGTAAGCGTTGATATCACAACTTCAGGAAACAGTGGCGCTGGGAAAGTAGAATACACGCTTTACGAGTCAGAGACCCAAAATGGTGCTTTCGAGCAAGTGGGTTACAACAACACAGGTGATCTCCAGGTGAATGTCATCAAAGGTCGGTACTTTAAGTTTACGACAAAATCAAACTATGGATATTGGTTTACAACCAAGCCCGTTTTAAAAGATGGTGTTAAAGTCGGAGTGCATGGCACAGAGAATTCTCAATTAAGCACCGACAAAGCATTGGGCAACAATATCGTTTATTATGCAGATGGGAATTACGAGTTCAAATTCAGCTGGAATTTTACATGTATTATCGAGGGAACCACAATTGCTTTGGCAAATGGCCAAACGAAGAAGGTTGAGGAGCTGACCGATGAGGATATACTACTCGCGTTTGATCACGGCAAAGGTGAGCTTGTTTCCGCACGACTTTTCTTCAATTACCATCAGAACGAAAGCAACATCGTTACTGCTCCGATACTCAATCTTCGCTTTGACGATGGCACTCAAATTGGAATCCACATCGATCATGGTTTCTTTGATTTGACTCTAGGCAAATACGTTTACATTAACAAAAACAATTATATGGGCTTTATTGGGCATGATTTCGTGACTGTTGATTGCGGGAAGTTGGGTAAGACACGGTTGGTTTACGGAAGCGTCTCAATCAGAACGGTCCGCGTGTATTCGCCAGTATCCGTCTATCATCTTAACGTTATCACTAATGGCCTCCTTTCCATTACCGGAGAGATCGAGGGATGGTTTAATTATTTCGATTACGGCTCTTCCCTCAAATATGACCATGATAAGATGAAAGAAGACATCGGTAAATATGGGCTTTATGTCTATGATGACTTCAAGGATTATATCCGGAAGGAGATCTTTGACATGCTTCCAATTCCTTATTTAAAGGTATCGGTAGGTAAAGGATTAACTACAAAAGAAAAGATTATTCAAGTCATGAAGAAGTATCTTAGCTTTATGTAGAATTATCTATCCAAGTTAAGTCTGAATGCTTTCAAGAGCCAAAAAGAAGCCTCTAGGGACATTTTGGTTTATTTAGGGTGATTAATACGCTAAATAATCATTTAGTGCTTGCTTGGTGTTTTTAGAGATTTACGCTAGGCTATAACTCTATTTTTGATAGAATTTTTAGATTGAATTTTCCTTTGTCAAAACAAACAATTTAGTTAATGAATAAGGAGCGTTGCCGCGTGGATAAGAGAGATTTCATAAAGTCATTGCCGAAAGTGAAAATTGTTATAGGTAATGGATTTGATTTATATTGCGGTTTAAAGACTAAATATAAAGATTATTTCGATAATAACAAAGATAAGTATCATTTCATTAATGAAAAATATAGGGAATATTTGGATATGAGCATAGTTGACTTTGATTTTCCTGACAAAAGGATAAATTTGCTTAATTCCTGGGATTTGTTCTTTGCATTAAATGGCGTTGATAACAATCAAATGTTTGACTCTAATTGGTGCGACATTGAAAGATTGATGCTTTCGTCTTTCCCGGTTCATGTGAGTAGCAATGAAAGAAACACAGTAACTTCAAAGATTGATTGGAGTGTAGTGAAAGGTCTTGTTACGAAAGATGAACACAGAAAATGCTGCGACATTTATGATTTTATAGCCGAGTTTATGAAAAAGAGAATGAAATATTTAGGGGCCAACTCAGAATTGTTCTATGAATTTTTGTTAAGTGAATTAAAGGCGTTTGAAAAGAATTTTGGCAATTATATATATGAACAAATAGTCCCAAAAACACCAGAGAGCAATTTTATTGATACGACAAAAAAAGAGTATTTCTGGGAAGCGGAAGCTACTATTAATGAGCTTTGTGACATTAACAATCTCGTATCAATTGATACCTTTAACTACAGTGATATGTGTATTGAGAATTTAAAATGTCCTATTCAACATATCAATGGTTCTTACCAGAATCCTATTTTTGGAATTGATTCATCATTTGAGCCTGACGGTGAATGCTTTATTTTTACCAAAACTGCTAGAAGGATAGATTCCGATATGTTTAATCAAAGTTTTGAAAGAAAGCCAGATTTCGAAAATGTTGTTATATTTGGCCATTCTCTAAATGAAGCGGATTATAGTTATTTCTTCCCTCTTTTTGACAAATTAAATCTATTAGATTCTTTAGCGAATAATGTAGTTGTATTCGCATATTCTATTTATGATGAAAAACAAGAAAAGATGATTAAATCAACTTTGAGAAAATCAATTTCCAACATAATGTTCGCGTATGCAAAAAGCAAGGGGGTATCAGAACCTCAAAGATTCTTAGATAGTTTGAGCACTCAAAATAGAATAGTTATTTATGAGTTACCGGCTCACCTTAATATCGATCTCCAATCATTTTTAAAGGGCAAATAAAACAGACTGTTTTTCAGGTTTTCGAAAAACTTAATTTTTCTATTGTAGGTTTTTGAAAAACCTGTTACTATTTATTTGTGAGGTGAACAAATGGGAAACATATCGTCAAAAACACTTGAACTATTTATTAAAATTAATGAATTAGCAGGTAATGAATTTACAAATCAATTATCTTTTGTTACTTACTTTTTAAAGGCAAATCCCTATAAAAGCGATTTGGAAGACGCGAAAATATATTGGTTCGATAATGACAATTTTATATATGAATACTCTCGTACATTAGAGATGCTTTTAAATTATAGTAAGAGCATTAATCCAATTCTCCAGGATTTATTTTATGATGCGTTAGATATTATGACTTTTTATCTTGGTGGTAACTTAAGAGAAATTGCAGAAGCCCCAACCCTTATTAAACAATTTGTCAAAGAAGCTACTGTTGATGAACTTAAAACTCTATTATTGAGAAACATTAACGCTAATATAGATCCTTTGGAGGACTCTTCTCCAAGCGTTGCAAAATTATCGGAGCAATTGCTTTGCTTAAAAAAAGATGATTCAGTCTTGGATTTATGCTCAGGCAAGGGTGAGTTTTTATCCTCGATTAGCAGTGGTGGCAAATTAACCGGCGTAGAGATTAATAACGACATTCTAAAAAAGTCATTTGTTTACTGCTTATTAAATGATAAAAAACCGGAGCTTCTTCACCAGGATGCATTAACTTTTGTTGGAAGGACATACGATAAAATATTTTGTGAATATCCGTTTGGGCTTATATATGATCGACCTTTTCAATTTTTGGGTTGTGAAAAGTGGAAGCCACTTCCTGTTACTGATTTAAAAAGATCAATGACATCTTGGATATTCATTTCTAAAGTACTATCTTTGCTAGATAAAAATGGTATTGCGGTTGTTCGTTGCAATGACGGGGCTTTGTTTTCGACATATGAAAATGACATCAGAAAGATGGCTATTAGTATGGGCTTGGTCAAAGGCGTGATTTCTTTACCGTCAAAAATATATGTCGGTGCAAATGCAAAAACTTCCTTGTTGGTTTTGTCTTATGGCAATGAATCAATAAGATTTGTGGATGCTACCTCATTTGGCATGACTAATACACGTAGCAAATGCGTTTCTTTTGCCGATGATGATATCAAAGAAATAGTGAAGCTATTTAATTCTAACGAAAAATATGACCTTGCCTTAACTGTTAATAATGAAGACTTCGATGAATCAAATTTGACTGTCAATAGATATTTAAGGCCAAAAATTAGTAGAATCGAAATTAAAGATGGTAAGAAGCTTAGTGATATTTTAGATCGCTTGGTAAAGAGCGCTGTTTTTAATTCTGCTTTTTTAACAAATAATCCAGGAAGCGGAATTAAAGTGTTGTCGAGTTCTGATATAAAAGATGGAATAGTAGATGCCAGAAATCTTCCATATCTATCCTTAGAAGGGATGGAATATCTTCCTAAAAATTGGAAGAATTCTATTCTGGAAAATGGTGACGTGATAATGACGAACAAATCAACCATTATAAAATCGGCAGTTGTGAATATAGAGGATGAGAAAGTGCTCCTTTTTGGTTCTCTTTATGCAATGAGATTAAAAAATGATGTCTTGCTTCCTTCCTATTTGTGCGGTTTTATCAATAGTAACGTTGGCCAGATGCTATTGAAAACTATTCAGACCGGTACTGTTATTTCTATGATTACAGTTGGCAATCTTTTGGAATTCATTGTTCCATGTCCAAGTATTACTAAACAAATAAAGCTAGTCGAACAAATGTCTATTACGCTTGATATGATTAGAGAGTCGAGAGAAAGAATTATAAAACTCCAAAATAGTTATGAAAGGTCTTTTGATGACTTGATAGTTGAGGAGGAATGACTGTGGAACCCCGTTTAACAAGTAGCCAAATTTCCGTTATTTTTCTTAATCTTGAAAGAGAAGCGCTTGAGGCTAACAGCCACGGAAAAATATTCGACTTTTTAAAAGAACACAACATTCCTTACGATGCTTGTGATGAGTGTGACTATGACAAGTCTACTGTTAAACTTTTGATTGCTGGTGATTCCTTTCTAAAAAAAGACCGTATATTGAAGGTTTTAAAAAAGTTAGGGATAGACAAAAACAGAGTTGATTTTATTCTTGATTACCACGAACTAAAGAGTTTCAGATGGAATGATTTGCAATATTCTAGGAAATATTCTGATGTTGTTTTTGGACCTTGCCCCCATAGCGCTATTGGAAAAGGTGATTTCGGTTCCATTATTTCTAGAATGGAAAAAGACGATGGTTGGCCTAATCCGATAAAGGCATCTGCGAATGGCGAATTGAAGTTTACTCAACAATCTTTGATTAAGGCTTTGGAGGAGACAGAATTTTACAAGAAAAAATTATCTGAATATTAGCTTTCGAACAAATTCAAAACTACAATTGTCTTTGGTATAATAATGAGGATTAATCCTTTAGAAGGGTATATTTGTATGGCTCAAATAGATGAAAAAGTATTATGGGGTGCTGCCGAAAAATTAAGAGATAAGTGCGACCCTGCTGATTATAAAAATGTTGTCTTAGGTTTGGTTTTCTTGAAATATGTCAGTGACAAATTCGTTAGCAAGTATAAAGAACTTAAAGAAGTTGGTGATGGGAGAGAAGACGATGAAGATTATTATATCCAAGATCATGTCTTCATAGTTCCTCACGAAGCGCTATGGTCTGAAGTAGCCAAACATTCAAAGCAAGAGGATTTAGGCCAAGTTATCGATAATGCCTTTATTCTTCTTGAAAGAAATAATAACCAACTTAAAGGCATACTTCCTAAGACTTACTCTAAAAGCGATTTAGACAAAAATGCTTTAGGCGAGTTGGTGGATTTCTTTACTAATAACCTAAATATGGAAGACGCCGATGGTGATTTCTTTGGACAGGTATATGAATATTACATTGGTGCTTTTGCAAAATACATACCTACAAAAGGCGGCGAATTTTTTACGCCGAAATCGGTAGTGGAACTAATGGTCGATATCTTACAGCCTTATAAAGGAAGAGTTTATGATCCTTGCTGTGGGTCTGGTGGCATGTTTGTTCAATGCTCTAAATTTGTTAAAGAACACCAAGGCTTGGTAGATGATATTTCTATCTTTGGTCAAGAATCTAATCCAGGCACATGGAAAATGGCAAAGATGAATTTGGCTATACGTGGTTTAGAAGGTAATTTGGGTGAAAGAAACGCCGATTCATTTACTGATGATTTGCATAAATCCCTAAGAGCTGATTTTATCTTGGCTAATCCGCCGTACAATTTAAAAGATTATTGGAGGCCATCGCTTGAAGGCGATCCAAGGTGGCTATTTGGCCGTCCAAATGATAAAGATGGAAATTATGCCTGGCTGTCTTTAATGTATTCAAAATTAGCACCTAGGGGTAAAGCTGCAATTCTTATGCCTAACGGTGCTACTACTTCGAATGCTGACGCAGATTATAAAGTCAGGAAAGCCATGATTGAATCTGGCAAGGTTGAAGCTATTTTGGCCTTGCCTAATAAATTGTTTTCTAATGTTTCTATTTCTGTTCAATGCTGGATATTAAATAGAGCAAAAACTGATACAGATGTTTTGTTTATTAACGCTGATTCAATGGGGAAGCTAATTAGCAGAAGAATTAGAGTTCTTGAAGAATCCGACATTCAAAAGATCGTTAAAGTATATAGAGATTTTGAAAACGGGACATTAGAAGATGTTCCTGGTTTCTGCAAAAGAGCTTCTTTAGATGAAATCGTCTCTAAGGATTATTCACTTAATCCAGGACGTTACGTTGGTGCAGATGAATCCAATAAGCTTTCTCCGGAAGAAATTCAGGAAGAGATTAGGAAAGCTTCTGCCGAATTATTTAAATTAATGGAGGAGGGAAAAGAACTAGAAGAAAAAGTTAAAGAGATTTTAGAAAGAGAGATGAAGTAGTGTCAACTATGTGACGTTGAATCGCCATAGGTGGAACCTTTATTTCTATATCATATAGAGTTTTGGTTGTCAGAGATGGTACGGCTGCTCCTTCGGAATATCTATTTAATCCAATTGTGGATAAAAGATAATATAAATAATTCGGGATTATTATCGTTTTGTTAATCTCGGTATAGAAAAGAGTATCTATTGCCCAAAAAGGTTTATTGATATAAAAAGGTTGTCCGATAGTGCCTTTTCTACCAATCAAAACAGATTCATCTTCATATAACGCATTAGTAGCATATCCGATTATTCCACCCGTTCCCAAAATGGGTATTTGACTAATGGTAGTTTCTACTTTTCGTTGATTCTTTCCATAATAAATTTTAAGAATATCTTTTAGTTTCATGAATTATGAGAACTTATAAGATTAAAGAAATAGGAAGAGTTGTTACTGGAAAGACTCCTTCTACAAACAAGGAGGAATTCTATAATCACAATGATTTTCAATTTTTATGTCCGCCCGACATAAAAAATCCTAGATTTATTTTAAAAAGTGAGAAACATGTGTCCAAAACTGCTTTTGAGAATTGCAAGTCTATTCAACTGATGCCTAATTCAATTTTGGTAGATTGCATTGGCGCAGACCTAGGAAATGTTGCTATTACCACATCTAAATGCATTACCAATCAGCAGATTAATGCGATAACTGATATAAAACATAATATTGTTACGCCTTTATATCTTTACTACTACTTCAGCACAAAGAAGGCTTATTTTCATTTAATCGGTCAGAATGGAAGCACAATGCCAATAATAAATAAATCCATGTTTGAAAATATAGAAATAAAAATACATTCACCAGACGAGCAGCGCCACATAGTTGACACTATCGGAAGCATCGATGATTTGATAGAAAAAAATAATATATTAAAAGAAAAAACACTCTCCTTGGCTAAGTTAATGTATAATTTCATGTTTCCGGAATTAATGATCGAGAGTCTGGATAAGAAACATACTTTAAACGAATATATTGAAAGAATCACCACCGGTCTTAACCCAAGACAAAACTTTAAATTAGGAACAGGCAATAATTTTTATATAACAGTAAAAAATATAGATGATGGCGAATTGCTATTTAATTCCTGCGATAAAATTGATGATAGAGCCTTAGCGATAATTAACAAAAGATCAAAAATCGAAAAAAACACTATTTTATTTACTGGCATCGGTTCAATCGGAAGAACGTGTTTTATAAATGGAAAACCTGAAAACTGGGATATAAGCGAATCTGTATTTGCTTTCAAACCCAATAAAAAAATACCGGCAGAGTTTTTATATATGATTTTGATAAGCACTCCTTTCCAATCGTATTGTTTAAACAATGCATCCGGAAGTGCTCAAAAAGGAATTCGTATGGAATGCTTAAAAAAATATCCGATGCCAAGAATCGATGAAAAGAAAATTAAAACATTTACCAAAAATATTGAACCTTTAATAAAAATGTCGTTTGAATATGGTGGAAGAAACAAAAGATTAAAAAAGATAAAACACGTTTTATTGGAGAGATATTTTTGATTACCAATCAACTAACTTATCGACTATTTCCTTTTGCTCTTCACTAGTTTTTCTTAAATATATTCTAGTAGTTTCTATAGATTCGTGACCCATTAAATCCGCTAGTAATGCTATGTCTTTTCTCTTTTCTAGAAAATTTTTGGCAAATCTATGTCTAAAAGAATGGGGATAAATAACCTTTAAATTCATTTTATATTTTTTCGCTAAAGCTTTTAATTGATGAGCGATTCCTCTTGTGGTTATTTGCTTTCCTTCTTTGTTTAAAAATAAATATCCATTATTTCTATTAATGGAAAGATAGTAATCTATAGCCTTTGAACTAAGTTTTTTCGGAATAAAGATCCTTCTAATCTTCCCTGATTTTGTATATAAATCAATATAACCTCTGATTAAGTGTTCAAATTTAAATTGTATTAATTCAGAAACTCTTGCACCTGTAGCAGCTAAAAACCTAACTACATAATACCACTCGTAATTCTCGTCTTTTAGCAACTTTGTTTTGAAAAATTCATAATCTGCATCGGATATTACATTTTCTAAATATGTCTTTTGTTGAATTCTTATATATTTAAGTTTTAGTTTTTCTTTGCCTAAAAATTCCAGGTATTTATTAACTCCCTGAATCCTAAGGTTCACTGTTTTTCCTTTATATTTATCTACTAAAACGGCTTTATAAGCCAACAAGTTTTGCTTATTTATTTCTTTGAAATCTTTGAAATACAATTCAACGGCAGTCAAATAAGACTGTATTGTGTTGTTTGAAAGATTTTGATGAAGCAAAAAGTTTCTATACTCTTTCATAAAAAAAGATACCTCCAGTTAATTGAAGGTATCCTACTAATTAAAAGTACTTTTGTAACAATTGTCGTTTTAAGTTTGAAAGTTTAATTTTCATTTTTTCCAAAAACAAAATTCGGTTCAAGAGTGGATATAATGCCAAATTAAAAGACTTTAGCTGTTCGCTAGCCGGATATATAATTTCTAAATCTTTTAAAAGTGCTGAATTGAAGGCTTTTCCTATTGAAGAAGTACTTTCCATATTTTTTTCAAAATTAAAATATTTCAAAAAGCAAAATAAATATGGCCTCATATTATCCGCTACTTTAAAACATGCAATTGCTTCATTTGTTGCCATTACGCTTTCTGCAATAGCGATTCTTCCGAGCGTAAGTTTAAAGGAAAGCAGTATATCTCCTTTTTCAACTAATGGAATTTTGAACTTTTTAATTGCGTCTTTCGTTAAAAACTGCGAGGCATTAAAAACAAAAGTACCATCATTTTTCATGTCCTTTATAGATAGCCACTTGCATTCTTTTGGATCATTTGAAAACCATTGCGTTTCTTTCGTAGGTGGTGTTCTACCAATTGTTATCTTGAATAAATTTCCTAATTTTTTTGACTCTCCTATAAAATGAAACGATTTATAGATTAGCCATATAAGATGGTTTAAAACATTGACTTGTTTATCACAAATTTCTATCAAATCGTCGACACTTCCTATAGTGTCAACTATTTAGAAATATTTTGATAAGAGTAATTCTTTAATTCTCTTTATTTTCAACGTCTTTTCATAATAAAAATACGCTTGGTCAACAAGGGATTTTAGAATTTTAGTATCTTCGGAGCTAAGTACTTTGATTGATAATTCTTTAAGCATTATTGTTAAATTCAGGTTTTTAATTCCGTTAGAACCATTTTCGTACTGAAAGAACATACTATTTATATGGGCATGAGAAATTGAAAAATAGAGAGAAAGTGCGTCATCGATCGTTTTGCATCTTATGGTTCTAGAAAAACCGGAAGTACCATAATTTTTTAATCTAGAATTCAAAAATAAATCATTAATAATGCAAGATCTTCCGGTTGATTGGCTAGGACTTCCTCCGGATATCTCAATCAGAATATCATAAGGTTGAATAATGCCGTCCTTAATTTTGTTTCTTTTGACGTATCTAATAACAGGTTTGCCTGACTTTCCGCTTCTAATTTCATTAATATCCGTGCCACGTAGTACACAGCATTCGATACTGTCTTCGGTCGGCAAATCATTTCCATAGTCTATAGAAATAATTTTAGATACAGAGTCTATTCCCTTTTTGGTTTCACATTTTAAGCTTTGATAAAAATTGGAGGCTTCCTTAAACAAAAGACTAAAAATGGCATTATACTTTTCTATTAAATCATCTACCGTTCCTATAGTGTCAACTATGGAATTGACATTTGAAATGATATAATAGCGACCAAGGGATTAACGGAATGGTTTATGAAAGTGTAATAGAAGAAGCTATTATTCAGCTTCTTCAAAATAAAGGATATGAGTTAATTGATGAAAATGATAATTGGATTTCAAATCGTCAACTGGATGAATTCATAAATAAAGACCTTCTTTTAGAGTGTTTAGAAAGAATTAATGGGGTTCATGACTTAAATGTTTTAAAAGAAGCCGTTGATACGATAACAAGATTAGAAAATCCATCATTATTTGAAAGAAACTTCGCTTTTCATAAATATTTAATTGATGGAATAACAATAGAGTCAAAAGATTATGAAATTAATCCTTTGATTAGACTTATTGATTTCAAAAATCCTGAAAATAATACTTTTCAAGTTTGCCATCAAGTCAAGTTTAACGAGGGGCGAAATACTAGGATCCCCGACGTTATAATCTATATTAACGGCATTCCTTTAGTAGTAATGGAGCTTAAAACATTCGATGAATCTGCAACTGATGCCACTCTAGAACTTGCATATGCTCAACTTGGATCTAATAGTGAACACAATGGCTATCGTTACGATATTCCAACCTTATTTAACTACAATGCATTTTTGGTTATCTCTGATGGAGTGTCTAGCAAAGTCGGTACTCTTACTTCGAAAATTGATAGATTCAATGAATGGAAGAGTGTTAATGGTGAAAAAGGATATGACGATACCTGCACAAATAAACTAAATGTATTGGTAGATGGACTATTTGATAAAAATAGATTAGTAGATTTTTTGGCCAATAATCTCTTTTTTATTCAAGACAAAAATGATAAGCCCATAAAAATCATGGCTCAATATCATCAATATTTTGGTGTCCTTAAGTCCTTACACTCTGTTTTAAAAACAATAAAACCAGTAGGTGATGGGAAAGCTGGCATTATTTGGCATACCCAGGGTAGTGGAAAGTCCTTTTCAATGGTTATGCTGGCACATAGATTATTAATCAATCAATCTCTAGATGTTCCTACAATTGTACTCCTTACCGATAGAATTGATTTAGATGATCAACTATATAAAACGTTTTATAGCGCGAGAAATTATTTAAAATGCGAACCACAAATCGCTACTTCAAGAGAGGATCTTGTTAAAAAACTAGGAAAAATTAAGCAAGGTGGCGTAATTCTTACTACTGTTGGTAAATTTGACAAAGAGAATCTTCCAAAGAATGAAAGAAATAATATTATCGTTATGACTGATGAAGCCCATAGAGGCCATTACGGCATTTATGAAACTGTTCATTATGTCAAAGATAAAGCAACCGAGGAAATGGAAGCGGTTTTTAAATATGGCGTAGAAAAATATATTAGAGACGCACTTCCAAATGCGACTTTTATTGGCTTTACTGGAACGCCTGTTTCAACAAAAGATAAACAAACTACAGATATTTTCGGGGATATAATTGATGTATACGATATGACCCAGTCGGTAATAGATGGATCTACCGTTAAATTGTATTATGAATCAAGACTTGCAAAAGTTTGGACTAATGATGAAGTTCTTTCTGAGATCGATACTTATTACAATGATTTGGAAGAAAGCGGTGCAGCTGATGTTGCCTCTATTGAAAAATCAAAAAGAGAAATGTCTAAGATCAAGATGATTCTTGAAGATGATGACATGATTGATTTATTCGCTAGGGATATTTTGAATCATTATGACGAAAGAAAAGGCTTTTTGAATGGCAAAGCAATGATTGTTTGCCAAACAAGAATAGCTGCTGCAAAACTCTATAAAAAAATATTGGAATTAAGACCTAATTATAAGGATAAGACAATTTTAGTTGTTACAGAGTCTAACAAAGATACCGAAGAGCAAAGAAAACTATTTGGGAATTCTTTATATAGAAAAGAATTGGGAGACGAATTCAAGAAAGACAATTCGAAATATAAAATTGCAATTGTAGTGGATATGTGGCTTACCGGCTTTGATGTTCCGGATTTGGATGTCATGTACTTTATAAAGAGGCTAAAATCGTACAATTTAATGCAAGCTATCGCGCGTGTTAATAGGGTTTATCCAGGCAAGATATATGGCTTGATTGTAGATTACATTGGTCTTGGAAAAGCTTTAGATGAGGCTTTGACTGAATACACTGATAGAGATAGAGCCAATAATGTTCAAGACATTAAAAAAGAAATCTACAATATTCTAAAAGAAAAGCTCAGCATTCTTAATGAATGGTTCGCTAGAGTTGATAGAGCTGGTTTTTATGCAAACGATTCTTTGAAAAGATTTACAGCGATACAAAATGGCTCTCAATTTGTTTTGGAAGACCAAAATCGTGAAAAATCATTTATGAATGATTTGTCTATAGCCGTTAAACAGTGTTTTGTTGTTTGCGGCGGTGTGACTACCGAAGCAGAAAAAGACGATATTTATTATTATCTTGCAATAAGAAGCTACATTTTAAAGCTAAGATCAAGAACGTGCATTGTTTCAATTAAAGAAATGAACGAATATGTTTCCAATCTTTTGGCGGATGCAATTAAAGGTGATGAAGTGAAAGTTCTTACAAAGGGAAAAGACGATTCTATCAACGTTGTTGAATTGTTAAGTGCTGAAAAAATAGAAGAGCTTAGAAAGAAAAACCCTCCTTTAATCTTTGTTGAAATTGTTAAAAAATTACTAGAAAGAGCCATTGCGGAATCAAGGAAAAACAATTTCTTTAAATCTCAGGAATATTCTAAGAGACTAAGAAAGATATTAGAAGATTATAACGATAGGGATGCAACGTTTGCTGCCGATGCAACTATTGTAGAATTGGTGAATTTTGCCGGTGAAATGGTTGCTGATGAAAAAGAGGCGGAAACTTTAGGCATTACTGGTAGAGAAAGAGCTTTCTACGATGCTTTGGTTAGAGATAAGTCGGCACATGAATTGCTACAAGATGAAACTTTAAAACTAATTGCCATCGAACTTAGAACAATAGTTGAGGAATATGCCAAAACAGATTGGGCCAACAAAGAATCGACTAGGGCTAAAATGAGAACGAAAATTAAAGAGTGCTTAAAGAAATATAATTATCCACCTGAATATCGCAAACAAGCCGTTGATGACGTCATTAAGCAATGTGAATACATTATGAACGATTAAAGTCATAATGGCTTTTGCTTCCATTTTTAACTAAATTCCTAATATTTTCCTTGTTTTGACTATTTCCTAGGAATAGACTTGAAAAGAAATGAGGGGAGGCCTCACATGAAATCTAAACATAAAGGTCTATTACTAGCAGCTTCTTTTTCTATATTGTCTTTAACTGCATTATCTATTAATAAATATGGAAATGCATATTCATTAACTGCTAATGAAAAACAAACTACATTTACCCTAATTATTGATTCTTCTAATTGCCCTATGTTTAGGAAAGGTAGTAATGCTACTTCTAGCCAAGTGCTTACATCATTAGGCAATCCTATTAAGTTAAATAGGAGTAAGACTAAAGATAATTTAGATCTAACTAATGATAAAAACGCTTTATTACTTAAGGGTTGCAAATCATATAGATCGTATTTATCTATTGATGAATCAACTCCTTTTTATTCATTGAATTCAATTACTGTCGACTATGAGGTTATCTATAAAGGAGCAATACAAAAAGACGATAGAATCACTTGTTATAAAAGCTTAGATTTAAAGCAAAATCTTGATATTACTAAGGCAACATCGACCTTTGTTAAAGGCTCTAATTATTTCGCTTTATCCCCATTGACTTCATATGGAACTGATGAACGTCAAGTCTATATCAATTCGATAACAGTTGAATATTCTTGTTTATATTAGGTCGAATGTTCGAACCTTTTTGCAACTTATAAAAGTCACCATATAAAGAAAAAATGCCCTATATAGGCACCTTCTAACTAATTGGCGGACCATACGAGATTCGAACTCGTGATCTTCTCCGTGACAGGGAGACATGTTAGACCGCTACACCAATGGTCCGTAGCGTTACATAATATAGCAAGAACTACTTTTCTTGTCCAATAATATTTTTGAGATAGGGGACCTCTAGTTAGAAGTCCCCAATACTAATTATTTTAATCCCAGGAAAGCTAGAACTGATTCTTTAGGTCTATATCCAGTTGATTGGTTAACTAATTTGCCATCTTTAAAATGCACCAAGGTTGGGATTGAATAGACATTTAATTCGGCAGCAGCTTCGCCAACTTTATCAGTATCGACTTTCAATACCTTTAATGTAGGATACTCATCTGCTATTTCCTTTATGATTGGAGAAAGCATTTGGCAAGGTCCACACCAGACGGCATAGAAATCGACTAAAACATCTCCAGAAGCAATCTCTTGCTTATATTCTTCATAGCTATTAATTATTTTTTCCATAATGATTATTCCTTTCTAGTAACCCATTATTACATAAAACAATATGAATATGATAATAAGATGCACCGGGAAATATGAATAAGAGAATATTCTCCACCATTTGGAGTCATATCCCCTTTTCCCATTATATAGGTATATAAATATTATTGATAATAAGCAATATGACTCTATTCCCATCGAAAAAGGATCATAAGGAGAAATTCCATTGCTTCTAACCCCAATATAGCTTATACCCCAAAATATCAATGTCACAAAGAATAAAATTGAAGAAGAAATGATATTGATTAATTTCCTTCCATTAGGCAAATATAGAAACATCTCATCCGATATACCTAATGATTGGTTTGTTTTATGCGCTAATTTAATGGCAATTGGGGTTGCATAATAAAACCCTAATCCAATAAGAAGGTTAAATATAGAATAACCTGCACGTAGATATATAGGGAATACATATATATTCACTGCATTTACCTTTTCATATATATCTACTACATATGAACCCAATATATATCCAATAGGTAATAAGGCAAATAATTTCTTATATCCTTTTAAAGACAAGCAATATAAGACTAGACATAAAAAGAATAAATCTGCGATTGGATTATAATTAGACCCAAAACTAGACATTCCTTTAAAACCGTAGGTAATGGTAATCTGGCTAAGTAAGGTTAATCCAAATAATAGTCCTATCTTCATTAGATAATTATTTTTATTATGGGTATGCCTCATTCCCTCCGCTAAAAGGAAAGTAAATAAAGGAAGTGACAATCTTCCTATAATCCTAAATATATAGCCAACATTATTGAAATTAGGAAGTGGATACATTTGGTTTGATCCATATAGCATCAAAAAGACACCGATATGGTCGAAGGTCATGAATATCATGGCTAGTATTTTTAGGATAAACCCATCCAATATTTGATATGATCTAGTTTTGTTCATATTGATGTAGTGGTAGTTAATATTATTAATATAACTGAAAGCAAATTATTTAAGGCATGGGCTGTATATGATCCAAGTAACCCAGCTTTTTTATAGGCAATGCAAAGAAGTAAACCTGCAACAATATAGGAAGGGATATTTATTAATTCAATGATTGTAGCTTGGCTAGAACTAAAGCAAGTCCAGTCAAAATGGATAAATGCAAATACTAAAGCAGATAAAATATAACCTAATACCTTGCCTAATCTAGAAATAAGGGAGAATAATCCAACTCTATAGCCAAGTTCTTCTGTCATTGGGCCTAATATCCCAAATATTATGATGGCAAATAATGGATATGCCTTAGATATAGCCCTTATTGAAGATTCATTCCCATTGACGCTAGGATCAATCCCGGCTGCACTAAATAATAAATTGGATATGATCCCATATATATAATTGAATGCTAATAATAATCCAAAGAAACCAACACCAAGGAAGAATTTCTTAAATGATGCCTGCTTTATAAATTCCTTATAGCTACCAATAAATAAAGCTGCCATAAATCCGAATAGAAGCGCATAGGAAGTAAATACCCTAATTGAAGCACCTTCTATACTTAATAGATATCTTTGGACATCTTCAATCGGGCTATTTGGATTATTTAAGGAAAAGATGCCACTTTGGATAAGCTCGACAAAAGAAGCAATCAATGATAATCCGATTATAGACAAGGCAAAGAATAAGGCCTGCTTCCATATAGGAGTATGGATAAAGTTTTCAAAAAAGAGGCAACCCCTGTCATTATTATTCTCATTGCAATAAGGACATTTTGGATAAGTTGGGTCATAGCTATGTCCGCATTTAGGACAGGAAGTGTTAACAAAATAAGTTTTCATGTGGTTAATCTTATTTTTTATTTAAAAAGAAAACAAGGGAGGTTATTAATATATTCTCTTTTTCGGTTTGATGTAGATGACATTGATTGTCATGCAAAGGATAGGCAATTAGTTCCAAAAATGGAAAAAAGAATTTTGAATTTGCTAAAATCATGAAACCCAATTTTATACGTAATCTTTGATATTTTTAAAAATTAAAAAGTCCTATGGTTATGGGTCATTTCTTACTTTTAGAATAATTTAAATGTATTTATTTGTAAAAGTATTGCACTGCACTGCACATATATTGTATGTGCAATAACTTGAGATAATCCTTATTCTACGATATAATGCCGTAGGAGGCTTTTAAAATGAATGGTGTAAACGTTACAGTAAGAGTTGATAAGGATATCAAGAAGCAGGCGGAAGTCCTCTTTAACGATTTAGGCCTCAATTTGAGTTCTGCCATCAATATGTTCCTCCATCAGGCGATCGCGGATCAGGGAATCCCTTTTAAACCCGTAAAGAAGCAGGAAATGCAATATGCAGCTCGTTCTGAGTTAGTGAAAGCTGCAGAAGATGCTTACATTGAACATCCAAACTTTTATAAGGAACTAGCTAAATGAGCTTTTGGTTCAGCAAGGAAGATATCATCTATCTTCACTCGACAATACTTATGAAGACTGGTGGAGAGGATGGAATTCGTGATGAAGGTATGTTGGAATTAGCACTAGCGACTCCGCTTTTGACATTTGACTTCAATGATCTCTATCCAACAATTATTGATAAACTCGCCCGTCTTTCATTCGGATTGGTAATGAATCATCCCTTTCTTGACGGGAACAAGCGAATTGGGGCCTATACCCTTATTGTTGGCCTTAAGCTCAACAAGATTCCTTTTTCTTTCGATGACGATGATGCGATAGAAGAGTTCTTCGCTCTTGCCGATGGAAAGATTAACTACGATCCCTTTAAAAATTGGGTTCGTTCCAAAATTCACTAAGAAGGCAATTAGTCTTTTTGTTTTCTTTGACTTGCCGATGGCGCTACTAAAGACAGTTACAGTAAAGCAAGGCTTATGGAAATAAGCGTTATCATCTAGACATTTATCTATAATTTAAGAGCCTGAAGCGTAATCAAGCAATTGTACTAATATTTAAAAAGCGCAATCATCGTGCTTGTTAGTATAGCTTTATACTCTTTTTCCCTAATTAAAGTGGATGGCGCAAAAAAGGATTCAGTAATTGTAACTATTTTAAATCAATGTATCATTCTCTTAAAAACTTCGAAATTGCAAAATTGCTAAACTTAATTCTAAATTAATGTTTTCTTCCTTAATGGAAGAATAGTAAAATTAAGTTAAATCAGCTGGTAATAATTATGAATTATCTAAATCTACTTATGGATGTTGAACAAGTTAGCAATATAGTCAACATCACTTGTACCGTATTATTTGCATCTATTTTGGTTATATTGGTCTTATGCTTCCTTAGGGGATTGTTAAGAGGATGGAAAAGAGGGACATACAATCTAATATTCATCTTGATATTAGTCACGGTTGCCTTATTGACCTTAAACCCAATAGCCAAAGCAATAGGTACAATGGATATATCTTTTATCGGTTCACCCCAGACTGTTACTTCTGGGGATGTTACCTTTACTTTTGAAGTAACTACCCTTCAAGCAACTATACAGGATTTCTTTGTCCAATTCTTTAAGGCAAGTGGATATGCTGCCTCTCCTAAGGATATTGTTTCATATTCAACTGCTTTATCATATTCAGTTATTAAACTAGTTCTTATATTAATAGACGCCATATTGATATTTACCTTAGGTTTATTATTTATCTTCTTAATGTGGCATATTGCCTTTAAAAGGATTACTCCTAAAGATAAAAGAAAGAATAAGAGTCTTAGATTGGTATCTGCTTTTGAAGAAGTAGTTGTCGGTGGGATTGCCCTTACTATGTTTTTGACTCCTTTAACAGGACTCGTCAATTCGATGGCATATAACGCCGATTTAGATAAAAAGGAAGCTGATAAGAATGAATATGCTTCTTTGGTATATGGGGTTCTTGAATCTTATAAGAATTCGGTATTTAGCAACGTCTTCTTTTCCTATGCTAAACAAGATGGCAAGCAAAGCCTAGATACCCAGTTATTAAATTTTTTAACCGAAACTAAAGTCGAAGATTATTCAACTTCCTTAGTAAAAGAAGTGGGGAGCGCTGCTAATCTAGCTTCTACTTTAGTTAATTCTGGCTTCCTTTCTTTGCTAGGTGGACAAGAATTATCCTGGAGGCTATTCTTTGCAAGTAGTTCAATCCCGACTGTTTTGACTTATCTAGCCGATATGGATTTAGTTAAGGTAGCCCTTCCAGTTGTAATTACTATATTAACCAATATGGACCAAACTAAATCCATATTAGGAGAAGATACAGTTAATTATCTAAGCCAATCTAATGTTGATTGGAGCAAGGAATTAAAGAATCTAGCATCTATTTATACTAAATTAGTAGATGCTGATTTATTCCAAGTTCTAGTAGAAGAAGAAAGCAAGACTCCTATATTCGATTTATCTTATTTATTCGATATGTTTGATAACGAATCAAATAAAGCTGCATTTAATGAAGCCATTGATTTTGCCGATACTGAATTAAGTAGACACCTAATCGCTGGATTAATGTATTCATTATGCCAAAAGGGTGAGAATAAGAAAGATGCTGATCCTTCTACTATCCAACTAGTTGATTTCATGCCAAAAAATAGTGAAGGCAATATAGATTATTCTTCCTTTGCTTCATTCTCCTGGATGAACGAATTAAAGATTGTCTATGATTCTTTCTATTCCTTAGTCCAAATAAATCCAGTAGAGATGAAAGAAGTATTTGATTGTTTTGGCAGAATTGAAACTTCTAGTTCAAATAGAAAGAATGCAAGTGGGGGTGCTGGTTCTTTAATTAGTAATCAATTCTCCAAAAAGATTAGCAATTTCCTAATCGATAATATCGATAAAGTAACTGACCCAATAATTGGAGATGTAACTAAAGTTGATGGAAACGGCGTTTCTACTTCATCTAATAAATGTTTGTTAGATTCTTCTTTGTTATCTAATGCCCTTCCTGAAATAGTCCCGATGTTAGAGAATTCTTTAAAAGGATCTACTCCAGGGATTGATTTAAGTGGTGCCCAGGCTAGTTTAACCGATACAAGTTACAATAAATCAATAAGGGGTAACTTCAAAAACGAATTCAATTCGATATTCTCTGTCATAAAAGATTTTGCCAAGACGACATCTGGAAAAGCTTTTATTAAAGATATTGACCATATGCCTGGAATTAATTTTGATCCAGCTGGAAAGCTATATTCAATTGATTCAGATTTAGTAGATGCTTTGGCAACTGGATTATCCAATATTGATAATTCCCTCATTGTAAAAGAATTAATCCCTTCTTATGTTGATTCTTTATTATCAAATAATGAATCTTTAAATGAATTCTTCCCAAGTGGAATTAATACAAGGCTATCTTCATTAGGAAGCGAAGTTGGTAAGATTATTAGATTAGTCGGGGATTGTCCAAATCTAATTAGATTAGCTTCTAGCGGTTCATTCTCTTCCTTAGATTCCATCATGGATTTCTTAAAGAATAATGGGGATGAGATGAAATTATTATTAAAGACCGTATGTAGTTCTAAATTACTATTCGCCCCATCGACTTCAGAAGATGATCCTGGAATCGATAGTTCTTCTATTGCAGATTTTATCAATAACCTAACAAAAGGGTTTAAGGAAAACCTATTTACTGCCGAAGATATAAAGAACGCGAAAGATAGTAATGGTTCCCTTGATAATGAAATAGATGCAATGGTAGATGTATTAATCGAACTTGCTAAAAGTGGAGTTGCTTCTTCTTTAAGCGAACTAGGCTCATCTTATTCTTCTTCAATCAATACATTATCTAAATTAAATATCGAAAGCACTTTCTCTAAGATTGATGAATCTAGCTTAATGAAAAAAATGTTAAGCAAAGTTCTTGATGATGGATTGAATACAATCCTAGGTGAAGATAGAGGAAATGTATCTTTTGAAAATGTCACTAGCTGGAAAGAAGAAGGCAAGGCTATACAAAATATTATTAATTTAGCTAGCAAGGGATTAGATTTATCTAGTCTAGATTTCTTCTCTAGTGGGGAATTATTAACTGAAATGTTAAAAGCTTTAGCAGGTTCAGGAATATTCGTTCACGAAGGAGAATATATATTCCCTGAATTCCTTTATAACAAGATAGTCAATTCTTTAGATAAAACATCTTTAGAATATTTTGCTGATAAGGGGGCTGACTTAAATACTTTAAGTAAAGAAGAAGCTACAACCGTATTTAAAGAATCCTTATTACAATATAAAGATAATAAGGATGGATTTATTAAAGAAGATGGGGAATTAAGCAAGATTTGTAATGTCTTAAAAGATATATCTTCTTTAGGCGGATTAGATTCCCTTACCGATTTAACTTCTGATTTATCTAGAATTAAATTGGAGAAGATATTATCTAATATTGCTTCTTCATCTACTTTAGGAAGGGTACTTCTATATAACGGGATGAATAAGGCGATAAGTAATTTACCTTCTGCAGGCGGAATACATTTTAGCAAGGCTAACTGCGATTTCTTCTATAATGAATCTACTACAGCTAAAGATAAAATTGATGAAGTATCTAATGTCATGAATATCTTATCTTTGGTATATGACTCTGGATTAATTAAAGACGGGAGTATGGATTTATCTAAATTAAATATTGATTCCATCTCCGTTGATTTCTTCCTTAAACCATTATTAGATGGGATAAAAGATTCAAGAATTCTAGGTGTTAATTCTGCTAGTGTAGTGGCATCTAGTGATGAAAATGAAGGAACCCTATTTGGTGATTTAATATTAACCTTAATTGATAAATCGACTTTATATGATTTAAGTTACTATCCTGATATTGCAGCAAGCAAAAATGATGAAGTTCCTGCGCTTACTAAGAAGAACGGTTTAGATAAACCTATCAATTCCCATACTGGTTTGACCAAGGTTTCTATTGTTAATGGAGTTGGTAAGACTTCTACTTCTTGGGACAAAGAAATTGAATCTATTTGCAATATATCGAAAGGTCTTCAAGATTCCCCAATGCTAGATGAAACGAATATAAATACGTCCCTCCTTTCTAATCCAAGTGAATTCTTTGGATATGATAATAAAGAAAAATCGGTAAATAGGGATAATTTAGAGGACTTGTTAACGGAAATTAGTAATTCAAAATTATTAGGTTATGCATTGCCAAATAAGATTGAAACCATTCTGTTTAGGGTCGGACCTGATGGACAACATTTCAATGTAAACCATATTGTAGGTAACGCTGCCTTTAAAAACGATTTCCTTTGGGCTTCTGACCCTTATTTTACTAGGACAGTCGATGGAAAAAATTATGAACGTTATAGCAATGCTGAAATCACTAATTTAGTAGATTTGTTCTATAATCTTTCATACTGCGATGGTTTAGACGGGAATAACCTAAAATCAATTGATCCAACCCATTTGACTAAAGGGTTAAAAGCCATGTCTAAAACTGGAGTATTTAATTCTAAGGAAGGTGTTAGAGAAGAAGACAAGACTGGCACTATATATTATGAATACACGAGTCCGTATGGCAGACTTGATGTTGTCAAATTATTTGATGAAAACAAAATGACTTGTTTCCAAGCTGTCATGTCTAAGTTTGTTGATACTGATTCGCTTCATGATTATCTTTGGAATTCCGCTAATCCAGGTGATACTAGTTATACTTCCATTAATGATAAAGTTATCGACTTAGTGAAAAATGTTTTTAAAAACAAATATGATAGTGGCAATTTCATTGAATCGGATAAAAAACTAGATGAATTGTCCAAATTCTATTCAGACTTATTAAACGCAGATGAAAAAGACATTTTTAAGAGTGATAATGATAATACAATCGATTTCGACAATGTTTCTAGCGAAGGTCTTTCTGCTTTATTTAAAGCCTTGAATGAATGTCCTTTCTATCAAGACGTAATTCCTAACGCAATGTATGAACTATTCAAAGGCGATACATATGAAATACCTGGAATTGATTTGGCTAGGGCAAATTGCTTTGTCAAATATAAAACTTCATCAAATCCAGGCTTATCCGACGAAGAATGGGCAGGCGAACTAGATTTAATTTGTTCGATATTACCTTTGATTAGAGATAACAAAACTGCTTTAGCAAATGCATCGACTACATTAGAAAACCTTGATCCATTGTTGTTAAGGTCTTTGATGTATGATTTCTCCGAATCATATGTATTCCATAATAATGGGGATTGCCTAAATGAAGGAACTAGCGGTGATTTAAAAGATGATTTAACTGTCTTTGAACAACTCGTCTATTACATCTATGACAATAGTGGACTTGCTGAAAAAGCTTTCTCTATTTCTTCAGATGGGGCTAAATACCTAGATTCTATTGGTACAAATCCGAAGTATACATATAAAAATAAATTACATGATAGGATTATTTCCTTTACCGGTAGTTGGATGGATGAGATCAACCATTTGACATATGGATATGACGGAACAAAGGAATATGGGCTTATCTATGATGCGAATAGGCACCAATTATTGAAGAAAACCGGTTCATCTAGCAATGGTCCTATCGATATAAGCAAAGATACCTTAAAAACCCTTGAACCGGAAAAAATAACCGATTTATTTCATGATATGAATGGGCTAGCCATTGTCGAAGATGCTTTATCTGATACCTTATCTGATTTATTAGAAAACACCGGTCTTAATGATAAATCTATTATTGAATTCGATATGCTAAATTCTACTTCTTATGATTTCTCTGATTACTATCTAGAAGAAAATACCCCATCCATCAATAGGATTACTTTCGATTCTAGTAATGGCAAGTATTCAGTTAAGTTCATAACTGGTGAGGAATTGAATCCTGTATTAACCGTTAATGATTTAGGTTCTAATAAATACGAGGTTATTACCAAAGATTTACGTAATCCATTTACATTAGAAGGTGTAGAGGGTGGCGTAATCTCTAATGTTCATGTTTATTTCGATACGGCCATATATTCGTTAACTAGAGAGCAACTTGCCAAGAAAGACATCGCTGCGATTGGCTCTTTATTAAAAGACATGTACGATCCTGCAAGTCATAAATATTTCGATTTTAATGCCAAAAGCACAATTGATACTACTAGGAATAAAGACTTCCGTGACTTTAGGCACGAAGGCCATTCAACAAAAGGGATATTCGATTTATTGAAGGATTCAACCATCTATTCTGGCGAATTTAATTTCGATGGAACTAGTGTCAAGGTAGGGGGAGATGCTACTAAGACTACATTTGCTAGCAGGGGGCTAGTATTCAATAATATATTAGAAGTGACGGTTGACTTTAATGAAACCAAAGTACCAGTTTCTTTGGCTTCGAATTTTGACGGTGCTAACAAGTATAAAAAATCGGAAAAGATTACTGAAATATTTGGCAAGTCTAATATGGCTGATGAAGCAAAGTTCTTTGATGAGCAAATATTCTCCTCTTCAATCTTCCAGGCTTATCTAGATACTGCTTCCACAGCAGCCGATTCTGCTACGTTTGCTACTTATAACGGTGTTTTAGGTGCAATTGCTAAAGGCAATGCTACTGATCCAACATTAAAAGATGTAAATATCATAAATTATCTAAAAGACTTCAATAATTATGATTCGAATCTAGGAAAAGAATTGCTTGCAGGTCAATTAGACCATTATATGGAACTTAATGTTGCTAATATCAATAGATATGCGTTAGGTGGTGGCTCTTTATCCAATCCATTAGCGGCTAGATTTTCGTTCATCTCTTCTACAACCTTCACTTCGTTCAAAGACAGCAATTATGAAAAATTGGGCGAGACCAATGTCTTGGATGGCTTATCTAAAATGATTAACCTATTATATGATTTGGTTAAATCCAATAAGAATATTAGTTATTTAAATGGAATAGATGCTTATAACTCCAAAAATAGACATTATGTCGATCTAGTTTATCTAGGTTCTATATATGACATACTTACTGGTAAAGGTATCTATGTTGCTAATAAAGATGATATGTTCGATTTGAATAATCCTACTAATTACTTCAAAGGCGCTTCTGGTCAAGTATTTAGTTATTCTAGCGTTGCTTCTATAATCTCTGCATCATGAAGAACTATCTAAAAGAAGAAGTGCAAGGCGAATCTAGTTGCCTTGGCTCTATATTCAAGTGTTTCCTTTTTCCTTGCAATTCCTTGGATGAATTTAAAAGCAAACTAGAATCAATTAGCAAGGAACATCATAAGGCTAAACATATTCCTTATGCCTATATCATTAATAATGAAGTTAGGTGTAGCGATGATGGGGAACCTTCATCTACTGCAGGTAAACCAATGCTAGACTTCTTAACTAGAAATAATATGGATGATGTAGGAGTAATTGTTACTAGATATTATGGGGGTAAAGATCTAGGAGTAGGAAGGCTTCGTTCCTATTTCCTTTTGTCTTTAGAAGAAGCTTATAAAAAAGCTAGTTTCATAACAAAAGAAGAGACCCATTATGTAATTATCTCTACTCCTTATGATATTTTCTCTTCTATTTCTAGGTTAGCTAAATCTAAACATATATGCATCAAAGATATTTCCTATCAGATGAATGTCATATTCTCTATATACGCCAAAAAAGAAGAAATAGATTTCCTTCTATCTTCTTTTAATGGCGGCTATCTTCTTCTAGAAGAAGGGGATAAATTAATCGAGAGTAAATATCTATCCTAAATAGATTTGAAAAGGGATAAAATATCCCTTGTGGAGGTAGTTATGATTCCAAAAGATGAACTTAATTCCAGAAGACTAAGGTTTCTAAAGGGAATGGAGCCTAATAGCATCGCTATTTTATTCTCTGGTGAACCAAAGATAATGTCTTTGGATGAGGATTATAAATTTGAGGTTAATAGGAATTTCTATTACCTAACTGGCATAGAACAAGAAAATTCCATCCTTTTGCTAGTCAAGACCGAAGGAGAGGAAAAAGCCATATTGTTTATTTCTAGCTATGATGAAAACAAAGAGAAATGGTATGGAAAGAAATTAACAATAGAAGAAGCCAAAGAGATTTCTTCTATCAATAATGTCTTGATTAGCCCTTCTTTCCAACCAAGGCTAGAATCATTAATTAAAGATGAGAATTATCCAATAAAGAGTATATATTTCGATTCCGATCCAGAATTAAAGATTGGACCAGCTTTATTTGTCGATGGATTTATAAAGACATTATCTTTATCTTATCCAAGTTTGGCCTTTAAGGAATTTAATCCAATCATCACTAGACTTAGGATGGTTAAATCTAAATTCGAAGTCTGCGAATTCGTCAAGGCGATTGAAACTACCCGTCAAGGGATAAAACTTGTCATGGCCGAGACTAGAGGTGGGGCGAAAGAATATGAATTAGTATCCACTTTCTTAAAGGCCATCAATGACGATAACGGATATCAAGGTGAATCGTTTAATACCATTATGGCAAGCGGAGTTAATGCGACCACCCTCCATTACCCAAATCCACAGGGAATATGCAAAACTGGTGAATTATTATTAATGGATTTAGGCGCTAGACATAATTATTACTGCGCCGATATTTCTAGGACTATCCCAGTAGGCGGCAAATTCAATGAATACCAAAAAATGGTATATGAAATTGTGTTGGGTGCTAATAAGGCAGTTGCTAAATTTGCAAAGCCAGGGGTTACATTAAAAGAATTGAACGAATTAGCAAAAGAATATCTAGCATCCGAATGCCTTGAAAAAGGAATAATTAGCAATAAGGAAGATATATCTAAATATTATTTCCATTCCGTTTCCCATCATATTGGATTAGATACCCATGATTTAAGTGATAGGGATTTACCTTTAGAAGAAGGCAATATAATTTCGGATGAACCTGGGTTATATATAAAAGAAAAAGGAATAGGGATAAGAATCGAAGATGATTTATTAATCACTTCGACTGGAGCGGAAGTATTATCTTCCTCCATCTTGAAAGAAATCGATGAAATTGAATCGTTTTATAAATTAGGTAAGCAATAATGACCGAGACGACTATATTAAATTCTAATGACAACAAGGAAAAACCAACATTTAAAGAAAAATTGCTAAAAGCTCTTAAATATATAAAAAATAACATCATGGTTACCTCCAATGGGATGGCCATTGGTTTATTTGGTACCCTTATTATTGGGACTATATTCGATTTATTTGCAAAGATCCCAATGATGGGGGCAATAGCAAGCTGGACCACTCCACTAAAAGGAATATTGATGGGGGCTGGCATTGGAGTAGGTGTAGCCCTAGCTAAGAAAAGAAGTGGCGTTGCTGTCATAGCAATTTTATCTGCTGGTGCGATTGGTAATTATGCTTTCTCTTTTTCTACTGGAGAAGTAGCTTTAATAAAAGACCCATTATCTTGCTATGTATCGACTTTATTAGCCTTACTAGTAATAAAGCTAGTAATGAGAAAGAAGACTCCAGTAGACTTGATACTTATTCCTTTACTAGGAGTAGGTACAGCTATGTTATATTCTTTCCTCTTAGCAACTCCAATCCATTATATAACCATAGGAATAGGGGAATTAATCAGGTTATGTTTCTCTAATATAGTCATATCCTTCTTTATGTGTATATTGGTATCGATGCTAGTAGGCATGGCCTTGACTGCCCCGATATCTTCGGTTGCTATATGTGTTGCAATTAATATAGGTGGCATATCTCCTTTAGCCTCGGCAGCTGCTTTAATTGGATGCTGCACCCAGATGGTTGGGTTTGCTATCCAATCCAAAAAAGATAATTCCATCTGGACTTGCTTAGCCATTGGATTAGGTACAAGCATGCTTCAATTCAAAAACATTGTCAGGAAACCATTGATATGGCTACCTACGATTATAGTCTCTGCTATATTAGGGCCATTTGCCATGCTATTCCCGATTAATGATATCCCTGCTGAATTTGGATCTAGCTTGTCTGTTGGGGCTGGGATGGGTACTTCTGGATTAGTTGGGCCTTTGAACTTCCTTTCCTCGACTTCTTATTCCTATGTTATGGCCTTATATATAATAGGTATATGTATATTAGCCCCAATCGTATTAGTATTCCTAATTGACCTTGCCTTTAGGAAATTAAATATCATCAAAGACGGGGATTTCTCTTTGGCTACTGATTTATAATTCCTTACAAAACATTATTCTTGTCTAAAAATATTAGAATTTATCCCAATTTTAATTTGGTTTATTTTATAATGATGTCGTTATGAAAAAATACATCTTGGCAATAGACCAAGGCACGACCTCGACACGTGCCATTTTAATTAATAAAAAAGGCGAGGCAGTATTTAAGGCCCAGAGGGCTATAGATTGCATTTATCCTAAACCAGGTTGGGTAGAGGAAAACCCTGACAAGATTTGGATTAGTGTTATCGATGTTATCAATGAATTATTAGTAGTTGCATCTTCTTCGATGGATGAAGTTGATTCAATCGGCATTACTAACCAAAGAGAAACAACAGTTGTCTTTGAAAAAGAAACAGGCAAGGCAATTTTCAATGCAATTGTCTGGCAATCAAAGCAAACCCAGCCATTATGCGAAGAAAGAAATGATAAATTCGATTTCATCCAGCAAAGAACTGGATTAAGGATGAATCCATATTTCTCTGCATCTAAGATTAGATATATTCTTGACCATATTCCTAATGGACAAGAAAGAGCTGAGAAAGGTGAATTATTATTCGGGACAATCGATACATGGCTAATGTATAAGATGAGTAACGGCAAGATATTTGCTACCGATCCTACAAATGCAAGTAGAACCATGCTATATGACATCTTTACCAATTCTTTTAGCAAGGAATTATGCGATATATGGAATATTCCGATGTGCATGCTTCCGGAAGTCAAAGATAACAACGCTGATTTTGGCGAGGCTAGTTTCTTCTCTGGGAATGTCCATATACATGGGGTATGCGGCGACCAGCAAAGTGCCTTATTTGGACAGTGTTGCTTCCATAAAGGGGATAGCAAGAATACTTATGGGACTGGTTGCTTTATGTTGATGAATATCGGTGATAAACCAATTATATCCAAACAAGGATTATTAACTACAGTTGCCTGGTCACTTGATTCTAAAGTTACTTATGCCCTTGAAGGTTCTGTATTTATTGGAGGGGCAATTGTACAGTGGCTTAGGGATGAGACTAGGTGGTTTGAGGATTCTTGTGATTCCGAGATGTATGCGAAAAAGCGTCCAGATACAAATGGGGTATATTTTGTCCCGGCTTTTGTAGGACTAGGTACTCCATGGTGGAATGATGATGCTAGGGGAGCTATATTTGGATTAACCCGTGGGGCTGATAGGCATAACATCACCCGTGCTGGATTATATTCAATCGCCTACCAATCTAAAGATGTAATCGAGACTATGAAAAAAGAAGCTGGGCTAAACCTATCCATATTAAAAGTAGATGGAGGGGCTTCTGCGAATGATTTATTGATGCAGTTCCAGGCAGATATATTAGGATGCGAAGTTATTCTTCCTTCTTGCCTAGAGACAACTGCCTTAGGAGCAGGATATTTTGCAGGGCTAGGATCAGGATTCTGGAAGGATTTAGATGAAATACATTCCAATCACTGCGTGAAGAAATCTTTCTCCCCGAAGATGAAGCAAGAAGAAATTGATAGGCTTTATGATGGCTGGTTAGCAGCAGTTAAGGCTACAATGGCTTTTGCAGAAATTGAAAAGAAACAAAAAGAAGAAAGAAAATAAAATATCTAAAGGGCTCAAGTTTGAGTCCTTTTTAAACTAGATTATGAAAATCTGAAGTCCAACTTCGGAAAATCCGAAATGCAACTTCGGAATTCTCCAAGGCCAAAGAAAATTAATTATTACTTCCTAAAAATTTATTAATCCTTTTGCCTGCTTTCTTATTATGACTATAATTTAGTAAACACGGGGAGAGAATATGAAATCCAATAAAATTATTAAAATTATTAATTACTGTCTTGTCGGGACATACCTATTGCTTTTTGTCATAGGGATACTAGTTCCGCTACTTTCTACTAAAGTAGGTAGTGGGACTTCTTCTACAGTTAATAAAGTATATTTCTTTGATTTATTCGCTGGGGTTACTTCTAGTGGATCTACTTCTAGTATTACTCCAACCTATTTCCAAGGTTCCTTAATTATTTCTATTTGCATCATGGGTGCCTTATTTGTACTTTTTGAAAATAAAATCCTAAAGATAGTGGGTTGTAGTTTTTTACTTGCTGGCCTTGGGTTTAACTCATATATTTTTAATTCAATTAAGATTGCGAAAGATCTAATTGTAAAAGGTGCTGGAACAAGCTTGGAATCTGCCTCTATGGGAGGAGCCGTCTTATTGTTAATCGTTGGAATAATTGGTTTACTTATCTCCTTATTACTTTTAATCGAAGCCAATTTATCTACTATTGCTAAATTATTCAAGCCACGGATGAGCCTAGAAGAAAGGCTAACTGAAATTGAATCCTTAAAAGAAAAGGGATTAATAAGTGAAGAAGAAGCCAACTCATTAAGGAAAGAGGCTTTAAAATGAAAGCTATTAAAATAATAAAAAGAGTAGGGGCATGCGTGAGTTTAATCTCTTCTATATTGTTATGCATATTAATCTCTTTAGTCATGATTCAATATAATTACGAATCAGGGTCTTCCACTTCGTTTTATTTGTCTACTTTTCTAGGGGATACGTATTCTTCTTACCAATTCATTTTCTTTGTTGCTATTTTTGCTTTCCCTATAATCGCAGGATTAATTGATAACAAGATTTCTTCAATTGCCATACCTTCTTTAGGGATTGCATTCCTTATTCCTTTATTAATAAATATATTCAAGGCAACCGAACCATTTACCACATTTGAATATAATGGCGTTACCATGGCTAGCTGCGTTTTAAATCCGTCCTTATTCGTGGACATTATTGGATTAATTTTAATCATGCTTTCATTTGTAGTTATGCTAATATCATCCTTGTTCATCAAAGATAAAGCAAAATGATTAAAAGAAGAAAGTTATACGAAGATTCGTTAATATTCACCCCAAGGGAAAACTTCCCTTTCTTTTATGCATATAGGAATACTTATCCAGATGTAGATTTCAAGTTGCTTTCTATTGAAGATGTAGAAAAGATGTTTTCTTATTCTCATGATGACCGTGCCTTGATTTTCTTGTTAAAGAAGGGGATGAATTATGATAAGGCGAATAAAACTTTAAAAGCCTTATCGAGAATGAAAAAAGGCAAGGCATATAAAGATCCTTACCTAAATCAAATCTATCCATATTTTTTAGAATTATTAGATAAAGGATATTTATATAACAATGAATATCCATTTGAATTCTTTAAGAATAGGAACATGGTTATATCTAGATATGGGGATGCATCCTATCTATCTAGCTTAATCAAGGATTTACCTAATATAGCACTTAGTTATGATTTGCTTGATGAAAAAGTTAATCCAAAGATATATAAATTCGATGATTTCCATGATGAACTCCATTATATCTTTCTTGATATTATTTCCTTATTAAAAAAGGGAGTGTCTCCATCTGAAATTACCTTAACCGGCGTATATAATGATTTCCTTCCTGAATTAGATATTTATTCCAAAATATATGATTTACCTATAATTATTCCTTCTTCCTTATCTTTAATTAATGTTCCGTTTGTAAAAGAGGCATTCCTATCTTTAACAAAAGAAGAAAGCATAAATCTAGAGACATTAGACAAGATTAGGCTTCAATATGAAGGGTTTATAAATGATCCAAATTATGATCAATTTGTTGACTCCATGTATTCTCTTTTTGATGAAGAACTCGATAGGAGTAGCTATCTAGAGGCATTGAAATCTAGACTAGAAGAAAAAAAGAAAAAGGGCGAAAGATATTCTAATTGCATTAACCTTACTTCAACTTTCTTCTCTCCTAGAGACGGTTATTCTTATCACCTATGTTTTTCTTCTAAGCAAGCTTATAAAATCCCCCAAGAAGATGGATTAATTAATGATGAGGCTAAAAAAGAACTAGGAATGTTAACTTCTTTAGAAGAAGAAAAACAAAATAGGCAGAACCTTGTTTTTGAGCTGCAGTCTAATAAGAATATGATGTTATGCCTCCCTTCTTTTTATCTAGAGACGGCATTTTATCCATCTCCATTAGAAGAAGAATTAGATATGGAAGAAATATCTAATCCAAGTTTACCATCGTTTGAATATTCTTCTTATTATGCAAAATTTTCCTATTCGTATCTAAAAGAAAAACAAGAGAAATTCTCTATATCTTCCCCATATCTAGATTCATTAGAAAAAATATCAGGTCCATTACCTAGCTTTGACCATTCATTTAAGAAATTTGAACTTGAACCATATAACAAGGATTATTCCTATACTTCCTTAAATACATATTCATCTTGTCCATTTAAATTCTATTGCTCTTATATATTAGGTATAAATGAATTTGATGATACTTCATCTTCTTTATATGGGAATCTTGCCCATAATGTTCTTTCCAAAATGTATGAAGATGGTTTTGATTTTGATATTGAATTCAATAAGGAATTAGCTAATCAAATAAAAGAAGATACACCTTATTCAACTAGGTTATATCTAAAGCTAAGCTACCCATATATCAAGAATACATATGAATGCATAAGGCGTTATGATGATTCTTTAGTATCGCCTTCCTATAAGACTGAATTTAATTCTAGGTATGGATTTGGGTCTAGTTTTATTAAAGGCAGGATTGATAAGGCTATATTCTTAAAGAAGGCGAATGCCTATATGATCATGGATTATAAGACAGGGTCTGCGTCCTTTAATCTTGATAAGGTTAAATATGGTTTGTCCTTGCAGTTACCAATCTATTATCTATTACTTAAGAACGATAATAGGTTTTCTTCCGATAACCCTTTAGGATTATTCATCGCCGAGATTAAAGTAGAATTCCAGGAAAACGAAAAGAAGGATATTTGTCTATTTGATTTAAATGGGATATTTACTAATAAAGATTATAAATGGGCAGGCAATCTAGAATATATTAAAGGGGTAAAAGAAAATAAAGATGAGACTTTATCCAAAACAAGTGAATCTAGATTTATTGTAGACGATGCTTTATCTAAATTAGAAGAAGAGACTAAGTCTGCTATAGAAAAAATAATGCAGGGTGTCAATGAAATCGATTTTAAAGTTGCCCCAGTAAAATATAAAAACGAAGATTTACCTTGCAAATATTGTCCATACAAGGATATCTGTTTCCGTGATCCTAACGATATAGTAGAGATTAATCCAGATAATATCGAAATTGATGAGGAGGATGAATAATGCCATTTACACCTGACCAAGAAAGTGCCATCAATTTTGATAAAGGGAATTGTCTAGTTGCAGCAGGGGCTGGAAGTGGCAAGACTGCTGTTTTAAGCGAACGTGTTCTTGAATTAGTAAAAAACAAGAAATGTGAAGTTAATGAATTATTAATATTAACCTTTACTAATAAAGCTGCTTTTGAAATGAAGGAAAGAATTAGAAAGAAAATCGGAGAGAATATAACTACACGTCCTTCATTAAAATATATCGAGCAGTCCGATATTACGACTTTCGATGCTTTTGCTTTAGGTATTGTCACTAAATATTATCCATTGCTTGATTTTAAGAAAGCCCCATCTTTAATTGATGAATCTCTTCTTAATGTATTTAGTAATGTTACTTTAGATAACATCATTGAAAGAAGATCGAAGTTGGCATTCGAAGGTAATGATGAATTGCTTAGCCTTTATATGGAGACTTATTTTGATAAGGATTTTGTTAAATTAAAAGAAACAGTCTTGTCCTTATTAAAAGAAGCCGAATTAAAAGAAGATAAAGAAGAATATATATCCAATCTAATTAAGAATACTACTTCGGTTGAATTTGTTAAAAATTTGGAAAAGCAATTCTATTTGATGGTACGTAGCTATCTAAATGCCGCTAATGATGGACTAAGTGGCTATGAAAGTGGGGATCTAATTAATATCGATAGCGATTATCTAAATAAATTCCTATGTTGTTCTTCTTTAAAAGAATTAAAGAATTGTCTAGAAGCTAATCCTAAATTTGCCACCTTAACAAAGAAAATAGAGCATGAACCCCAAGAAACTCTTATTAGGGATAAGATAGTAAAGGCTAATTTTAATAAGGCCAAGCCTTATTTTGATTGCGATTTTGATTCGATTTATCAAACAATCCAAAATCAAATCCCTTATATGAAGTTAGTAATAGAAATAGCAACTGAATTAAATGATTCTATAACTAATTATAAAAGGGAAAACCTAGCTTATTCTTTTTCTGATATCGCTTCTTTAGCTAGGCAAATAATAAATATCCCTAGCGTTAATAAGGTATTAAAGGCCAAATATAAATACATCATGGTCGATGAATATCAAGATACTAGCGATCTTCAAGAAGCTCTCCTATTATCTTTAGCGGATAATAATTTATTCGCAGTAGGCGATATTAAGCAATCCATCTATAAATTTAGGAACGCTAATCCAAAGCTATTCTCTTCTAAGATGGATAAATATAGATTAGGTAAAGATGGGACTCTAATTACCTTAGCGGATAATTTCCGTTCTAGAGAAGAAATACTAGATGGGATTAATAGTTTCTTTAATCCGATAATGAGAATAGATGCAGGGGGAGTTGATTATAGAAATAAGCAAGCGCTTAATTTTGGCAACAAGAAATATGAACCTTCGTCTAATAAATATAAATATGGATTAAAAGCCATTGTCTATGATGAGACTAAAGGGATAGAAGAACAAGCGAACTTAATCGCAAAAGACATTATTTCCAAAGTCAATAATTTTGATGTATGCGATAAAGGAAGTGGCAACGTTAGAAAAGCCAAATATAGCGATTTTGCTATCTTAATCGATAAGAAGAAACAATTCGATATCTTTGCAAAAGTCTTCTCTAGCTATCATATTCCTTTAAAGATTACATTTGATAAATCCATATATGATTATGATGTAATTATCTTATTAAAGAATCTATTGTCTTTAGTTTATGAAATAGATAAAGACCCACTCGATATAGATAGGTTAAAGCATTTATATGCATCTATTTCTAGAAGCTTCCTTTATGAATATAATGAAGAAGAAATATATAATTCCATAAAGAACAATACTTTCTTTGATAGCGAGCCTTTTAAGATTGCCAAGAAATTGTCTTCTTTAAAATCTAGCCTTTCTTTATCTGAAATAATTAGAGAGATAATATTCTCCTTCCCTTTATTAGAAGGATTATTAAAACAAGATAACATCAAGGCTAATCTAGAACAAATCATCAATTTCCTTTCTAAGGCTATATCTAGCGAGAAACTAAATTATTCTATCAAGGACTATATCGATTATTTTGATTCAATCGATAAATATAATAACAAGATTACAATTGGCTCCCCTGAAGTTAATGGGGATTTAGTATCCTTGATGTCAATCCATGCCTCTAAAGGTCTTGAATTCCATATTGTCTATCTTCCTTGCTTAGGTTCTAAATTCAAAAAGAATGGGGGCAAGCCATATTTTAATAAAGAAGTAGGTATTGTATTCCCTATAATCCCAACATTCTTAAGAAAGAAAAAGAATTACCTAACTGATCTAGCTTCTTATTATGAAGATAAAGAAGACATATCAGAAAGAATGAGACTTCTTTATGTTGCCTTTACTAGGGCGATGGAATCTTTGATATTGATGATTCCTTCTTCTAAATCTAATCTTGTTGATAAAAGTATTGAAATAGAGCCAGTTGAGGAATATGAAAATTTCCTTTCTTTTATCTCCAATTCTTTATGTCTAAATAATTCTAGGTTAGATTTGTCTATTCCTGAAAATCAAATTAAAGCGACCCCTGTAGCGATTAAGCAAGAAAATATAGACATTAAATTAAAGACGTTTATTGCCCCTAAACCAACCTTGATACCTGAAAGACCATCAAAGAAAGATAGCTATATCAAAAATTATGATAGCCTTCTTTATGGGACTAAGATGCATAGATATCTTGAGGTAGTTGACTTTGCTTCTAAGGATTTATCTTTTATCCATAACAAATATGAAAGAGAAAAGATAAAGAATGTATTGGATTTACCTATATTCCTAGATGCATATAAAGGTAAAAGATATTGCGAATATAGCTATATTGATCCAAGCGATGGCAAGCAAGGTAGCATTGATATGTTTATCGTATATGATGACCATATAGATCTATTCGATTACAAATCCAATAACATTGATGATCCTAGTTATGATAAGCAGGTTTTAGCGTATTCTTCTTATCTAGAATCTTCATTTAATAAGAGGGTTGATTCTTACTTGCTATCTATTTCCAAATGCAAATTAAGGAAGATAGATGGCTAATCCAAGTGCAATTATGAAAACAATAAATAATTTAATATCAAAAGATAATTATGAAACGTTAAAATCAATCATTGGGCACAAGCTAATCTCTTATTCACACGAACCTTTTAATATAAAATTCCAACCAGCTAATGACTTTTTCATGAGAGTTGGTTTTGTTTGTGGAAATAAATGTTTTATTTTGGATAATCGTGTCGACTGGGAAGATGAGTGGTTCTCTTCAGCTGATTATATTCCGCATATGGTTTTTTATAAAGTTGAGAACAAGTCTGAATTTACTAATCATGATGGATTTTTCTTGACTGAATTTGAAAATTATCCAGTTAATGAAATGATACTTGATATTATTTTAGTGCAAGATGAAGTTTCGGTTTTTAAAGACAGAAAACCATATGAATCCATTTCTAGCACAGAAGGTATAGTTTTTGTTACGGATAAGAGACAGTATGCTTTTTATAAAGAAAATACTTGGCTTGATGAAACCATTCTCGAGTTTAAAGGGCATTGTGTTCTGTCAAAGCTTGAGGGCATTAATAAACACTGGAATATTTTTGCTAAGCCGTATGACGGATTAATAAAGAGGCAACTTGTTTATTTGTCTTCGGGAAAAATAGAGTTTGTTGGTGAAAACAGAATTATTGGTTGCGATTGTGACAATGCTTAATATTTGATGTCATCTTGATTTTGTTAATTAAATAACAAAGTCGATAAAATACTGTCAATCTGAAATGAGGTCCAAATATCAGAACAGTCGGTTTGAGAAATGGCCTCATTTCATTTTTGCAACTTAAGTAGTATATTTAAGGAAAGCAATTTGACGTAACTTTTTGGTTATTGTTCTCAGATTACAAATGCAAAGAGGTGACTATATGAAAGTCATTAAGAATATGTACCCATCGATCATTAACATCGTGGCTGCTACCGGAATGATTATTTTGTTCTTTTGCCCAATCCTAATATCAACCAAAGCACCTGACCCATCCACTAGAATTGAAACTATTGTAAGCCCATTTCTACATATCTATTCAATCGCAACAGTATTCTTGCTATTGATCCCATTAATAATTTTTATAGTCATTAACGTCCTTATGTTATTAATGAAAAAAAGGATATTGAATTGGCTAAACCTATTAATATCCTTATATGTCTTTGTTATATCTATTTGCTTTATCTTCAATTATGAATTCATAACCTTAGGCATTGTTTTCATTTCCATTTTTATTTCATTAATGGTTATTTCTTCTATTTCTAATTTATGTCTAGATGAATATAAAAGAAGAAAGCAATTAAATTAGTTATCTTGCTTATATATCCCTAGTTCAATCGCGGCTTCCTTGCTCATGAATGCGTAGTTGCTCCATTTTTCCTGGACCAGTATGAACCCGTGGAATGGGACGACCTTGCTTGGCTTTACTATCTTAGAAGTGGATATTTCTCCAGTAGAATTCTTGCTTATCTTACTATTGAACTTTATCTTTCCATCATCCATGAGTTCTACATCTACATTGCCATATGTCCTTATTCTTTCAGAGAAAGTAACTATAATAAATAACCAACTTGTCAACATCAGGACGTATGCTAAAGAAGTAAGAAATGTAGTGAGCTCAATGATTTTAAGACCGAAAATAATGGCGATTGCAGTTGCTAAAGCAAAGCAAATGATTAACCCAAATGTGAACCACCAATTCTTTGCAAACCAGAGCTTTGAATGCTCTCTTGTTTCTAAATAATAACTAGCCTTTTTCATTTTTCTTGTCCCATCATTTGTCTTGCTTATATATCCCTAGTTCAATCGCAGCTTCCTTTTTCATAAATGCGTAGTTGCTCCATTTCTCCTGGACCAATATAAATCCATGGAATGGAACGACCTTGCTTGGCTTTACTATCTTGGAAGCGGATACTTCTCCAGTAGAATTCTTACTTATCTTACTATTGAACTTTATCTTTCCATCATCCATGAGTTCTACATCTACAT
>ENA-ORPK01000401-ORPK01000401.1-human-gut-metagenome-genome-assembly--contig:-NODE-401-length-41089-cov-7.240020_pt1 | contig 41089 bp, 25 predicted proteins | sample MGYA00242139_ERZ509068 | MGnify/ENA primary metagenome ERZ509068 (study PRJEB26280, sample SAMEA2338687) | human gut metagenome | biome: human gut; feature: human-associated habitat; material: faeces...
TTTCCTCCATGGAGAGCAATATCATTGTCTCCGAGGCGGTGGAGGATTTTGTTGATCCGGAAGCCGAAACGACTACCGAAGATTGAGCATGAATAATTCAGAGATACAGATACAGTTTCCCCGGCCCGGCGAGTGGGGAGAATTCACCCTGACGGCCATTTATCAGGACAAGGGCGGTTATAGACCTCCGGCGCGCTATACGCAGGACGAGATACCTGCGGACCATGCCCCGGCAATGGAGTCCGTAGTTGCTGCGCTGGTGGGATTGGGTGAGGACTGGCAGGCGGTACAGGTGTGGGCGCGGTTGAAAGAATTCTACGCTCCGGAAGAGGATGACCCGATGCGGACGGTGGAAACCGTGGAGTTGACCGTTGAGGCCGTCCATGCGGAGACCAGAGGCCGCAGGATTTTTACAGCCTCGGACTACCCGGCTTTTATCATCACGGACCCTGCCGCCGTGGAGTTTTTCAGGTTTTTCACAACCAACAATCTTTGACTGATTATGGACGCCTATCGTTCGCAAGATACAGTGATCTACCGCCCAATCGGAGACGATGCCCCGGAGGCGGTGGCCTTGTGCAGTTACGGGGATGTGATGCCGTCCCTGGTAACTGTTGCTCCCTCCGTCCAGGTGCAGCGCGAGGCCGTTATCGGCAGCCGCTGGATGCACCAGGCGGCACGCGGCAATGCCGGTTTGCAGATGTCTTTTTCCCTGGCGCGGGCTTTCAGCACTTACGCCGCCGCCAGGGCATGGGGATTGGACATAGCGGAATTGCTGGCGCTGTACCCGGAGGGCATGATCACCTGGATGACCGCCTATCATGCCGGCATCCCGCAGCGTACGCGGGAATACCACGCCACCCTTGACCATGTGCAGCCTTTGCCGCCGACCAATGATCAACGATATGGGGCCGCAGCGTTTTGGGGGGTGCTGGAAATTCAACTTTTTTTAACAGGAGACATTGATTGACCTATGGATTATGACGTAAGCATCAGCATCGGGACCACGGCCAACCTGGGAGACCTGGCCAAAGCCAACAAGGCGGTGCAGGATTTGGCCAAGGCTGCCAAGCAGGTGCCGGATAGTTTACTTTCCGGAGGCGTGGGCGGTACCGCTGCCCCGGCTTATACCGGGGCAGCCACCGGAGGCGGTATGACCTGGCGGCTGGAGGGTGCGGCGGAACTGTCCAATGCCGTCAAGACGATGGACGGCGCCCTCAGGCAGGCGGGCAAGAATTTCACCGTGACCTCCCAGCGCCTGGACAGGAGTGCATCCTTGTTGTCCCGGAGCATCAGCACGCTTACTTCTCTGCCCGGCAAGCTGCAAGCCTGGGGCAGCAGTACAATGCAGTCCTGGAACCAATTCAACGGCGGCCTGCAAAACCTCAAAAATGTGATCGGATTGGGTAAGCAGGCATGGGACCTTGGCTGGTCCATAGGAGAGTCGCTCAATGAGGCATTTGGCGTCAAGGCCAAGCAGATTGACGCCAAGCTGGCCGGCATCATCCAGGCAGCCCAGGACAAGCTGGCCCGCTGGCAGGATAGCATCAATTCCGCCCGTGCCCAGCACCGGGAGGACGCCTTTCTTAAACAAGAAGCCGCAGGCGTCAAGCAGGTCAATGACGCCTACGCCGCCCGGCTGCGCACCATTGAGGCCATTGACCGCAAGGCCATGGCCGGGTTGGAACATCAGCAGAAGCTGCTCCAAATTGAGAACGAGAAAAACCGCCATATCATCCAGGAGCGAAAAATCCGTGGAGAGATCACCGAATCCCAGGCCCGCGACATGTTGGCAATGATTGATGCCAAGGATGCCAACGAGCGCATGGAAATAGAGCGCAAGCAGGCTGACCAGGCGGCACAGACGGCCCAGGCCAGGGCGGATGCCGCCGAGGAACGCTACCGCAAGCTACAGGAGTTATCACGGTCCGGCATGGCCAGACAGGCCGTGCAGGACCTCAAACCCATGCAGGTGCTTAACCAGGCTGATGCCCTCAAACAAGCGGAGGAAGACCTTGCCCGGTGGAAAAGCATCATCAAGCGCCAGAAAGATGCCCTCAAGGAAGTACAGCAGGCCATTAAAGACCAGGCACGGGCCGCCACCATGCTCCCGCTGGTTGGCGCGCCCATCGCCCTAGCACGCAAACAGGATGAGGATCAGGCCCGGCAGGATTATGATGCTGCCATAGCCGCCCAGCATGAATTCATGCGCGCCAAGGGGATGAGGTTTAACCAGACGGACAAGGGCAACGAGGATATTTTAAAAAAGGCCGTCGAGGAACGCCGCAAGGCATTGGACAACATGCTAGGTCGTATCGGCAAGACTGGATTGATTGGGAATCTGGACGGTAAGAATGACGATGAAAGGCTGGCCGAGTACGTAAGGGTGTTGCAGTTGGTGCAATCGGTCATGAAGGAAGACAGCACGCGGCTGGAAGAGATATTCCTGGAAACGGAAGCTGCCAAACAAGAGGCAAATGAAGCTAAAGAGCGGTTGCAAACCCTATTGAATGAGCAACAATCCCAGAAGACGGCCAATGAAGCGATGGCCCAGGAGACGGCCAAGACCAACGCCCAGCAGGATGCCGTGAAACATACCGATGTGATGGCCTCAGCCCTGGAAGACCGGCTCCGCAAGGAAATTGAAACCAAGCAGAGGAACCAGGAGAAGCAGAAGGAGGTTCTGGCCAGAACCAATGAACGGCTGGATGCCAGCATGGAACGCTTCCAGCAGTATGCGGAGAGCTTTGAGGGCAATGACGCCTTGGCCGCCAAGCTCAAGCAGTTTTCCGATATTTTCGCGCGGTTGAAAGCACTGCCGCGCAGCGCCTGGGACAAGAAGGATTTGAAGGATGCCAAGGCGGCCGAGAAATTCGCCAAAGAACTTTCTGAGGCTGCCAAGCATTCAACCAATCAGGATGAAAAGGGGATTGCCCAGTCGGCCATGCAGGCCATTAAGGCTTGGCAGGATGCCATCAAGAAGGAACGGGCCATCAAGAAAAATGATAAGGAGTTGCGCGATCTGGAGCGCACTGCCCAGGATGTGGCCAATTTGTCCGGCAAGCTGCACGATGGCCAGGAGAAGGTGCTGGAGCTGGATGACTGGCTGGCCAGGATGCGTCGTAAGGTGCTGGGACGCTCCGGTGAGATCGCCAACAAGGAGCCGATAGGAGCGCTTCCGTACGCCGAAGAGATGTTGAAGAAGGTTCTTTCCGAACAGGGCGACGGGGGAACATCTGTAACTCAGGGCGAGCGCAAGCTGCTGGAGCATCTTAAAAGCAGGCTGGAAAATGATGACCGCCGCCTGGAAGCAGGGAATGAGTTTAATGAGATGATCGGACTGATTGACCAGATTTTAACCAGGTATTCCTCCGCGCAGTCCGCCCAGGGCAAACTGTCCGGAGAAGTGGCCCGCCTCAAGGCGCGGCTGGATAAGATTGATTCCCAGGGGAAATTCGGACCACGCAGATGAAGACTGTTGAACTTACGGACAAGGCCCTGGAAGACGCGTCTTACAGCTGGCAGAATTTTACGCCGATGTGCGTTTCCTGGCGGCAGATAATCCGCCGCAACGATGAGCCGCCTCCCTATCTATATAAAGAGCCGGCGCGCATTGTCTGGCACGGCTCCACCATCATGGAAGGAACAGTCCGGCGCTGCCGTCCCTCCTTTTCCGGCAACAGCTGGGCGTGGCAAATAGAAGTGCATGACATCCTCAAACCGCTGGAAGGGACGCTTTGCTTTAACGCCTCCGGCAGCCTGAAAGGCGCTCTGTATGCCGCTGTGGAGGGCGGCAGCGGTGCGGATGCTCCGCGCAAAGTGTCTATTGCCGGGACGGTGGACCGCATCCTGAAAGATGCCCGCAAGCATGGATTGCTGGGGGCGGATGTAGGAATTCAGGTGGACGTTTCCCCCGCGGCCTGGGTGTGGAACACGGCCCTGGCATGCGATACTTACGCGGGCGTGTTGCGCAAGCTGCTGGGGGCACGCCCCGGCATGGTGTGCTGGGTTGATTATTCCGGTTCTTCTCCCGTGATCAGGGTTGCGGATGGTGCCGTCCTTCCTGCGGTCACGCTGGATCGCGCCGGGGATTTGCTGACGGCCATCGATTTGGACCCGCGCCATGACCTGGTTCCCCCTGCGGTGGGCGTGGTGCTGACGGCCGGGAACATGGCCCGTCAATCCCAGGTTTGGCCGCGCGGGGCTTCCCTGCGCCAGGAGGGATGCGTAACCGTGCAGCTGGCCATGCCCGGAACCACACCGGAAACGGAAGACGAACCGCCCAGCTCCGAATCTCCCATCTGGTCTTTCTTAAAGCCCGAGATACTGGTGCTTGGAGACAAGCTGCCCACCGGACCTGATGACGCGGCCGAGTGGTGGCAGGGGAAAGTTCCCAAGCTGGCGGAAGTTCCGGGGGCGCGTTTCGGGGCTGTGAAGAAAACTGTTCTGAAAAACAAGGCCAGCGACGCCAGCAATTACAGCACGGCGGAAAGCGCCCAGGTTTATGAGTTGTTCAAAGGGGATTTGTCTCCGGCATGCAAACTGATCAAGTGGTGTTATGTATCACTGACGCAGGAAGTTTATATCACAGTGCCGCCCCGTCCGGGGTTTGAATTGCTTTTTGGCAAGCAGAAGATCGTGAACGGCCAGAAACGCTGGTACAGCAAACTGACATGGAGGGGGCGCACGGTCAACACTCCCAGGCGTTGGTACAGGGCCGACAAGTCCGGGACAACGGGGCCGGAAGATGGTTCCTCAATACCGGACAAGCCGGACACAGGAGGGACAGAGCAGGAATGGCCGGATTATACCGGCGTCCTGAGGGATTATTATGAGATTACCCGGCAGCTTCCCTGGGAGGGGACGTTGCAGTCCTTGCGGGCCTTGTCTCCTGCCGGGCTGGTAGGCCGTCAATTATCCATTACAGGCGGCCGCGCGGAATGGGTGGATATGTCCACCGTGGTGCAAGGGGTAAGCGTGGATTTGGCCGGCAGCCGCACGTCTGTCAACACAGGGGTTCCGGCGCATTTATCGTTGCAGGATATGATGGACCGCGCCAAGTCCCTGCAATCCGGCCAGGATGATCTGGACCAGGATGACCAGCAGGACAACCCGGTCCAGACTCTCCAATATGACGATGATGCACGTAAATCTCCGGAGGCTCCCACTTTCGGGCCGGAAGGGGAAGTCGTCTGGACCGAGGCGCCCGACCGTCCAGCGGGTTTTGGGTTCCAGGTTGTCCTGGATTGGGATGACGATAATACCACCGTCACCGGCTATCGGCTGCGGCCGGGCCTGCTGCTGCTCAACGGGACGACGTTCTGCAACGCCGCCCCAGAACCTACCGAGGGAGACTGGTACAAGGGGGCCGTCACCAGCGGGGAAATTTGGCTCAATGTGCGGTTCAGCGGCAAAGGGAAGTACCAGGGCAGCACGGTAGCGTATTCGCAAGGCCAGGTGAATCCCCTACGCCTCCAACCGGAGGAACCGGACGGGGAAGAGTTTTATTACTCCTTCCACCTGGCCACCATTACAGCCGATCATGAAGTCATCCAGTATGCACTGGGTTCCATCCAGATTCCCGTTCATGGCGGTTCCAATTATCCCTACGGCCCGGCCTAAAATATAGAACAACGATGATCAGAATTACCATTTTAACTTTCAATCGTGATGCGGCGCTGTCCCTGGCGGCGTTGCGTTGCGTGCGCCGGCGTTTGCCGGATGCCGCCGTGACGGTGGCCGATGATGGGCACGATCCGGTCACAGCAGAGGTGGCCGCCCAAATGCAAGCCCTGGGCGCCAGGTATGTGCAGACGGATTTTCCGCGGCGCGGCAACCTCAACGGCAGTTCCTGCGTGCGTGGCATCCTGGAAACATTGCTGGACGGCACAGCCGATGACGATGTAGCCATCAAGCTGGATGCCGACACGGTATTGCGTTCTGACGGCCCTGTGCGCCGGATGCTGGCAGCGGGCGCAGAGGGCTTCGGCAGCTGCTGCGACGGACGGATCATGTGCGGCCTGTGCTACGGGTTCACGGGTGCCGCGTTGCGCCGCATGCTGGCGGTTCTGGATCGGCTGCCCATTGGGGGAGATGATCCGGAGGATATAGCAACGGGACGCCTGGCCATGGCCGCAGGGGTTCCTCTTCACATTGAGCGTCCCTGGTCGGCATCACGACCGGAGGGACGCTGGGCGGCCTACCGCTGGCCAACGATGCCGGCAGTAGCCAAATATGACCGGCTGGACGTGGTGACGCTGGGCACTCTTCACATGCCCCGGCAGCAGATGGACGCAGCAGAGTTCATCCGCGTATTTGACGAGTTGGCCGCCAGGAACGTGATCGGGGAGTAGGGGGGCCAGTTCAAGCCGTTTTCAAGGGAGGGGCAACCAGGTTGCAATGGGGATGTTACGGGGTGGCGTTCAGGGGCGTTTTTCCACAATGCTTGATAAATTTTCTACAAAGCACTGCGACGTTACTGGGAAGAGGACTGGACGGGAATTGGTGAAGTGCCGGGTTTTTGTTTCATGAAACGGCACAGGAACCTGCCGAGCGGTATTTTTCCGTATCTTGCAAGAAATCTATTTCGTTTTCAGTAGTAATAAGTACAACCATATTATTGTGAAATGCGTTTATTGTTAATAGCAAGATGTTTATTGTTGATGCTGCTGTGTTGTGCGGGAGTGGGGATGCGGCTTCATGCCCAGCCTTTGAATAAGGGCCGGATTGCCATTCTTGGGGACAGTATTGCTTATGCGGGACCATGGGCAAATGAGGTGGAAAACGCCTTGAAAGCCGATAAAAAGTTTGAGGCCTGCGAGATTGTCAACTTTGCCGTTCCCAGCGAGACGGTAGCCGGGTTGAGCGAGTATGGCCATGCGGGTGGCAGATTCCCCCGTCCATGCCTGCATGAGTGCCTTGACCGGGTTCTCCAAATGTACCGGCCCCAATTGATTCTGGCATGCTACGGGATGAATGACGGCCTTATGCAGGCGTTTGACAAAGCGCGTTTTCAAGCGTACCAGGAAGGGAATATCCGCCTTAAAAAGGCTGCCGATGCGGCAAAAGCGGAGATTGTCTTCATTACTCCTCCATTGTTCCGGGGGGATTCCGCTGAGCAGGCTGAGTATGACGCTGTATTGGACAAGTACGCGGAATGGCTGGTTTCTAAAAGAAAAGACGGCTGGAAAGTCATAGATATCCGTCCCGGGCTTCGGAAGCTCATTGCCAGAGAGAAGGCCGGGAATCCCGGTTTCAGGTATTCCGGTGACGGCGTGCACCCCGGTCCGGAAGGGCATCATATGATAGCCCGGGAAGTTCTTGCCGGGCTGGTCCCGGAAATAGGCCTTGCTCCTGAGGTTGCGGAAAAAGACCATCGGCCGACGCCGGATACGATGAAAAAACATGAGAAAGTCCGCAATGAATGGCTGGTAAAAACAGGACATGCACGGCCGGAAATTCCGGGGTATGATCCGGAAATGGCCAAGCGTCAGTTTCCTAGGACGGTTTCTGTCTGGAATGGTTTTTTACGGGAGGAGTTTACCGTGGGCGGCCGCAGGGCATTCATCGTCTTTCCCGACAAGGCTGTTGTTTCTGGAAAAGAACAGTTATGGATATGGCGGCCACAATTTTTTGATTATAAGCCTATAGCTGATCTCGAACTGGTAAAGCGCGGCTATGCGGCGGTATTTATCAGCATGGAAGACCTTTACGGTTCTCCCAAGGCCATGGAGGTGATGGATCAATTTTACAGGTATCTGGTGGATGAACGCAAATTTTCCGGAAAACCGGTGTTGTTTGGACTGAGTCGTGGAGGACTTTATGCTCTGAACTGGGCGGAGAAGAATCCTTTGTGCGTGGCTGGCGTTTATGTGGATGCCCCCGTCTGTGATTTCAAAAGCTGGCCGGCCGACAGAGGCAAGGGCAAAGGTTCGCCGGATGACTGGAACAAATGCCTGCGCGCCTATGGCTTTAATGAACAGCAGGCTTTATCCTATAAGGGCAATCCCGTGGACAATATGCGCGGCATGGCTAAAGCCGGAATTCCTTTGTTGTTTATTTCCCGGACGGAAGATGATGTAGTCCCTATTGAAGAGAATACGGATGTTTTCGCCAAACGTTACGCCAAGCTGGGAGGCCCTGTAAAAGTTATTCGCCGCCCCGGCGGGCACCATCCGCACGGTTTTGACAATCCTGCCCATATCGTAGATTTTGTTCTTTCCGTTACCGGACAGCCCGTCCCTTTGCGCGTTGCGTGCCTGGGAGACAGTAATACTTTTGGAGCAGGAGTAGCCGGAGCCAATAAGGATGTTTTGCGCTGGAGCCATCTTCTTGGTCAAGAATTGAGGAAAAAATTCAAACGGAAAGAAATAGAAGTGCTGAACTGCGGCGTTAACGGGCGTACCCTTCTGGCCAAGGGAGACCTTCCCTATATTAAAACAGGCGAGTACCGGAATGCTCTCAATTCCCATGCACAGATTGCCATTATCGCTTTAGGCACCAATGACGCCAAACCGCAGAACAGGAAATTCCTGTCCGAGTTTAAGCAGAATTATGCCGCCATCATCGCCGAACTGCGGGAAAATATGCCCGGCATTCAAATCTATTGCGCAATTCCTCTTCCCTCGTGGCAATCTTCCAGCCAAATTGACAAGGAAACGGTGGAAACTAAGATCATTCCTCTTGTGAAGCAGGTTGCGAGGGACAATAAGTGTGAAACCATCGACTTTTTCTCCCCTTTTCAGAATAAACCGGAACTTTTCCCCGATGGCGTTCATCCCAATGCCGATGGGCAGGTGATTATGGCTGACATTGCATTCAGGGAACTTCTGAAAAAACAACCTTTAATTCAATAAACAAAAAAATAATGATGAGCGCTAAACTATCGGTAATTACAGGTTCGATTCTCCTGCTGTCAGCCCCGTTGCAGGGATTTTCCGCGACAACCCATCCGGATTCCTGCATGAACCGGGATTGGAAAAAAGAGATTCCCCTTCCGGTGTATCCAAACCGGGAAATGGTGGATCTTTATCATAAGACATGGGAAATTGCGGCAGGCCGCGTCAGAAAAGGGCCGGAAGGCCTTCCCGCGTCTCCCTACATGGATGAGAATTGCTATGAAGATCAAATATGGATATGGGATACCTGTTTCATGGTTCTTTTCGCCAAGTATGCTCCCAGGTCGTTTCCCGGAGTTGAAAGTTTGGATAATCTTTACAAGCCTATTCACGAAAAAGCCGTTACTCCGCTTAAGGTTCATTTAGTGGACAATCCCCCGTTATTTGCGTGGGTGGAGAAAGAATATTTTGACTTCACCGGTGATAAGGAACGCCTGGATGATATCTTGAATAAGAAGCAATATCTGCAAAAGCATTTCAAATGGTTTGCCCGGGCTAAGGCTGGTGAACGGTTTGAGTGTTCCCCCCAGCGTATTTACTTGAATTCCATTGGGGATGATGGCTTTACCTGGACAGGGGGAGCGAGCGGTATGGACAATACTCCCCGTGGGCGTGATGCCGGAGGATACCATAAGGTGTTATGGGTGGATGCCATTTCCCAGCAGGCTCTTAGCGCCCACTGCATTGTTGCCATGGAACAGGCTTTGGGAAATGAAGATGAAGCAAGGAAATGGAACGCCGAATATGAAGCGCTTAAGAAAAAGATCAACCATCTTTACTGGGATGAGCGGGATGGATTTTATTACGATGTCACCATTGCGGACAAACAGCCCTGCCGCGTTAAAACCATTGCGTCCTACTGGCCTCTTCTGGCTCAGGTTGCCTCCAGGGAACAGGCGCGGAGCATGGTCAGGCATTTGATGAATCCCGAAGAATTCGGAGGCAGTTATCCGACTCCTTCCCTGGCCCGCTCGGATAAGGATTATCATCATCAAACCGGGGATTACTGGCGGGGAGGAATCTGGCTGCCGACGACATATATGGCGATTAAGGCCATTGAAAAGTATGGCTACCATGAGGAGGCCGATGCTATTGCCGAGAAGGTTATCAACCAGCAGCTTGCCGCTTACAGGAACATAGAACCGCATACTATCTGGGAGTGCTACAGCCCAAGCGGGAATACTCCTTCCACGGAACACGGACGCCGCGCAAGACCGGAATTTTGCGGCTGGTCAGCCCTGGGGCCGATTTCCCTGTTTATTGAAAATGTACTGGGATTTAAGGAGGTGTCCGCAACCAGAAAAGAAGTGCGGTGGAGGTTGAAGAAAAATAAGGGCCGCCATGGAATCAGGAATTTGAGGTTTGGCGATATTGTAACCGATATTGTTTTTGATGGTAAAGGCACGGTGTCGGTCACGTCGAATGCTTCTTACTCTCTAATCATTAATGGCAATACTTATTCAGTAAGGAAGGGGGATACTGAAATTAAGCTGTAAGGACCTTCTGTTTATCCACGGAAGGGCGTCATTGATGTTCTTCCGCGGGGTTTTTCCTTTTGCCGGGGCAAGATGCGGGTTTTTCCCGTGCCTGCGCCAATTTTTTTCTTTTGGAGGCGGTCTGAGAGGCAAGGGTGACAAAGGAAATTCCGGAAGGGCGGCAAGGAAATGTTCCGGAACATTATTTGAGAGGTAATGTTGTCTGCCGTTTTAACGGGGAGAGCAGGCTTCCTCCATATGCCTTACGGAAATTTTTTGGTAAAGGGTATGGGTTTGTCCGGGGGCGAGGGAAATGGAACGGGGCTCCGCGTTTCCCGTTTCAATGCACAGGAATTTATTCCAGGACTCCGCACCCAGGTCCGCCATGTTTTTGGCGCCCTGTTGTCCAGGATTCCAGACGATGACGGAAGAGGCATGATTCCGCTCCACCGTGATGGCGCGGTTCAGCATGAGGTCTTCCAGCATTGTTTTTCCCGAACAGGAGGGGAAGTTGTAAACGCGGTCCAGACACCCCAGCGGCGCCAGCGGGCGTTCTCCGTGCTTCATGGGCTGGGCGGCTTCTTCCCGGAACGGGATGTCCTCCAGCCCATGAACGCGGCATTTGGTCAGGTTGCCGACGGCAAAGTAGTTGTGGAAGGCTTCCGTGAGCTTGCAGGGCTGCGTGCGCGCCGTGGTTTCCAGCTTCATGGTCAGCGTGCGGCCCAGGGTAAGACGCAGGATGGCGGCGGGATAGGATTCATCTTCCGGATAGAAAGCCAGGGAGAGCAGGACGTTGCCGCGCTTGTCCATTTCCTGGTGGTGGAGGCGCCATTCCGAGGTGCGCGCTATGCCGTGGGACGGCGCGCCTTCCCGGGGACCGAACCAGGGCCAGCAGACGGGGATGCCTCCGCGGATGGCTTTGCCGGGGACAAAGGCTGCGTTGGGAGAAAGAAAAAGGCATTCCTCATGCCCTGCCGGCTTCCATGAGGTGAGGTGCGCTCCCTGAAGGCACAGGGATGCCGTGCAGAGCGGTGTTGTTACGTCCAGGAAAGAAAGCCCCTGGTTTGTTGTGCGCCGGACGGTCATGGCTGAAGGCGTTCAATTGTCCAGGAGCCGTTTTCCTGAAGTTTGTACATGAAACGGTCATGCACGCGGCCGGGGCCGCCCTGCCAGAATTCAAAGGTATCCGGGATAATTCGGTAGCCGCCCCAGAAGGAGGGAAGGGGTATTTCTCCCTTGGAGAATTTGTTTTTCAGTTCCATCAACTTCATTTCCAACAGTTTTCTTCCGGAAATGACGGAGCTTTGGTGTGAAACCCAAGCTCCAAGCTGGGATTCCTTGGGGCGGGTGAGGAAATATTTCAGGGATTCCGCGCGGGAGACTTTGACGGCTTTTCCGTAAATGATGATCTGGCGTTCCAGCATTACCCACGGAAGCATCATGCAGACCTGTGGATTTTCTTCAATATCGCGGGCCTTGTGGCTGCCGTAGTTGGTGAAGAAAACAAAGCCCGTCCGGTCAAAATATTTGAGCAGCACGGTGCGTAGGGAGGGCCTGCCCTGGGCGTCCGCCGTGGCCAGGGAAAAAGCGTTGGGTTCCGGAATATCCGCTTTCAGGGCCTGTTCAAACCAGGTTTGGAATTGTTCAAAGGGATTTTCCGCCAGGTCCTTTCTGTGCAGCTGGCCTTTGAGGTATTCTTCTCTGAAATTGGACAAGTCCATGGCGTGTTGAACGATGAGGGGTTATTCTACGCTGAAATCCAGCCCCAGGTCCAGGGAGGGGGCCGAGTGGGTCACGTAGCCTACGGAGACGAAGTCCACGCCGGATTCCGCAATGGCGGCTACCGTATCCAGATGAACGCCTCCGCTGGCTTCCAGCAGGGGGGTGGTGCGTCCTCCGCGCATGGCGACGGCTTGTTTCAGCATTTCCGGCGTCATGTTGTCCAGAAGGATATGGTCCACGCCTTCCAGTTTAAGGAAGTTGCCCACCTGTTCCAGGGTGTCCGCTTCCAGCTGGATTTCCACACCGGGCTTTTCCTGACGCAGCCTGTTGATGCATTCCTGGAGGTGTTCCGTATTTCCATCCGTCATCAGGTGGTTGTCTTTCACCATGGCGCGGTCATAAAGGCCCATGCGGTGGTTGGTGCCTCCGCCATGGAGCACGGCCGCTTTTTCCAGCAGACGGTAGCCGGGAGTGGTTTTGCGGGTATCCAGAATGCGGGCGCTGGTGTGGGAAACGGCTTTCACATATTGTCTGGTGAGCGTAGCTACTCCGGAAAGACGCTGGATGAAGTTGAGGGCGGTGCGTTCCGCCCCAAGAATGGAGCGGGCGGAACCTTCAATAAGCATCACCACGGCGCCGGGCGCCACGGCTTCCCCGTCATGCAGGTAAACTTCCACCTTCAGGGTGGGATCCACCTTGCGGAAAACTTCCGCCGCGACATTGACGCCGGAAAGAACGCCTTTTTTCCGGGGGGTCAAAATAGCTCTGGCTGTCAGATGTTCCGGGACGAAGTATGTGGAAGTCACGTCGCCGGAGCCGAAGTCTTCGGCCAGCGCCAGATTGATCAGGGTTTCCACGTTGTCGGATACGGTTTCTGCGGGCATGAAAGAAAAGCGGCTTAATATTCGCGGTTAAGAAGATAGTTGGCCAGTTCCACCAGGCGGGCGCGGCGTTCTTCCGGGAAAATCATCAGGGCATCCAGAGCCGCCTGAGTGCGGCATTTGGCTTCGGAACGGGCGCCGTCCAGGCCAATCAGGGCCGGACAGGTGGATTTCTGGGAATTGACGTCCTTGCCGGCGGTCTTGCCGAGTTTTTCCGTGGAAGCCGTCAGATCCAGAATGTCGTCAATCACCTGGAAAGCCAGCCCCAGGTTGTAACCGAAGTCCGTCAGAGCTTCCAGCTGGGACTCCGTGGCGTTTGCGGACATGCCGCCGAAGCGAAGGGCCGTGGTTAGCAGGGCGGCCGTCTTCCCTTCGTACACGGTGCGGACTTCCGGTTCGGAAAGCTGCTTGTGTTCTCCCTCCAAATCCAGAATCTGGCCTCCGATGAGCATGGTGCTGCCGCCGGTGGCTGCCAGCTCCCTCACGTAATCCCTGACGGTATAGCGTTCCGTATCGTCCACCTGGGCGATTACGGCAAAAGCCTCCGTCAGCAGCGCGTCTCCCGCCAGGATGGCGACGCCTTCTCCGAAGGCCTTGTGGCTGGTGGGTTTCCCACGGCGCAGATCGTCGTTGTCCATGGCTGGCAGGTCGTCATGGATGAGGGAATACGTATGCATCATTTCCACGGCGCAGGCGGGAACCAAGGCGTCCACTGCCAGTCCTCCGCAGGCCTCTGCCGCCGCCAGGCAAAGGACGGGGCGCATTCTTTTCCCCCCCGCAAATATGCTGTAGCGCATGGCTTTGTGGATGGTTTCGGGGCTTTCGTTCTCTGCTGGCAGCAGTCTGTCCAGCGCTGCGTCAATCAGGGCGCATTGTTCTGTGATGTAGTCGTTCAGTGATTGTTCACACATGGCGTTATGGAATAGGTGCGGGGTGTGGAGGAAACAGGTCAGCGGTTGACCAGCAATTCCGCGATTTGTACGGCGTTGAGCGCGGCCCCTTTTCGGACCTGATCGCCCACGACCCAGAGAGTCAGGGCATTGTCAATCGCCATGTCCATGCGCATGCGCCCTACGTAGCAGGTATCTCCGTTGGTGCTGTCCAGCGGGGTGGGCCACACGCCCTCCGCTGGGTTGTCCATCAGGGCGACTCCGGGTTTGCCTTCATAGGCGCTGCGGGCAGTTTCCAAGTCCACAGGTTTTTCAAACTGGGCGGTAACGGAGATGGAATGGGAACGGTAAACGGGCACGCGCACGCAGGTGCATGTTACCTTGAGTTCGGGCAGGGAAAGAATTTTACGGCCTTCATTAAGCATCTTAAGCTCTTCCTTGGTATAGCCGTTTTCCGTAAAGGAATCGATCTGGGGAAGAAGATTGAAGGCTATCTGGTGGGGATAAACATTTTTCACTACGGGATGGCCGTCCACTACGGCGCGCACCTGGGTTTCCAGTTCCGCAATGCCGTGCTGGCCGCTGCCGGAAACCGCCTGATAACTGGAGGCGATGACGGTTTTCAACCCGAAACGCTGATGCAGAGGGAAGAGGGCCATCAGCGTAATGATGGTGGTGCAGTTCGGGTTGGCGATAATATTGCGGGGGTGGTTGAAGGCCGCTTCCGGATTGATTTCCGGCACCACCAGGGGCACGTCCGGCTCCTGCCGGAAGGCGGAGGAATTGTCAATGACCACACAGCCCGCAGCCGCCGCGATAGGAGCGAATTTCAGGGAAATGCCTCCGCCTGCGCTGAACAGGGCGATATCCACCCCATCAAAGGATTTTTCCGTCAATTCTTCTACAGTCAGCATTTTCCCACGGAAAGCGACCTGTTTTCCGGCGGACCGGGCGGAGGCCAGAAGCTTCAGGGAACCTACGGGAAAATTGCGTGTTTCCAGGCAGGACAGGATTTCAACGCCCACCGCTCCGGTGGCGCCGACGATGGCAACATGGGGTGCTTGGTTCATGATTGTTGTCAGAAAATGACGGATATTTTCCGTCCGCCCCCATTATACGGCAGCCCGGTCATATGGCAATACGATTGCAAGCCTTCAGGCTTAAAAATGAAAAACTGTCCGAGATTTTACACCCCGGACAGTTGTTGAAAAACGGGAAAGATCGCGTTTTTTATTTCAGCGCTTGCGGCGCAGCATCAGCAGGGACAGGCCCAAAAGGCTCAGGGATGCCGTAGCCGGTTCCGGAACGACATCCTCAGCAGTGGCTGACATGGAAAAAAGCAGGTTGGAGTTCGTGTTTCCGCCGCCATTGCGGGTGGACATCACGATGTAAGCCGTGTCGCTGGTAAGGGGAGTACCGCTCAAGTCCACGGACAGGGTCATGCCTGTTTGAATCAGAGAAGAGGCCTGGCCGGTCAACTGGCTGATCTGCCAGCCTTCTGCCGTCTGATAAACGATATTGAGCGTCGTGAAGTTTGCTCCGGATTGCAGCCCGGCGCAGTCCACGGAAAGAGTCAATCCGGTATAACTGGCGTAATCACTGGTAAGCGTTACCGCTGTTCCCACGATAGAGCCGCCGTAAGCATTTCTGTTGATGAAAGACACGGATACATCAGTATCCCCGGATGCGGTGACGCTGCCGTAAATACCGGAGCCGGAATTGCCGTTTGCAGTAGTGCCTTGCCAGCCGGTGGTGCCTTGCAACCATGTGACGACTTTTTGTGCAGTGATGACATTTCCGCTGTTGACGTCTCCGAATCCAGACAATTTAAGGTTTGCAGGCAGAGATGCCCCTTCGGCTGCCTCCCCATTTAGGTCGATTGCTACGGTGGCGGCCATCCCTGCGCCGCAACACAAAGCCATAAGACCGGAAAGAAATAATGTGTTCTTCATGGTTGTTCGTTGCTCTTTTTTATTGCTGTAATTTGCCGGGCTGTCTTGAACCCGCTCATGATGAATAAAGCGGATTTTCAATCCGATATGCCCTGAAAATAGTGCATGAGTTTCTCTTTCTGCAGGGTACGGACTGTTTCCTGCGGCTGTTGAAACGGACATTCCCGGCAGATGTACCAGCTTTCAGGGAAAAGAGTTCTCCGGTTTTCAGACTTATCTTGAGCAGTCTCAAAAGCTGGCGGCGGTTTCTGCACGGGTGGATATTTCGGCAGGCTTTCCGTATGCATAAAAAGGTTTTCAATGATGCAATAAAGTTCGGCACAAATTCTTGGTTATCAGAATTTACGCTTGACTTCCGGATTGAAAATCCGGCATATCCTCGCTTTCCATGAAAGGCAACAAAACAGGCTCCCGATTTTAGGGAGCCTGTCTTTAAAGGAAAGAGCGGTGCAAGCCTGCTATTTAACCCATTTTCCCGCGCCTTCCGGCAGCCTGCCGTCAGAGACGGGGCCGTAGCGGGTGGATTCCGTGTTGCCCCAGAGGGGGACGCCTACGATGCGTTTCCACCAGCGGGACATGCTGGCTCCCGTATAGCAGCCGAAGCTCCAGCAGTCGGACTGCGGCGTGAAAATATCCCGCCGTATCCTGTTCAGGTCCGTCTCATGGATCCATTCCGTGGAAACGGCCATGATATTGTTGCCGTAGTCCAGCATCCACGCATAGCAGTTGGAATGGCCGAAGTAGTAAAAGGATTCCACCTTGTCGCCGTGGAAGCGCGGGGAGGAATTCAGCGCCCGGATGGCCTGGTCGGCGCTGTTTACCCAGACGAGCCTGATTTTATACTTGGAAGCCAGGTCCGCAATCCAGCGGGTGTAAGGTTTTCCGTCTTCCTTCCCCCGGGTTGCGTAACCGGGGCGGTAAACAATCCAGGTGATTCTGGCGGCAGGATCTTGCTGCTGGATCTGGGCGATGCGGATGGTGGAGGCCCTTACAAAGTTGGCCCACCAGTTGTCATGCCTGTCAGGCTGTATTCTCAGCCCTTCCCATTGCCTGAGTGCGGGGCCGCCGCACATGACGACGTGAACGGCCCGGGACAGTCCCGTGCCGCCCAGCAACAGGGCCAGAGCGAGAAAAAGGCGTGAAAGCATGCCCGCACCCTACCTTTGCTCCCCGTATCTGTCAATCCGGCGGAGCGTTTTTTGCGGGAACAGACGCGCGTGAAAAGACAAGGGAGGGGGTTCATGTACCCTCAGCAATTCACCACGTTGACGGCCAAGCCGCCCTGGGCGGTCTCCTTGTATTTGGATTGCATGTCCCTTCCGGTGTCCAGCATGGTGCGGATGACCTTGTCCAGCGGGACAAAATGAGCGCCCGTACCGCCCAGGGCCATGCGGGCGGCGTTGATGGCCTTGATGGCGGCGATGGCGTTGCGCTCAATGCAGGGTATCTGGACGAGGCCCGCAATAGGATCACAGGTGAGGCCCAGATTGTGCTCCATGCCTATTTCCGCGGCGTTTTCCACCTGGTGGGGTGTTCCCCCCAGGTACTCCGCAAGAGCGGCGGCGGCCATGGAGCAGGCTACGCCCACTTCTCCCTGGCAGCCTACGTCCGCGCCGGAAATGGAGGCGTTTTTCTTGTACAGGATGGCGATTCCCCCGGCGGTGAGCAGGAAGCGATGCACGGCATCCGGATACGGGGAAACGCAGAATTTGGTGGCGTAGTTAAGAACGGCCGGAACAATTCCCGCCGCTCCATTGGTCGGAGCGGTGACGATGCGGCCGCCGGCCGCGTTTTCCTCACTTACGGCAATGGCGTACAGATTGATCCAGTCCATGATGGAGAGAGGGTCTTTCAAGGCTGATTCTCCGTGCACCAGAAGATTCTTGCGCAAAGTTTTGGCCCGGCGCGGAACCTGCAGAACGCCCGGCAGGTTGCCGCGCGCGCTCATGCCGTTGGAGATGGACTGCTTCATCGTCGCCCAGATCAGGTCCAGTTTTTCACGGACTTCCCGTTCCGGGAGCATGGCGCATTCGTTCGCCATGACAATGGAGGAAAGAGGGCATCCGCGCTCATCAGCCATATGCAGCAGTTCCTCCGCGGATTCATAAGGAAAAGGAAAGGTTTCCCGGTCCCTTTCTTCCGGATGCAGAAGTTCCTGTTCGGAAGAGACGAACCCGCCCCCCGTGGAATAAAATACCGCGTCTTCCACCGGGTCTCCGTCCTGATTGACGGCAGTAAACTGCATCCCGTTCGGATGCAGGCGCAGGGGCTGGTAGTGGGAAAGATCCAAGTCGCGGGAAGGAGAGAAGCGGACGTTTTTTTCTTCCGTGACGGACAACGTTTCCTGCTGGTGCAGGCGGGCGATTTTTCCGGGAATGCTGCGCGGCTCCACCGTATGGGGTTCTTCCCCCAGAAGCCCCAGCATGATGGCTGTGTCTGTGCCGTGCCCATGTCCGGTGGCGGCCAGGGAGCCATAGCATTCGCAGCGGATGCCTGAGATTTCCGCCAAGCGCGGGGAGTGGCGTATCTGTTCAAGAAAGCGGTGCGCCGCCCGCATGGGCCCTACGGTATGGGATGATGAAGGACCTATGCCGATGCTGAAAAGCTCAAAAATGCTGTAATGGTGCATGTCCGTTTTCCTGTAGCGGGGAAGGGCCGGAATTCCCAGCGGGATTTCCGGCCCTTCCCGAAAGATGGGTTTACAGCCCCAGCAGGTAGCGTTCCGCTTCAATCGCGGCGCTGCAGCCCATTCCGGCGGAAGAAATGGCCTGGCGGTAGTGAGGATCCGCCACATCTCCGGCGGCGAACAATCCCGGCGTCCTGGTCGCCATCATCCCTGTTTTCCGGATAATGTAGCCGGCATCGTCCCGGTCCACCAGATCCCCCAGGAAAGAAGTGTTCGGCGTGTGCCCGATCGCCATAAAGACGCATTTGACGGGAAGTTCCGTTTCATCCCCTTCTACTACGTCCTTCAGCATGACGGCTTCCAGTTCTCCCTTGTCGTCCGTCTTATAGCTTACGATGGTGGAATTCCACATGGGGAAAATCTTTTCATTGGACAGCGTTCGTTCCGCCATGATTTTGGAAGCGCGGAGCGTGTCGCGGCGGTGGATCAGATACACCCGGGAAGCGAAGCGCGTCAGGAACATGGCTTCTTCACAGGCGCTGTCTCCTCCGCCTACCACGCACACAGGCACGTCCCGGTAAAAAGCTCCGTCACAGGTGGCGCAGGCGGTGAGGCCGTGGCCTACCAGCCCTTCCTCTCCCGGGATTCCCAGATAGCGGGCGGATGCTCCCGTAGCCACAATGATACTCCGGGTTTCGTAATTCTGGCCGCTGGTCTTCACGGTGAACAGTCCGGTGGCTTCATCCCTGACGCTCTTGACGTCCTCATATGCAAACCGGGTGCCGAACTTTTCCGCCTGCTGCTGCATCAGGAACATCAGGTCCGGCCCCATCACGCCGTCCGGAAAGCCGGGGAAGTTTTCCACTTCCGTCGTGGTGGTCAGCTGTCCGCCGATTTGGGAACCCGTGATCAGAAGCGGAGAGAGATTGGCGCGGGCGGTGTAAATGGCCGCCGTGTAACCAGCGCAGCCGGCACCGATGATAATGACTTGTTCGCTCATAATAGTATATATGTCCGTTGCCATGGTAAAGGGCCCGTGCCCGTTTTGCGAGTAGATTTTGCGCTATGCGGAGACAATGCAGAGGCCTGCAATCCGGCAGTTGCGGGACGGGTTCCGGCAGTGGCGGAAAAGAACTGCCTGCATGTATCCCTGGCGACGGTCTGCAATATTCTGGCCCTGTCTGCGGGAAGATTGCTTAGCCGCGTCCCTTTCAAGGACAAGCGGCCCGGCAGGCCCAGCGGAGATTTTCCGAATAACGTGAAGTAGATTACGCATGCCGTCAGGTAGCTCCCTTCCTCCGTCGGGTGCCGGCCGTCAGGCTGGTACAGCTGAATGCCTGGATGGCGTTTGAGGCAATTCTCCCAGGCAATGCCCACGGGGGCAAGCGCTGCTTTTTCCCTCCGGGCAAGTTTCAAATACGTTTCAAGAAGAGCCTTTTGCTCCTGCGGGTCCGGAGTTCCGGAAGCTCCTCTTTTCCCCCACGTCAGCATCAGGATGGGCGTTCCTTTGGCGGCTCGTACCAGAGAGCACCATTTTTCTCCGAACTCCATGGTTCGTTCCGGAGCCCGGACAGGTGTAGCGCTTTGGTCCTGGAGAATAACGAAGTCCCATGCCGTTCCTTCCATGTTGTTGCGGGCACGCCTGTCATTCCAATGGGACTGGAGGGATGCTGCCGGAGCCGCGTGCATGTGCACGTCCGGCCGCAATCCTTTGGTGTCTGCCATGGCTTTAACCATGGCGGGCATGCGGTTGAAAAACGTATAGCTGTTTCCCAGAAAGAGAATACGGCTGCCGGAGCGTGCAGGAACACAGCACGGCCAGGAGGGGGATGCGGGCGGCTCTTCCCGGGCCTGGAGAGGGCGGGGGAAAGCTGCCCAGGAAAAAATCAGCAGCAGGAATATCTTGACGGGCGGCATCATGGCTTTAGACGGGTTTCCATGTTTCCGGAGTAAAATTTCAAATGGAATTCATGGCGTGAGCAGGATCTTTCTATACATCAGGTAAAAGTAAATTCATAGAGATAAAAGAGAACATGGAATGCCTCTGTTTCGGCATCCCTTGTACAGGCGCCGGGGCTGCCGTCAATCCCGGCAGGCAGACGGGGATTTCCTTGTCTCCGTATCGCCGCGCGAAGGTATTTTTCTTCCTTCTCCTTGATTGGGAAGCTCTGCATCAATTTAAGTCTGAACAACTGGTTGTATGACTGGGGAAGACTTTCCGGAGGACTTGCCGAAAGGAGACGGGTGTGGTTGGATATGGTTCATGAAGTCTGAATCGCTGACCAAGCGCCGTGTGACGGGTGTGGATGATCCGCTGTTCCTGGATTCTCTGGATATTTACCGGACAAGCTTTCCGGTGCATGAACAGCGGCGGATACAGGATTTCCCGTTGGCGTTTCAAGACCCCGGTTTTTGTTATGAAGTATTTTTAAATGGGGAAGGCCGGGTGGTTGCGATGCTGGTGACGTGGCGTCGGGAACAATTCGTGTATCTGGAGTATTTTGCCGTGGATGCCTCCCTGCGCGGCCAGGGCGCCGGGCAAAGGATTCTGGAAGAATTGAGGGATGCGTTTCCGTACAAGGTTATTTTGGAAATTGATCCTCCGGAGGACGGGATCTCACGCCGGCGGCTGGGGTTTTATCAGAGGCACGGCTTTGTCCCCAATCCGCAGTTTGATTATATCCATCCTCCTTATACGGATGAGGGTGAACCTTTCCCGCTTCTGCTGATGACGCATGGAGATTTGCTGGATGAGGAGACATACCGGAGCTTTGTGGATTTCCACCATCGCCACGTAGTGGCGAGGTGAATGAATGGACGGGGAAATCCGCGCCATGGGGGATTTTTCCCTCTTGAAGCAAATTATCCTTGGGGGGCTTTTGCCGATATGAGCCTGTAGGACATCAGGCTCATATTGCGTTTTGCCTGTTTGTGGAACTCCCCTTAGCCTGTATTTTCCGAATCAGAAGAGCCGTTCCGCATTTTTGGGAGACGGCTTTTTGAAAAATGCAGCGGGTTGGGATACACCGGAAGACTCAGCTCCATGCCCGGTCCACGGCTTCCCTCTCTTCCGGGGCAAGATATCTGGAGAGCCGCTCTTCCATGCGCAGCCTGTATTCGGGAATACTCCAGGAATGGAGCGGCTGGACGGCGGAATTGGTGAATTGCCAGGAGGGAACGGGAACGACCACGTCCAGCACTTCTCCGGCTCTGGAGGGCATCCCGGCCAGTACCGCCGCAATGGTGGAGGAAAGCTCCGGATGTTCATCCAGAATATCCAGCAGCCATCCGCAGCCCAGGTCCGTGGGAATGGCCTCCGTTTCGGCCAGCAGGTCCGCGAGGCGCCCGGGAGGGAGATTTTTGGAAATGAAAGACAGATAAGGGGCAAACCGCATGTCTCCCAGGCTCATCAGGGCGTCCAGCGCCGGAGCCATGGATGCCTGTCCGGGGCAGGGAGAGGCGCAGATGACATTCGCCAATCCGGCAATTCCGGGAAACCGCTCCTCCGGCTGGGGCGCGGCCAGCGTATAAATAAGGAAAGCGGATTGCCTGCGGATATCCGGCGCCTCATCCGCCATGGCAAAAGGCAGCAGGGCCCTCCATCCGTCCCCTTTGCGCTGCCGGATAAAAGCTGCCAGTTGCAGAGCGCATTTGCGGCGGGCGTCCGGAGCGCAGCGGGATTGGAACATGTTGTAAATGATGACGCCTTCTTCTTCTCTTCCCGTTTCATTGCAGGTGACCAGCCCGTAGGCGATCATGGCCAGAGGCCATTGATCCGAACCGATCTCCCCCCTGCGGGAGGGATCCGTGACGAGGGCGGCAAGCCGCTTGATTTCCGACAAAGAGCTGGTTTGATCCTGAAAAAGGCCCATGCCCGCATGATAGCCGGAGGCGGAAACCTGCCAAGGAAAAACAGTGGACTGCTTACAGGACTCCGGAGTTTTCCGGTGAACGCTGTTGAGGCATGTTATTGAGTACGACCGGCGTTTTATCCTTTATTTATTGGCATTCCGGCTCGCGGCTGGACAGGAATTCCGTATTTTTTGCTGAAGCTTTTTCCTGTGTTCCTCCCCGCTTTTCCCCTGGTAGAGGTAGGCGGTGTTGGAGTTGTATCCAGCCGTTCGGTCGATGAGGTCGAGAACCTCGCCGTCTCCGTATCCCGCCTTCCTGATGTATTTGACGACTTCCCCGGCCTGGTCGGGGAAGTACTTCACCAGCATGGGCACAAATATTTTTTCCATAAATCCGGAAACATAGCTATGATACATGCTGTTTCTTGACGAAAATGTGACCAGATTGTTCCATCGGTGAGTCCATTCGTAATCTTTAATGTCAGAGCCGATGACATTCCCGTCCGGATTGGCAGGATGGGAACGTATTATTTCATCTTTCAGCGCTGTCTCTTTTTTTCCGAAATCAGGGAGGTGCAGAGATTTCAGCCTTTTAATGATGGCGGCGGCGTAAGCGGCATGGAGATGTTTCAGCCGTTGTTCGTGGATGCCCAGGTTGCGCGACATCTGTTTCGTATCCATGATGGAGAGCGCGGAAATGACTCTTGATTTGGCGGCAATGTCGTTGTCCCGCTCGTCTTTATAAAGCCATGGCTGAACGCTGTCGTAATCCGGAGCTTCATACATGGGGGCTCCGCTGATCAGATAAAGGCTCCAAATCATGTCGCAGGCCTCTTCCCGCGTCATCGTTCCATGGCGCCGCATGGCGTTCAATTCTGACAGAACTGTGTTTGAGCATCCATAGAATTGTTTAAAATTTCCTGATTTTAAAAATTCTTTTAATTTTTTTGATTTTTCTCCCATTTGCCCGCGAATATGGATGGAATCAGGAGCCGGGAGTTGGCGATCAAATCCGGTTTCTTCCCCCAGGGAAGTTGAACAGCCAAGATGTATGACGGCAATCGCGTAAATAAAATATTTCATCATTTTTTTAGGTTTATTTATTTTGACTGGTTGATAAATAAGTGCTTATTATTTTTTTCTGTGGACCTGCTGACGGAACAGTTGAATTTGGAAACCGTCGTCGTAGCTATTTCGTTGACGACGTCAATCCAGTCGTAAAAAAAATGCTGTTCAACAGTCTGGATGGTTTTTACATCTTTCCCGTCGACATTGATGTTCCAGTCGCAAATCCATTTATAAGTTTGCGGCAAGTCGTAAAATCTTAATTCCGAAATGAGTTTTTTGCTTCCAATATTGTCAGATAGCCTGTTTTTGTTGTCAAGGCGTACTGGTGCAGGATTGGGATCATGTGGGGCTGCCAGGCTGCCTTCAGCCGGGGCGGGAACGCAGCCCTTATCCCGTTCAATAATATGGACATTTCGAAAATTCACGCTTGTAGGGAGGAACGTTAATTCCAGGACAGCTGATGCCCCTGCCATTTCTTGATCACCATCCTTTGGCAGATCAAAATAAATGACTCCTCTTTTATTAAAATCCGGATGATTTCTGTCATATGATTTCCGTAAATGTTTTGCGCTGATCCCTTCGGGAACAATGGCTGATAACGTGATTTTCGCTTCTCTTCCTTCTTCCGTGACTGCTTTAACGGTAATGTCGCCTCCTTGGGAGAGATCGTTTCTAATAATCAATGTTTGAATGACAGAGTTACTTTTATTTTGAAAAGAAGCCAGATTTTCTCCTTCTTCAATTGTCCATTCGATCTGGGATGGGTCTCCAATGAGCTGGGGCTTGTCTGAAACCAATATTAGAAAAACTGTTTCACCTATGCCCAATTTCTTTCTTTTTTGATCGTTCTCTTTCTCTTTTTCAGGTACGGAGCCTTTTTCTTCTTCTTGAATATAAATTTGGGCAGAGTACTCTGCTGCCTGCGATTCGATGCGCAATACCTCATTTGCCAGTAAAGGCGCTGTGAAGCAGAGGCCCAGCAGCATCATGGCGAGATGGCGTTTTGCCGGCATTCCCGGGGATAAGACGTATTTTTGGAAGAATGGGGCGGATGCCCGGATGATGGCGTTCGCGTTCATGTTAAAATTCTCTGTGCTGGTTACCGGTTCTGCCGCAGGGGCGAGACTTTATTGCCGCTGATTTTGTTGATCAATATTTCCCCTTGATGCTTTAATTTTTTGTCATTCCATATTTCCAGCAGACGGCGGTAGGTTGCCACATAGTATGTGCGGGTCTGTTCTCTTTTTTCCAATGCCGTGATGGCGCCTTCCATCATGCCGGCGGAGTATCTTTTCATTTTAGGCGTCCATGAGGCATTGTTCCCTTTCCTGGCCCAGACGGAAAGATGCTTCCCGATGAATCCCTCCCTGTATTTGATTATCTTGCCGATTTCAGGGCAATCCGCCACGAGTTTGTTCCAGCACAGCCTCGTGAAAAGTTCCTCCGCCGCGGGAGAACAGTCAGGGTCCAGGAAACAGGCGTACAGTTCATAGGGATTGACCTTGCTTTCCCGTATTTTGAGTATGTTTACCGCTGCATGATGGAGGAGGTTGTGTTCATGGGGCATGGCCTGCGCCAGTTCTTTAAGCAGGGTGAGTTTTTGCCGGTCATTGATTCCTTTGGCCTTCATGCTCAGGTAACGACTCCATGCCGGATAATTAAATGGGTTCATCTTGCAGGCTTCTTTCAGCAGCAATTCCCGTTGGACGGGACGCGGAGAGCAGTCAGATAAAACCGTCATCAGGAAGGATTCTTCCGCCAGACCGTGATGAATGAAGGCATTGTAAGCCGGGATGAGCTGGACGGGGCCGTTCCAGGGTATCTGGCTTTTTCCCGTTGACCAGTTCCATCCGCTGATGTTGTTGCCGATTTTCCAGTGTCCGCCGGGGTGTTTCCAGATAAAGGCGCAGTGTCCCGGCTGTCCGATGGCCCACGCGGGGACGCCTTTGGCTCTCAGAAAGCCTGCCGCTCCTTTGGAGACGGCTCCGCACACGCCTCCGTATTCCGTATAAAGCTTTAATGTGACCGGTTTGTGGTCGTAAAAAGCGGCTCCGGCATGAACGCTGACTCCCTGAAGGTTTTTCCTGCGATAGGGGATGAACCCCATGAATTTATTTCCAGCCTGTTCGGGAGGGATCTGTTTTTTCTCTATGAACTGCTGGGCCCAGGACAGGTCTTCCAGGCTCTCTCTGCCACGGAAAACGATGGCCCATTCCCACGGCTGCATCGTGTCCGCCTGGGGATGGCATGCGGATTGGAAGTAGGATTCCCGGTAAAAATTGAATTTGGACAGGCATTCTTCAGGAGGGATGACATTTGAGGCAAGCCCTGCCCCCAGAGCCATGCTGGTTTCAACGGGGCGGAGCGTTTTATTGTTCGCGTTCCAGATGCGGTAAAATATGGATAGGGTTTGTTTGCCGGCTGCCCCGGATAGGGCAAGCATTCTGAAGACTTCCGGGTGGGTGGAGAGCCATTTCCTGAATGACTCGTCCTTGAGTTCATGCTGCGTGAACGGTTCTCCGTTTTCCGCGGTGCTGAAAAATTGGTACAGGTGGCATAACAGGGCGACTTGCGGGGCGTGCGCCATGGCCCGGATTTTATCCGTGTCAAGGTTTGCGGTTCCCAGTTTCCTGCACAGAATATCCCGGGCTTTTCCGGAGATGAACGAGGAACGTTCGGCTGAAAGTAGTGTCTGGATATCCGGTTCCTGCGCTGACGCCTGGATAACGGGAAAGGCTGCCAGGGGGAGCGCTCCTAAAAGGAGGATTCGGAAGAGATGATTCATGGGAGATGGGCGGAATTGTATCCATACCTAATATAATCCATCATATGGCAAAAAGATGATGAATTGTCAACGGAAATGTTTTTGTTTTCTGGGAAAATGATTGAACGAAGAGTCAATGGAAATAGAAACCCAGTGAATGAAAAGGCGCCGCGAAACCATGTCCGCCCGTTGAATGGAGGCGTCAAGGGCGGATCAGGTTTTCCATATTGCTTTGGACCAGGTCAACCAGGTTGTTGACGGTCATGCCCAGTTCCTGCGCCGCGCGTCGGTAAAGTTCCGGAAGGGTTTCCGGATGCCCGTCCGATTCCAGCGCCAGCCGATGGAGCGGTATGGAGGCAAGGAGTCCCGGACGTTCCATTTCCCGCAGCCCTACGGAAAGAAGCCAGTTTCCCGAAGGAAATTCCGTGCCGGGATGCAATGTCCCCGTCCAGCCGTGCAGGACAATGTTCAAACGGGGATATTTTTTCAGCATTTCCGCCAGCGTGCCCCATGCGCGGCAGCAGTGCAGGGAAGCGGGGCGGTCCAGACGCACGGCCAGTTCCAGATGCCGTTCCAGCGCTTCCTTCTGGAGAGGCAGCCCCGGGATGCCGCGCCGGCATTTGTCCAGCCCCGTTTCCCCAACGCCCGCATGGGGGATTTTTTGCAGAAGGGATTCCAGCCTGGGCATTTCCTCTTTCCATTCAGCCGGGTTCAGGAACCAGGGATGAATGCCGAAAAAGGGGGTAACATGTTCATCCCGTTCCGCCAGAAGGGCCACCTGTTTCCAGTCCGCCGGGGAGGTGCCGCAGATGAACCGCGGCGCCGTGCCGGAAGCGGCTGTAGAGGAATGGGTGTGGGCGTCCGGCAGATTCATCGTTGCTTAATGGGACAGAGATGGCGCGTCCGACGGTTCAATAATATCAAAACTCTGCTTTGCCAGGCGCACGGCGGCGGCGCCCGTTTCCATTTCATCATGGATGACGTTGGCGATGCCCGCGTGATGCAGGGAAGCCACTTCCGAACGGAATTTGGCGCGGGCGATCACCGTGATGTCCGCATTGGCGCCCTTGATCTGCATGTAGGTGGACAGGGCCGGGGAAGGGTCCGGGAATGTAAAGGCAATCAGCCGCGCGGTACGGACGCCCGCCAGGTCCATGGTGATTTGGTGCTGGATGTCTCCCAGAAAGGCCAGATGGCCGCCGTTGAGCAGGGATTTGACGGTGTCCGCATTCAGGTCGATAATGATGCAGGGGATGCCGTACTGGGACAGGCTTTCATGAAGCCTCCTGCCTACGGGGCCGTAGCCGCAAATGATGGCATGGTCCCTGATGCCTTCCATGCGTGTGATCAGGGTTTCCACGTTGAGGCGTTCCCGTTTTGTTTTCAACCCGGGAATGCGCACCAGCAGCGGGGTGAGTTTCCGTGCCGCCTTCATCAGCAGCGGAGTCATGCCCATGGAGACGGCGGCAATGGCGTAAACGTTGGTGGTCACCAGCGCCGGGATGGGGGATATTTCCTGCATGAAAGGGATGAGCACCAGGGAAAATTCCCCCACATTGGTGAGTGCGGTGGAGGCCATGATGCCCATGCGCCCGGGAATTTTCAGGAAGCTTGCGGCTGTAAGGCAGGCTACGAATTTGATCGCGAGGACAAAGGAGGCGAAGGTCGCCACCTGGCCGATGTGTTCCCATAGTCCATCAATGTCAATCAACAGCCCGGCGGAAACGAAGAAGATGGTCAGGAAAAGGTCCTTGAAGGGGAGCACTTCGCTAAGAACCCGGTGGCTGTAGTAGGAGCTGCTGACGAAGAGGCCGGCGGTGAAAGCGCCCAGGGCGATGCTCAGGCCCAGCAGACTGGCGAGCATGGCAATTCCCGAGCAGATGGCGAACACCATCAGGGTGAAGAGTTCCCGGCTTTTGGTCCGGGCGACGGCCAGCATGATGCGCGGAAGCAGGTAGCGGCCGATCAGCCAGGCGGCTCCCAGAAAGACAAGCCCCCGCAGTACGGCCATGCCAATGTTGAGCGCTGTTTCCCATGAGTCGGGCGTGGCGGTGAAGATCTGCGGCATGATTGCCACCAGCATGATGGCGGCGATGTCCTGGAACAGGGCAATTCCCACCGCCATTTTTGCCCCGGAGGTTCCGCTCAGGCCGAATTCCTGGAAGGATTTCAGCGCCACCGCCGTGGAGGATAGTCCCATAATGGCCCCGACCGTCAGGGAGTGGCTCATGTCCATGCCTGTGGCGTAATGAAGCCCCAGGCCGAAAGCTGCGGTACAGATGAACATCTGAATGCCTCCACCGACCAGAGCGGTTTTCCGCAGGTGCTTGAGTTCATCGACGGAAAATTCAAGCCCCAGCGTGAACATGAGCAGGATAATTCCTACCTCGGAAAGAGCCTGGATGCTGACGTCGGAATTGGGGATGTGGTCCAGAATGCCGCAGTTGGCCAGAATTACCCCGCAGATGAAGTAGCCCGCCAGCAGGGACTGCCGGAAGTGGGCCAGAATGAGGGCAATCGCGATGATGCCCATGAAGACGACAGTAAGCAGAATGAAGAATGGAGGCGCGTCATTAGGGCCTCCGGAGGCCAGCAGAGAGAGAACCATGGCGGTCAGGTCGGGAAGTTAGGGAATGGTAATGAGGTTGATTTCCGGCGGGCAGTTGAAGCGGCCCGGCCCTATATAGCCTATGCCGCGGGTGACGAATACCTGCTTGTCCTCATAAGGATGGAACCCGGAGTGCATGGTTTCCCCTTCCGACGCCAATAGCGGGGTGGAAAAGAAAGGCAGTTTGATTTGGCCTCCATGCGTATGGCCGGAGAGCATCAGGTCCCAGCGGTAATTTCCCAGCAATTCCCTTCCTTTGGGGTTGTGGCTCAGGACGATGGTCGGCATGGGCGAGTTTTCCTCCAATTCGCGCGGGCTCATGCACCGGTCCGGGAAAAAGTCACCCTCCCGCAGGTCTCCCAGCCCCACCAGTTTGAATTCCACGTTTCCCAGCCTGGGGATGGAGACGAAGGCGGCGGAATTCCTGAGCAGCGTGAAGCCCCCTTCCTTCAGGACGCGTTCCACATTGTCCGCAAGGGCCATGTCATGGTTGCCCAGACATGCGTAGGCCGGGGCGACGGAGGAGAGGCGTTTCATCTGGGCGATGTAGTCGCCTGCATGAGTGACCCGCAGAAAATCCGTGTACAGATCTCCCAGAAACACGATCATGTCCGGTCTGGCCTGTTCCGCCATTGTTGCCGCTTTTTCCAGCAGGGGCAGATTGGTGTGGATATCCGACAATACCAGGATACGAAGGCCGGAAAGGCCGGGTACACATCCGGCAGGGGCCGTGTTTTCATTAAATTCCAGATGATTGGCTTCCCAGTGCATATAGGAGGCCAGCAGGGACCCCAGCAGAATGACAGCCGCGGCCGCATACAGGAGCTTGCGGAGCTGGGAACGCTTTTTGGAGAAAGGGTGGGTGGTCATGATAGGGAGGGGTTGAGAATGGCCAGTTCCGGCAGGGTGAATAATCCGTTGCGGCGCACCAGCTTACCGTCCAGGTAAATATCTCCGCCCCCGGCCGCTTTCGTCTGGATGCATACCATGTCCCAGTGGATGCGGGACTGGTTGCCGTTGTCCGCCACGTGGTAGGCCTGCCCCGGCGTCAAGTGGAAAGAGCCGGAAATTTTTTCGTCAAACAGGATGTTGCGCATGGGGCGTGTGATGGCCGGATTGACGCCGAAGGCGAATTCCCCCAGCCTCCGCGCGCCGGGGTCTGTGTCAAGAATGGCGTTGAGCTCCCCTGTTTTATCTCCCGCTTCCGCATGCACGACCAGTCCGTTTTTCAGCGTCAGGCGGATGTTGTCAAAGGGGATGCCCTGGAACAGGCTGGGCGTATTGAAGGAAATGTGGCCGTTGGCGCTGTCGATGACGGGGGCGGTGAACACTTCTCCGTCGGGCAGATTGCATTCCCCCGCGCACGGGATGGCAGGCAGCCCCTTGATGGAAAAGGAAATGTCCGTTCCCGGTCCGGTAATTTTCACATATTCAGCCTTTTCCATCATGGCGGCCAGCTTCCGCATGGCGGGACGCAGGGCGGCGTAATCCATCAGGCAGGTATGGAAATAGAAGTCTTCAAATTCTTCCGTGCTCATGGCAGCTTGCTGGGCCATGCCCCCGGACGGCCAGCGCAGCCCGCACCAGCGCGTATGGCGGATACGCCGCTGGGAGACGGGATTCAGGGCTTTCATGGCGGCGGCCATGTTTTCCTGCGGAACGGAGGACAGTTCAAAGGCGTTTCCTCCGCCGCGGATTTCAATGTAGGCGTCCATGTCCTCCATTTCCGCCAGGCGGTGGCGGCCGATGATACCATATTGTTCTTCTGTGGCTCCTGAGAGCATTTCCCTGTTCAGGCGGGACTGGTTCAGGCGCAGAAAGGGCATGGCTCCCGCCTTCCTCACCTCCCGGATGAGGGCTATTCCCATTTCTTCCGGAATATCCGTCAGTTCCAGCAGAACCCTGTCTCCGGGGCGCAGGGAGGTGGAATACCCTGCAAGCTGGGCGGCCAGGGCCTGAAAACGGGGGTCTCTCATGTCTTTATTAGGCAAATACGGCAGCCTTTTTGTCAAGCCGGAGACTTGCCACGGGCAAAAAACTGTGGTTTCATCCCCCGGATGTCCAGATTGCCCAAGTTAGGAATACTCGGTTCCGGTTCCGGTTCCAATTGCCAGTCCATTTACGATGCCATCCAGTCCGGTTCCCTCCGGGCGGAAATCGCCGTGGTGATGTCTGACAATCCGGACGCCTTCATTCTGGAACGCGCCCGCTCCTGGGGCATCCCGGCGGAGGTGATCGATTGCGGAGGGTTTAAAACCAAATTCCCGGAGGCGTCCCAGGCCTCCGTTGCCGCGCGCCTGAAGGAATACGGCGTGGATTGCGTTTGCCTGGCCGGATTCATGCGACTGGTGAAACATCCGCTGCTGAAGGAATTTCCTTCCCGTATCCTGAACATCCATCCTTCCCTTCTTCCTGCTTTTCCGGGGCTTCATGCCTGGGAGCAGGCCGTGAACGCCGAAGCTGCGGAGAGCGGCTGCACCGTTCATTATGTGGATGACGGAATGGATACCGGCCCCATCCTGGGCCAGGCCCGCGTGCCCGTGCTGCCGGGGGATACGCCGGAAAGCCTTCACGCCCGCATTCAGGAGCAGGAGCATACCCTTTATCCCGCCATGATCGCCCGCGTTCTGGAAACGCTGGCATGACCTGATTCTCCTTCTGGCCGGAAAGCAATCCGGCCTTCTGCCGGGAGAGGATGACAGGATGACGAATTCTCTTGTCTTGTGCTGTGAACGGAATCCGTTAAAAAGGAGTCCTCTTTTTCAAAGAAAGGATAAAAATACCATGAAGATGAACCCTTCCATCGCCCTGTTTGCCGTTTCCGCCCTTTTGGCGGGTGCGGCGGGCGCGCAAGAAAAGGCTGCCGAAGTTCCGGCGGCCGACCAACCCAAACAAGAGAAAGAAATTACTGTGTCTCCCGAACAGATGAAAAAGGACCTGGGCTATTTTCTGGGTTTCCAGAGCGGCCAGCAGCTCGGTTCCATTCCCACCCTGACCTTTGACGACCTGGATCAGGAATCCTTCCTGCAGGGCATCAAGGACGGTATGGTCCGCAAGCCCGCCAAGGACCAGGAACAGCTGAAGCCCGCCCTGGATGCGTTCCAGAAGCAGATAGATGAACGCATTTCCGCCAAGGCCAAGGCCAATTTGGAGGCCAGCAAGAAGTTCATGGAGGAAAACGGCAAAAAGGAAGGCGTCACTACAACGAAGTCCGGCCTCCAGTACAAGATTGTGAACAAGGGCGGCGAAGAAAAATTTGATGAAAAGAAGTTCAAGAACCCCATGTTCAAGGTGAAGTACAAGGGCACGCTGCTGGACGGCACCGTGTTTGACGACACCAAAGGCAAATCCGTGGAACTTCCCCTTCAGGTCATCCCCGGCTTTGCCGAAGCGCTGACGACGATGCCCGTCGGCTCCAAATGGATTGTTTACATTCCTTCCGAGCTGGCTTACGGGGAAAACACTCCCGGCGCTCCGATTGAACCCAATTCACCGCTCATCTTTGATCTGGAACTGGACGGCATTTCGGAAGCTCCTGCCCCCCAGGGCGGCCCCATGAGCATTTCTCCTGAACAGCTTCAGGAGATGCTTAAACAAAGCGGCGCCCAGCAGCAGTAAGGAAAAAATAGTTCAAGCCAGGGCCGTTCCCGGGAGGGAACGGCCTTTTTGTTTTTGTCTGTACCTCTTTCATCAGGAACGCGAATGGGCAGACGGGGAATTTATAATCCTGCTTCTTTCCTTAATCCATGTATATTGCTTGTAATGAAAGAATGATGATTTTGTTCTTCTGGATATGGAGGTAGATATGTTGGACAGGCGGATGATATTTGTTTCCCATTATTTGTTTAATGTGAGCTTTTTTCGAAAATTGGCTTGCCAACGGATTATAAATCCGGGTATTACTGGCCACAATATCTTTGATCAATATGAGACTTCATCTTCCTCCGTCTTTGCGTTCCGCCCTTCTCGCTTCCCTGGTTTCCTTCTCCGGCATTTACTCTTATTCCCATGCCGCAACCTCGGCGGATTTCTGGCAGATTCCCGATTTTGGCGGTCCTGATTTTACATGGACGGGGGATGGGGAAGGCGACGCCGTAGGAACGGCAGACAATTGGGAGGGAGATGCAGCTCCCTCCCGCGTGGACAATAAGGGGCCGCACTTGATTTTTAACGGCGTTGAGGTGACGGTGACGGGGAACCCTCCCAATACCTCGGACGGCGGCGGTATTTCCGTAACGGGGAACGGCAGTGTATCCGCGGGGCTGGGACAATGGGGCGGCAATGTTTACGTGGAGAAGGGTTCTACCCTTACCACCTCCTTCAGCAACCAGATCAAGAATACGGAAGCGGAAGGCCATGCCAATATTTATGTGGACGGCGCTCTGAACATGACGACTCCGGGGGGGAACCTCAATTTTGACCATGGCTCCGGTGCCGGCAATCATTACTGGCACATCGGGCTTGACGGAATGGTCAACCTGTCAAACACCACCACCATTACCAAGAACTCCAAAACCTGGAATGTGGAGGTAGTGGTTGCAAGCGCTATGGAAGAGCTTTCAGTCACCAATCGCGAGATGGTTGACGATGCCCTGATCACACGCTATTTCATGTCTACAGGGGCCGATTTAGGGGCATCCCTGGATTCCCTGCGTATTTAGAAGCAAACCGGGGATGACTCTTATGAGGCATTGACGAGAGCCGATTCCGCCGGTCAGCTGGGAGCGGACAATTTCCTGCTTGTTTCCAACGGTTCCGGCATGTCCGTGCAGTACAAGGGGGAAGGGTATAATGCAGAGACGCTGGTCTGGAATTCCAACGGCACATGGAGCAATACGGGAACGGGCTGGTACAAGCAGGGTGACGGAAACAAAACGGATACTTCCTTCCTGAATGAGGATGCCGTTATTTTCACGGCGGCGGAAGGTTCCAAAACAGTCAATTTTTCCGGAGGAATCAATGTTTCCTCCATGACGTTTGAGGCGGATTATACGCTCCTTCCCGGAGAAGGAGCCTCTCTTTCCGCCCGGGAAACGGTTTTAAGCAACGGCTCGTCCCTGACGTTGGGTGATGGGGATCACCGTTTTTCCGGATTTGAAAGTCTGGTGACGGGTGGGGAAAATTCTTCCCTCACGGTTTATATGAAAACGGATGCTTCTTCTGCGGGAAGCGTCAATTTGCTGGAGGACTCGGCTCTTCAGAATCTTTACGTTGATGGTGCCTTGAGGCTGAGAGCTTCTGCCCAGTCAGGGACATGGATGCTTGGCGGAGCCAGCCTGCATATGATGGCGGGGTCTACCATGGTGTTCAATTCCGATGCGGGGACATCCATTGGAGCGGGGCAAACAGTAATCGCGGAGGGCAGCCTGAATGTCTATGCGCAGAATGTTTCCGACAGCAACACGTATCTTTGGAACCTGAAGGGCGGCGAGAGTGTCTCGAATGGAGATACGCTGACCTTTAACGGATCCAGCAATCCGACCGTGGCCGGCAATATCTCGTACGCCGGCAATATCGTAACCAGCTCCCAGACCGGCTCTTCCATGACGTTTACGGGAGACATCCAGGCGGAATCGTTCAAGGTCGCCCATTATTACGGCAGGATTCATATGGCTGGTAATGAATTGGCGGTCAACAAGCTGTGGGTTGGGGCCGGCGGCGGATACGACAATTCCCTTTATGGGGCCCTTGATCTTGATTCCGGCAATGTGACTACGGCAGGCCAGGTCCGGCTTGCCGAGCTGGGGCATGGAGTGCTTAATGTGAACCAGGGTTCCTCACTGACTGTCTCCGGCAGCAATGATACCCATAGCACAAGCGCCAGCTTCCTGCTGGCTCACTGGGCTTATTCAGGGGAACTTAATTTGAGGGGCGGTTCCCTGACTGCATTGTCAACTTCGATGCGCCTGTCCTGGGATGGCACGGGCACGTTCAATGCCTCTTCCGGAACGGCGGATTTGCTGGGAATGAGTTTCTGGGCTTCCGGAAACGGTTCATTCCGGGGCAGTTTCCTGTTGGGTGGCGCGACATCCGGGGATGCCAGGGTGAACATAGGCTCTTCGGGCATCACCGATGTGGCGGGGGCAGCCGTTATCAAACTGGGGGAAGGCACTCTGGGAGCCCTGTCCAACTGGAGTATAGGCTATAATCCGAATTTCACGCCTTCTTATGTAGAACTTCTGGGCACGGTGAACGGGACTATCCTCGATACGCTGGATGCCAATGACCATGTCACGGGGCGTACTGTTACCTTCTCCAACGGGCTGACGGGAAACGGCAGTCTGGTGAAGGTTGGCGATGGGGTTCTGGTTCTTAACGGAACGGCCCAGGCCCCGGTTCCTGCCGAAGGAGAAACGGCAGCCGTTCCCGGCTTTACCGGAACGGTGGAATTGAGGGAAGGCGGTTTGACGGTGAAGGATTCCAGCGTTATCGGGCAGGGTTCCTTGCTGATCGGAGGCGGCCTTACCGTGAACGTTACGTCCGCGGACGGGTATGTGCTGAATGCCGGGGCTACGCTGGGATCCACGGGAATTGCCGGAGGAACAGCTACTTTATCCGCCGGGTTGACGTTGAACGGAGGCGCTTTGAGCTTCAGTTCTCTTGATTCGGAAACGGCGGCTCTGACCGTCAATTCCATCAGCGGCAGTGAGGCTACGGAAGTACGGCTGGGGGTGTCTTCTCTGGAAACGGGGATTAGTTACGCATTGCTTTCCGGAGCGGGGTTGACGGAAAGTTCTTTCTTTACTTTGGGCGGAGCCGTTGCGGAGCTGTACAATGGAACGTTTTCCGTCAGCAACGGCACTCTTTACGTCAATTTGAGCGACAAGGAAGGTTTGTTGAGATGGAAGAGCGGCACCTGGAATACGGAAAGCTCGAATACCTCCTGGAGCCTTGACGGAACTCCGTCAGCTTATGCCGATGGGGAAACGGTATATTTCTCCAATGGCGATGGAGTGGATAAAAATGTGACGATTGCGGGGAATGTCGCTCCAGGCAGAATCAACGTTTCCGGTACGGATTTCATTTTTACGGGTGACGGCTCCATTACCGGAGATACGACGCTGAACCTGCTGGACGGAGCTTCCCTGACCATGAACAACGCCAATTCCTATACCGGGGATACCGTTCTTGGCGATGGCAGTAAACTCGTTGTCGGCAATGCCGGCGCGCTGGGCTCCAGCACGGTCCTGTTGCAGGGGGATTCCGTTCTGGAACTGACCACGGGCACGTGGAACGGACTGGGAACACGTTTGAACTCCAATTCCTCTGGCACGCTGAAATTGAGCGAGAACGCCTCCGGAACGACAACGGCCGCCCTGACTGGAGTCAGATATGAGCTGGGAGCCAATACCACGCTGACTCTTTCCGCCGGAACCTATGGAAATACGATTACTGGGGCCGGCACGCTGATCTCCGCAGTAGGAACGAATGTCCTTAATGGAAATGTTGATATTACAGGAGAATACAGGGTGTTGGCAACCAACGGCACGGCATGCGCCTGGACGCTGGGTTCCGGCGCTTCCGTGACGGCGGGGAGCTTTATCGGCCGCTACGAGTACAATGGAACGACTACGCTCAATATCAGCGGGGATGCCGTGATGAATATTACCGGCACCTTGAGGATTGCCCGTGACGGGAGAGGCGTCATGAATATTGGTTCAGGCGGCATGGTGCTGGCCCGGACACTGGATTTGGGACAGAACTGGGACGGAGTAAGCGCCAAGGGCGCCACCATTAATCTGAATGGCGGTTCCCTGCTCCTCGGTTCAGGCGGTATGACGGCGTCCGGAAATACCAATACGATTGCCCTGAACATGAATTCCGGGACGCTGGGCACGACGGCGGCGGAAGGCTGGTCTTCCGCCTATAACATGACCCTTACTGGAAATGTGACGGTTGATACCCGCCAGTATGATGCGGACACCAAGTCTTACCATGACCAGGCTTCCACCGGCATCACCCTCGGAGGCGTTCTTTCCGGAGCGGGCGGCCTGACGAAAACCGGCTCCGGAACCTTGACCCTTTCCGGGCAGAATACTTATACGGGACTGACTAATGTCCAGGCAGGAACGCTGGCGTTTACAAATACGAACGCCATGACCCTGGGCAGCATTTCCATGGGTGCGGGGGCCAGGATGACGACGGCTTCCGCCCTGACGCTGAATAGCGGCGCGGCCCTCACCTTTGACATGACGGGCGTGGCGGCGAATGAGCCTGTCATCAATATCACGGCCGGGACCCTGGCTCTTGCGGATTCATCCTGTGCGCTGACGATTAACAATTATGGAGAATTGGAGGCGTCTAATTATGTCCTGGCCCAGTGGGCTGCGGCCGGAAGCCTGACGACGGATTCCTTCACATGGACGCCCGACATCACCAGGGAAGGATTCGAATATTCCGTGGTGGTGGAAAACAACCAGCTTGTGCTGAAGGTTGCAGACGTCAGCGGAGACAACGGTTTTGTATGGGACGGAGGAACGGACCGGAAGTGGATCAACACCAGCGTTGACGGCTGGACGACGAGGCAGGCGGGAGTGGATACGCTGGATAATCAGGAAATTTACTTCTCTTCCTCGGAAGCGGGTGAAGTCAAGGTTTCCGGTACTGTAACTCCCAAGAGCGTCGTTTTCAACAGCGGCTCTTACACGCTGGTCAGCGATCCTGACAACGCGGGTTCTATCGCGGATTCCACAGCTCCCACCACGCTTACCGTGAACGGTACGGCCGAGGTTGCCTTAAACCTGGCCAACACCTATACCGGAGGAACGATACTCAATGGCGGCATTCTTACCATTGGAACTGACGGAGCGCTGGGAACGGAAGGGGATATTACATTCAACGGAGGGACGCTGGCCTATGCGGATTCCGCCGCCGGTGCGGATGCGACAGGTGATGACATTTCCAGTTGTGTCAACGTGGGAGACGGAGGTTCCCTGAACGTTTCCGTGCTTGGCGCGGGGGATACCGTTTCCTGGGCCGGACTGACAGCCGACGTCATGGGGGCAGGCACTACCCTGACCAAAACGGGAGCGGGCACTCTGGCCCTTGGATATGCAGGAAATACCCTGGCCCACCTTACTGTGGAAGAGGGCACGCTCGCTTTCACGGGCGGCGCGACCATCGGCGTAAATCCGAACAATGCTACTATTGTCCGCGTCAGTGAAGGCGCTTCCCTTGCTCTTTCCGGCGGAACCGTCAACCTGCATGCCCAGCTCAATGGGGCGGGCACCGTCACTATCGGGACTGCGGATACTGCGGGACTGGTCAATATCTCCAATACGGGCAATACCAACTTCACTGGCCGCCTGGAACTGGTCGGCAACGGGGTGAATATGAATACCAATGCCAACTGGGTAGCCTTTGGGGCAGGAAATACGCTGGGAGGCGGTACCGTTTTCATCGACGGCAAGGGCTTCCATTTTTCCGCGGGTACGACGGCGGCCAATTTTGAAATCGGCGCAACCCACGGTGCGATGCAGAACGGCTCCTCCGGCGCCACATACACTTTCTCCGGAAACCTTTCCGGTTCGGGTACGTGGGCCATGGCTGCGAACGTTCGGATGAACAATGTCCTCACGGGATCCCTCAAGGACTTCTCGGGGACCCTGTCCACCAATGAGACTTCCTCCAACAACAATCGCCAGGCCTGGAACTTCGGTTCCGGCGGGGTTTGCGCCACGGGTGAAGGGAATTCCGTTTTTGGAGACGGCGCTATTCTGGGAGGTAACACGGGGTCCACGGATACCGGGCTGGCCGCACAATACAACGTCAACTACAACAATACGGAACTGGTGTTGAACGCTCTGGTGCAGGGCAACTCCAGCCTGACGCACGCAGGCACGGGCACTCTGATTCTGGATCAGGCCAATACCGCTACGGGAGCGCTCGGCATTACAAATGCCGGAGCCGTAGTCCAGCTTGGCACGGAAGACAAGGCCGGCCAGTGGGCCGGAACCGTGCTGAATGGAGCGGGAACGCTGAAAATCGTCAATGGCGCGCTGACCTCCGCCATGACGCGGGCGGAAGGCGCCACGGCAGCCATTGTCGTGGACTCAGCAGCTTCTGTCAATTTGGGGGGGACTGACGGCAGCATGCTCAAGGGCATTACGCTGGCTGCCGGAGGCAGGCTTGCCAACGTTTCCGGAGATATTACGGTGGGGGCGGGAGCCACGGAAACATTGAATCTTACCTTGGGAGCGGATAACATCAACCAGGATGCGGCCGGGGCGGCCATCATTGACCAGGGAGACGGTAGGCTTGTCATCAACAATCCCGCCACAGTCAATCTGGACATTGACGCTATTGTGAACACGCTCGTCGCCCATAAGGAAGCCGGTGCGGAAAGCTGGCTCACCCTGACGACCGGAACGCTGGAATGCGAAAACCTTGGCGATATCCAGTTCAGCAAGATTCTTTCCAATTACGGCATCCGCGTGACGGGCACCGATGGAGGAAGCCTGGTGCTCAGCGGGCAGGTCAGCGGGCTTTATATGGTGGATGATTCCTCTACTTCCGATCCTGATACCGTCACCAACTACGGCACGCTGGGGATGTACTCCGGCGTGGTGATTTCCCAGGACAAGACGTTTACCGTTCAGTTGGCCGGCGCACCCGGCGATTCCGACGGGGACGGCGCGGTCATCAACAACCTGCTGGGCGCTACGGGAAGCACGCTGAAAGTGGAAAACACCAGTGCGGACGGAGGCAACGCTGTTGTCATCCTCAACAACGAACGTCTGGAAACGGGATTGCCTGCTCCTGATGATTACGCCGGTGCGGATTCCATCATGGGCGGAAGCATCGTCGGGGAAAACGGAGTCACCTTCGTCAAGCAAAACACGGGCAAGCTGACAGTCAACGGTTCTTTTGTGACGGACACCCTGCGTGTGGAAGGCGGTTCTCTCGCTCTTAACGGTGAAGGGAACAGCTTTAATCATGTGGAACTTGCCGGCGCAGAGGAAGGGGGTGTTCTGGACATCAACCGGAATACCGTCATGGGTGATTTGACGGACAGCGGCGAAGGTGCAGCCCTGAACATCGGCAGCGGAGCCTCCCTTTCCGTCAACGGCGCCAGTAGTCTTTCCTCCAGCACCATCCAGGGCAGCGGAACGCTGACCCTCCGTGATACGCTGGAAATTTCCGGAACAGCCTCCCTTCAGGGCGGTGTTCTTCTTGATCTGGCAAAAGATGACGATTCCACGGGAACGCTCGACCTCGGTTCGACATCCGGCAGCACCGTTTCCGGAATCGGCGGAGAAGGAACACTGAAGAGCGCAGGAGGCGTTTTGACCGTCAATACCGGTAATTCGGGCGGTGGTTCCGTTTTCAGCGGTACGCTGGAGGGACGCGGGCAGCTTAATATTTCCGGCAATGCCGGGCAGACGTTTGAAAACGTCATGACCGCTGCCGGCAGCAGCTGGGCAGTTAACAGCACGGGCCTTCTCAATATCCGGATGGGAGGGACGGTAGACAACCCGAGAGCCAATACGGCGCTGACCCTCAGCAGCTTGACGCTGGGAGACGGTTCCAGTACGAACCTTACCTTCAACACGGACTACGCTGGCCCCATTATCAGCGTGACCGGAAATATCAGCATCAGCCAAGGCGCGGAAATAGCTCTCAGTTCTACTGGCGGAAATGAACTGACTCTGGACGCAGACGGCAGTTATACGCTCATGCACGCGGATGGCACCATTGATCTGGGAGGAAGCGACAGGCTGGCTATCCTGCTGGATCCCTCCTCCTCCGCTTTCAAGAAATTTGAAAATGATGCGTACTTGGTGATGGAAAACGGCAACCTTGTTTTGATGGCCACGGCTTCCAAGGACAATAAATATGCCCGCCTTGCGGATACGTTTAATTCCAGGGCCGGAGCAGAACTTCTCTGGAACCTGCCCGGCGATCTTGCTGCGGATTCCATCCTCAAGAAGGTGGATGACGCCGTAGGAGCCCTGACGTCTTCCGACCTCTCGGAAGCGAAACGCGCCATGGCGGCGGCGGCTGGGAGCACGGTCAACGCGCTTGGGACGGCACAGAGGGACGCCCTGCGCGACCAGATGGGCTGGATCAGGAACCGGACCACCCTCATGGGCGTCAACCCGGCCTACGTCAACGACGACCTCCCCCGCTTCCACATGTGGATGGAAGGCACGGGCTCCTACGCCAAACTCGACACCCGCGGGGATGAAAGCGGCTACCAGCTCACCACCTGGGGAGGCACGGTAGGCGTGGACGCGGACCTCAGCGACCGCCTCACGGCGGGAGCGGCCTTTACGGCCGGCTACGGCGACCTGACGGCCGGCGCGGCGGACAGCGCCGACGGGCACCTGGACAGCTACTACGCCAGCCTCTTCGG
>ENA-ORPK01000404-ORPK01000404.1-human-gut-metagenome-genome-assembly--contig:-NODE-404-length-40832-cov-4.331952_pt1 | contig 40832 bp, 30 predicted proteins | sample MGYA00242139_ERZ509068 | MGnify/ENA primary metagenome ERZ509068 (study PRJEB26280, sample SAMEA2338687) | human gut metagenome | biome: human gut; feature: human-associated habitat; material: faeces...
AGCAGTAACTATTATAACCCTATTGTCAGAAGGTATTCAGTCAGGCTTAATAATCCTGATAATAATCCTTTGTGCAGAGGATCTTTCCATCCTTCATATAAATGCGCGGCACTCTTTTTGAAAGATCGCAGGCAAGTTCATAATTAAAGCGTCCTGACAGATTTCCGAGTTCTTCCATGGTAATGGCGTAAGCGCCGTCCTTTCCGATCAGCGTTACTTTATCCCCTTCCTTTGCCTCAGGGATCTCACTTAGGTCGATCATAAACTGATCCATGCAGACGCGTCCAAGGATGGCTGCCTTTTTTCCGTTTACAAGTACATAACCTTTTCCGGACAGTCCCCTGGGATAGCCATCCCCATAGCCCACAGGAACCGTTCCGACCCTCGTTTTCTTTTGGGCGGTAAAGGTTCCTCCATAGCTGACGCTGTCCCCGGGCTCTATTTCCTTAATATAAACCAAATGGCTGTAAAGGGATAATGCAGGCCTCAGCTCGACGATATCCCTCCTGACCTCGTTGGAAGGCCATAATCCATAAAGAGTGATCCCTGCCCTTGCCACATCCATATTGGCCTCTGGCAGTTCTACAATTCCGGCGCTGTTTGAGCAGTGCTTAACCGGAATGGTAAGCCCCTCATCCTTTATCATGGCAAGAAACGTCTGAAACTTATTTAACTGCTTATTTGCTGCCGTTTTGTCCGCCTCATCCGCCCTGGCAAAATGCGTAAAGATCCCCTCCACTTCAATTCCCGGAGTTTGAAATGCTTCTTTTACAAATTCCAGCCCTTCCTGATCCGGTCTTACTCCGATCCGTCCCATACCGGTATCCACCTTAATATGGATCTTTGCTTTTTTCCCCAGTCTGCGGGCTTTCTCCGAAAGCTGCAAAAGCATATCTTTTCTGAATACCGCCATGCGGATTTCCTCTGTAATCAGCCTTTCATAGCTGTAGGGAAAGGTATAGCCCAGGATCAAAATAGGCTTTTTCATCTCATCATGCCTTAAAATAAAAGCTTCCTCTGCTGTGGCTGTTGCATATCCCCAGACAAAGGGCAGTTTTTCCAGCTCTCTTGCGATAGGAACAGCTCCATGCCCGTATCCGTCTGTTTTGATCACGCCGATCAGCTTGGTATGCTCTGCCACATTGGCCTTCATCTTTTCCATATTGCTGCAAATAGCATCCAGGTCAACCGTTGCAAATACTCTTTGATACTCTTCTCTCATAATTTTCTCCTCGCTTTCGCTATCTTTCTCCCTGGTATTGTAGAAACACCCTGGGTATTTCCTCTGTCAGGTCCCCGGCCATTACTCCTCTTGCCCTGCCAAGAGCCGCCAGGTCACCTGCAAGGCCATGAAGGTATACGGCAAGTCCGGCCAGTTCATAGCAGCCTCCTCCCTGGGCGATCAGACCTCCGATCAGGCCTGTCAGCACATCTCCGCTTCCCGCCGTTGCCATGGCATCATTTCCTGAAGGGTTTAAAAGCATTCCCTTTCCATCCGGAGACAGGGTAACTGTTACAGCGTCCTTGGAAACCACTACGCATTCTAACTGTTTCCTTACCTGCTCTGCTACCTGGAAGCGGTCTGCCTTATAATTTTCCATAAAGCTGCCTGCCAGTCTGCAAAGCTCCCCGGGATGTGGCGTTATTACAACTTTTTCCCTGCCTGCCCGCTTTCTTGCAGCTGCAAAGCACTGCTGCATTTCCTCATCTTCCGCAATCATATTAAGTGCATCTGCATCCAGTACCATAGGACATTCCACATTCTGAAGCAAAAGCCGCAGGGTTTCTTTGCCGGCCGGCTTCTGCCCCATTCCCGGGCCTGCCGCCAGCACATCTGCCCACTGAAGCGCCTGACGGATCTGTCCTTCTTCCGGCACCGTATCATAGGTACTCAGGATTGCCTCAGGCAGCGCCTGTTGGATGATCTGCCTGTTGCATTCCGGGGTCAGGATCATGACCATTCCCGCTCCGCTGCGAAAAGCGCTTTTCCCGGAAAGGACAGCCGCTCCGCACATTCCGCTGCTTCCTGCAGCCAAAAGCACTTTTCCGAAGGTTCCTTTATTCCCTGCGGGATCCCTTGCAGGAAGAAGCCTTCCTATATCTTCTGTCTGCAATGCAGCCGCTTCCTCCCTGCCTGTCACCGCTTTCCTGTAATCAATCCCTATATCCCTTACAAGAAGCTGTCCGGTATACTGTCTTCCCGGATCAAGAAGCTCTCCCCTCTTGGCAAATCCATAGGCAACCGTCATATCTGCGCATACAGCACATCCCTGAATTTTTCCTGTATCAGAACAAATTCCGGAAGGAATATCCAGGCTGCACACCAGGGCTCCCTTTTCCTTGGCGGAGTTGATCCACTCTACAGTCTCCCGGTATTCTCCCTCCAGCGGACGTTTCAATCCTGTTCCGAACAAAGCATCCACTATAATATCATATTCCTTTTCTTCCGGTTTGCGCTTTATGGGAATGCCCATATTCTCCAAAATCCTGATCTGTATGCTGTTTTCCTCTGAAAGCTTTTCTCTGCTTCCGATCAGTACTACCGTTACCTGAAATCCCTTTTGGAGCAGGATCCTTCCCACTGCCAGTCCATCTCCGCCGTTATTGCCTGTACCTGCAAGCACAAGAATATGTCCTGCTTTTTCTTTCCACATCTGCAGGGCGTTTACGCTCTCTGCCGCAGCCCGTTCCATTAAAACCAGCGCAGGAATTCCCAGCTTTTCGATTGTTTTTCCATCCAGCTTTCTCATTTCTTTCCCGGTTACGATCCGCTGCATCCGCTCACCTCCTTTTGCTATGCAAAATGCGCCATATCCCTACGGCATGACGCATTTATTTCTGATATTCCATGTCAAAGATATCGATCACCTCTGCACCAAAAATATCATGCATATAGGCATAAAGCTCCTGATTAACCTGTTCAAGCTCCTGGTTCCTGCCCAGCCGCTCCTTCAGCTCTATGCGTGTTTTTTCAATCCATTCTGCTGACTCGTCGATCTCCCGTTTATTCTGCCACAGACGGCGATAACAGTTATCCATGGTAGCCAGCATCAGTTCCCGGTTGACCCTTTCGATTTCGCCCGGAAGGCTCAAAAGCTCCTTCTCACATTCCTGCTGTCTCTGGCTGCATTCCTCTGTGAGTCTTTTCAGCTCCTTCGCCTTTTTCTTTGCAGTTTCGTCATCCTTTACGGAGGCTCCCTCCGCATTATTCATGATCTCCTGCATTAACTTTTTCTTGAGCTTCCTGATCTCCTTGCGTTCTGTGTTTGCCTTTCCCTGCCTCTTGATCAGATCATTCAGCTCCGTTTGAAGATGGGTGATGGTTTTATCCGGCTTAGACTGTGCAAACAGCTTATGCCATTTGTTGTCTAACGTGAGAACCGGTATCTCCCGTCCCGCAAGCGCAGGTCCGAAGACCTCTTCTCTTCTGGACATGTCAGTCACCTCCCTGCCCAAAACAATTGATATTATAAGTAAGCTTCATCAGGCTGTCTGACAAATGAACATTCTCTACCTGGATCTCCTGCGGCACATTCAAATCCACATGGGCAAAATTCCAGATACCCTTGATCCCATTGGCGGCAAGCCGCTCCGCCACCTGGATGGCGCTGTTCTTTGGTATAGTCAGCACCGCAATATCAATATTATTTTCTCTTACAAACTGCTCAAGCTCATCCATGGGCTTCACTTCCAAATTCCGGATCTTTTTCCCAAACAGCGCAGGGTTATTATCAAAAATCCCCTTAAAAAGAAATCCTCTTCTTTCAAAATTCATATAATTGGCAAGGGCCTGGCCTAAATTGCCTGCTCCGATGATAATAAGATGATGGGTTTTGTCAAGACCCAGGATCTTGCCGATCTCCTGATAAAGGTACTCTACCTTGTAGCCATATCCCTGTTGTCCGAAGCCTCCAAAATTATTAAAATCCTGCCGGATCTGGGATGCCGTCACCTTCATAATGTCGGAAAGCTCCTGCGATGAAATCCGTTCAATCCCCTCATCCTTCAGTTCACCCAAATATCTGAAATATCTCGGCAGACGCCCAATAACTGCCTGTGAAATTTCCTTTTGTTCCATTTGGAATGCCCCCTGTTTTTTGATATAAGTTAAATATATAACAATGTTAAAATAATGTCAATTCATTGACATTCCCTTTTATCCTCTGTAAACTGAAACGGAATACAGAATATAATAAAAATAAGGAAGAAACATCAATGATCTTATCATGTCAAAATATTTCAAAAGCATTTAACGAGGTTCCTGTTTTAAAAGAGGTGTCCTTTCACCTGGAGGACTACGATAAAGCCGCCATTGTCGGCCTGAACGGCGCCGGAAAGACAACGCTTCTGCGTATTATCGTAGGCGAAATAGCTCCGGATCACGGCCTGGTAACCCTGTCAAAGGATAAAACCATCGGTTATCTGGCACAGGATCAGGCTGTAAGCAGTCAGAACACCATCTATGAAGAACTCCTTACCGCCAAATCAGATGTGATCGAAATGGAAAGCCGCATCCGTTCTCTGGAGCTGGCCATGAAACAGACATCCGGCAGGGAGCTGGAAGAACTGATGGAAACCTACACCCGTCTGACCCATTCCTTTGAGCTGGCCAACGGTTACGCCTATCAAAGTGAAGTAACCGGCATTTTAAAAGGACTTGGCTTTACGGAAGAAGAATTTTCCAAAAAGATCTCCACCCTTTCCGGAGGACAAAAGACCCGTGTTGCGCTTGGAAAACTTCTTTTGCAAAAACCGGATCTGATCATCCTGGATGAGCCCACCAACCACCTGGATCTTAATTCCATTGCCTGGCTGGAAACCTATCTCCTGAATTATAAAGGCGCTGTCCTCATTGTTTCCCATGACCGCTATTTCCTTGACCGCATTGCCGGAAAGATCATCGAAATCGATCAGACAAAGGCAACCACCTTCCTTGGAAATTATTCTGACTATGCCGTCAAAAAGGAACAGCTTCGTTCTGCCGCATTAAACGCATATCTGAAACAACAGCAGGAAATAAAGCACCAGGAGGAAGTCATTGAAAAGCTCCGTTCCTTTAACCGTGAAAAATCCATTAAACGGGCTGAAAGCCGCGAAAAAGCTTTAAACAAAATGGATGTTTTGGATAAACCCACCCAGACAAGAAGCGATATCCACATAACCCTGACTCCCAGATGCACCAGTGGAAATGATGTTCTGCATATCGAAGATCTTTCCAAGTCCTTTGGGGAGCATCTGCTCTTTAAGCACCTCTCCATGGATTTAAAGCGTGGCGAGCATGTTGCCATTATCGGCGATAATGGCACCGGCAAAACAACGATCTTAAAGATCATCAACGGCCTGCTTCCTGCCGACACAGGAACGCTTACCCTTGGCACTAACGTCCATATCGGCTACTATGATCAGGAGCATCATGTGCTGCATCCAGAGAAAACCTTGTTTGATGAAATATCGGATTCCTATCCTTATCTGGATAATACGGAAATCCGCAGCACTCTTGCCGCTTTTCTTTTTACCGGCGAGGATGTGTTTAAGCGGATAAAGGATTTAAGCGGTGGCGAGCGCGGCCGTGTTTCCCTTGCCAAACTCATGCTTTCCGAATCCAATTTTCTGATCCTGGACGAGCCCACAAACCACCTTGATATTACTTCCAAGGAAATCCTGGAGGACGCCATCAACGCTTATGAGGGCACAGTTCTTTATGTTTCCCATGACCGTTACTTCATCAACCGGACTGCCAGCAGGATCCTGGAGCTTTCAGAGGGCGCTCTGACCGGTTATCTCGGAAATTACGATTATTACCTGGAAAAGAAAACGGAAGCTTCCCTTTCCACACTCCCTGCCTCTCCCTCTCAGAAGGAATACCTTCCGACTGAGACAAAGCTGGACTGGCAGGCGCAGAAAAAGCTTCAGGCCGATAAGCGGAAAAAGGAAAACGATCTGAAAAAATGTGAGGAATCCATTGCCCTCCTGGAACAGGAGCAAAAGGAAATCGACGCAAAAATGTCAGATCCCTCCATTGCTACCAATGTGGCTGAATTACAAAAGCTTGCCAGCCGTCAAAAAGAACTGGCTGACAAGCTCGAAGGTCTGTATGAACAATGGGAAGCTCTGGCAGATGCTACATAAGGCTCTCCAATGTTTCCCTGATGGCCTGAATAAACTCAAGACTGTTTAAGATTACCGGATGCTCACAGGTGGAAATCAAAGACAGGCTCTTTGTCATCTTGCCGTCTTCAACGGTCTTGATGCAGGCTTTTTCCAGTTTATCCGCAAACTGCATGAGCGCCGGGTTCTGATCCAGCTCTCCGCGCTTTCTAAGCGCCCCTGTCCATGCAAAGATCGTAGCAATGGAGTTGGTAGAAGTCTCCTCTCCCTTCAGGTGCTTATAATAGTGGCGCTGTACGGTTCCATGCGCCGCTTCATACTCATAAACACCGCTGGGGGATACCAGAACAGAAGTCATCATGGACAGATCTCCATATGCGGTTGCCACCATATCTGACATCACATCTCCATCATAGTTTTTACATGCCCAGATAAATCCGCCTTCTGAACGGATCACTCTCGCTACGGCATCATCAATCAACGTATAGAAATACTCGATCCCAAGCTTCTCAAATTTTTCCTTATATTCCTTTTCGTAGATCTCCTGGAAAATGTCCTTAAAGGTATGGTCATACTTCTTGGAAATCGTATCCTTTGTGGAAAACCACAGATCCTGCCTGGTGTCTACCGCATAGCTAAAGCAGGCTCTTGCAAAGCTGGAAATAGACTTTTCAGTGTTGTGGATTCCCTGGATGATCCCTGCTCCGTCAAAGTCATGGATCAGCTCTCTTGTCTGTGTTCCGTCCTCTGCTGTAAAGACCAGTTCTGCCCTGCCCTTTCCCGGGATCTTCATTTCTGCATTCTTATAAACATCCCCATAAGCATGACGGGCAATGGTAATGGGTTTCGTCCAGTTCTTTACATAAGGTACGATCCCGTTTACCAGAATGGGCGCTCTGAATACAGTTCCATCCAGAATGGCTCTGATGGTTCCGTTGGGGCTTTTCCACATTTCCTTCAGATTGTACTCTGTCATTCTGGCTGCGTTAGGAGTAATGGTCGCACATTTTACTGCCACTCCGTACTTCAGGGTTGCATTGGCGCTGTCCACTGTTACCTGGTCATTGGTTTCATTTCTGTGTTCCAGTCCCAGATCATAGTATTCCGTTTTTAAATCTATAAATGGAAGAAGAAGCTCATCCTTTATCATCTTCCAGAGAATTCTGGTCATTTCATCTCCATCCATCTCCACCAGGGGAGTCTGCATTTTAATCTTGTCCAATTCTTTCCTCCGTCCTTTCCTCTTCTTTTAAAATATCGTATAATCCATTCTTTACGATATTATCATAAGCATTGATCATATGCTGTGTTGCTGCCTTCTCAGCCTCCTGCGCTTTTCCATCCCTGATCGCTTCCATGATCCGTCTGTGCTCTTCATTGGATGCAATTCCTCTTTCTCTTGTAGAAAGTGTTTTTTTCCTGATCCGGATCACATACTGGTGGAAATCCTGAAGCAGATTTTCAAGCATTTTGGAATCGCAGGCTGCGTACAGGATGTCATGAAAACGATTGTCAAGCTCCGCCATCTGTTCCATATGGCCCTTAGAAGCATGAAAGCTTGCAAGATAAACGTTCTCCTCCAGCTCCTCAAGCTGTTCCGGCGTGATATGTTCTGTAGCAAGCCTTGCGCACATTCCCTCAAGCGAGGATCTGATCATATAAATATCCTTCACATCCTTTGCTGTGATACCGGTCACATATGCTCCTTTATTGGGAATGATCTGGATCAGTCCTTCCAGTTCAAGCTGCCTGAAAGCCTCCCTGACCGGCGTCCTGCTGACGCCAAGCTCTTCTCCGATGGCTACCTCCTTCAGTTCCTCATGTTCCTTGTACCTTCCGTTCAGAATGTCCTCTCTCAGCTTGTGGAACACTCTGCCCCGCAGGGAGTATTTATCTGTTACCTCCTGCTTTAAATCATATTTACTCATTTTTTCCTTCTTTCCAAAATACCGGATTACCCTATGGTCATATCCAGTTTTTTGCAGGCGATCGCTATCTGCTCAATTAATTCCTTATCCGTGATTACGGTCACACGTCCGTCCTCATACTGTTTATCTACCCATTTTTTCAGTTCTGCTACAAGAGGACTTGATTTATCAAGCTGCTTGTCCTCCTTCAGCTTAAAATAGGTATTGATCCAGTGTGCAATTCCTGCCAGCCCGGAGGTATTGGATACGGCGCACAGAACCGGTCTGTTTAAGAATTTGTCCGTATCAAAAATATTGTAGATCTCCTCATTCTTTAAGAGGCCGTCTGCATGAATTCCGGCTCTGGTCACATTGAAATTCTTTCCTACAAAGGGAGTTCTCTCCGGAATATGATATCCGATCTCCTTCTCATAGTATTCTGCAAGCTCGGTGATCACGGTGGTATCCATTCCGTTCAGATCCCCTTTCAGCTGTGCATACTCAAATACCATTGCCTCAAGCGGCGTATTTCCGGTTCTTTCTCCGATGCCAAATAAAGAAGTATTGACGCCGGAGCAGCCATACAGCCATGCCGTTGTAGAATTGACCACAGCTTTGTAAAAATCATTATGTCCGTGCCACTCGATCAGCTCATGGGGAACTCCTGCATGGGTGTGGATCGCATAAATAATTCCCTGAACACTTCTTGGAATAACCGCACCAGGGTAGTTTACACCATATCCCATAGTATCGCAAGCTCTTACCTTGATAGGGATCTTATACTCTTCCATCAGCTTCATCAGTTCCAGGCAGAAAGGCACTACATAACCATAAATGTCGGCTCTGGTAATATCCTCCAGATGGCAGCGCACGCTGATGCCTTCTTCCAGACAGTCACGTACAACACTCAGATAGTGTTCCATTGCCTGTTTTCTTGTCATTTTTAATTTCAGGAAAATATGATAATCGGAGCAGCTGACCAAAATACCGGTCTCTTTCATACCGATTTCCTTTACCAGCTTGAAATCTTCCTTGCTGGCACGGATCCAGCTCGTTACCTCCGGGAACTGATACCCTCTTTCCATACATTTATATACTGCATCTCTGTCCTTTTTGCTGTATAAGAAAAACTCACTGGCACGGATCATGCCATTTGGCCCACCAAGTTTGTGCAGATAATCATAAATTGTCACAATCTGTTCAGTTGTATAAGGAGCCCTTGACTGTTGTCCGTCACGAAATGTCGTATCTGTGATCCAGATATCACGCGGCATATTATGCGGTACAATACGGTCATTAAATGGAATCTTCGGAATATCGGAATAAGGAAACATATTACGGAATACATTTGGTTTTTCGACATCATCCAAAATGTACATATGTTCCTCAATTTCCAGAAGATTCTTCTTCGGATTCATGGTCACGGGTCTGTTTTCAAAGGTTTTTTCTTCGTTCATTCGTGCTGCCTCCTATTTTCAGGCTGACATCTCAGCCATACATGTATAATTGTATACAATCATACAGCGCATGTCAAGGTTTAGGACAGCATTTTTTCAACATCCACCATTCCGGCGCCCTGCATCAGATAACTTTCCCCAAGGTCAGTTGCCGACAAAATCAGTTTCCGCTTTAACTGCATTGCATTCAAATATGGATATTTCTCCCATGCAAGTGCAAGAAGTCCGCTGACGATCGGTGTTGCCATACTCGTACCGCTTCTTGCCACATATTTACCATATGCTGCCTGACAGGAAATAATCTGTGTGCCCGGTGCCACAACATCCGGCTTCTTCCACACGTTCTCTCCCGGGCCGCGTCCGGAACAGTCCTGACATCGCAGTCCGCCATTTTCCAGATCTCCGTCATGACAGCCTACACAGATCACATACGGCGTATCTCCCAATCTTGAAATCGTATTGTCTCCAGGTCCGAAGTTCCCCGCCGCCGTTACGATCAGTATATTATTTTCATAGGCATACTGAAACAGCTCATACAGCTTTCTTTGTTCTTCCGGTCTGGCAGATGCAATACTGCTGACAGATATATTGATAACACGGATATTACAGCTTTCCGCAATCGACAACAGCCATTGCAGTCCCCTGAGCAGTGTTTTCAGACTTCCTTCCCCTCTTTTATTCAATATTTTCCCGACATACAGATCACAGCATGGTGCCATGCCTTTATATTTCCCGTGCAGGACACGTCCGTTTCCCGCCAGAATGCCGCATACATGTGTGCCATGTCCTGTCTCATCATACGGTAATTGATATTTATTGGTAAAATCACGAAATGCCCTGATTTGATCTTTCAGATCTTCATGTGGAAAAATGCCGGAATCCAAGACTCCGACACCGATATGATAACCGGTCAGCAGTTCCTTTTCTGCCCGGCTGTAATGAATTTGTTTTCTGACCCTGTTCACAAAAAACTCCCGGCTTTTTCTTTTATCATATGCCGGGAGTTTTTATATGTTATGACAGGATTAAAGAATGTGCCTTGGCACATTTATGCCAATTTATTTTACGATCGGTTTTCTGCGGTATAAAAGCAGAAGCATACCAATACTGAATAATAGGATCACACCTGCTGTTTTCGGATTAAAATAATCCCCTGTGTCCGGAGAAGCGTCTTTTCGCAGAAGTGCTTCGCTTTCCTGCCGGATCATCTGTGCCACATCACCGATCCCCGCATAAATACCATAGGCGGAAAAATGGCTCGTATGTACTGTCAGATAGGAAACATCGCCTTCCTGTGACTTTGTTCCGTAGCAAAGCTCCAGTTCCTCATCTTCATTCAGTGTTACCACACAGATATCCTGTTCGTTTAACGTGTCCGAAATCGGGATTTTGAGTGTTACCTGATCTTTGCCGAAAGCACTGATCGGGATATTCGTCTTCTTCTCCACAAGCTTCAGATCAAATGTGGTAAGCTGCCCCGCCACCAGGCTGCCAAACTGCGTTGTCACTGCATCTTCCAGCTTTTTCTGGGAATCCGCATCGGTGTTGACCAGCAGGCGGAAGCCCTCTGTATCATCCTTTACCTCTGCCCGGATCAGCGCTGCATTCGGATATGCAGATTCATCGAGCACCACTGTATTAGAGGTATCTGCCTCGCTGCTATCCGGTGCGGTGTTCTGTGTGCCTGTTGTTGTATTGCTCATCTGCGTGGTATTCTGTGCGCTTCCTGTTGTATTACCGTTCTGATCTGCACTCTGTGTATTTCCTGTACTATTCTGTGTATTATTGGTTCCCGTCCGGTCGGCTGTCTGATCTACGAACAGATCCGGTTCATAATCTGAAATACTGCCAAGTGCCGGCGGTAATATGATCCCCGCCAGTTCTCCGTCTGACCAGTCGGAAAAAGTCTCATAGGCAGAGAATGCATCTACATCTGCACCGGTCAGCGTGTAAACCGTATCTCCGGCTCTGACAGCCGTCGGCACTTCCACCAGCTTCTGTGCATTCGGCTCCAGCGTACAATACCGCAGCTGCGCAGTACTTGCACCTGTCGGCGAGATCACCAGTCCACGGAATCCCAGATACCGCTGATCCAGAATGGTATCTTTGCATGTTGCCACATAGGAATCGATCACCGCCGTTTCCACGCCGTCAAATGCCATGCTGCGCAGATCTGCATTGTCCAGTCTGGTTGCTGTCTTTTCAAAGGCAAGTGTCGGAAGGCTTTCTCCCTCAAATATAACTGCCTGCGCGCCTGTGCTCTGATAAGCGCCCAGTCCGATCTCTTTTACCTGTGCTCCAATATTGATTTCATTTAACGGACACCCAAGAAATGCTCTGTCTTTGATCCTTTGTATGTTATCTCCGCCTGTCAGCTTTTCCAAAAAGGTACAGCCGGAAAATGCCGCTTCTCCGATTTCCGTCAAAGAAGCCGGGAAATTGACCCAGGTAAGCTCTGTATTTCCGGAAAATACACCGCTAGCAATCTTCTTCACACCTTCCGGAATAGAAATACTGCTCTTATTACCGCGATAAGCCAGCAAAATACCGTCTCCCACGATCAGATAATCATCTCCCGCTCCCGCAAGCCAGTTTTCCAGATACGGCGTCTTAGAAAACGCCTCCGGCTCAATCACTGTAACAGAAGACGGGATCTCTACATCTGTCAGATTGTCACAATGATAAAATGCACCATAGCCAATCCTTTGCAGTCCGTCCGGTAATAATATGCCCTGCAGGGAGCTCCTTGCAAAAGCAAAATCTCCGATTTCCATAACAGCCGGCAGTTCCTGCATGCCCAGGGACTGATCCTGATAGAACTGTTTGATCTTTACCTTATCCCTTGAAATGTCATCCAGCATTTCATAGTCTTTCTCTTCAGCAGGCTCCGTTTCCTGTTTATTTTCTTCTGTCTTCGGATCCATCATCACAACTGCCTGATTGTGTACGATTCTTGTCTTCCCCAAAACGGAAGACGGATCATTGGCATAATATTTTGAAACATCCAGATTGGAAACATCCGCCGGATGATTGACATCATAATCACCGGAACCTGTACTGTTTCCCGATACCGCAGGTGCTTCCTGCTCTTCATCCTGCTTATTATAGAAATTGCCGACAGCCACATCATCCTGCAGCATGACAGATACAGTCTGGTTTTTCTCCCTTTCCTGCTCAAAGGTCTGTGCTGCGCTGTCATCCTCCGCCCGGATCTTCAAATTATCACAGCCGTCAAATGCCGTGTCATGAATCGTTGTCACAGATGGCGGGATTGTAATATTTCCCAGATTCTTACAGTCCTCAAATGCTTTTGCCGCTATTTTCCGCACAGAATATGGGATGGAAACCTTCTGCAGATTGATACAGTTTGAAAATGCATATTCCGGGATCTCACTCAGATTCGGAGATAATGTAACCTCCTTCAAATGCTCCTGTCCCCAGAATGCATAACGTTCAATATCCGTTACCGTTGTCGGCATATTTAGTGTTTCTGCCTCTCTGCCCGGCATTACCTCGATCAGCTTCGCCTGGTCTCTGTCATATAAAACACCGTCTGCATAAGAAAACAGCGGATTTTTTCCAATATTGATCGATTTCAGCGCCGTATCTCCCGAGAAAACACCAGCCCCGATCGTTTCAAGCGTTTTAGGCAGTGTAAAACCGGATAAAGAACTGCAGTCGGCAAAAGCTCCGCTTTCAATCGTAATAAGACCGTCTGACAGAGAAACTTCTTTCAGATTGGTACAATTACGGAATGCACCCTCTCCGATCTTCTCCACAGAGGATGGGATGTAAACCTTTGTGATACCGTTTTGATCCGCAAAAGCTTCCGGCGCGATTTCTCTGATCCCAGCAGGAACAGACACAGCCAAAGCTGTGCCTGTATAATGGATGAGCGTATCGCCATCTCTTTCAAAATCTGCAGTTGCACTCGTTGCCTCTAAAACAGGCATCGGGATCTGGGTCAGTACCATGGCAAGTACCATCAGTATGACACCGATTACTCTTTTTCCGTATTTTTTCATTCGATCACTTTTACAACCTTATTTTTTGAACCTTTCGCAAAGAATAACAAAATAGATAGCAGTGCAAGCCCCATTGCCAAAAACCACTTTGGATGGATCGGATCACCGGTCTTCGGTGTTGCATCACTGATCTGTGCCTGCGTCAGATTATTGGTCTCCACATAAATGGCATATGGAGAAAAATGTGTTGCATTAAAGGAAATGCAAGGCACATTATCAATCGTCAACAGTCTGGAACCGAGCTTCTCAAAAACACCGTTATTGACTGCACCGGCTTTGTTATTGCCCGCATAGCCTGCAAGCGCATCCGGAATCGGCATTGTTACCGTGACAGTAATACCTGTTGTATCTGCGATCTTTGTTGTTCCGGTTGAATCATACAGGCTGATATCCATTGCAAAATATTTCAGATCATCCAGCGATCCGTATGATGCAAGCAATGCTTTTTCCACTGCATCCTTTGCTTCATCGCTGTCGGAGATCTTAATCACAAAATTATCGTTAGAGCCTGATACGGTAGCAGAAACAAGTCCTCTGTTGGAAATGCCGGACTTTGTTACCTCTACTCTTGTACTGCCCGCAGTCGTTGTCGGTTTTCTGTTTACCGTATTGCCGCTGACACTGCCATTTTTGTTCGCAACGGCTGCTGTTCCGGTTTTAGCAGTTGCTGTCGGTTTCGGCGAAGCAGTTGCCGCTCCGGTATTATTACCCTTGTTGCCGCCTCCGTTATTATTTGTATTGCCATTATTCGTATTTCCCTTGGTTGTATCGGAGGAAATATCACCCGTTCCGCTTTCTCCCGTCGATGCAGTTCCTTTTTTGTAAAGAGCTGTTACTGTCAGATTCCCTGTAACCGGAACAGAAGTATAGTTGGACGGTGACCATGTGGTAAAGGTATAGCCTTTTCTGGTCGGCGTTACAGTTGTTGCAGCCGGGCAGCTTCCGCTTGCTATGACCTGAGTATCCAGCACACTTCCGTCATAATCCACGAAAGTAACGGTATAATTCGTTCCTGTTGTGCCATTGCCGCCGCCGTTATTTCCGTTATTGTTGTTTCCATTGTTTCCATTATTTCCATTGTTTCCATTGTTATTGTTGTCGTCGGTGGCATTTGGATCTTCCACATAATATGCCTTGACGATCATATCACCTGTTACAGCAATCGTTGTATAGTTGGACGGTGACCAGTAGCTGAACTTGTAACCCTTTCTGGTTGGTGTTACGGACGGCGTTGTCGGATAACTGCCTTCCTGCAGATACTGGGTATCCCATGTATACAGTCCGTCATAATCCTGAAATACTACAGAATAATACCCTTCAATAGGAGCTGAATTATCCGGCTCATAAATTGCCTGTGTTGTAATATCTTCCCTGACATTTGTAAAATCTTTTGTCCAGCCCGTCAGTACATATCCCTTTCTCTCTACACGAGGCGCATCTGCACTTGCACCGCTGTTAACAGTCTGTGTCTTTAAGACATAATTATCCCAGTCAAGGAAAGTCACCGTATAAGTCTTGGAATATGTTTCTGCGGTAATTCCATCCTTATCATCACAATACCAGTAAGCAGGGCTGTCTTCCTCACACTGTACGGTAAGTCCCTGAATGTAGTTGACATTACCCGCCCCATCATCTGTTATAAAAGCTTCATCATCGATAGCCTGCACACTGCCCGGAATGCGGATCGTGGAAAGCGCTGTATTGCGGAATGCATATTTACCGATTCTCTTTACAGAATCAGACAAACTACAATAATAAAGCTGCGTTGCACCGTCAAAACAGTAATCTGGAATCAATGTTGCGCTTACTTCGTCCAGATACGCCTCTCTGATACCTGTACAGTTCTGGAACGCACACGGTGCTATATCGGTAATACCTGCAAGCTCTGAAGAACTGATCTTGGAAGCGCCGATCTTAGTACCTCTTGACTCCAGGCATTCTACCACACCGGTTCTGTTACCGCTTCCGTCCACACTGCAAAGCAGTCCGTCAGCACAGGCATATCCGCCCGGTGATGTGAATCCGACATCTGTAAGCTCCTTACAGCCTGCAAACGGTACTTCCGTAAAGGTGCTGACAGTTCCCGGCAGAGTCACTTCCGTTAAGGCGGTACAATTATTGAAAGCACGTTTTCCGATCACTTCCCCGCCTTCAGCACCGCTCTCATTCATAATAAATGTCTTAAGGCTCGTACAGCCATCGAATTCCTGATCCGGAATCTCCGCTACAGTATCTAAGATCACGCTCTGTACGGCGGTATTATTCTGGAACAAATCCTCCTTCAGTGCAGTAACACCATCCGGTACATGCACATGATATACTGCATCGATAACACCCTGCTCTTCTTCCGTCAGGTCGATCGCTGTATCCGGATTATTCAGATTGTTTCTATACTTGCTGTTCGCGCTTGCAACAATATCATTTTCCTGTTGCTGTGTACGGACATATTTACTGCTTCCCGTATAGGTGCTTAAACTGTAGCTTTCATTTCCCTTTAACTGATTCTCTGTCGGAATACCTGCCAGCATCGGAGTTGCGGAATCAACCTCGTTGGTATTGGCATTTTTCTTGACAACGAGCTGGATCTGCAGGTTCTGCGGGAAATCGCTGCAATATCTGATATACTGCGTCGGTGCGGATGGTGCATTATAGTTATTTGCCGTGCTCATTGCATAAGTAAAAGGAACACTTGCAGAAGAAATATCTCCGATAAAGCACAGATTTTCTTCCGGAACGCCATCTCCGTTTTTATCAACATCGGCAAGTGTCACACCTGTTTTGAATGCATCCTGCCCGATCTGCTGCACAGATGCTGCATTGTCAAACTTCACAGTACGGAGCGAAGTACAACCGGAAAATGCATTGGCATCAATGGAGGATACAGATGCCGGAATATACAGGAATTTGATAGCCGTATTATTCTGGAAGGTATCTGCTGCGATTCTTGCTACATGGTATTTTGCAATATTATCCGGAATGATAACATTTGCCCCATCACTGGATTCATCCTTTTTCTCAAATCGGATCAATTCGTTATTTTCATTGACACAGAAAGCATAGCCGTCTACAAGCTTTTCATACCAGCCTTCATAACCACTGTCCAGATAACCGAATGCCAGATCATGCTTCTGCGTATAGCTATGTGCATAAGACTGGGAGTATGCCAGAATGCAGAACTGGTCGCTGACTTCATAGTCTCCTTCAAAAGCTGAATTTTTACCAAGATTTTCACTGCTGAAAATATCTTTACCGCCTGTATAAATATTATCGTAGCCACTACCTGTATTGGCAGCGCATCCGCAATCAAGCTTCAGATCTCTTGCGGGAACCTTTACCGTGTCAAGACTGTTACAGCCCGTCACATTGTCGTATTTGAATACATGATCTGCAGAACCTGCATTGTTTGGCAGCCCCAGGTAAGTCATACTGCTGCAGCCATAGCAGGTATAATGCACACTGTCAATATTGCTGACACGCTCCGGGAATACAACCTGCGAAAGGGATATACAGTTATAAAACAGACCGTTACCGATCGTTGTCAGGGAAGTATTACCGTCCTCACCGACACCGTTAATATTAACTGCTGTCAGGTTCGTACAGTCTTTGAAGCAGTAATTTCCAAGCTTTGTTACCTGATCCGGTACTTTGACCGCACCAAGATATGTACAGCCGGCAAATGCATAATCACCGATCTCTTTTAAGTTGGTCGGCTCTGTGAAATCAATAGTCGTCAGCTGGTTACAATTCTGGAAGGCATTGTTACCGATGCTGTTGACACCGTTTTCAATCTTAATGGACTGCATCTGACAGCCCTTAAACGCATTGTTACCGATTGCAAGGATACGCTCCGGTACGACGAGGCTGGAGAAGTTGGTCGCGCCTTCAAAGACACCGACACCATCACTTACATACTGACCGTCCACGCCGTCTGAGGTCACATTATTTAAATCCACTTCGTATCTTGTACTGCCGACATACTGTACCGGTATGATCAACTGGTTGCTTGCCGCATAAGCGACGCTGTTACCGGAAACCAGTTCCACATTACCAAGTGCTGCGCCCGGTACCACATAAAGCTGCATACCCTGCCATGCGCCCTGTGTATCATAAGTACACGGAGAAAGGATCTGGTTCTGCGCCGGGCTTACCAAAGCGCCGTTTTCATCATACACAGCATCTGCTGCTTCCTGTGACGTATAGAATAAGAACTCTCTTCTGTCGTTAACCGCAATATAACTGCTTGTATCTTTATTGTACAAAAAGGCAGGCATCTCATCCGGGATTTCCAACGTTGCTTCGGAAATGACATTGTTCTGATCATAATATACAATAACACCGGTCATAGAGCCGCCGTTACTTCCGTAAGCAGCTCTGAAATTGCCGTCACCGCTGGCATATACCGGATAATTACCCGTATTCGTATAAGCAGGTATGTATGTGTCCGGATTGGCTGTCGCCGCAGCGATCAGATCCGTCGGATCAGAATCTGCACGGGATTCCGGGATCGGAACAAGTGCCACAATGATCGCGGAGATCATCAGTATTGCGGAAAGCGTTCCCATCACCGCCCGTCTCATCCGGCTTCTGCCCATCTTCTTCATTTTCTTTTTATGATTTGTCTTAGCCATTTTGCTCTCCTCTTTATTTCAAAATTTATTCCATACGCTTTGCCACAACAACAAAGCGCCCGTCACTTTCTTCATAATCACAGGTAGACAGCGTCAGAAGACGGTCTCCGTACTGCGCTGTCACGCCGGTATCGTACAATGCCATTTCCTGCATGCTTCGCATATCGGAATCAAATTCCTGCTCTGATGCAGCGTCGATAAACTGATAATACTTAAATGCGATCTCATCCTCTTTATAAATATGGGACATAAACGCATACATGACCTGATAGGTACCTTTTTCATAAATCGTGTCAAACCGGATCATCGGATGATCCTTATAATAAGACTCTGATTTATATTTATCCAGATTTCCGAACATATTTCCGGAACGCATATTATGTCCGTATATGATAAAATTCGTGCTCGGCTTTACAACATCACATGCACTGTCCAAAAAGAGCGTTCCGTTCTTGTCCTCTTCCTGATTGATGTTATGATCCAGATAATATTCATTGTCCGCTGTCTGCATGACAGGATAATCAATATTTGTATCGGCAATTTCCAGCCATCCGATTAGATTTTTATTCTGATTATATAAGCTTTTATATTCATCCAGCACAGTCAGCGTGATCTGCTGTCCGTCCGCATTCTCCTGAACTGTCTGTGTCTGCCCATACATCCGGTTTACTGCAGCATCATTTTTCTTCTCGGTAAGCTGCGCGGATAGCTGCTGTGCTTTATAAGAATCATAATAATAAATTCCGAAATATGCCAGACAGGACATGGCTGCCACCACCAGCACTGCAGTCAGAAGCCTTCTTGCCCGAAGCTCGCCTCTTGTCAGCACAACGACTTTTCTTCGGCTTTTTTTCTTATCCTGTTTCCCACTGCTTCGCGTGATTTTCTTTTTGCTCCCGCTCCGGTTCTGACGCTGCCTTTCCCTTGCCTGCATGGCAAGCTCATAGACCTCATCATCAAACCGGCGTCCTTCTGTTCCCGACAGATCATACTCACCGGACTGCAGCTTTGCATATAATGCAAGCACGTCTTCGTCCTTTGTCAGATCATATTTTCGTTTCAGTTCCTTTATCACATAGTTATCCATAATTCCTATTTTAACTTTATCCGGTCAGAAATTCAAGATTTCTGTCACACCTTTTTATGCTTTTCATAGTATAAAACATAAATATCAAATTTGGAGGCTCCTATATGAGTGAATTAACAGCTAGTCAGTGTGGATGCTGCGAACAGAAAAACAATGGCTGCGGAAGCTGGATCTGGATCCTGATCCTGTTATTCTGCTGTGGCGGCTGCGGTAACAATAACGGCTGTGGCTGTGGTAACGGTGGATTCGGCGGTGACAACAACTGCTGCGAATGGATCATCATTCTTCTGATCCTCTGCAACTGCTGTGGCGGCAATCATTCTTTCTGCTAATACCTGCAGCAAAAGGAGGCTTCGGCCTCCTTTTTCATGTGATTTTTCCTACATAAGATCTGACATATTCTGAAAGCCAGCGCATAAAATAAACCGGAGGCTTCTATGGAATATAATGATACGATCCTGACATTTGATACCCTATATACCACAAATGAGATCCAGCTCTTAAAGCTGGCACTTCCTCTTTTATCCAATCAGCTGCAGCCCATCGCTGCCACACTGATCAAAATGCGTGAGCTGGAATATTGTCTCTCCCGCCTGCCCCATACAAAGATACGTGACTTTTCGATCGCCGTGGACAGACTGGATACTTTTTTCGACAGTGCCATGCCTTTTTGCAACCAGCAGCAGAAAAAACTGTTTTCCCAGCTCCGGCAGATGAAGCAGTCCATGAAGATGATGGAGAAAATGCAGACGATCCTGCAAATGCTTCCGCCGGATGCCATGCCATTTGACGGAAACGGAAACAGTACCGATCCTGATGCGCTCTCCCACATGTTTGAGGTATTCTCTGCCATGCAGCATATGGCCGGGGCTGCATCTGATTCCGTATCCTCAGAATCATTTACATCTACAGCAGCTGCCAATTCTTCGGATTCCGTTGTCTCTGCAGCAGCTTCTGGATCCGCGGATTCTGATGCATCTACAGCAGATTCCGAATCCAAAAATTCTGCAATATCCGGGCGGAAAACTGCATCTGCCGGTAACTCTGCCATGGAATCCATCCTCGGTTCTATGCTTTCTCCCGCGCAAAAAGAAAGCTATCAAAGATTTAAGGAGGCTTTTTCATCCGATGCCAAACAAAACATGGATGACAGACCAGCGTCTGCATCAGATCGACCCACATAAACTGGATTTTTTACAAAAGCTTGTTTTTGAAATGCAGGAGCTTTCCGATCAGGATAAGCTGCCCTTTCTGATGGCACTTGCCACAAGTACCAAAAAGCATCCCGTTAATTTTTCAAAGGAAGAAATCGAACTGCTGATCTCGGTATTAAAGGAATACAGCAGTGAAGAAGAAATGCAGAAAATGAATAAAGTGCTGGCGATGTTCCAGATGTAATAACACACAAAATATAATGATATCATAGTGTATTAAAAAATCTCGCACATATATAGTAAGCAATCGATAGCGTAGACGACTGAGATTTGCAAAGCACTTGCCGCGCGTAGAGACCACCACGCATTTTGGTGGCTGGAGCGCGTGCAAGATGTGCTGAAGCAAATCGCAAGGTAGTCAAGCGTGATTGCGACTATATATGCTGCGAGATTTTAATTTACTTCCATTTATTTCTTGATTAGTTTGGCTTTACTACAATGTTGATGATCTTGCCCGGTACATAAATTTCTTTTACAACTGTACCTGCAAGTTTGTCACCAAGTGCTTCTTTACCTGCGATAATAGCATCTTCCTTAGAAACTTCTGCAGGAACCTTTACAACAGCCTTTGTCTTGCCGTTGATCTGTACTGCGATCTCGATCTCATCATCCTTCATGGCATCTGCATCTGCACTTGGCCATGTTGTATGGAATACGGAATCTGTTTCGCCAAGCTGTCTCCACAGCTCTTCTCCGAGGTGTGGTGCAAATGGTGCTAACAGAACTACTGCAGTCTTTAAGGTTTCCTTATCGATGCCATCCTTCTTAGCCATTTCGATCATCTTATTGTTATATTCCATGAATCCGGAAATAACAGTATTTAAGCTGAATGTCTCCAGACGCTGTGTAATATCATAAACCATCTTATGACGCAGCTTTACAGATTCTTTTGTTTCTGCAACGCCTTTGTCTTTGTTGTCCATCACAAGGTTCCAGAATCTTGTGATAAATCTGTAAATACCGTCGATTCCTCTGTCGTCCCAGATAGAATCCAGTTCCGGTGGTCCGATGAACAGTTCATACAGACGCAGGGCATCACAGCCGTAATCACGCACGATATCATCCGGTGATACGATATTGCCGAGTGATTTACTCATCTTTGTTGCTGCACCTGTCACTTTATCACGTCCGCAGACCATACCCTGATTGAACAGCTTCTTGAACGGCTCATCAAAGTCGATCACACCGATATCATACAGGAACTTTGTATAGAATCTGGAGTAAAGCAGATGCAGTACCGCATGCTCTACACCACCGATATACATATCAACCGGCAGATACTTGTCTGCTTTTTCCTTGCTGACAAGCTCTTTGTCATTTTTGTTATCTACATAACGCAGGAAGTACCAGGAAGATCCTGCCCACTGCGGCATTGTATTTGTCTCACGCTTTGCAGGTGCTCCACAGCAAGGACATGTTGTATTAACCCAGTCTGTGATATCTGCCAGCGGTGATTCTCCTGTTCCTGTCGGCTGGTAGGATTCTACATCCGGCAGAAGTAACGGAAGCTGATCTTCCGGAACCGGAACCGCACCACATTTCGGACAGTGTACGATTGGGATCGGTTCCCCCCAGTAACGCTGACGGGAGAATACCCAGTCACGGAGCTTGTAGTTGGTTGTCTTACGGCCAAAGCCCATCTTCTCGATCATGGCAGGCGCTTCTTTCTTCAGTACGGAAGATTCCATACCGTTCCACTCGCCGGAATTGATCATTGTACCGGCTGCTTCTGTATAAGCCTCTGTCATATTTTCAATTTCCTTACCATCCTTGGCGATAACCTGGATGATCGGAATGTTAAATTTCTTTGCGAATTCAAAGTCTCTGTCATCATGCGCAGGTACACACATGATCGCACCGGTACCATAATCGGCAAGTACATAGTCAGACAGCCAGATCGGAACAAGTGCTCCGTTTAAAGGATTGACTGCATAAGAGCCTGTGAATACACCGGTCTTTTCCTTGCTCTGCATACGGTCTACGTTAGACTTGTTGGCAGCTTCTGCAATATATTTTGCAACAGCATCTGCATTTTCAGGCGTTGCAAGGCTCTGTGCCAGTGCATGCTCCGGTGAAAGTACCATGAAGGTTGCACCGTGCAGTGTGTCAGGTCTTGTTGTATAAACAGTGATCACATCATCTCTGCCGTCTACCTTGAAGTCAACCTCTGCACCATAAGAACGGCCGATCCATTCTGTCTGCATCTTCTTTACCTTTTCAGGCCAGTCTAGCTTATCCAGATCCTCCAGAAGACGATCTGCATATTTTGTAATGCGGAGCATCCACTGCTTCAGGTTCTTCTTGGTTACATCAGCGCCGCAACGCTCACATTTACCGTTGACAACTTCTTCGTTTGCCAGACCTGTCTTACAGGAAGGACACCAGTTGATTGGCATTTCCTTTTCATAAGCCAGTCCGTTTTTAAACATCTGAACAAAGATCCACTGTGTCCATTTGTAGAACTTCGGATCTGTTGTATTTACTTCCATATCCCAGTCATATAATGCTGCGATCTGGTTGATCTGTCTCTTGATGTTGGCTACATTCTGTGCAGTTGATTTTGCAGGATGTACGCCCATCTTGATCGCATAGTTTTCAGCAGGCAGACCAAATGCATCCCATCCCATCGGATGAATGATGTAATGACCGCCGTTTAACATTTTATAACGGCTCCAGACATCAGAAATAACATATCCTCTCCAGTGTCCTACGTGTAGTCCGTTTCCGGAAGGATACGGAAACATATCAAGGCAATAATATTTCGGCTTTTTGCCATCATTAACATTGACCGGATGAGCTTCCCATTCCTTACGCCATTTTTCTTCAATTTCTCTGTGATTGTATGGAATTGCCATCTCTTTACCCTCTTTGCTTGTATAATTTTATATACCCGCCGCTTTGCGGATACAGGCTATTCTAAATAGTAAACTTTACAGTGCGAAAAGTCAAGGAATTTCCCTGCGAACCGCTTCCACTTCTCTCATAACCCCTTTTCTGCGGCCGGTATCTGAAAGCATATCAAAAATACGGTAAAGCCAGCAAAGCGGCAGCGTGATCTTGTGCCCGGAAAACGGATAGTGCCGGTAGACCTCCATGCCCGGAAACAGACGGTGCCAGCTATAGTACAGCCGCGCAAAATGCCTGCCTTCTTTTTTATACGCCGTCAGCCTGTTCTTTACCATCTGCTGACGGGAGCCATACACACCGGAGCCAAGATAATAAAACAACATATTCCGCTCTTCATCACCCAGACTACCAATTGTATTCACAGCATTTTCCCCGAATACTTTTTTGCATAGTACTCTGCTGTCCTTTTCAAAGGCTTCTATTTCCAGCTTTCTGCACTCCGTTTCTATATAAGAAAAATCCAGTTCTGTTTTTGCCTGTAAATACACATAAAAGTCAAGAAGTGTACGGATGCCTGTTCCCTGTCCGTCATAGTGTTTATACGCATGACTTACCATAAATATGTAGAAATCCTCATCCGTCATTTGTTGTCCATAGCTAACTCTGTCCTGCAAAAGAAGCTTCTCTTTGATATTTTTATAGTAAGCTGCCCACACCTGTTTATGAGAGGAAGTATACAGACTGCGATGCAATTCAAAATTATAAACCGGATTTTTCTCATATACATCATGATGATTCTCACCGTAGGATTCCACTTTATAGCCCCGGCTGACCATATATTGTCTGACATCCTGCGCATATGTTTCATCAAAGAGAATATCCTGATCGGACATCTGGCGCATACCGACAGCCGGATAGTACTCTTTTAAAATAATTCCCTTGAGCGGCAGATACCAGATACCGTTCTGCTCCATAAAGGAAAACAGTTTTGTACGCTCTGCATCGAACAATATTTCTTTTCGCACGGCTTTGGCTATGCTTTGCGCCCAGTCAGGAAACAGGGAAACACCTGCCTGCTTTAAAACAGTTCCGGTAAGCGCATCGACAAAATGTGCCTGACTTACCCTGTATAAATACAACTGCCTCTCCTGTGCTGCCTCCGGCTCTTCACCACATGTCCTGTTTTCTGTCCGGTATTTCTCAAGCAGTGCCTTTGGCGGTATTGTTCCGTTCACGCCGCAGCCAAGCAGGCAGAGCATATCATACATACATGCATGTATCAGATCTGTGTCTGTTTGTTTTCTCTTCATATGGTTTTATTCTCCAGTTTTTTCTCTCACAAAGCCATCTGCAAATACAAGTCTCTTATTACAGATAGAAAGTGCCTTTGCTCTGTGCGTCACGATCAATACGGTTTTGTCGGTTAATGATTTCAGATTACTGAGCAGTTTTTCTTCTGTCTGCTGATCCAGCGCACTTGTCGCTTCATCTAAGATCAGCACCGGGCGGTCAGCATATAAGGCTCTGGCAATGGCTATCCGCTGCATCTGTCCCTCGGAAAGCCCCGCTCCTTTTTCACCCAGCACAGTATCCAGCTTCTGTGGCAGTTCATACACAAAATCAGCACAGGCAAGACGAAGTGCAAGACGCAGTTTTTCCTCCATATTCCTGCAATTTTTATCTTGATGATCCGAATCTGTGCAATCGTTATTTCTGTTTCCGCATGCAGCATTCCGACTGTTTCTCCCCTGTATTTTCCCAAAAGTGATCACATCCCGGATACTGCCGCTCATCAGGAAATTACCCTGCGGGACATAGGCAAACAGACGACGCAGTTCTTCTATGGCAATACTTGTTCCATTGCACAGACAAGCCGCTACAGATCCTGCCTGTGGCACATAAATACCTATCAGCAGCTTTAGCATCGTGGACTTTCCGCAACCGGAATTTCCGGTAATTGCCACATAATCTCCTTTTTTTATCACAAAAGACATATCCGGCAGTACATTTTCCTTCTGCAGCGCATCATTTCCGGCGCTGCTGTTTATCCGCTCCGGATAATGAAAAGAAACATGTTCAAAAGCAATCTCTTTGATCTGCTCCTTATAAAGCACCCTCGCCTCGTCCTCACTTCGCAGATTATGTACATCCGCTGTTTTAATCTGTTCTGCTTCCATAAGCCGCTCTGCACTGGCAATCATGGCATAAACCCTTGGCACATAGCCTCCGAGGCCGGAAAGCGGTGACTGTAGTTGTCCGACAAGCTGGATCATGGCAGTCAGTGTACCAAAAGACACACTTCCATTGATAATGCCATATCCGCAGTAGCCGATCCCCAGAAGATACATGCCATTGATCGCAAGGCTGAAACCGCTGTTGCAGATATTGGAGATCCATGCTTTCTTCATACGGGAGACCTTATGCAGTTCCATTACATCATCCGCTTTTTCCATAGCAATGTCTTCCACACCAAAAGAACGGACTATAAGCTGGCTGCTGATCCTCTCCTGCAGATACACTCTTACCTGTCCGTCTTTTTCCTGCACCTCCTTATGAAATTTCTTGAGCGGTTTTCGCAAAGCGGCAGAAATGAACAAAAAGACAACTCCACAAGGAATCATAATATATGCCAGACCGGGCTGCAGCCAAAAGATCAACACAAGGGAACCAACCAGTCTGAGCAGCATTCCCAGAAATCCCGGCAATAAATCTGTCATGCCATTTGCACAGATGACCGTATCAGAGGTCAGGCAGTTCATCCATTCTTCAGAATGTGTTGCACTGATCCTTCCATAATCCTTTTTCAAAAGAGAAGAAAACAGATCCTTCTTCAGCTTATTCTCCATGCTGCTTCTGGTAAACTCTGAAAGCTGTCTTGTTATGACCCGGATCAAAAGCTGTCCTGCTATCAGAAGTGCAAAGCCAGCCATCCCCATCGTAAAGCCATATCTGTCTTTTGCCACAGCCCGGTCAACCATCTGTTTCATCACAAGGGCATAACAGATGCCGATCATACTCACAATGACTTCCAGTGCTGTCAGAAATCCGATATAAGAATGATATTTCTTTGTCGATTTATTCAGCCACGAAAGTGCGCCTTTTTCTTTCACCGATGCCCTCCTTGTCATGATCTCTATATCGCTTCTACGGCAAAAACGTCTTAAATAATAAGTTACTTATCTGCAGTTAGTTCTTCTTAAACTTCATTTTAAAAAACTTCCACAACCTTCTGAGCGGATACAGCATATACCAAACCCGGGCGTAGAACAGACAGCTTCGCCCATCTGCCGCATATTCCTTTCCATCCCGGACAAAGGAAGTCATCACACCAAGAACTGCTTCCTCCCTGATATCATATTCCTTATTGAGACAGTTATCCCCCAGAAATACATACCCATCCGGCAGCACCTGAATAATACGATGCAGCACATAAGCTCCGTCTGCACGCTTATAAAGTGCCACATCATACTTCCTGCACCTGTCCTGCTTTTTTGTGATTGTAAAAAGATCCCTCTGCTGGCGAAGCAGCGGAAGCATGCTGAAGCCCTGACATGTATAGGTAATATTACCTTTCCGCTCCAGTTCCTGTTCAAACGTCGTTTTTTCCATCTATTCCTCAACCGCTCCGATGCCACGCAGCTTTACAAGAACAGACGCTACATCCTTTGTGATCTGCTCTTTTGGTGCATCATATTTTGCAAGCAGCCTTTCGATGATCTCATCTTCGGTTATTTCTTTCTTCAGACATTCCACAATAAAGCCTGCTGTCTGATTGCTTCTTATCATGCCACTAAATGACACGCTGCCTGCAGAGACCGTAATATGTTCCCCTGCTCCTTCATGCGTGATAAAACCGTCTTTTAATTTCATTGATCTGACTCCTGTCCTTTCATTCCGTTATATGCAGTCTCTACCGCTCCCCGGCTGATATTGCAGAATAGCTCATAACACGGGACCTTCTCCCGGAGGCAGTCAAGTAACTGCAGCGTATGTATCAGGGCATCTTTCCCCATTGGACGATAACATTGCTGCAGGAGCATGGGATATGCTTCATGCGCCGTGATCTCACGGATCATATTTTCACTGCCCCTTCTTATCATACATATGCCGGCCAGTGGTGCACAAGTATTTGTGCTTAACCTATGCTTCCCATCCCAGGGAGTACCATACGCATATATACCATCCTCTGTCATACGGAGCAGCGGCTTATCATCGTTGAGCATAACCGCCCGATTGCCAAAATACGCCCGCCAGAGCCCGGTATGGGTAGACTTTCCCACGCCGCTTTTTGCCGTAAAAAGATAAGCCTTTCCATCTACTGCAATTGCCGAGCCATGAAACAACAAGGTATTCTGCATTGGCATCCATTCTGCGATCCTGCGGTATACGGCAAGTGTTTCCAGGTAAGCATCTGTATATGCTGCTTCCTTCTGACCTGCCAGCTCCGCTTTCCGCTCAGACTGCCTTCTCTCATAGGCTATATCTTCTGCCAAAATCTGTACAGACAGATCTGCGCATGCATCAGGCACAATATATGCTTTGCAATATTCTCTCACCATATCATACAACGGCCGGATATGGATTCTTTTTCCTGCCAGTTGTATGGTAAACGCTCCGGCTTCTATCATTCTGTGCCCTCTGCAGGTACAAAAGGAAGCTCTATCGTAGCTGACGTCTTTTCATTTTCTTTCTGCGTGTCACCGGCCGGTTGCTGTGCCTCATCCTGCCTGGTATCTTCCTGTTGTTTTTCTTCGGTCTGTCTGGTACCTTCCGATTGTTTTTCTTCGTTCTGCTTCGTATCTTCTGCCTGATGTTTCTCCGGTTGTTTTGTGCTTTCAGATGCTTTTTCATCCTCTGTAATATCTACTATTGGCAGCTGATCCGGCTCTTCCTTCTTTGTTTTTGCCCGCTTTTCTGTAGTTCCGTCTGTATCCTGTTTCTTATTGTTTTTGATATTTACCGTTTTATCTGTTGTCCGGGATGTCTGCTCTGCTGCATTCTCTTTTGTCACACTATCTGTCGGTTTGATGGCAGTATTCTTTTCTACACCCACTGTCGGTTCGATCGCAGTTTTCTCTGTCTCGTCCGACGGTTTGTTCGCAGTTTCCTTAGCATCTTCCGCCACCGGTTCATTCTCAGTTTTCTTAGCGTCTTCCGCCTCCGCTTCCGTATCATCCGCCTCTGCCTGCCCGACTGCCTGCTTCTGATCTGTTACGGTTTCCTGCTCCTCAGATATTCTGCTGACCGGATTCTCCTTCTGTTTCCCTTTATTCACACAAACTGCAGCTGCAACAACAATCATCAGCACAATAGCCGCGGCTGCTATAATATAAATTTTCCTTTTCATAAAAACACCCTGACTCTCTCATCCATCAACATACATAACCTCCTGATTGATTGATGTTTTGTTATCATGTCCTCAACTTTCCTTCTGTTCCTATTATATTCCTGAAGTGTGCCAGTTGTCCACATTTTGAAGACAACCGACACACTCTGATACAGAATCAAAACATTTGGCATTTGTACCTGACACTACAAACTTAACATTCCAAACTATTTTCTTTCAACAAAAAATCAAATAGGTTCAATATCAAAATTCCCGATTCGTTGTAATGTGTAGGACCATCTTTCACAATAATTATCTTTTTAAAAGAATCACCGATATTTTGAAGCGGCAATTGTTCCTGTTCTTCTTTTTCTCTTGTAGGCAAAGCCAGTGCAGATTGGATATAGATTCTCTTAGACCCCTGATTACATACAAAATCTACCTCTAACTGTTTTTGTACTCTTTTTCTGTTCTCAGTATAGCAGTTATATTCGATCATACCCACATCAACATGATATCCTCTTATCAGGAGTTCATTATAGATGATATTTTCCATAATATGAGTTTCTTCATATTGTCTGAAATTGATCCTGACATTTCTCAGTCCACAATCCGTAAAATAAAATTTCATAGGAGTACTTATATATTTCCTGCCCTTTACATCATAACGGTTTGCTCTGCTGATCAGAAATGAGTCCTCAAAATAATCCAAATATGTCTTAATCGTATCCGGATGCACAGATACATTCTTTTCTGATTTAAAAGTATCTGCCAGCTTCTTGGGATTTGTCAAACCACCAATAGCTGAAGCTAAATAATTCAGCAATTCCTCCATTTCAACCGGATTTCTGATATCATTACGCTCTAATATGTCCTTAATATATGTTTCTTTAAAAATATCTCTCAGATATACTGCTTTGTCTTCTTCATTTTCAATTTCAAGCATTTTAGGTAAACCACCATACATTGTATATTCCTGCCATGCCTGCTGTCTATCAATATCTTTTCCCGATATATATTCTGCAAAAGACAAAGGAAACAAATGCACTTGATCTCCCCTTCCTCGAAATTCCGTAATAATATCCTTTGATAAAAATTTTGCATTACTACCGGTCACATAAGTATCTACATTTTTCATATGCAAAAAACTGTTTAATACATCTTCAAATTCCGATACCATCTGTACTTCATCAAGCAATACATAATATATCTGATCATCTTTGACTACATCATGAACATATTCGCATAGGATATCCGGATCTCGATATTTTTTGTTTATTCTATCATCTAAAGCAATTTTTATAATATGATCTTTATCAACTCCCGATTTTATTAGATAATCATAAAATAGCTCAAATAATAAATATGTCTTACCACTTCTCCGAATTCCGGTGATCACCTTGATCAGACCATTATTTTTCTTTCTGATCAGCTTATTCAAATACAAATTTCTCTCCATTGCGCACTCCCTAATGAAAATTTAGTCTCCATATCGATTATATTTTCAATAAATTATAGTTCTTATTTATGCAGAACGTCAACAGTTATTGAAAATTTGGTCTCTATATCAACTATTTTTTCACTTTTTCCCATTCCTATGCTTCTTTTTTCTATAATTCTTAAGAGATGGCATCATAAAATAAAATCCACAACACCTGCTCACAGATGCTGTGGATCTCCTTTTTCCATGCATTGACTTTCACGCAATTCAAGGCATTTGAAAGCATTTGTACCTGACACTATAAACCTGCCTCTTTATAAATACAGGCTGCATTGCCATATAAATACATTGCCTTCACTGTATTGCGAAGTTTTTCCGCATTTGCAATCGTATCATCTGCATCGGAAAGTACCGCATAAATATAAGAAAATGCACCATATTGAAGTGTTGCATTTTTTGCATTTTCACCACTACCGGCTCTCACGGCAAATGTATGCAATTTCCCCAACTGGTCTGCTGTGATATTTTGTATGACAATCCTGTAGCAGTCACTTCCGTTTACTTTTTCCATTTTGAGAAGATTCTGATCCAGCACCATCCCATCCACCATAAAAGTCACATCAGACAGGGATACTCCCTCTGCCAGTTTCACATAGATACAAAGGTCAGTACACGATTTTAAAGAAAGATATGCCGATACAAAGGTACATACGTCTGCTGCATTCTCAACCTTTGCTTTCATCCCGGAAAGCCCAGACGCATTCACTGTATTTATGACAGCAGCTTTTTCATCTTCCGTCAAATCTTTATTCGCCAGATCATTCGTTTTATAGCCAAAATACTCCTGTGCAAAGCCTCCGTAATTCAACATGGCATTTACAAGATTACTCACATTACTGCCATACTCCTCCGCATGCGACAAAATATAATCCGCATACGCTTTTACCGTATACGTATATACCGTTCCTTTCTTTTCGCCATGATCTGCAACGATCTGTGCCCTGATATCTGCAGTCATTTCCTTAGCTGCAACTTCACAGGCAAAAACATAATATTCTTTCTCAGCGCCATCTAATGAAACGGAAGCTTTCTGTGCTGTTATGCCATCCTCATGTGTACCGCATGTATACACCTTTGATATTGCGCCATTTGGTAATGTAAAAGACATATAAGCAGATTCATCAGATGCAACATCGTCAGTCAGCTCCATATAGAAGTTTACACCAATATTTCCATTCAGGCTTAATGTATACCCGGCAAGATGTGCTCCTACACCGTCCAGAAACAAGTCACAGGTGTTACATTTCCCATCATTGTCAGGATCCATATGCGTATATTTCGTGTCATCCGCAAAAACAAGATCTTCCTTGCCGATCGCACTACAGCTTACCTTGATATGCCATGTACAGACATTTTCTTCATCTTTTGTCACTGCCACCTTAAACCATATTTTCTGTGCATCCGTTAATACATTCCCACAGATATCCTGCAGCGTCACATCACTACTTGTTAACGTTTTTTTGCCTTCGGTATTTATAACCGCGGCAATTGCCGAAATACTATGATCTGCCATATTGTATCCGCTTGTAACAGCCTCTTTGGTATCTTCTGTATGATCCGGCAGACTGCTTCTCAAAAAGTAAATATATTTATTTGCCTGTTCCGACCGCGTTCCATCCGCGACCACTTTACAGTCCCATGTCGCATCCAGCAGGTAATATACGCCATCCACCTGTGCCATATTCCATGCATGACCGCCGCCGTTCGCTGTTCCTGTCACAATCCTGCAGTCAATTCCATTATCCATACAGATTCTGTAAAATAACCCTGCAAACCCCTGACAGACAGCCTTTCCATCATGCAGTGCACCATAAGCAGTATATTTGGTCAGATTGGAATCATCATTCAGATTCTCATAATCATAGGAGACATTCGTCGTGATCCATGTATAGATCCTGCAGATCTTCTGTGCATCCGTCAAACCGGGATCAGACAGTTTGAGCGCCGGGTAGACCTCTCCGCTCAGACGCTGCGTCACATAATCTTCCTGCTCTTTGCCGGTGTAAAAGGAAAATGTATAGGTATAAGTTGCCTGTGTTACCTGTGTCCCGGAATAAGCATACGATATGTCGACCCGCCATGCGCCTCTCGTTTTATCATAATAATCTCCCAGTCTGGCATCACTTCCGGGCTCTCCACAGGTAATGTGCTTTGTCGCCTCTTCCACAATGCCCATTGCACAGTCCTTTATATTTTCAGTTGTAACACCATCCAGTACCTCTCCGCCCACCGATAGTATCAGTGTTTCTTCACGGTTGAGAAGAGCCTGTCTGATAGCATCATAAACATCTGTGCTCCGGGTATATACGGGTGTATCCGACGCATCCGTTCCCTGCTCCGCATCAAGATCCTCTTTACCTGCTTCCCATACATCTGTAATCGCTGCCTGTGGTTCTTCATAGGGCGCAAGGTCATCTGTCGGCTCTTGTATTTGCAACATATCTTTTGCCATGACAGGAACTGTCATTCCCAATAATACGATACTCAAATATGTAATACACAGTAGTGCTATTCTTCTTTTTTTCACAGTTTTTCCCCTTCACGATACCATACATAAATATATCTCTTTTTCAGATCATTTAGATTTAAAGGCTTCCGGGTTTAGCTTATCGATTTGTACCTGACACTATAAACCACTATAAACTAGCTTATCGGCATCCCTGGTAAGTCGTCATTGCCACTGGTCGTAATGATATCCTCTGTTTCAAACTCTACAATCTCCATCTCCGGTGTTTCGTATCTTTCTTTCATGTTTGTTTGCCTCCTTTAATTCTTGTTTTTGTAGTATTCATATCCTTGTGCACAGCTGCCATATGCATAAAGTGCCTTGACAACTTCTCTGAGCGATTCAATATTATCTATATTATCACACGCACTGCTCATGACCGTGTACGCATAACTGGTTGCGCCATATGTTAGTACTGCAGATTCTGCATCAGACAAATGCACTTCAAATTCATACTGCTTCTGCAACTGACTTGCTTTTATTCCGTGCAATGTGATCTTATAACAGTGCCCTTCATTAACTTTTGTTACCTCATACTGATTCTTTGATATTTCATTGCTACCAAGCAAAATTGCAAACATATCTTCCTGCACTGTCACATCTTCCGCAAACTGCACATAAACACATAGATCTGTCGTAGAATTCAATGATAAATACGCAGATTTAAACGTAACTTTATCTGAATCACTATAGTTTATAATGGAAGCTTTATTTGCCTCATCCTTTATAAACTTTATAATGCTTGTATCATCAAACACTGGTTCTGTCAGAGCCAAGCCATCTGACGCAAGCTGATCTGTCTTATATCCAAAATATTTCTGTGCCACACCACCATAATTCAACATGCCTTTTACAAGCTGAACAGTTGCACTGCCATAGTTACTTCCCGCTGCAGACGTATGTGACAGGATATAATCTGCATATTCTTTTACCGTGTATGTATGCACGGTTCCCTTCTTTTCACCATTGTTACCAATCATCTGCGCCTGAATATCTGAAGTCATTTCTTTGGCAGCAACTTCACAGGTAAAGACATAATACGTCACGCCATCCTTTACTGTTGTATCGGTTGTGGCGGTCGAACCGTCTTCATGCGTTCCACTTACATATACCTTTGATATTGTGCCATTTGGCAAGGTAAAATTCATATATGCGGATGCATCATTTACAATGTCATTCGACAACTCCATGTAGAAATTGACGCCGATATTACCCGTAAGACTTAAGGAATAACCGGTAAGCTTCGCACCGATGCCATCAATGATTGCACCACAGTCGCTGACATCACACCTGCCATCTCCGTCTGCATCCGGATGGTCACCGTAGGTATTCTTCTCTGTATTGGAATATTCATAGGATACTGGCTCTCCCGGGTTGCCCACACATCCTTTATAAGTAGCATTCTTATAAACTTTAGCTCCACCTAAAGTCGGATAGGTGTCTGTTCCGATGGTCTGTCCCCAGATTGTGCCATCATAAGTCACTTCATCGATTGTGCAGCCCTGTGACAGGAGATACGCAATTTCACAGGTTCTGTACTGCTCTGTCGTTTTACCTTCAACCTTTTCAGTGGTTCCGTCATTCGCGCCTATCGCAGTTCCTGTATAAATGGTACTGTCATAATAACAGTTTTTGATGGTTGCATTGGATTCATTACGTCCGATCACGCCTCCTACATTAACCCCTGTACCACTGACACTACCGGTATTATAACAGTTTGTGATAGTTCCTTTATTCCGTCCGTTCACGCCTCCTACATATCCACTACCACTAACACTACCGACATTATAGCAGTTTGTGATGGTTCCTCCGTCATTATATCCGTTCACGCCTCCTACATAATGTTCTGTACCACTAACACTACCGACATTATAGCAGTTTGTGATGGTTCCTTTATTCCATCCATTCACACCTCCCACATAACCTTCGCTACCACTGACGCTACCGATATTATAGCAGTCTGTGATGCTTCCGGTATCATTATCTCCGCTCACGCCTCCTACACATTCTAAGCCACTGACGCTGCCGGCATTATAACTGTTTATGATAGTTCCTTTACTATTACATCCGCTCACGCCTCCTACAAAACCACTACTACCACTGACGTTTCCGGTATTATAACAGTTTGTGATGCTTCCGGTATAATTATATCCGCTCACGCCTCCTAGATTTCCTAAACCACTGACGCTGCCGGTATTATAACAGTTTGTGATAGTTCCGGTATAATTATTTCCACACACGCCTCCTACCTTGCTGGTACCATAGAAATAAGAGTCCAAAATACCTGCATTGGCAATCTTACCATTGTTACGACTGAACAATCCTACATCATAACTATCCTCTTGATTGAAATACAATCCACTGATTGTGTGGTTTTGCCCTTCAAATATACCAGTGTATGGACTTGCGCTAGTGGCAATCGGCGTCCATTCCTTAAATGTTCCCTCGTTCAAGGTTCCATCCGGCTTCAGAACATTTTTATTCACAACAATATCCGCGGTCAGAACTGCATTTGCTGATGTATTCTGCGTCACGCCTGAAAGTGTACCATTTACAAGCCCTGCAAACCAGTAAAGCTGACCTGCATTACTGATCTCGTAAACCGCATCCTCGCTACCGTCCCCATCTATATCATACTTATTTGTGGTGAGATCTGCCGGCTGGTATGCATTATTACATGCACAGAAACCATTCTCGACGATGCTGTGAGGTTCCGTCTCTTTCGTCACATATCCGATCGGGCAGTCCTTGCATGCCACATTTTTTATATGTTCCTTGTCATCTTTCCAAGTGTATGTAACATCACCGTCTTTGTTATGTGTATGCTCTGCTCCATTTACCAAAAGACTCGCACCATCTGCCAAAGTGAGTTTCTCCGGATTGGTAATGCTGGCGCCACTTTCAAATTCAATGCTTTCCCCACTTGCAATCGTTAAATCTTCTTTTAAAGTGGCTTTACCATATACATATGTTTTTGTTACAGTAGCATCAGTCTCTTTCCATTTCTTTGTGATAACAGAGTTACTGAAGCTACAATCGCTTAGTACAGGGTCTGGACAAGCTAAAGCACGGCTAACCACAATCTGGCTTCCTGATACATTAATTGGTTGATTTGACCTAATCACCTTACCTTCGTATCGTTCTGTTGTTGCTTTCGCTTCAACATAACTGTCTACTATATTAATTTTATCGCCACTGATTACCGTTGAATAATCCTCATTGGCTACCACATGACTATTTTCAATCGTTAAACTGCCGCTACAATCAATTTGGGAAGTCTCTAGCGTTGCTCCTATAATATTTAAATTACTATTTAAGCCATCGTCACCTATACTGATTGTTCCACAACTCAGACTTCCATTATGATTGTTACCATTTATTTCTAATGTAGGCGCAATTCCGCTTTCTGTTAAAATACTTTGAATCAACATATCTGATCTCATATTATTTGTTCCGGATAAGATAATCGAAAGATCACCATTCATACTTGTAATGTGTCCAGAAATAGACGCATTTTCCAGTACAAGCTGATTCTTCGTGCTGTCATAATACCAATTGATTCCCTGATATATCGTATCATCATTACCAGAAAGCCCATCATCTTGCAGTTCCCACTTATCAATAATTTTTGTTGAGCCTATCGTCAAATATTGAGGTTTTTTTCCTGTTGCGGTCGTTTCTGCCGTCTCATCAGCATCTACAGTCAGCACCTCAAGCTCTGCATCTGCAATTCCATTGCCACTGACAGCTTCCGTCACTTCTGCCGCATAAGCCATATTCCCTGTTCCTACTGATGGAACCATCGTCACTGCCATAGCTGCTGACAGCAAGACTGCCATGCTTTTCTGCATACAGACTCTCTTACCTGCTCTTTTTATACATTTCCTTTTCCTCATCCTCATCCGGTTCTCCTTCTCACATAATTCCTGTTTCTATATTCTTTCCCTTCTTCACGATACTTTGCGTATCAAATTCAGCATAACAAAATGCTGCTATCTTGTCAATTTATACCAGAAAATCCACAGCACCTCGAATATTTTATTCTTTAATTGCAGGTAGGAATCCTGTAAAAATAAGCGATAATAAATGATATTAACGAAAGACTTATGAAATTTGAGTGGAACTTTTTCTGTAAGCTTATTGCCCTTAATTATCATAGAAGAATCTTATTTACAGAGATTTTCTCATACACTCTGAAATTTTATGCTGAAGTAAGTGATGGTAATAATCGAGTAGGAGGGGCTGTCGCACTAAGTGATTAGTGTGGCAGCCCCTTAGTTTGTTATAGATTCCTGCCTGTCTGTTGCTAACAGCATTTTAAACCAGCTTCTTTGCAGGCATTATAAAAAAAAGCAAGACCGGTTTCCTCAAAATCCAGATGTTCCTCATATTCCTGCTGTGTCGTTTCAAATTCCAGACTGCTTTTGCCGTGACGTTTGATGGTCATCCGGTAGCATCCCTTCTCGGTATGTGTCCGGTCGATCACCATGATTTTGTGCACCTCGGTGATATCGTGATATCTCACCAGATGCTGTCTGCGATTAACATTGAGTCTGATCGCATCACTATCGAATCGAAGCTTTAGCTGCATCACACCCTTTGTGCGTTTTTCACGAAGTACATAATACACACATACGATTAATAATGCGATAACAAACGCGCCCTCCGGCATATATTCTTCCGCATAATAATTGTTGATTCTAAAGATGTGGTCGATCAGACAATATGCCAGAAATTCCAGTGCATAACAAGCCATAAAAAGAAGTGCTGCATGTAATTCCCAGCGTTTTGTCGATAAAGCACTGTCATTTACGGTGATTTTGTAAGTTTGATTCATTGTGGTATCCTCTTTTGATATAATATTACAATTATGATGCACAAAACAGATGCTGCCATCCAGCTTATCCGGAATGCGCTCACTGCCGGAATAAAGGCTGGTTAGTGCTTATGGATACCTGGTTTACCACAGAGCCAATGCTTAAAAACATTCTGGATACAGGAATCCATGCAATCGGCATGGTAAAGCAGCTACAACAGCGTTATACTTATAATGGTAGATAATATACGCAACCGCAATAAAAAAAGTGAATGCCTCTATCTTCTGAGCACGGATACTTCACTTAAAGACACAGAAATTGTGCGTATTTACGGGAACCGCTGGTCAATTGAATGCTTTTTCAAGGCATCAAAATCTTTCCTGAAATTGGGTTCGGAATTCCAGAGCCGTAGTTATGCACTGCAGAGCCTTATGGCTCTGTTTGTGGAACATATATCAACGCTTTCTGCAGATATCACATCTGTACTGAAAAGTAAAGTAACCGAATGGATTGCATCCCAAGCCGGATTTATTCAGGCTTTACTCGGAAGTATCTGCTAGGAAAGTTGAGTAAAAGATTTAAAGAGTTTCATGTTAGTCTATGTTAACCACGTCTTAACTTATCTTCGGACAATTATCAATCCAAATGAAACTGCGCGACAAAATCCCGGATCACTTTGACGGACTGTGTACACTCCTGCAGCTTGTCGTAACCCTCGGTTACAAGGTTCTGCGTACTGCCGGATTTCTCGGCAATACCGCTGATTCCGTCTGTGGACTGTTCCACCATGGAGTTGATCTCTGATACGGTAGAAGAGATCTCTCCAATGTGCTGCTCTAATGCATCCACTGCTTCTTTTGTCTGCTGCATGATCTGCTGGAATGTGTCCGCATCGGCATGATACTGCTCCCCCACCTGTGCGAAATGCTCATAATCCCCAAGAACGGTCTGTTCCAGAAATTCCATAATCGTTGTGAGGCATTCGGTCATATTGGAAACCGAACTGTTGACATCTCCTACAATCTCGTCAATTGTGGAAACGGTATCCAGTGTCTGCGTTGCCAGATCTCCGATTTCGGAAGCAACAACCGCAAATCCCCTGCCCGCTTCGCCAGCCCTGGCTGCCTCAATATTGGCATTTAATGCCAGAAGGTTTGTCTGGGAAGAAATCTGTTTGATGTTGTCTGTCAGCGCATTGATCTTCTGTACGGATTTTGCCTGCTCCACAGCAGCATCCGTCTTCTGTTTCATGACCGCATACATCTGGTCTGTCTTGTGGCGGGACTCCGTACTGATCCGCTCCATCTCTCCCGCACGCTCCTGGATCTGTTCGGAATTTTTCTCTCCATCCTCTGCAAGCCGCAGAATATTGTCGGAACTTTCTCTCATAATTCCAACGTTTTCCACAATGTGCGCCGCATTTGCACTGGTCTCTTCCATCCCGGCTGCCAGTTCCTGCGTTGTAGCGGAGTTATCTTCTGCATACGCACTGTTCTGCTTCATCAGATGATTCAAATCCTCCGCGTTGCCCTCAAGTACCTGCTGTGTCTGCTGCAGGTCTCCCATCATCTCCCGGAGCTTCTTTCTCATAATGTGGATCTTTGTTGCCATGTTTCCGATCTCATCCTTCTGTTTCCGCAATTTGCCTCCCTCTTTGGTCGGGCGGAAATTCAGTTCCGCTGTCTGTTCGATCACAGCGGTCAACTGGCGGATCGGTCTGGTCATACCGGTACCGATGATCACGCCAATCACAGCAGACAGGACAAATGCAACAATCATGGCGATAATAATCAGTTTTGCCAGCCCGTATGCCTCTGCATAAATTTCAGATACCGGAGCGGTAAGGACAAGCTTCATACCATTGTCCAAATTGTAAAATGCAAATTTCTTGTTTACATTTTTATAGGAATAATCCATCGTCTTTCCCTGATTACCGTCATCTCCGATAAAATCCGCACTCTTAGAAAGCGAGGAATCCAGATCGGAAAGCTTTGTGCCCTCATCCGCATTTTTGTGGTACATGACTGCTGCCGATGCATCCGTCAAAAATGCATATCCACTCTGGTATACTTTTGTCTCGTCAACCAGATCGGTAATCTGCGAAAAATCGATATCCATACCAACAATACCGATCGATGTTCCATCTTCTGCAAACAATGGCACAACGTATGAGATCATGTAAATATTGATATTTTCATTCATGTACGGTGACATCCAGATAGCTTCCTTTGCCTGTACCGGAAGATAATACCAGCCGACATGCTCCACATCGCTTTCATCATACATGGAAAAATCCGTCGGTGTCAGGCACTGCAGTTCACTGTCAACTGACTGGCGCTGTGCAAAGACACCGGATGTCGGATTGGAGTAATTCGGGTTATACCGCAGATATGCCGTCACTGCCCCATTTGTATGGTTTGCAAAATCAAGCACCGCCTGCTGTACCGTCTCGGTGTATGTATCCGCATAATCCTTGCTCTGCCGGAACGAATCATAGTCAAAATTACTCATTGCGACTTCACTGAGCGTATCCACCGACTGCTCAATCTTCTGAATCGTGGAATTGATCTCTTCGGTCTTCTTCTGCCCGGTAAGCTGCATCATGGTCATTGCATCTTTTCCGGCTGTCCGCACAGAATTTGAAATTGCAATCACCCCGATCAGAACCGATGTAAAAAGAGAACAGATCAAAATAGATGCTATAAGCTTTGTCCGTACTGATTTCATAATCCTTTGCCTCCTAAAATCATTTTTTCTGTTGTTTTTATAAGTGTTCCCCTTATGTATTCCGAAAATCATCCAATACCGGTATGTGCAGAACGGTATCCTGGTAATTTTCACTTTTCATTATAACATACCATGCTGAATTTTTTAAATGTAATCGGAAATATATGAAATTTTATGATACAGTACATCATCCAGACGATCTACCGCTTCCTGCTTCCCTTCAATGCGTCCCATGGCATACGGCCGGATCGTTTCCTTGATATCCCCATCATCCATCTCAAACGCAATCGGTTCGCTGAAATAGGTATAGCCATGCACCGCATCGATCATGGAATCATGCGCATGGATATACTCCCACAGCCCTTTTTTCGCCTCACAGTTTAAGTAAATCACTCAACTTTCCCACCAGTAAATCTGGTGTAAACACTTGATTTTCAAACAAAATAATTGAATAAATTCGTGTATTGACATAAAAAAACACCTGATCCCTGATATAATGAAGTTTCAGATAGCATTGACCACCGGACAAACGGCTATAAGTTCCGTAAATCAAGTATGATGCATAAAACGGATGCTGCCATCCAGCTTATCCGGAATGCGCTCACTGCCGGAATAAAAGCTGATTATGTGCTTATGGATACCTGGTTTACCACAGAGCCAATGCTTAAAAACATTCTGGATA
>ENA-ORPK01000406-ORPK01000406.1-human-gut-metagenome-genome-assembly--contig:-NODE-406-length-40639-cov-10.843460_pt1 | contig 40639 bp, 36 predicted proteins | sample MGYA00242139_ERZ509068 | MGnify/ENA primary metagenome ERZ509068 (study PRJEB26280, sample SAMEA2338687) | human gut metagenome | biome: human gut; feature: human-associated habitat; material: faeces...
GGCGGATCCACAGTCAGACCGGAACGCGGCCTTGAGTGTGGCCCGGTACCTCAAGAGTATATTCAAAATTGACGAGGCGATCGAGAGATTGTCCGCTTTCGTCACTCCGGACCGTTTCGATGAGGAGATTCTGTCCGAGCTGGCGGACTGTCATTTCCAGAACGGGGACTACGAGTCCGCTGCTGGGACATATTTCCTGCTGACCTCCAAGTTCCCGCGGAACATCCTGTACAAAGTCAAGCAGATGCAGACTTTCTACAGGATGAAGGCTTTCGCCCAGAGCGCTGAGGCCGGGAAGGCGGTGCTGCAACTTGACACGATACCGGCAATCGCCGCGTTGGTGGGGGACTCGTTCAATCAGGCGGATATGCTGGACTCCGCGCTGACATACTATCGGCTCACGCTGTCTCTTAAACCATTGAATGAAAGCGTAGTGAGTAAAGCCGCGCGGATTCTCCTCTCTCGCCGGGACTATGATGGTGCGATCCGGCTGACTGATGAATATCTCACCTTGGACCCTGATAATATGACAGTAGCTCCGATCAAAGGTCTGGCACACTATTCCAAGAATGAATATGCCCCTGCGATCGATGTCTTTGAGCGTCAGGAGAAACTTGGTAACGATTCCTATCCGGTCCACTATTATCTCGGACAATGCTATTGGCACACGGAGGTCATGTATCGTGCGCAGGAAGAACTGCTTGCGGCTTGGCAGATTGATTCAAGCGATGTTAATCTGGCATATTCAATAGCGGCGGTCTATGCCGACAGCAACCGTTCTTTTGAGAAGGAGGTCAAACCGTGGCTTGACAAGGCGATGAACATGCTTCAGCCGGATCCGCTGATTATGTTCAGGCTTTATCAGCAATATGGTCTCGGAGAAGCGAAACTTTTCCATTGGGACGAGGCTATCGCTCATTATCAGAAGGCATACGGTTACAATCCGAAATTCATCTCCGCCCTTACCAACATCGCCTATTGCTATGAGCAGAAAAAAGACTACAAATCCGCCCTCGAATGGTACGAGAAGTACCTGAAAGTCGCCAAGCCTGGTTCACGAGGCTACATCTTCGCCACCCAAAGCGTCAAGTACCTCAAAGGTGAGCTCTTTATGGAGGAGAAGTAAGGCGACATATTCATCATCATAAAAGGCTGCTGTTCCGGATAAATTGCGTATATTGCCGTCACTAAAACAGACGGTTGTGAGAAAGATTCTGGTTTTGTCGATGATGATGTTGGCTTTGTGCCCGGTTATGTACGGGCGGGAGGCCAGAGTTGCTGAATATCCGGATATTAACGGACATTATCTCAAGAGGGAGTGGAGGCGGTACGAGCGGCTTTCCAGGCGTGACAGGCCGGAGAAAGAGATCGCTCTGCTGACGTTCATCAAAGAACAGGCGCAGAAGAAACGGCTGGACAAGGATTACTACGATGCTGTGGTAACTATCGGCACGACACAGGCGCGGAGGAACTGGAAGCTGCGGGACTCTTTGAGAAACGTATTGACGGAAGAGTTCATCAAGGCCGGAAAACCCATAATGGCATATTCATTAATTAATTCGGGTGATTTGGGACGGCAGGAATTTGACGCGCTGCGGTTCGCGGAAGATAATGCCGAGGTCTTGAAAAAAGGAAAAAACGATGATTTTTGGAGGCTTGGCTACTGGGGCGAAGGCTATGTCTGCGACCACGAATTCATCCCTAATGACTATGAATATATTCTTTGGCACTGTCTGTCAGACGCTTCCGCGCACGATAAGGCTTTGGAGCTCTTGAAGGATGCGGTCGCCGGGAACTTTCCTCAATCTGCGTTGCTTGCCTATAGTGAAGCGCTTCGCAAGGATGGAGACAAGGAACTGGAACGCCTCGCCACGGACTGGAGCGGAAGCGTGGTGGCGTTGCTGCCGAGGAAGGTGCTGCTTAAAAGGGAATATGACAGGTTGGTCAAGGAGGACGGAACATCGCGGCAGTTTGCCGAGCTTGACTCCAAATGTCAGGCTTTCGAGAAAGAGCGGGAGTCGTATATTCCAAAATATGTAAGTTCGGATCTTCTCTTTGTTTCCTCTAATGATGTGAATAAGATAATCGCTGAGGAATGTGGAGGTGTGATTTCGTCATTGATTGATAGGCTGGAGGATAAGGATGTTTCCGTGTTGGTCCGTGAAGACACCGTGCTGGTCCGGTTCAGGAATATCAAGTCGGCCAATCTGTCGGTTGAAAGCCAGGGTAAGAGTGTGTTCCGTAAAAGGCTTGATAATCAGGTACGGAGTTTTTACGTCTGGGACACTGTGAAGGTGGCTCTGCCGGAGCTGGAGGATGGAGACTATTGGATCAAGGTTTCCGGCTCCGGGAAAGAGGCCGAGATCTCGTACGTTCACAAGACAGTGTCCGTGGCTGTCAGGAAGCAGGGTGACGGATTCGCGGTTTTCCCTGCTGATTACATCACCGGAGAGCCTTTCAAGGAGGTTGATGTCAAGATGACGAGAGGGGAGCGGGTGCTCTCGGCGCATCTGAGCATTGATGGATTCACGTTATTGCCTTCCGAGATGCAGGAACTGGCGGCTAAGAAGTCCGGACTTGAGTGCAAGGTTGTCTGCTCGGTGACGGATGGGAAAGCTGTTCGGCTCAGCAAGGAGGTTGTCATTGTCAAGGCGTCGTATCTTGACCGTCCGGTCACTTCGACAAGCTCAGTGACCAGTAGGGCTTTGGTCGCTGAGTCTGTCGAAGCGACCGTAGGGAATCATTCTGAAACAGAAACCTACGGCCGAATATTCAACGACCGTGGAGCCTACAAGCCCGGCGACACAGTCCGGTTCAAAGCCGTGATGTTCCGTGGAGATATTCATAAACAATTGGAAGTCATCGGAAAAGAAAAGGCATTCAAGGCCGCGTTATACGATTCTCAGATGAATATGATCGAGGAGAAGTCGTTCCGCACCAACGATTTCGGGTCCTTCGCCGGAGAGTTCGTCATTCCGAAAGGGCGGCGCAACGGGCTGTTCAAGATTGCTGTTGCCAATGGCGACAAGGAGATTACGTCCAGAATGTTCAGGGTAGAGGATTTTGTACTGCCGACGTTCGATTTGACTTTTGATGATCAGGAATCACTTTATTTCGCCGGAGATTCCGTGACCGTCTCCGGAAAGGTCGAGAGCCTCTCGGGGCATAGCCTCGCTTCCGCCCGGATGACGTTAAAGGTGTCGTGTGACGGGAATACAGTGGATGAAAAAGAGATAAAGTCCTCATCGGACGGACGTTTCAGTTATAGATTCAAGGCGAAGGATCAAGGACGATATTCAATCAATGTGACCGTGAAGGACGAGACAGGGGAGACCAGAGCGTTTGACACTTCGGTCAATGTCTATAATGTGATCAAGCTTGATGTCCATTTGGCTAACGGCACCGACGGGGAATTGCTGCTTACTGATCTGAACAAATCGGGAGAGGCCACGCAGGGAATCGTGACCGGGGACAAGGCGGTTTTTGTGCTGGAAGTCCGTGACAGATTCAGTAAAAAAGTGAAGTCTGAGATTCGCTATGAGTTCTTGGACATTTCCGGAACAGTCTTGCGGACAGGTAAATGCGCTTCCGGCGATGAGATTGACTTGCCGACATCGGCTGACGGACTTTATGTTCTCCGGGCATATTCAGAGAAAACGGACAGTCTTGGCAAGGTGGTCAAGGCGGAGAAAGAATATAACCTTGTGAAGGTGAGCCGTGAGGCGAAGTCGCTTGTGGCTCCTGCTGTCTGTCTTCTGTTGCCGGGTAAGACCGAAGTCGCTCTTGGCGAGGACATCGTTATGACGCTTGGAGCTTCTGTGGCACCATTATGGGCGGTTGCGACTATGCTTGACAGCGGCGGGAATATCCTTGAATCCAGAATGGTTACGATGGACGGCTCGTCTGCCGGTTCGCTGCGAGAATTGCGTTTTCGCTACCCAGCTGGAGCTGATGGCCCTGTCAGCATCCAGTTGCTCTTCTTTAAATATGGCCGCTTCTTTAAGTACGAGCATACTTACAACAGACTGTCGGACGAACTTGATATGCCTCTGGATTTCAGCGCCTTCACCGATGTCACCAATCCTGGCACTGAATATACCGTCAAGGTCCGCGTCCCGGATGGCATCGAAGGCCTCGCGGCGATTTATGACAAGAGTCTTGATGCGGTCCGAAAGGAGATCTGGAATCCGGTAAGGCTTGAACCTAAGGCCGTTTCGGATGTCCAGATGGATATAGCCTGCGGATATATCACGAACAAGTCTTTAGGTAACATCGGTAGTGGATTTTCTTCCGGAATAAACGGCATCGTGACGGATGCGAACGGGGATCCGCTGATCGGAGCGTCAGTCATCGTGGACGGCACCTCCTATGGCACATCAGCTAACCTTGACGGGTATTTCTCACTTGACGCAAGTCCTGGGACGCTGATAACCATCAGTTACATTGGCTACCGGAGTGTGACATTGCGAGGAACTTCGGGAATGAATATCGTCCTTGAGGAAGACGAGTCACTGCTTGATGAGGTGATGGTGATTGGTTACGGAGTCGCCTCCAAATCGGCACGGCGTCGTAAGAACCGTTCCAATGATTCGGGACGCAATTATGAGAAATCTGAGTCAAGTGCTTCTGCCGCCGCTGATTATGATTTCACATCCGTGGCTGTCAGAAAGATATTCTCAGAATCTTTGGCCTTTGAGCCGTTCCTCTATCCGGAAAACAAGGAGGTCAAATTTACGTTTAAGACATCTGATAAACTCTCGACCTATCACGTTTTGTTCTTCGCTCACGACAAGGCGATGCGCAACGGCACATTGACAAGGGACTTCACCGTGACCGTGCCTGTAAAAGTCTCCGTCAACGCTCCGAGGTATCTTTACTCTGGAGACGAATGGACATTGACGGCGACCACCGTCGGCAATTCAGACGCGGTGATAGAGGGCGAGATGAAGATCCTTGAATATTCAAGAAGCGGCGAAGCCATTGACTCGCTGAAAGTTCCAGTGACGGTGAACGGTCGTGAACAATCGGTCGTGTCTTTCCCGGTTGATGTGCCTCACGACATCGACTCACTGACTTTCAAGGTCATATTCGCCTCAAAATCATTCCGTGACGCTGTCCAGTTCGGTGTTCCGGTTCACGATGCGAGTCAGGTCATCACCGAGTCTCATTCGGCCATAGCCTTGCCGGGAATGGACAAGGATAAGTTGCTGGAATCGCTCAGAAGCCGTTTCGTGAACGTATCCTCCGCTGGTGCCGTCTGCGAAGAGATCTCGATCGGCAGGATGATCGAAGAGGCCGCGACACAGAAGTCCGAGCCGTCATCCAATGATGTACTGTCACTTACAGAGGCATATTGCTTCAAATCATTCAAGTCGGAGCGCGACACTTCGCTGCTGGGCAGAATCCTTGCGTGCAGGAACTCCGACGGCGGTTTCGGCTGGTTCGAAGGTATGCGTTCCTCACAGTCAGTCACCGCCACGGTGCTGGATCGGATGGCTTTGGTGAGAAGTCTTGGCGGGAATATTCCTGATCTGACATCTTCTGTCGAGTATCTGGATTCCACTCAGTTCCTGGGCTTCCCGCACTGGTTCGGCGGCCTGTCGAACGACACTTATATGCTCGTCCGCTCGAACTTCCCATCGGTCTGGTTCAAGGTGCGGATGGACAAGTCGCAGCGCAAGGAGTACCGCTCCCGACTCTCCTCTTTCCGGAAATATGCCCGCATCTACCTTTCACCTTCCAACCGCTTCGATTTCATTGATGGTCAGCCAGGTGCGAAGGCAAGACGTGTCCGTACCCTCAGCAATCTGATCGGCTCCGAAGAAGGAATATCCTTGGCCCGCGCTTGGGGCGAGCGTTTCGATGTCGATGCCGCGCTCCGCAGATCAATGGACGAAGACATCCTCTCCATCCTTGAATATGCCGTCAGGCACGATGGCGGTGGCATCTACTACCCGAACGCCGTGATGCCGTTCAGGGGACTGCTGGAAAACGAAGCCTATGCCCACTCGCTCATCTCCGATGTGCTTTCTGAATATGCTTCCTCACATTCTGATCAAGTCACCGGTCAGAAAGCCGCCGAGATCGCCGATGGAGTCCGCCTGTGGCTGATATTGCAGAAAGAGACCCAGAACTGGGACACGGATCCTGCCTTTGTGGACGCCCTGTGTTCAGTCGGAAAGGGTAGCACCGACTTGCTGAACACCAGTGTCGTGACCCTGACCCAGCGTGTGCTGAAGCCTCTTGCTGATGTGAAGGCCTCCGGCAACGGCTTCTCCCTTGAAAAGCGTTATTTTATTGGAGACAAGGAGGTTGGCCAAGGCGACACCGTCCGTAGGGGAGACCGTATCCGTGCCGTCTATACCGTCCAGAACTCCGAGAACCGAAGTTTCATCCGTCTGACCGCACCCCGTGAGGCGTCTCTGATTCCAGTTGACCAGTTGTCTGGGATCTACAATCTGTCTTTCACCCCGCTGACTGTTGACGGCTGGTACCGTGTCTCTCCGTGTGGTTATCGTGACGTGAAGCCCGACCGTACCGTCTTCTATTTCGACACCTACCCCGAAGGCCACACCACCGTCACCGAGGACTTTTTCGTGACCCAGACCGGCACCTTCCAGGCCCCCGTCCCCGAAATCGAATCCCTCTACGCCCCGCATTACCGCGCCAACGCCGCTGCCGTCCCGCGCAACCTGGAGGTCAAGTGACTTGTATTTGCCGGGACTATTCATTATTTTTGTGTAGATATGATTAAGTTGTTGAAAGAAAGATAGATGATGAAGAATGTTATAGTGCGGAACAGCACGGCTGAATTTCTCACCTTCATAGCGGAAGGGAAGGAGGAAGGTATTCAGGTGCTATATAAGAATGAAAGTATATGGGCGACTCAGAAAGCAATGTCGATGCTATTTGACTGCTCGTCTGATAATATTGGCTTGCACCTGAAGAATATCTTTGAAGCTGTTTTGAATTGTTTGAAATGTTCTTTGAGGTGAAAAATCTTCATTTTCTTCCCGTTTCTTCAGTCAGATAGCACCGCTATCTTCCTTGGAAGAAGCGGTCGAAACTGAAGTTTTTCACTCTCAAACCTTCAAACAAACAATTCAAAACAGCTTCTTTAAATCTGGTGAACTTGAAGAAGGTTCAGTTACCGAGAAAATCTCGGCAACTGCGGCGGATGGTAAAATGTATATGACGAAATTTTACAATCTTGATGCGATTATTTCGTATTTCGGTAGGCTACCGTGTCAATTCTATCCGAGCCACACAGTTTCGTCAGTGGTGCACAAGTGTTTTGCGACAGTTCACAATTCGAGGCTATGTTGTGGATAAAAAGCGGATGGAAAATGGAACCTTCATCGGAGAAGACTACTTTGAACATCTGCTTGCAGAGATTCGTGAGATTCGGTTGAGTAAGAGAAGATTCTACCAGAAACTGACCGACATTTACGCCACAGCTGTTGACTATAACCGTGACGCGCCCACAACAAGATTGTTCTACAAAAAGGTACAGAATAAAATTCACTTTGCCGTTCACGGCCACACCGCCGCAGAACTGATTGTGGAAAGAGCTGATGCAGGTAAGGAACATATGGGTTTGACGACCTGGGAGAATGCTCCGGATGGAAAGATTGTTCAGTATAGCGAAGAATTACCTGAATGGTGTGGAATTGGAAGATATGGGAAAATTGGTCAACTCCGTTTTGGATATGGCCGAGAGAATGGCAGACAGGCATATTCCGATGACTATGGAAGACTGGGCTAAACGCATAGACATAATCCTTGAAGCTGGTGGTGATGCTATATTGAACGATGCCGGAAAGATTACTGCGGAATTTGCCAATAGTTTTGCTGAATCCGAATTTGAAAAGTACCGAATCATTCAAGATCGCTTGTTTAAATCAGATTTCGATCGCCTGAACGATTGTGATCTGCTGAATACCATAGAATAATACCTGGTCGCAGAGCTTGTCGAAGCGACCAGAAAATATCCTTACAAAACACTTTCAGCCCTATATGCCACAGAACGTCCCCAGTTGTGCTTGATGCTGAAAAAGTAAACCTCCAAGTCGTTCGCAATTCATCCCAATACGCCACCTGATGCCTTGAAAAGGCCTATCGCCTGAAAGCTTTTTGTAAAAAATTCCGAGGAGATAGTTTTTTCCATCCTTTATGCAATTGAGTTATGTTTGTCCGGAGAAAGCCGTATTCCCCGGACAAACCAGTGATATAGTGCGGCTTGTCCGGGGAAATGGCCGTTTTGGCGGACGAACGTGTGGTTTTGACTCTGCCGAACGAGTGTTTTTGTTTAACCTTTTGGATTTGCAAGGCTAAATCTGTATGTTTGCGGTCAAGAACATTAACAATGGCGGAGGAGTGGAGCATATTCGCGGATTGGAATCCGTGGCACGGGTGCACTAAGGTGAGTCCGGGCTGCAGGTTCTGTTATGTCTATCGGCAGGATGAGATGTACGGGAGCGAGATCGCTAGCAATCTTGCGCGCAAGACGGCGGCGTTCAATCTGCCGGTCAAAAGAAAGCGGGACAAGACTTTCAAGATTCCTTCGGGCAAGATTGTGTTCACGTGCTTCACTTCGGATTTCCTGCTGGAGGACGCGGATCCGTGGAGGCCGGAATGTTGGGAAATGATGCGCTTTCGGAGCGACTGTATGTTCTATTTCTTTACAAAACGGATTGACCGTCTGGAACGGTGTCTGCCTCCGGACTGGGGCGACGGGTACGAGAATGTCATCATCGGCTGCACGGTGGAGAACCAGGCTATGGCCGAGCGTCGGCTTCCCATATTCAAGGAACTTCCGATAAGGCATAAGTCGATCATTGTGGCGCCGATGCTTGAGCGGATGGACATCTCACGATGGCTGGATGACACGATCGAGGAGGTAAGTGTGAGCGGAGAGTCCGGAGTGGGGGCGAGGCCTTGTGATTTCGATTGGATTCTGAATCTGCGTTCGCAATGCGTCGCCAAGGAGGTTCCGTTCCGTTTCCACCAGACTGGTGCTTACTTCATCAAAGACGGAAGGACGTACCGCATCCACCGCCGCCACCAGCTGAGCCAGGCCCACAAGGCCAACATCGACTACGGCATCAAAGAGTACTATGTTCCTGAAAAGCCTTGGAATCTCTGGGCGGAATCGGATTACAGGTAGATTGCGGTTAGGATTCTTTTCGCTAATTTTGAGACCAAAATATGATGAATGATGAAAGATAAGGTCAAGGTGATAATCTTCGATGCGGACGACACACTGTGGGACAACCAGACGTACTTTGACAGGGCGGAGGACGTGTTCACGGAGGAGTTGAAGGAATATGGGACGGCGGAGGAACTGTCTGAGGAGCTATACAAGACTGAATCGGCGAATATGCCGATTCTGGGCTACGGGGCGAAGGCGGTCTGCATCTCGATGATGGAGACGGCTTTGAGGGTGTCTGACAGCAAGGTGCCGGGCGAGAGTCTTTCACGAATATTATCGAGCGCGAAATCGCTGCTCAGCCTTCCGGCGACACCGCTTCCGGGGGTGGCGCGGACGCTTGACGCTCTGGACAAGACCGGTCGTTACCGCTTGATACTGATGACAAAAGGGGATATGCTGGATCAGCAGAACAAAATCAAACGCTCTGGGCTTGACAAATACTTCTACCGGCTTATCGTCGTCACCAAAAAGGGAATCAAGGAATATCTTGACATCTGCAATGTGGAGCAGGTCGCACCGTCACAGATCGCTGTGGTCGGTAACTCCTTCAAGTCCGACATCCAGCCGATAATCGAGATCGGGGGCTACGGCATACATATTCCTTTCCACACTATGTGGAGGCACGAGGTGACGGAGGAGTTTGAGCATCCGAACATCACCCGCCTTGACTCTTTTGAGGAACTTACTAAGATGTTCATTGACAATGAATAAGAATCAACCAGACAGAATTTTGGTGCGTGGCGCGAGGGTGCACAACCTGAAGAATGTGGATGTGGACATTCCGCTGGGGAAGATCGTAGGGATCGCCGGGGTGTCCGGGTCCGGGAAGTCCTCGCTGGCGCTTGGGGTGCTATATTCAGAAGGATCAAGACGTTACCTTGAGTCTCTTTCGACTTACACAAGAAGGAGGATGACACAGGCGGCGAAGGCTGACGTGGACGAGGTGCTATATGTCCCTGCGGCTCTCGCGCTTCATCAGAGACCGGGGATTCCGGGCATACGCAGTACTTTCGGTACTGGTACGGAACTTCTTAACAGCCTTAGGCTTATGTTCTCAAGACTGGCGAGTCACAGATGTCCGAACGGTCACTATGTCGAGCCATCTTTGCTGGTGGCGGCTGGAAAGGAGCTTGTCTGCCCTGTGTGTGGAGAACATTTCTACGCTCCGTCGGCTGAGGAACTGTCGTTCAACAGCCAAGGAGCGTGCCGTAAATGCGACGGAACCGGAACAGTACGAACTGTGGATGAATCCACGCTTGTCCCGGACGAGAACCTCACGATTGACGAAGGGGCTGTGGCTCCGTGGAACACGCTGATGTGGTCTCTGATGAAAGATGTCTGCCGAGCGATGGGGGTGCGCACAGATGTCCCGTTCAAGGATCTGACTGACAAGGAAAAAGACATCGTCCTTCACGGTCCGGCGGAGAAAAAACACATTCTCTACAAGGCGAAGAACTCCAATGACGCCGCCGAACTGGATTTCACATTCTTTAACGCGACCTACACGGTGGAGAACGCACTTGCCAAGGTCAAGGACGAGAAGGGAATGAAGCGTGTGGAGAAGTTCCTGAGGCTTGACGTTTGCCCGGACTGCGGAGGCACAAGGCTTTCCGATGCGGCAAGGGCACCGAAACTTAGAGGAATATCATTGGCTGAGGCCTGCACGATGACCCTAACCGAGATTGTGGAATGGGTCAAAGGCGTTCCGGCTTCGCTTCCGTGGGAGATGCGACCAATGGCAGAAAGCATCTGCGAATCGTTCTTGGACACGGCCAAACGCCTGATGGACTTGGGAATAGGCTATCTTTCACTGGACCGCTCAGCGGCTACTCTATCGACCGGAGAACGTCAGAGAATGCAGCTGGCCAGAGCCGTAAGAAATCGAACAACGGGAGTCCTGTATGTTCTCGATGAACCTTCAATCGGTCTGCATCCATCGAATATAATTGGCCTCTGCGGCGTGATGGAGGACTTGATAGCGGATGGAAACTCCGTCATTCTGGTTGACCACGACACGCAGATCCTCACGAAATCCGACTGGATGATCGAGATGGGGCCCGGTGCCGGCTCAAGCGGCGGTACAGTGATAGCTCAAGGCACGATCGGCGACATCGAGGCCAATGAATATTCAAGGATAGGTCCTTTCCTTTCTGGCAAGAATCCTCTTAAGGTAAGACAACAGATAAAAGACTCTGACATATTCATTGATGGCAAGATAACGATGACAACTGATGCTATCCACACGGTCAAGCCGCTGAAAGTGGAGATCCCTAAAGGCAGGCTGACAGTTGTTACCGGTGTCTCTGGCTCCGGCAAGACCACGATGGTGCTTGAAAGCCTGATCCCTGCGCTTCAATCTAAGGTTTCAGGTCGTGAACTGCCACGGCACGTGAAGTCTATAGACGCTGAAGGAATACGTCAGGTGAAACTCATAGATGCTTCACCGATAGGCATTAACGTTCGCTCTACGGTGGCGACTTATGCCAACGTGCACGATGAGTTAAGGAAAGTCTTCGCCAAGACTCCGGACGCGAAAAAGCACGGCTACAAGGACGGGGATTTCTCCTACAATACCGGCAAGCTCCGTTGCCCGACCTGTGACGGCACGGGTGTGATAAGCCTTGACGTGCAGTTCCTTCCGGATGTGGACATTCCGTGCCCCGACTGCCGTGGGTCAAGATATTCAAAAGCGGCGGGAAGCATCCGGAGGGAGAATGCGGCAGGAGAGTTCCATTCGCTTCCAGAGCTGATGGATATGGACATCAATTCCGCCCTTGACGCTTGCGCTGATTTGAAACTCATCAGTCAGCGTCTCAGAGTCCTGCGTGATCTCGGCCTTGGCTATCTGACATTGGGAGAAGAGACCCCGAGCCTGTCCGGAGGTGAGGCCCAGCGACTTAAACTGGCCAGCGAGATGGGCAGGGGACAGAGCGACTCTGTCTTTGTGTTCGACGAACCGACCATAGGCCTTCACCCGTCCGATGTCCTGACGCTACTGAAAGTGTTCCAGAGCCTTATCGATCACGGAGCCACCGTCATAGTCATCGAGCACGATCTGGATGTCATCCGCAACGCCGACTACATCATCGACATGGGTCCAGGAGGTGGTGCCGAAGGTGGCCGTATTGTCGCGACCGGTAGCCCGGATCAAATCCGCAAGGCAAAGGACAGCGCCACCGGCAGATTCATTTAAAAGATCAAACTGGAAATAATGCTGGCCACGATTGTGGACACTGCCACACTGACCAGTCCCGGCATCATAAAGCTGTGGTTCAGAAGATATTACCCGATCACGGTCGTTCCGCAGCGGTCGAAGTTGACCGTAGCGATGTCCGAAGGATAGTTCGGTATGAAGAAATAGCCATAGACGCTTGGCAGTACACCCAAAAGCACAGGTCCCGGGATGCCCAATGAATATGCCAGCGGCAGCATCGCCACGACCACCGCACCTTGTGAATTGATCAGAACCGAGACGGCTACAGCCTTTTTCGGTGAAGCCTTGCTGACTATGACCATCAGCGCGGCGGCTGTAAGCATCACAATCTGAATGACTATATTCATTTTCAACCGGCTGCCGTCCTCGTAGGAAGGGAGCAACCTTTGGCATGACGCGAACAGCACGATGACGGCGATTGAGGCAAGGAATATATAGACCGCGCGTTTCGCTGACGCGGAGATTTCCTTTCCGAGGGATGTCGCTGTGCTACCGTACATATATTCATACATCTCCGGGTCTTTCAGCCTTGCCTGGAACGCAGGGTCCTTGCCAAGGTCCAAGCCTCTTTTATAGGAGCATGCGCTTGCGGCGAGGCCTGTTCCGGAAATCGCTCCCAATGCCAGGCTTCCGTACCGTGAGCCGACATAAAGTGCCAGAAGCACTATCATCAACTGTATCAAAAACATAATTGTGAATTTTTCTCAATGTTTGGATTTTGCAAAACTACGGCAATATTTTGAATATTTATGCTGAGGTTTTACTTATTTTTCATATATTGCGAATAATTTTAATGACACATAATTAGAACCGATTCTACCTGCTGATGATTGAAAAGCACACTCATTATGCATTAACGCTCGCCGGTGTTTTATTGATGCATGTTGTTCCCGCCATTTGCGGGGACGGTGTCACGCATCCGGCATGTTTGTCTGAATGCCTTGAAACAAAGGATATTAAAGTGACTTTGGTCCAGAAAAGACAGAATTATTGTTCTGACCATAAGACGCGTGACACAGACATCCGCTCTCCGAAATCGGTGACCATCCATCCTGATGGCTCTAAGTTCTACGTCAATTCTCTGGAGGGCATGAGGACTGTTGTCTTTGAGGTTCCTACCGGAAAGAAAATCAAAACTGTCCATCATCGGTTTGATGGTTCGGACAAGGAGTTGTGGGCTGATGAAAGCGGCTATTACACATTCAAGGACAAGCGCAGGAATCCTCGGACATTCTCGGGGAAACCAGTCGAATCGGCTTTCTCCCACAAAGGTAAATATTTGTGGATAACCTATTACCGAAGAAGTTACGACATCAATGCGCAAGAACCTTCCGCTGTCGCCGTCTTGGACACGGAAAGGGACACGATTATCCGGATGTTCGAGACTGGGCCGCTCCCTAAGATGATCGCCGTGTCGGATGACGAAACGAGATTGGCGGTCACTCATTGGGGAGACAACACGGTCGGTGTCATGGACATCTCAAGTGACAGGCCTGAGGATTGGCATTACATCTCCAACTATGTGATCGGTAGTAAATTATCCCTTGATTATAGCAGGACAGAGCCGGTCAACAGGGACAATGGCAGCGGGCACTGCCTGAGGGGAACCCTGTTCACACCTGACAACAGGTATCTTCTGGTCGGTTGTATGGGCGGTGCCGGTGGAATCGCCGTGATAGATCTTGAGGCCTCTTCGTATCTGGGGAGGATTGTAGGCTTGAAGCCGAACGTCAGGCATTTAATTTGCAAGAATGGCTACCTTTATGCAAGCATCAACACCGCAGGCTATGTCCAAAGGGCAGAAATGACAAGTGTCTATTCGGCCATAGCTGAACTTGATGGGAAAAGGGAAACCGCCAGAATCAACGGTTGGGAAAGCTGCAAGGTGTTTCCGGGCGCGAGAACGATAGTAGCTTCGCCAGACGGACGGTTCATCTTCGCGGCATGCAATTTTTCCAGCAGAATCGCTGTTGTGGAGACAAAGACCATGTCCATGATCGGATCCGTCCGCGCGGATTCGTATCCTGTCGGGTTGGCGATAACGCGGGACGGGCACTATCTTTTCTCGACCTCCCAGGGCAACAGCAGTGACGGTGGCAATGCTGTGGACATATACAGAATTGAATATAAATGAGAAACGCAATAAGAACAGTGCTTGTGGCGATCGCCGTGATGATCTCGGTCGCGGCCAATGCCCATAACGTCATGTCCGAGGTCGAGGATTCGATCACGGTGTCAACTGAAAAACTGGCGGACATCCTCGTGGAGGAAGGAATGAAGATGATTGGCACACCATACCGCTATGGCGGCAGCGGACCGAGGGCCTTCGATTGTACTGGATTCACAAAGTATTTGTACAAGAAGTTCGGCTATGACCTGGAGCGTTCTTCCGTAGGCCAATCAAAGCAAGGAAGGGAAGTGAGCGGCTCGTGGTCCAACTTTCAAAAAGGAGATCTGGTAGTGTTCGCGGCGCGACGCAACGCCAGAAGGGTCGGCCACATCGGGATATTCATAGAGCTTGACAGTTCGGGCAGGGATTTCACTTTCATCCATGCGGCGGTGAAAGGTGGGATTCAGATCTCGCACATCACTGAGAAATATTACTCATCCAGGTTCCTTGGAGCGAGAAGAATCCTTCCTGATTTTGTAAGCCATAAAGATGAGAAGGTGGTGGAAGCCTTGCCTGAAAACACGGTCATTGATGTCAGGGACACCTTGCGGCTGCAGGAAGGTGACATGCGTGTCCTGCTTATGGCGGACGGGCGTTGGATGGTCATCGGGGACGATGGATCTCTGAACGTCCCTAAGGACACAGCCAGCATTGTCCTCTCTCCGTCCGGCACTTGGTCAGCGATCAAGCATGTGTCGCATCGCATTCCGTCCAGGACGGATCCTCCTCGGCAGGCGTTGGTGGAGAATGACACACCTGCTCCGGAGGCGAAATACCACACAATCAAGTCCGGCGACACTCTTTCGTCAATCGCGTTAAGGTACAAGACCTCGGTCTCTGCGTTATGCAGGCTCAACGGGATGTCAGTGAAAACCACACTTCGCATTGGGAAGAGGATACGGGTTAAATAACAATTGAAAGATGAGAAGATTTCTCTCCTTGCTTCTGTTTGTGACGTTTTCTGTCAGCCTCATAGCCCAGAACGGAAAGAACGTCACGGTGAAATGGCTTAAAGACAATTACACAAAAAGAGAGGTGATGATCCCGATGCGGGATGGGGTCAGACTCTACACCGCTGTCTATGAACCTGTCTCGGCGGTCGATGCCAAACCAGTGATGCTTGTCCGCACTCCCTATTCGCTCAAACCTTACGGATTTGAGGCGGGGGAGGAACCTCTGCCAGGCAAACAGACATATTCATCCGGCATCTGGGATGACTTGCTCAACTACGCCGCGGATGGCTATGTTATTGTCTTGCAGAACGTCCGTGGCACCTTCCTGAGTGAAGGAGATTTCGAGAACATCCGTCCGCATCTTGGCGGCATGGCTGGAGGTACGGCGAAAGGGTGCATTGTTGACGAAGCCACGGACACTTACGACACGGTAGAATGGCTCCTTGCCAACACTGACAACAACGGAAACATCGGTGTGAAAGGAACCTCGTATCCTGGCTTTTACGCCACGATGGCTGCCCTTTCCCGCCATCCCGCAATCAAGGCTGTCTCACCGCAAGCACCTGTCACCGATTGGTTTATGGGAGATGACGCGCATCACAACGGGGCCCTTTGCCTTGCGGACTGCTACCGTTTCGGCTCGTCGATGTACAGAACGCGGAAAGCACCTTCGACTAAAGGCCTGTCTAAATTGGTGAATATCGACACCGATCTCTATGAATATTTCCTTGGCAGGCCGATGGCCGACCTTTCGGCGTACTTCGGCGACACCTTGGCGTTCTGGAACAGCATGGTCTCACATCCGGATTACGACAGATTCTGGAAAGACCGGAATCCCGGCCGGCATCTGAAGGACATCAAGCCTGCGGTTCTTGTCACCGGTGGTTTCTACGATGCCGAGGACTGCTACGGCGCGTTCGAGACCTACAACGAGATCCGCGGATTGTCTCCGGAATGCAACCTTTATCTGGCCGTGGGGCCGTGGTACCACGGGGGATGGAAGAACCGCAAGGCGAATCACCTTTCCGGAGCGTGGTTCGGAGAGGCGTCCGGGGAATATTACTTGGATGATATTGAGTATCCTTTCTTTACATATTACCTTGAAGGAAAAGGGAATATGCCTGCGAGGGTGAATATTCTACCATCCGGTGAGACTCTGAAATCAAAAATGGAAGGTGTACCATCTTCGACACTTTGGAAGACATATTCCTCATGGCCTCCGTCAGATGCGGAGCCTATCAGAATATTCTTTTCAGGTGCTGATTCCTTGAATATGTCAGGATTGCCTGACGTGCTGGCTTTCAGGACATTCACGTCAGATCCAACGAACCCTGTCCCGTATATGGATGTAAAATCCAATGGACGTGACCGCGCCTACATGACGGCCGATCAGAGTTTCGCGTCAGCACGGGAGGATGTCCTTACATATTCAGGAAATGTACTTTCAGACACGTTGCATCTTGCAGGTCCGGTAAAGGCGCACATGGAATTGAGGCTCGACCTGCCGGACGGGGCATATTCAAAGAATATGGATGCGGACATTGTCGTCAAGTTGATTGATGTCCGCCCCGATGGTTATCAGATGCTTGTCAGAGGTGATGTGATGCCGCTCCGTTACCGTGACGGATTCAGCAAGGCAAAGGCTGTTAAGGCAGGAAAAGTCGTCAGCGTGGACTTCACGATGTGCAACATCGACCATTACTTCCTTCCAGGCCATTCTTTGATGATACAGATTCAGGGAAGCTGGTTTCCGCTCATCGCGATGAACCCTCAAACCTTTGTGCGGAACCCGTTCACGGCCACCGCGAAAGACTACAGACCCATTAATGTCTCTATTTCCTCTCATTCTTTTATAGAGTGCGGTAAAGTCAATGCTTGCAGTCAATAAAACAAATATGTTTATTCGTATAACAAAAATGTTTACCACTTGATATGCTGCCTGATTCCACATTTGACCTATTGGAAAGCATCGCGAAGAAGCATGGCGATGGCGATTTCAGTTCCACAACAGAATCCGAGCGGAAAGTACTCGAACAAATCAACGCGGCCATTGCGGACGGCGACATCGAACTGTACCCTATGAAGGCTCTGCTGGCTGCAAGCAATGATTGGAACACCGGCCTGATCACCCGTATGGGACTATACAAGAATATCCTTCTGGAAGGGATCGAATGTGGTGCCCTCGTTCCAGGGAATGAATATGCCTGGGAATGGATAGGCTCCGCCGCGACGAACAACGACCCCGAAGAGTTTATCGATGACAAAACCCTCTATTACGATCTCCTCTCCTCGGCGGCAGAGTCCGGAATCACCGTCGCTCTGGACATTATGGACCGCATCTGGGAGCCAGAGAACATCATCGAGGAGGATTGACGTTGCCCCTTTCTCGAACCATCATAAATATTTTTCACACTCGCTGATAGATTAACCTCGTCTCGTCCGTCAATATAAGCGACGATCCGAAGGATTGGACGTGGATGAACCGCTGACACAAGAACGGAAATTTTCCGCGGCTGAGTCGCGACAAGGGACAGAACTTGTCCGCCTGCGAGACCGGTCTCGGTCATGCGACTCCCGAAGGAATCTACGGTCTTCAAATGGCGTTCAGGAAAGCTGGTGTCCGCTACCTTCTTGTCAACGTCGGTGAGGCCAGCGACGTAGCCTCCTCGCTTTTTATGGCTGAGTTCTACAAGGCTGTGGTACGCAACGGCTGCGACATCCATGATGCATTCCGTAAAGCCCGCCAAACCGTACGGCAGCGTTATCCGGATCCTTACTACTGGTCAGGATTCCTGCTTTTGGACTGATAATCTGTCGTGTTTGCAGTCGAATCCGCGCATTAAATGCCAGGGACTACGCTCCGTTGAAGATATTCATAAACTCTTCACCGGTGATGGTCTCTTTTTCGAGGAGGTACCGCGCGCTTTTGTGCATCTTGTCGATGTTGGCGGTGATGATGTCGGTGGCTTTTTTCTTGGCGGCGGCGATCATCTCGCGGACTTCGGTGTCGATGTCAGCGGCAGTCTCGTCCGAGCAGGCCAACTGAGATGATCCGCCAAGGTAGGAGTTGCCTTTGGTCTCAAGGGCCATCATTCCGTACTTGTCGCTCATTCCGTAGGTCGTGATCATAGCCCTGGCCATCTGTGTGGCCTTTTCGATGTCGTTCGACGCTCCGGTCGTGCAGGTGTGGCAGATGATCTCCTCCGCGACACGTCCACCGGTCAGGGTGGCGAGACGGTTAAGAAGATATTCCTTGCTGTAGAGGAACTTCTCGCCCTCGTCCACCTGCATCGTGTAGCCGAGCGCTCCGGAAGTTCTCGGAATGATCGTTATTTTCTGAACCGGGGCGGAATTGCTCTGCGCGGCGGCCACCATAGCGTGTCCGATCTCGTGGTAGGCGATGATCTTTTTCTCCTCGGCTGAGATAACGGCGTTCTTTCTCTGCTCGCCGGCCATAACGACCTCGACACTTTCCTCAAGATCTTCGGTCGTGGCGGCTTTCTTGCCGAGACGCACAGCTCTCAAAGCGGCCTCGTTGACGATGTTCGCCAGTTCCGCTCCCGAAGAGCCGGCAGTCGCGCGTCCGATGAGATCCAGATCTATGTCTTCGTGCTTGATATTCTTCAGATGAACCTGAAGGATTGCCTTTCTGCCTTGCAGGTCAGGAAGTTCCATCTGGACACGCCTGTCGAAGCGTCCCGGACGGAGAAGAGCCTTGTCCAGACTGTCCGGCCTGTTGGTCGCGGCAAGGATGATCACACCCTTGTCCCCGTCAAAGCCGTCCATCTCCGTAAGCAATTGGTTGAGAGTCTGCTCACGCTCATCGTTGCCGCCTCCGATGTTGTTCTCACGGCTCTTTCCGATAGCGTCGATCTCATCGATAAAGACGATGCACGGAGCCTTTGCCTGTGCCTGGCTGAACAGGTCACGAACCTTCGCGGCGCCCATTCCCACGAACATCTGGACGAACTCTGATCCGGACATCGAGAAGAACGGGACACCGGCTTCTCCGGCCACGGCCCTTGCGATCAATGTCTTGCCGGTTCCCGGAGGCCCGACCAGAAGGACCCCTTTAGGCAAGTGGGCACCGACCTCGTTATATTTTGCGGGATTGTGCAAGAAATCCACGACTTCCATAAGCCCGTCCTTGGCCTCGTCCTGCCCGGCGACATCCGAGAAACGTGTCTTTATGTCATTCTCGGCATAGACTTTAGCGCCACTTTGTCCGAACTGCATAAAATTACCCATTCCGCCACCTTTGGCCATATTGCTGCCGACACGCCTCATAGCCGAGCTCAGAAGCCAGTACATCAGCATACCCGGAAGCACCCACCAAAGGATGAAATCCAGAAGAGGGGAGCGTTCGCGGTTGAGTTTCTTCACAAAACGGATCTTGCCGTCCTTGTTGGGACTCGGGGCCGTTGACAGGCGGCTCACGAAATCCGGATCCGTGACCGCGCCGGTGACATAGGTCGTGTCTCTCTGCCCTTTGAGTTTTTCCTGATATGTGAGCGGAGCACTCTTTGAATATAACACCTTATCTCCATCAATCACAACGTCATAGACCAAACCTTTATCCACGTCGGAGATGAACGTCCCATAGTCAGTCTCGACCACGCTGCTGCCCCTGCTTCCCGGAAACAGGAATGTGTTGATCAATGCCAGAAAGGCGAACATCAGCACCATAGTCCAGAATATGTTCCCGTTTGGAAACCATCCTCCACGGGTCTGCCCTTCCGTCTCCTTTGGAGAGTCAGTCTTCTTATCTTCAGGATATTCCACGAATTTCATAATATAATATTCATTAAAAGTCACGGTGCGAATAATTCAAAAATCAGGCTACTTCCGAAAGGCTGACATATTGACGGAAAGAAAATTTCATGAATATATTGATACGGCATATTCGTTTTATTGTGTAAATTTGTGGCAACTATTGAAAGTCACTAATAACTGGGATTATGTTTTCTTTTTTGATCAGTCTCGCGGCCCTTGTGGTCGGGTATATTCTTTATGGTAAGTTCGTGGAGCGGAGGTTCTGGGTGGATCCGACCCGTAAGACACCAGCCATCACCAAGGCGGACGGGGTGGATTATATTCCAATGCCGGCGTGGAAGGTCTATATGATCCAGTTTCTGAATATCGCGGGAACGGGACCTATCTTCGGTGCCATTATGGGAGCCAAGTTCGGACCGTCAGCCTACCTGTGGATTGTTCTGGGCTGCATTTTCGCCGGTGCAGTGCACGACTATATGACCGGAATGCTCTCCATAAGGAACGGGGGAGCGGGACTGCCTGACCTGGTCGGGGAATATCTCGGGAAAGGCACAAAGACTTTCATTCTGGCGTTCTCCATCATTGTGCTGATGCTTGTGGGAACGGTGTTCGTGTTCAGCCCTGCGTTGATTCTCGGAGACATCGCGGGGGATGGAGGCCGCATATCGATTATGATATGGGTCGGGGTGATATTCCTTTATTATCTTCTTGCCACGCTGATGCCGATCGACAAGATCATCGGACGGATATATCCGGTTTTCGCTTTTGCGCTGATTTTTATGGCTTTGGCTCTGATGGTCTGCCTGTTTGTCAAATGGCCTTCGCTTCCGGAACTTTGGGACGGGCTTGGCAATCTAGGTGAGTCGAAGGGGCTTCTGAGCGGCCAGCCGATATTCCCGTGCCTTTTCATCACCATCGCTTGTGGCGCGGTGAGCGGTTTCCACGCCACGCAGAGTCCGATGATGGCCAGGTGCCTGACTGACGAGCGACTTGGCAGGCCGGTGTTTTACGGCGCGATGATCACTGAGGGCATTGTGGCGTTGATCTGGGCGACCGTTTCATCGTGGTTCTTCTTTGATGGTGGTGCCGCTGAGGTCGGTGCGACTGTTTCCGCCGCGGCTCCGGATGTGGTTGTCAAGGTTTCCAAAGGTTGGCTTGGCGTTTTAGGTGGCATTCTGGCCATCCTTGGTGTGGTCGCCGCTCCTATCACGAGCGGGGACACAGCGTTCAGAAGCGCACGCCTGATCGTGGCGGATTTCCTGCATCTGAATCAGAAACCGGTCGCCAACCGGCTTATGATCAGCATTCCGCTGTTTTTGATCGCTGGGGTGTTGCTTTGGTACAACATCGCCGATGAGAACGGGTTCAATGTCATCTGGAGGTATTTCGGATGGGCGAACCAGACTCTTGCCGTGTTTATGTTGTGGACCGCGACTGCTTATCTGGTGAAGTTCATGAAGGGGCTGACATATCTGATCACGATGATTCCGGCGGCGTTTATGACGGCTGTCTGCACGACCTACATCTGCGTGGCAAAGATCGGGCTCGGGCTGCCTGACTCTTGGAACCGCGCCATCGGACTTGCTACGTTTGTTGTGTCTCTGGTTGTGTTCTATATCCTTTATTTCAGACGCAGGAAGTAGGTTGTCTGATTTCGGATGTCCACCTTGCCCATACTGATTTAATTAATATTCAAAGTATTATCAACTACCATTGTCCACATATTCATAGATATGGAATAACTTTTCCGCCGTATCTTTGCGTCTGGAAAGTTCAAATTGCATCAATGAATATGAAAAAGTCATTTTTGTTACTTTGCGGCTGTCTGGCCATCGCGTCAGCCTGCTGCAACCAACCGGCCAAGACCGCCGGAATCAATTACGCCTACATGGACACCACTGCGCGTCCTGGAGACGACTTCGCCAAATACGCGACCGGTCATTGGGCGACTTGAACCCCCAGCCGCTTGAGTACCATGTGGGGAACCGTGACAAAAGTCAGCGACGAGAATGTTAAGGCTCTCGCTGGACTGATCAAAGACATCGCCGATCACGGTGGTTTGAATGTCGCATACGACGCCTTTGGCATCCAGCCGACCGACTCCCTCTACGTCAAACCAGAGGACAGGGTCCGCATCTGGTAATATTCCCCTCTGAATATTCATTTTACTTGTTGTCGCCATTGATCAAGTTTACAACAACCTTTACCATCGTATCCATTTCATCTGTCTTGCTTTCAGCGATCATCAAAGTCAATGCTACCAAGGCATTGTCAGCGATACGTTTGTGTCCATCCGGAGCATAAAGGATCCTGTTGTTTTCCATAAACCAGAGGAACAGTGTGGCGGCAATGCGTTTGTTGCCATCGGAGAATGAATGATTCTTGACAACAAGATACAACAGCATAGCCGCTTTCTCCTCCACTGACGGGTATAGGTCAACTCCATCCCAAGTCTGGTATATCTGACCGATTGAACTGTGGAAGGATTCGTCCTTTTCGTGTCCGAAAAGCTCGCTTCCTCCGAACTTGACTTTCAGGTCGTTGATAACCGCCATCGCATTCTCGTAAGAGGCGTGAAAGCACTCCTTAGTGGTTGATTTTACTCCCAACGTCTGATAGTCGTAGCTATCAAGCGTGTCCAAAGCATAAGTGTAGTCCTTCACTACATCGAATATGCTCTTGATCTGCTCTTCGTCCGTGGAGTCAAGATACCCCATAGTGCGGCCCATCACATCCACAAGAGCCTTCAGATCATCGTATTTCTGCTGTGCAAGGTCATTGCGGACGGCGTAGCCTTTGATAAGGTAGTCTTTTAGGACGGAGTTCGCCCAACGACGGAACTGCGTAGCATTCTTACTGTTGACACGATAACCAACCGACAGGATCATATCCAGATTATAATGGTCAACAGTTCTTCTGATTTGTCGTGTCCCCTCACATTGAACTATTTCCATTTTGGAAATGGTTGAACCCTTGTCCAATTCTCCCTGTTTGTAAATGTTTGAGATGTGTTTTGATATTGCCGGCACGTTTGTGCCCATTAATGCGGCAATCTGCGCCTGCGTCAGCCAAACCGTCTCATTTTCAAGTTTGACATCGATCTTTGTCCTGCCATCGGCAGTCTGATAGAGGATGATTTCTCCTCTTTGCGGAGCATTCAATAGCTCCTTTGTTGTTTGTGTGTCCATAATTGTAACAATTTTGATTACAAAAAAAGGCCATACAGCATTTGCCGTATGACCATATCATATTCCCAAGTTATATAAGTTCAGTAAAACGTTAGTCAGAGAACATATTCAGGAGAGAACCCCATCCAAGTTCTCTATCTATACTTTGGTGGATATTTTTGAAAAAACAAAAAAGCGACATCAGTACGACTATACCAATATCGCGTTGTGGAACTCCAAACGATCCACGGCATTCAGACTTTCCTTGCAAAGATGACTATATTTTTTGAATATAGCAATATCTTTTTAGTAGTTATTCCCGAATTGTGAATGTCTCTATATCAAACGAATGGCGAATATAAACGCTATTGGTTGCCATCCAGATAGTCGGTGTAGAGGATTCCGTCGAGGTGGTCGCATTCGTGCTGGAAGATCACGGCGGTGAAGCCTTTGATGCTTTCGGTCGTGTCGCGCAAGGTTTTGAGCGAGGTGTAGTTGATGTCGATGTCCTGATAGCGCTCGACATTGCCGCGCTTCCCAGGAATGCTGAGACATCCTTCAGGTCCAAGAGCCTTTTCACCTCTGTGACAAGTGATTTGGATGTTCGGATAGACCTCGAACGGCTCACCGTCCTTATCGAACCTCTGCACCGCCACGACACGGCGTGATATTCCCACCTGCGGCCCGGCGATGCCGACTCCATCCTGTTCCGGAGAGGTCACTGTGGCCACCATCTTCTCAGCCAGGATCTTATATTCATCACTCGTCAGTTCCTTCGTGCTGATTCCGGAGCACTCAGTCCGCAGCACCAGCGAGTCCGCCTTGTCATAAATCGTCAGCACGCGCATAGCTTCGCCATCACCCTTTATGAGACTCTTCTCGGCATTGGTCCAGCTTTCATCATTCCGGCACGCCACAACAGACAGCATAAGTACAGCGGTGAGAATATTCCTTCGTGTTTTCATTTTCCTCATATCAATTATTGTTTGTTTTTATCGCCTTGCATAGGTGTTCGCCAGTATCGTGACAACGATAGCTATAATTATCATAGAAATCATTGATGACCAAAATATTATGTCGGACATCTCGGCCAAAGGAAGCAGGCCGGTCGGTAAGCATGTGAGCAGCAAACCGTAGCCGCTGACTTTTCTCAGCCTTCCGATGTCATATTTCGCCCTTTCTTCTTTGCTCGCTGTGTTGTAGCCGGCGATAAGATCGTCCCCTTTGCCGATGAGGATAAAGATGGAGAATGTGATGAGCATAAGAATCACAATTCCGACTATGATGAAGTTTGCCAACAGCATATTTGGGACTATCTGTTTTGATCTTGACAAAGATAAGTTTTCTGATCAGAAATCCAATATATTTTTCTGATATCTGTATATTCATATTGCCGTGCATATCTTCGCAATCGGTTAAAGATCAATTTATTCAGGATATAATCAGACGTACGGCATTGGCTCTCTAATATTTCCCCTGCTTTGTAAATATGGCGGCATATATGTCCTGTACAGAATATTGTGAGAGGCTTGTTAATATGCCGCCTATGCTTTTAGGGAACATAGGCGGCATATCAGCACACAATACGCAGGCGTGGAATTATGATTCTGTGCCGGTATTTTTTACCTTGCGGAGTGCCCTTGGGAGCATTGTACTATTATTGAACTAAAAACATTATCTTTACCTGAAAAATTAATGAATATGACAAAAGAGGAAAAATATCTTGCGCTATTGCCTCAGATTCAGGCTCTTCTTGCCGGGGAGACTGACGATGTGGCGAGGATGTCGAATATAGTTGCGATGCTTAATAGTGAGTTCGGCTTCTGGTGGACAGGTTTTTACCGTGTGGCGTCATCCGAGGAACTTGTGCTCGGGCCGTTCCAAGGACCTGTGGCATGCATGCGCATCGCAAAGGGCAGGGGAGTGTGCGGCACATCATGGAACGAGGAGCGCACTGTCATTGTCCCCGATGTCGAGCTGTTCCCCGGTCACATAGCCTGCTCAAGCGAGAGCCGCAGCGAGATTGTTGTACCTTGCTGGAAACGTGGCCGGATAGCCGCCGTCCTTGACATCGACAGCAAGGATCTGAACACGTTCGATGAAGTTGACAGAAAGTATCTTGAGGAGGTTACCTCCTTGCTCTACGGCAAGGAAAGAGACATCTGGTTCGCCGCCGGCTGCTTCTGGGGAGCGCAGAAGTTTTTCAAACTCGTGGACGGAGTAGTCTTCACGGAAGTCGGCTTCGCGAACGGTTGGGAAATCGACCCGACCTACAAACAAGTCTATACCGACGAGACCGGTCACGCCGAATGCGTCCACGTCCGCTACGATCCCGAGAAAGTGTCTTTGGAGCGTCTTGTCAATCTATTCCTGAATATGATCGACCCGTTCAGCCTGAACAAACAAGGTGAGGACGAAGGCACAAGGTACCGCACCGGCGTCTATTACGACAACGGTGAGGATAGGGAAGTGATCGAAACTGTACTCGGCTCCTTTGAGAACAAAGCCGGCAGGAAATCCGCCGTCGAGCTCCAGCCCCTCCGCTGTTTCTACAAAGCCGAGGAGTACCACCAAAACTACCTCGACAAGAATCCCGGCGGATACTGCCACCTTTCCCCGGCAATCTTTGAACTCGCCCGGAAAACACTTGATGAGTAATAGGATTCCGTACCTCAGAAGCCAGTTTCCTGTACCAAAGGCAAGTCTATGTGCCTTTCGTACACCAGAGCACCTTCTCCTGTACCATTCCAAACAAGCTTCTATCCCAAAGCAACGGCCTCCACTGACGCCTCTTCGCAGAAAGCCTTGCGAAGTGCATCAAGCGAGGTTGTCCCTTTGTCGAACGCGAACCAGATGAAAGGCGCTCCCTCCGTATGGTACATCTTGCCGATATATTCCTCAAAATGAGCCTTTACGAAATCCTTGACTGAAATCAAAATACACTTTTTATTCAATCAAGCCATTCTCTCAGACAATAGAGGAATTCGTCAAACAAAATTTCTATCTTCTCCACGGAAAGATTTATAATAAGCCCGATGGTACTCTGATACTAGCACTTGAGAATTGATATCTGGAGAATGACGGACTCCTGGAGAAGTTACGCAAAGTGTCGCATGTAACAATTTTTCACTAACTTTACAATTCGAAATCAGGCACTATCGGTGTGCACTGTAAGATTGTAATTTGCTTATGAATAAAATATCAATCCGTTTCTTCGACGACCGAGAGGTCCGGGCTATTTGGGATGAGGGGAATTCTAAGTGGTGGTACAGTGTGCTTGACATTGTCGGTGTGCTTAATGCGCAGGATGACTATGCCAAGAACAGGAACTATTGGAAGTATCTGAAGAGCAAGTTGAAGAAGGATGGGGTTGAACTGGTTAGTGACACTAACCAGTTCAAACTGCGAGCGCCAGACGGGAAGATGAGATTGACAGATGTCCTTGATGCATCCGGAGTTATCGAGTTGGCGAAGAATATGCCGAACAACAAGGCATCACGGTTCATCGAGTGGTTTACTTACGGTGAAGATACCATTGACGGAAAGAGCAAAGCAAAGGCTTATACTTTATTCGAGAGTTCATTGCTCGATAGCATTGAGGTGGGAACGGTAAAAGGACTTCAGCAGATTCACGCATATCTGTTTGGAGGATTGTACGACTTTGCAGGACAGATACGTTCAGTGAATATTTCCAAAGGCGGATTCACCTTCGCTCCAGTAGCGTTTCTTTCACAGACGTTGCAAAACATTGAGCATATGTCGGAAGAGTCTTTCGATGAGATTGCTGACAAGTATGTGGAGATGAATGTGGCGCATCCATTCCGTGAAGGCAATGGGCGAACAACGAGGATTTGGCTAGACCTGATTCTGAAGAAGCGACTTGGACAGTGCATTGATCGGAGCCAAATTGACAAATATGCTTATCTTGCGGCAATGGAAAAGAGCGTGGCGGATAGCACGGAAATCAAGGGGCTTCTGAAAGATGCACTGACGGATAAGGTGAATGACAGGGAGATGTTCATGAAAGGAATAGATTATTCGTATTATTATGAAGAACGGTAAAAGAGAATATGAAGAAAAGGTACGCGGCGCGTACCCAATTGACTTAGATGTACATTCGGTCAAGATGTGAAAGAACTGCTATTGACACTCCGGTCGAGAAGAATCTGTACGACTACATCACGTCAGCGAATGTTTAACTTTAAATGACATTGAAAATGAAAACGATAAACGTAGTTGCAGCCGTGATATTCAAAGATGGGAAAATCTTCGCCACGCAGCGTGGCTACGGTGCATTCAAGGATGGTTGGGAGTTTCCCGGCGGCAAGGTCGAGGCGGGGGAGAGTCCTGAGGATGCACTTAGAAGGGAGATCCGCGAGGAGCTGGAAACCGAGATCCGAGTCGGCGAACTGATTGACACCATTGAATATGACTACCCGGACTTCCACCTTTCGATGAAGTGCTACGCCTGCACCATCCTTTCCGGTGACCTTCATCTGGTCGAGCACGAGGCCGCCCGTTGGCTGACCGCCGAACAGCTCGGTTCAGTCGAATGGCTGCCTGCTGACATCACCTTGATCCCCAAGATCGCCCGACTGCTGTAAGGTTTGTCATTACGACAGCAGCGGGTTTATAATATTCATTGAGCGGCTGTGAATCTATTCCCGAATCCTTGAGTCGATGATTATCGTCACCGGGCCATCGTTGACAAGGGAGACCTGCATATCCGCGCCGAATACTCCTTTGCCGACCGACTTGCCGATCGCCGCCGAGACTTCCTCGCAGTACTTCTCGTACAACGGGACTGCCAAATCGTGGCCTGCGGCACGAATGTAGGAAGGGCGATTCCCTTTCTTGGTGGATGCCGTCAGAGTGAATTGCGACACCGCAAGAACCTCCCCTCCAACATCCACTACACTCCTGTTCATCACGCCATTCTCATCATTGAATATCCTCAGTCCCACAGTCTTGCCCACAAGCCAGCGCATATCCTCTTCCGTATCTCCGGTCTCGACTCCGACAAGCACCAGGAGCCCGTTCCCGATCCCGGACACGGTTCTGCCCTCAATGGCAACGCTTGCGCGCGACACCCTTTGAATCACCAATCTCATTATTATACAATATTTTATATTAATGCCTCTATTATGAAAATACAGACAGACGTAGCCAACTTTGTGGCGTGCTACAGCAGCAATATGTAAATCAGCACCGCCGCGGGAACGGGTCCTGAAATATTCATCAGTGGCTGTGAATATTTATCCTCACCCTTGCGAATATATTGACCGTCAGAATTATACAGCGCGGTGGAATATCTGCTGTCGCCTTGGCGTATGTTTTTCCCGTCCCAGCTGAAAAGCACCTTGGCATATTTGCCACGACCGCCACGCAGCTCCGCCCCGTTCCAATTGTATAGAATCTCACCGTAGCGGCTGCCACCCCCGCGGATATATTCACCATCGAAATTAATCAAAACCTCTGAATATTTACTGTTCCCCGCCCGCAGGCAACTTCCGTCCCAATTGTACAAGGGCGCCGAGTAAACATCCTTCCCGCGCCTGATGTAAGACTGCGCGTCCGCCACCACGCAAGCAAGGATCATTATGAATATAACAACCGCTATCCGTTTCATATTTAAACGATTATTCTTGCCACCTAATTATCGCCTCCACACTGCTCCTTTTCGATCTCATTACGTAGATCCGCAAGAACCTTCCCTTTGAAACTGAAATATTTCGGACCCTGGTAAGCTCCGGAAGTGTTCTGCTTTTCAACAGGAAGAAACGTGCCCGTAAAGGCTGACAAGCTATAAAGCCGCCCGTCATATTCAACCTTGTCATCCGTCGCGACCTTTAATGGAATATTCAGTTCATCGAATATGACCGTGTCTCCTATGTTTATTCCAACCATATGGAATTTAAAATTTGGCCTGGCTATCCGCTTCTTTTTCTCCGCCTCTTCGTTCTTGATGGCGTTGTCCTGTTCCTTATTCTGGGATATTACCGGTTTTCCGTTAACATAGATGGCCAGTTCCGCATCGTCCAGAAGATCGGCCATATCACGCATAATGTCAAGTGCCACAGCGGGAGCGATGTTGAAAAACTCCCTGTTCTGGCGGATCCTCAAATCCGTCAGCCTGTCTATCTGCTTGTGAATCTGCTTTTCAACCTTGCTGTATTTGCTGGTGTAAAGCGTGGCGTAAACCTCAAACGGCAGTGGAACCGCAGTGTTGTCCAATTCCTTCGAGCGAACATCCACAGGACGTGAACTCTTGCCGATCTTGACCCAATCCTCACGAAATGAAGGATTTGTCAATATGTAAACATAACCTTTTCCGGATTCCATAATTGTTTTGGATATTTTAGTTTTATTCGGTAGCGAATTTAATGATAATCCGATAAATATCCTATGCTTATCTATATGGGTTGACTATAAATGATAAATTTACTCGCCGAAGTTTGAACGGCGAACAGAGGTGGCGCAAAAACATACGATATTGCTCCCGTCGAGGACAATAATGCGTGCGGCAGGAGCATTAAAATGATAAAACGCGGCTTCTGGCGGTTGCGGATTCATTCAGATATAATGTGATTATTCCTGAATATTCCGCTTGATATGCACGACAACTTCCACTTGCGACTCGGGATGCGCGTCAGGGGAGACTCTTGTGACGCGGACCTCGTAAAGGTCACCCCAACCCATATCGAGGTATTTGCTGATTTCCTGATTGGAGCCGCGCGGGATGAAACCGAGCTTGAGATCTTTGTAGTAGATCGCGACGGCATAGGGATCGAAGCGGTTGTCCTCTTCCCTGACGAGATCGAGTTTTGTGCCGATTTTGGGGTGCTCGAAAGCCTCACTGCCATCCCAGTAGGTGAATCCTGCGATGTGGAAATTGGCGAGATGCCTCTTCATCTCCTGTCTGTTTTCCTTTTTCATATTACGTAGTTTAATTTGGTTTACGGTACAAATATGAAATAAGGCTGTCTCAAATCGTGGTACAGAGTCAAAATATTCATTTGTAGCGCTCCACCGCCATTTGATGATAGTCGCGGATGGTGTCGGCAAGCCATTGAGGTTCAAGGATTTTGATCGCTCCGCCTCTGGCAATCAGAGGTGTATGAAAGTCTCCGGTGGGGCTGAGCGTCAGTTCAAAGTCTGTATATTCATCAGTGTGGGAGATTTCTTTTTGCGAGGGATGCATAGGCAGGTCGCGCATATAGAACGCTTCATTTCCGAAGGCGCGGATTACAACGCGTTGCACAGGGATGGCAGTGTCTTTCACTATGCCGTAGCAGTCACGGAACCATCGGGCGGCGTCAAAGTTTTCATCCATAATGAATTTTTTTTCCGTGACTTCCAGGCTTTTTATGCGATTGAATGCCAGAAGGAAATAATCTCCGTTCTTTAACGACTTTACAAGGCCGTACCAACGCCTGTTGAATAGTTTGACGCAGTATGGTTCAACCTTCATAGATGTCTCGTACTCAGATGTATAGCGGCGGTAACGGACGATGATTCGCAGGCCGCGTTTCATAGCGTCTATGAATCTATGAAGATTCTCGCCGTCGGAAGGAATCGACTCCAGCAGGATTCTGTCGTGCACGCTTTTGCTTTCACTGAGGATGTTGTTTACGGACAGAGTGGACAGCATCCAGTTCTGTATGGAATCCTCGTCAAGCACTTCCTCGTTGCCGATGTAGTACTTGAACCCGTTTTTCTTGTCGCACTCGATATAGATTCCGAACATATCCTGAATGGCATCCTTATGCCTGTTGAATGTGCTGCGCGCCAGGCTTATTCCCTCGCTCATCTCGGTTTCCAGCCACTTCCGGTTGATTTCCCCGAACGTGATTCCGTGCGCCATATGAATGATGTTCACAAGCCAGATATATTCCTGAAACAGAGTGTAGGATCTCATAATGAAGGATTTTTGTAAATATAATCATTTGTTGTATCATAAATCGTCATTAAACAATACTTTTGTGAAATTAACACAGACAGATTATTGACAATATGTACAGAGAAGTAGACGATCTTCAAGAGAAATACCGCCGATTGCTTCAGCAATGTAAACTGCTTCAAAAAGAGAATGAAGCGTTAAAAACAAGGCTTCACTCTCACGGTATCTCCTATGGGGCGAGCGTTGTGGAAATAGTAGATGACAAAGCATTTTCCCAAACTATTCTTCCAACAATAAGTTTGTCTCTTGACGATAAAGTGAAGCTCTTTCAATCCTATTTCAAAGGCCGTGAAGATGTCTTTGCGCGCAGATGGTTCAGCAAGATGACAGGGAAGAGTGGCTATCAGCCGGTCTGTAAAAATGAATGGAGACTGAATATATGCGACAAGAAGAAGTACAAATGCGCCAACTGCCCAAACAGAAGTTTCGCTTCACTCACTTACAATGATGTATATAGACATTTGGAGGGTAAAGATGAGAATTGCTGCGATGTAATTGGACTTTACGCCATTATGCCTGATAATAACTGTGCGTTTCTCTGTACGGATTTCGATGACAAGAATTGCACGCACGGATATAAAGAAGATGTCTTGGCTTTTACCGGCGTTTGCAAGGATTGGAATATCCCTTATGCCATAGAACGATCCCGTTCCGGAAATGGTGCGCACGTGTGGATATTCTTCGAGTCTCCTGTCCCGGCTTATAAGGCAAGACGTTTGGGCAATGCGATATTGACTGAGGCGATGAACAGGGATGGGAGGATGTCTTTTCAGTCATACGACCGTTTCTTCCCGAATCAGGACCGTCTGCCAGATGGCGGATTGGGCAATCTTGTGGCATTGCCTCTGCAAGGAAAGGCACGGCGAAGATTGAACAGTGTGTTTGTTGATGAGAATTTTCTGGCATACAAGGATCAATGGTCATTCTTGCATTGTGTCAGGAAGATGCAAGAAGAGGAGGTGGACTTTCTGTTGAAGCGGCATATTCAAGAAGAATTGGGGTCACTGTCAACATCAAACGAAAGTAAACCTTGGGTCACTCCGACTCCGCAAAATATTGGCAAAGAGGATTTTTATGGGAAAGTGACAATGATTAAGGCTGATAAAGTTTATATTCCGTTAAAGTCTGTTTCAGCCAAGGTCCTCAATCACTTGAAGCGGATTGCGGCTTTCAAGAACCCGGAATTCTACAGCAAGCAAGCGATGCGCCTTTCAACATATTCAATTCCACGAGTTATTTCGTGCTTTGACATTACAGAAGATTATTTGGCGATGCCTCGTGGATGTGAGGATTCCATTGTGGCATTTCTTAAGGATAATGAGGTCGCATTTGATGTTGTCGATGAAACGAACCACGGAAGACATATAGAAGTCACTTTCAAGGGTGAGGAACGAGAAGAACAGTTGGAGGCGATTGAGGCAATGCTGTCCCATAATAATGGAGTGCTTTATGCGACAACAGCATTCGGTAAGACTGTCACGGCTGCGGCGATGATTGACCGAAAGAAAGTTAATACCTTGATTCTCGTTCATTCGAAGACCTTGCTGTCTCAATGGCACCAACGATTGATTGAATATCTCGACATTGATTATAAAGAGCCGGAGAATCCGAAGAAACGTGGACGGAAAAAGGCGTTTTCTCCCATTGGCCGCGTCGACTCTTCAGGGAATACTTTGCATAATTTAATCGATGTTGCCCTTATACAGTCTTGTATTGACGAAAATGGAGTAAAGCCTTTCGTTCAGGATTACGGTATGGTGATAGTGGATGAGTGCCATCACGTTTCGTCTGTCACTTTTGAACAGGTGCTCAAGAGTGTCAAGGCTCAATACGTGTATGGATTGACCTCAACTCCTGTTCGCAAGGATGGACACCAACCAATCATATTTATGCAATGTGGGCCAATCCGTTATTCTGCTGATGCCAAAAGCCAGATGGCGAAACAATCTTTTGACCGTTATCTCATACCACGATTTACGTCCTACCGTTCACTTACAGATGACAAGCAATCCATAACGGCATTATATGAGAGTCTTTCGGAGGATGCTACTCGTAACAATCTGATTGTAGATGATGTAATCAATTCCATAAACAATGGTCGTACTCCTATCGTTTTGACTAATCGAAAATCACACGTAGTATTGTTAGCTGATAAGCTGTCTGCTCACATTGAGCATACGATAACCCTTATGGGAGCTGGCTCCACCCGTGAAAAGAAAGAAGCATTGCTACAGCTCAAGAGTATTCCTCCAAAGGAACCATTGGTAATTGTCGCCACGGGAAAATATGTTGGAGAAGGCTTTGATTACCCGCGGCTTGATACACTCTTCCTAGCGCTCCCGATTTCGTGGAAGGGACTTGTCGCGCAATATGCAGGTCGTCTGCATCGTGAATATGATGGCAAGAAGGATGTTCGCATCTATGATTACATTGATATTCACGAACCTGTTTGCGATAATATGTATAGGAAACGTCTGAATGGCTATGCGTCAATCGGGTATAAGACAATAACAAACGGTCAACCAAGTCTATTCGGTGATGTTATCGATACAGAAGATAATCTTGCGAAAGGGGGCATTTTCAATGGATTTTCATTTCGTCAAACATTCATTTCTGATTTGAACAAAGCGAAGCGCTCTATAATAATCTCCTCACCAAAGCTATACAGGGTGGAAAGAAACGCATTACTTGCCAAGCTCTGTGATTTGATGCATAATGGGATTGACATCGTTATTATGACTGCTTCAGAGTCGGAATCTGCTGCAATTTTAAGGTTAAGAGGCTTGACAATCAAAACAGAGCCTAATTTGTCATTATGTGCCTCGATTATAGATAAATCCATTGTGTGGTATGGAGGCATAAACCTCTTGGGGTACGTATCCGAGAATGATAATATGATAAGAGTTGAGGACAACTGTCTCGCGGACGATCTTATATGTGAGTTGTTTTTCCACGCAAAATTACTAATACCCTGACAAACAATCTTATAGCGAGGATGTGGTTCAACTGCGGTTCAGACAAAAATGTACTTGTTCAGCATCATTTGACACTACCTAAAGGCTGTTGATAACTTTTTCTTCGGGATAGTTCGGATAACTTCTGCGTGGAAAATAGAAACTTGTTACAGGAGACTTTGCGAGAATTAGAAGCCGTATCAGTATTGCGAGCTAAGCAAGTTGCCAGCAAGTTAAATCAAGGTAACAATGTTCCGTATAGCGATGTCTATGACACTTATGCCATCCAAGAATCAAGTTACCGGCAAGTTAAACTTTTCATTGTCATAATATGGGTGTTCCAGTTGCATTGATATTGTTTATACATTTTGTTGTAGTGAAATAATCACGAAAATAGTATTTATATTTGCAAATATCGAAAAGTATCCATACTTTTGTCTAAAACGAAAAGATAGAAAATTATGATACAAGAATTCGGAGTAATAAACTTCTACTCCATCAAAAATGAGCAGAAAATTAGTTTCGTCCCTACGCAGGACGGCACTCAGGCTGAAAATTATTTTCACGAAGTGAAGCCTGGCGTGAATTTATTGAAGATAGGCATCATATACGGATCCAACGCCAGCGGCAAGAGCAATATGCTTATGGCGCTTGATTTCTTCCACGACTTGATGCTCAGTGTCCCACAGGATAGAATGAGCAAAATCGAAGGCTATGCACCATTTCTATTGGATGATACCAGTCGAAATGAAACTTGCAAGATGCGCCTTGTGTTTTGGCTTGATAGAGAACGCTATATTCACGAAATTGAGTTTGACGACAAACGAATATACAAGGAAAGCCTGATTTTTTACGGCAGTCAGCGACCAACGACATTATATGACAGGACATATAACAAAGACACGGATCATAGCGTCATAGTTTTCGGAAGCAAATCCGGCATAACAAAAAAAAGCCAGGATGTTATTGAAGGCAACACTATCAACAACTGCACTGTGATGGCAGCATTCGGTAAAAGCAATGTAGAAGAATCGAGACTGAATAAGGTGTACGAATTCTACGCAAGAGGAATAGCAGACCTACTTTCACCTAATCAGATACTGTCGTCTTATGTAAGAGGCCAAATTCGTCGAGACAAGGATGGAAAACTGAAAGCTTTTCTCCTAAAGGTACTTCGGGCATCAGATTTCAATATCGTGGACTTTGACCTGAAAGAAGAGGAGGTTCCAATAACTCCGAATATGGAACTTGTAATCAAGAATACTCCAATGCCGGAAGCCGCCCGGGAAGAAATGCTAAAAAAGGGTACCCTCACTAATGAAGAACTGTCTTTCCTTCATACAACCGATGGTGAAAAACGATATGATTTGCCAGAAGTGATGGAAAGCCGGGGAACAATGCGTTTCTTAGGTATGGGCGTAATTCTGCATAAACTTCTCTCAAGAGAAAAGTTCATTACAGTTGATGAGGTCGAGACCAGTATTCATTACGAGCTGTTGTCATATTTCTTGAAAGCATTCCTTGTGAACAGCGACAACGGTTCCCAAATGTTGCTGACAACTCACGACGTGAATCTGCTTGACGAAGATTTTATCCGCCGTGATGTCGTATGGTTCACCGACAAGAATGAGAAAGGCGAGACTGAAGTTAAACGCCTTACGCAATACGGCCTTCACAAGACACTTTCTCCGTACAATGCGTACAAGCAGGGGAAACTTGGCAAGCTACCTTTTATTGGCAGTATATTTCTATAGCCTATGGGAAAGAAGAGTATAGCTGTAATAGGAGAGGGAATCACAGAATGGTTCTATTTCGACTCTCTAAGAATAGTCAATCGCTACCCGTTCAAGGTAGCGCCAGACTTTCCACAGCATTCAGATATCCCCCATATGTCTAAGTTGGTCAATGACTATGTCCGTCGGCAATATGACTATGTCGTGTGTTTGGTAGATATGGATAGGCTCTTGGCGCACCCTGCTGAAATGGAAACCTACAAACATCTGAAATCAAAGAGTGATTCTTGCGTGATGTGGGTAGAAACAAATCCTTGCACCGAATTTTGGTTCCTGCTACATTTCCTGCCTAGTCTTGCGATTCGACATTACGCTAACCAAGATCAGGCTATTGCCGAGTTGCGTAAATATATGCCAGGCTATGAAAAGACTCAACGATATCTGGCAAAAGCCAACATATACTGCTATCTTCGTGATAATGGAGACTTGTCCCGTGCTATGTCAAATGCAGAACAACTGTGCAAACTTAGTCGTGACAATGAGGATGACCTTATGGCTTATAGTGAAGTGCATAAGGTGTTGAGGTTGTTGAAGGAAATCTCAAAATAAACAAATTTTAATAAAGTTTAACCTGAAAACATGTGTAATTATGGCTGATTATACAACCCTTATTAATCGTATTGAAAATAGATACAATCCGGATTCTCTAAGAGAAGTTCAGACAAATACTATTTCGTTACTTTCTGGCATAGACAAGGATATTGCAAAATATGTAAAACTTGCTATGAATGAGGTTGATCCTATCTATACGGATAAGACCTTGGAAGCTGGTGGCAATGCAAAATTGCATTTACAGAATGAACTTAGGCAAAGTGTTGAGTTCCGGTATCAGGGCTCTGTGATGACAAGAACGCATATTCGTGGTGTAAGTGACATTGATTTACTTACTATCATAGGTAGATTTCAAGACACCGAGTATAGTAAGGCAAAAGCATATGTTGAAAACCATCCTTATTCATATGATTCTGTCACAATGCAGATAAGAAATTGGGTTAACAATTTTACTAGATATATTGGAGATGCCAACAAGGATCTAATGCGTCTGCGCTTAGAGAACGAAAATATTTTGAACTCTCATTATGTGATTTGCGATACCTCTAGGCCCAAATCTATTCGTATCACAAATCAGAACTTACATCGTGATGTTGATGTAGTTGTCGCTTCATGGTATGATTCTCTTGACTATATTCGTGGGGATGGTGATGTCCATAGAGGTATTAACATTTATGATAAGCAAAAGAATGAACGTCTTGGTCCGGACTTTCCGTTTCTCAGTATTGACAGAATTAACAGAAAAAGCACAAATACAGAAGGTCGTCTAAAAAAGATGATTCGATTCTTAAAGAATATGAAGGCTGATGCCTCAGTGAATATCGAACTTACCAGCTTTGATATAAATGCTATTTGCTACGATATTCACATTGACGAATACCGCAACTCCTATTATCTGGATTTGGTTCGAGTGTTATGGCTCAAACTTTACCATTTATGCCAAAATGAGTCAGAGGCGAATAATTTAAGATCGGTAGATGGTACTGAGTATATATTCAGAAACAAACCATCAAAACTTGAGAGTCTGAAGTTATTGCATGATGAAGTTTGGCATATTTATAAAGATATAAAATGAAACCAAGGATATTTATAGGCTCTTCAACAGAAGGATTGTCTGTCGCTCAAAGAATCAAAGCATTCTTTGAACCAGACTACGATTGTTATATTTGGAATGACAACATCTTTCAGTTTAATGAAGGCTTTTTAGAGACGTTGCTTAAATCAGCCAGTCTATTTGATTTCGGGTTTATGGTTTTTGCAGCCGATGATGTTACCAAGATCCGCGATCAGGAATACGAAACCACGCGAGATAATGTGCTTTTTGAATACGGGCTTTTCTTGGGAAGAGTTGGTATTGATAGAGCATATATAATTAAAGAAGACAATGTGAAAATACCGTCTGATATAGTGGGAATTACATTGCTGTCTTATAAAACGCACGATATAAATGGTACAAAACAGCCTGATGATAGTTTCAATACTCAATTATCAAAACTTAAAAAGAAAATTGACGAAAAGGTCGCATTAGGGCATTTGGGACTCTTACCTTCAACAGTTATAGCCATTTCTTATTTTGAGAATTTTGTCAAATTATTGGCGGATGAAATAATGAGGCAAGGAAATAACATTAAAATCGGAGACAAGACTTATAAAGCAGCAAGAATCAGAATTGTTATTCCTAGAACTCTTGACGCCGATATGAAGAGACAGGCTACAATTTATTTTCGAAAAATACATTTTGAATCTTGCCCAATCTCAACCAGTCACCGTAGTTATCCTATTTATGTAGAGTCTTCATCTGATGGTGATGTTAAGGACGAGGCTCTTATCGCAGATATGCCAACTATTCTGAGCGGCATAGATAAAGCAATTGATATGTATTTTAGAGTTGGTCATATCGGAAAAACGCAAGAGCAACAGCTTACAGAAGAAAGAGAGTTGGGCAATTTCACCCGTGTCCTAAAGTTATTGATTTCACAGGACGCTTATTGTCGGGAGATTGTGGAGCTAGTTGATGACAACAATCAATTACTATAAGGTATGAAAGGAATTAGTTGTAATCTATTATTGGTGAATGTCAGTAGGCACGCTCACATCCTAAATAAGCTATTTTGAATAATATGAATCAAATGTATTTGTATAAATCTGTTGCCAAAACAATCTCATACGATGATACTCACTGGTATCTCAATGGTGTGCCGAAACGAATAGAAGGTGATGACAGTCCTGAGAGGATTAAGCAATTTGCTATTGATGAAGCATATAAGGCTGCTGCAGAAGAAATTTCTTTGTATTCAGTACATTTTAAGAATGTTGCTGTTTTAACTGCGGCTGGAACTTCAATGGAAAATGGCTCCAATGGTGGTAAGACCAGAAATGAATTATGGGAAACCAATAAAAGTGAGATTGACTTCATTAAAGATAAGTTATGCGTTGAAGAAGGATTTCTAAAAGAGAAGTGTAAGAAAATCATTGAAGAAAAGAATATTGAGGAGTTTCTTTCTCTTGTAATCCTTTACGAAAAATTAAACGGAGAAATCAAAGATAGTGACGGCATTTTTGTGCGAAACAAACTAGAGCAAAATATCGCCAATGCTTGTACTCTGACACTTGATGAATCAAATAGTCATCATCAGGATTTCATACGCAAGTTGACATCCAGAAAGCCTAGTGATCCGCGTGTACAATTATTCACCACGAATTACGATACTTTGTTTGAGCAAGCTGCTCAACGTGAGTTTAACATTAAATTGTATAATTAATCCATAGTTCTTGTTGTAACAATAGTTCGTTAATTTTTCCATGGCCTAAGCGGCCCTGGCAGTAAATAAAACCAGTTCTTTGAAAAGTTTGTCAATAACTTGTGGGTCCGGTCGCAGACCGGACACGCAAATAAATCTGTTGAGCATATAGGCGTTATGGATAATCGACTTGCAAGAGGATATTGAGAATGGTATTCCCAGTTCCTTACATGCGACCTTGGCGATGTTGACGCTTGCAAAGGATGCGTTTCTGTGGAACTCAAGTTTTCTGAGATCGGTTGACTGGCAGTCATTCAGAGCGGCATAGTGCTTCCCGTCCCTGAAGCAGAACTCCAATTGGAAACGTGTTCTATAGCAATTAATTACATCCTTGACACTCATCGCGTCATCGGTACTGAAGTATATTTGCCACTTTGTCATATCCTCTTCGTCAGGATACCATACGGCAACCTTGATGAAGCGTTTGAGTGACTTGGAATAGGCTTTAAGTCCGAAGAGGCGGCCCCTGTCCACCTCCGCCTCCTCACATCTGGAGAGGTCAAGATTGGAGAAGTCAACCTTGCCGTCGTACCACTTCGGATGGCCTCTTTTCCCGGTGGGCTTCTGGATTGTGGGATAGAACAACACGGCGTCATTCCGGAGCCTGCTTATCACGTGGAAGCCTTCCCTGAGCAGAGGACTGACGAATGTCTCCTTTGAGAAGAAAGCGTCAGCCACTATCAGGCGCGAGATCTTCTGGAGCCTCTCCTTGAGGATGATCAGGTTCTGGCAGTACCATTCGACGAGGTTGTAGTCCATCCCCTCAAGAGATTTGGCGTCAGGTGTCTGTATGGCGCCCAGCGTCATACAGTCGTGGTTGTCCACATCAATGACGCCGACCCCGAAGATCTCCTGGCCATGCTTCATCTCGCCGGCGACGCCGGACCAGAACCTGCCTATCCAAGGCGTTTTCTTTCCGGACTTGGGGAGAAAGCTTGGATCCACGGCAATGGCAAGCAGATTTCCAGTCAGAGCCTTTCTGACCAGATGCTCGTTGAAGGATAACCAGTCGAAAGTCTCATTCGCGAAGTTGTTGCGGTAGGTTTGCTCAGAGAACTCTCCGTATCTGCCCATCTGAAGGAAATTGACCT
>ENA-ORPK01000414-ORPK01000414.1-human-gut-metagenome-genome-assembly--contig:-NODE-414-length-40307-cov-4.483951_pt1 | contig 40307 bp, 39 predicted proteins | sample MGYA00242139_ERZ509068 | MGnify/ENA primary metagenome ERZ509068 (study PRJEB26280, sample SAMEA2338687) | human gut metagenome | biome: human gut; feature: human-associated habitat; material: faeces...
CACTGTGTTTTTCGTTCCTTTTTAGGGGATTCCCACGTCACTTTGTTCCTCGGAATGACATTTGGGGCGGTTGCCATAACCGCGATGCCGTTTGAGCAATTTATTCGCTCAATAGCGGTGCGAAAATCATTTGATTTGTTTGGTGGCAACCTCGATAAGAGCGAGTTTTGCAAAGTCGTCAACGCTCATTGCGCCCAAGTCGCCGTCGGTACGATGACGCACGGCAACTACGTTTTGCTCCGCTTCCTTGTCGCCTATAACAAGAATATAAGGCACTTTTTCAAGTTGCGCTTCGCGGATTTTTTTGCCGAGTTTTTCGCTTCTTACGTCTACTTCCGCACGCAATCCCATGTCGAAAAGTTTGTTGCGAACGCTCTTTGCGACATCACACGTTCTATCCGTCAACGACAAAACGCGCACTTGTTCGGGCGCAAGCCACATCGGGAAAGCACCGTTGTACTTTTCGATGAGCATAGCAAGAGTGCGCTCATAACAGCCTATGGACGAGCGATGAATTATTATCGGGCGTGCCTTTTCGCCGTTTTCGTCGATATATATCATATCGAAGCGCGTAGCAAGCGCAAAGTCGATTTGCACTGTGAAAAGAGTGTCCTCTTTGCCGTGTACGTTTTTGCCCTGAACGTCGAGTTTAGGTCCGTAGAACGCCGCTTCCCCCCATGCCTCTGTGTGCTCTATGCCGAGATCGGCAAGAATATTCTGCATGGCGGTTTCAACCTTGTTCCAGTCCTCGGCAGTGCCGACATATTTGTCGGGGTTTTTCGGATCCCAGCGTGAAAAACGATAACTCACATCGTCTTGAAGTCCCAGCACGCCTACAAGATATTTGATGAGGTCAACCGCGCCTTTGAACTCGGATTCGAGTTGCGCAGGCGTGCAGATTATGTGTCCGTCCGAGAGCGTAAATTGGCGTATGCGCGTAAGTCCGTGCATTTCGCCGCTTGCCTCTTTTCGGAATTCTATTGCGGTTTCCGCATATCTTATCGGCAAATCGCGATAGCTTTTGAGTCCGTTTTTGTAGATCGTGAATTGAAGCGGACAAGTCATCGGGCGCAAGCATAAAATCTCGTCATCCACGTCCTCATCGCCTATGTAGAACATCTTGTCCTTGTAGTGATCCCAGTGTCCCGAAATGATAAAAAGATTGTTTTTGGTCATAATGGGAGTTTTGGTGAGTTGATAGCCGCGCTTTTGCTCCTCGTCCTCGACAAAACGCTCCATAATTTGAATTATGCGCGCGCCCTTGGGCATCATAAGAGGCAAGCCTTGACCTATGTTCTCGTCGGTCATAAACAAGCCGAGTTCTCTGCCGACCTTGTTGTGATCGCGCAGTTTTGCGTCTTCGAGTTTTTGCATATACTCGTCAAGCTCGGATTTTTTCTCGAAACACGTGCCGTAAATACGCGTGAGCATCTTGTTTTTTTCGTTGCCTTTCCAGTACGCGCCGGTGAGCGATGTGAGTTTGAAAGCCTTGATTTTGCCCGTTGACGTGAGATGCGGTCCTGCACAAAGGTCAATGAAATCGCCTTGTTGATAAAAGGTGATTTTCTCGCCCTTTGGGATATCTGCAAGCAACTCCGCTTTGTAGGGTTGTTTCATTTTGGCAATGCGCGCCTCCGCCTCTTTGCGGGTGCATTCGATGCGGGTTATGGGCATATTCGCTTTGATTATGCTCTTCATTTCCGCCTCGATTTTGGCAAAATCCGCTTGAGTTATGGGCGTTCTGAAATCGAAATCATAATAAAAACCGTTGTCGACGGCAGGCCCGATTGCAAGGCGTACGGTGGGATATATGTTTCGCACCGCCTGCGCCAAAATATGAGCGCACGTGTGCCTATAAACCTTGCGCCCCTCTGCATCCGCAAATGTCAGCACCTCAAAAGCACAATCCTTGTCAACGAGCGTATTGAGAGAGCATACAACGCCGTCAATCTTGCAAGCGAGCGCACCCTTGGCAAATCCGTCCCCAACATGCTTTGCAACGTCAAGCGCACTCAATGCGCCGTCAAAAGAAACCACTCTTCCGTCTTTCAATGTCAAATCCATAAAACCCTCCGCGCAATCTGCAACACCAAAGCAGTACGCGCAATATAGTGAAAGACATTATATATGTGTGTTCAAGCAAAGTCAACACAAATTTCTATCAAAAAACAATATACAAAAAGTGCCGTAAGCAATAGGCTTGCGGCACTAAATATAGATTGAAAATAACTCTTACGCCTTGATGACGAAGCTGAATTCGTGGTAACGGTTGGGAAGTATCTTGTAGCGTTTCTTCGTGCAGGCAAGTGCCGGGACGTCGCCACCCACGCCGCGTTGCGCGCCGTCTATGCAAACTTCAACCACTCCGCCGTGTTTAAGCTCGTGCGCATGGGTTGCTTCTTCGAGTGCTTCTTGCGTGTAATCGTGTACACTGAATTCAAACGGTTTTTCGCAAGCGACAAACGTGAGTCCGTCCTCGCCTCCCACTTTGAGCCAGCGGGCGTCGGTGTGGTTTCCGTTCTCTTGCGGGACAAGATAGTTATGCTCGAAATCCGCAATTTTACCCGAATAGATGCCGAGTTTTGCCGCCGCTTTGCGGTCGCAATAGTTCTCGTGAGGTCCTCTTGCAAAGAAGGTCATATCATCGGATGTCGCAAGTCCCATACGGAAGCCGAATCTCGGAAGCGAGAACATTGCGTTTTTGACGCGCATTGTGATTTTCAAGCCGTCATCGCCTGCTTCGTACACCGTTTTGAGAGAGAGCATTTGCGGAGAGCAAGACCAGTCTATGACAAGCGACTTGTCGGTAATCGTCATATTGGACTTGACAAGGTGATCCTTGCAGGACTTGAAGAAGGTTTTGCCGAGCAGAGCAAGCGCGAAATGCGGAATTTGCGGGGATTTGTCGTTGTCGATTGCCGCGCGCCAGAAGTTGAGCATAATCGGTGAGGAAAGTTTCTCTTTGCCGTCCACGACAATCGAAGAAACACAGCCGCCGTTCTTGGACACGGTTGCGCGCATTTTTCCGCATTCGAGTACGATTACGCCGTCCTCGTTAAAAACGGTTTTGCCTTGCGCGCTCTTGAACTCTTGCGGGACATAGCCCGTCATGTCGATTTGCTCGTAAGCAACGACGTCGCCGTCCTCGAACACGTCGAATTTGTCCTTCACAACCGCATAGCAGTTGATTGCGGTTTCCTTGCCGCTGTCTTTGATAGCGAACGGCATATCCACACATCCTTTTTCAAGCGGTTTGACAGAGGGCATATTTATAGTTTTGGTTTCTGTTACGACGCCGTCAAGCAAAAGCTCGAATCTCAACGCAAACTTGTCGAGATTGGTGAACATATACTCGTTTGTAAGCTCGATTTTGTCGCCTTTGCGTGCAAATTGCACTTGCTGATAGACCTTTGCAACCTCGTAGAATGCCGGATTCGGGCTTCTGTCCGCTCTGACTATACCGTTGAATGCAAACGTGCCGTCGTTGGGCTTATCCCCCCAGTCGCCGCCGTAGGTGTATTCCACGACGCCGTCTTGGTTTACGCGTTTGATAGCTTGGTCTGCAAAGTCCCAAATATATCCGCCGCAAAGTCTGTCGTTGTTTCTGAAATGTTTCCAGTAGTCCTCGAAATTGCCGAGGCTGTTGCCCATGCAGTGAGCGTATTCGCACTGAATAAACGGCTTGTTTTTGTACATTCTCGGCGTGAGAAGATGTCCGAACGGCGCCCACAAAGCCATGGAATGAATATGACAGCGATTGTGAGCGATCTCTTCCATTTGTTCTTCTTTTGTGTACATCTCGCTCATAATATCGGTCGTTTTGAGATATGCGTCCGGCTCATAGTGAATCGGACGAGTATTGTCAAGTTCGAGAGCGGCTTTTTTCATTGCCGGGAACGCTTTGCCGTTTCCGCTTTCGTTGCCGAGCGACCAGAAAAGAATACAAGCATGGTTGCGATAAGACAAAACCATGTTGCGCATACGCCAGCACACTTGCTCCGTCCATCTTCTGTTCGAACGAGGCACGCGAGTTGCAAGTCCGTGAGTTTCGAGGTTGTTTTCGCACATAACCATAATGCCGTACTTGTCGCAAAGCTCGTAGAAATGGCGGCTGTTGGGATAGTGCGAAGTTCTTATGCTGTTGACGTTGTGTTTTTTGAGAAGAAGGATATCCTTTTCGGTGTACTCTCTGGGCACCGCATGGCCGAAATCGGGATGGAACTCGTGGCGGTTTACGCCTCTTATTTTGAGTTTTTTGCCGTTGAGAGTTGTGTAGGGCTGCTTGCCGTCTATCGACGGAATTATCTCTACTTTTCTGAATCCGAAATCTATCTCGCGAATATCGTGGACGACGGTTTGTCCCTTTTCAACGGATGTGAACGTAAGGCGAAGTTTGTAAAGATACGGATCTTCCGCACTCCAAAGATGCGGATTGACGATATTTTCCGTCATCTTGACCGCCATGGATTCGTCCTCGTCAAGACCGAGCACCGCAAAATTGCCTTCGCAAACGGTGTTGCCGTCCTTGTCGATAAGCTCGATTTTGACGTCTGCGTCCGAAATTTCCACGTCTTTTGCGCAATACACGCTTGCGTCGACAAGAAGTTTCGCCTTGGAATAGTCATCGTTGAACTCCGCGCGTGCGTACATATCCTCTATGCGCGCGTCGGGAAGGAACACGAGGTTGACGTCGCGATAAAGTCCGGATATGCGCCACATATCCTGGTCTTCGAGATAACTGCCCGTCGTATAGCGGTAGACGATGATTTTCAGCTCGTTTTCGCCGACTTTTACATACGGCGTAATGTCATATTCCTGATAATCGAAAGTGTCCTCGCTGTAACCTACGAAAGAGCCGTTGACATACACTTCCGCTCCGCTGTTGGCTGCAAAATTGACGTGTATGCTCCCCTCGATTTTGTCAAGAGAGAAAGAGCGTCTGTACACGCCGCAAGGATTTTCGTTTTCGTTGATGTGAGGCTTGCCGCTCGTCGCAATCGGATGCGGATAGCGAATATTCGAATAAATGGGCTTGCCGTAACCTTTGAGTTGCCAGTTGGACGGCACTTCGATTTTGTCCCACTCGGTAGGCTGTGGATTGAGAATTGCCGTCGAAACGTAATATTTGAAATCCCATTCGCCGTTGAGGAGAACGGTTTTAGTTTTGCCGTTTTGGTCGAGGGGAAAACCCGCACCGTGCTTCTTTTCAACGTTGACGCAATAAACGTCGGGGTTGTTGTAGCAATTGTTCATTTTCTTCTCTCCTTTAAATCGATTATTGCTCGTCGGCAACGTAAAGTATTCTGCGGCAGTTTGGGCACTCGGCATAATCGCCGACGTTGCGCAGTTTGGACTTTGTGTCGTTGGGCACGTCCATAAAGCAGCGTCCGCAAACTCCCTTTGTTTTGTCGTACGCGACGAACGCAGGCATCTTTTTCGCCGTGCGAAGCGCAAGATACGCGTTCATAATATTTTCGGGGATTTCCGCTTTGAGAGCGTTGAGTTGAGATTTGATTTCGACGACTCTGGGTTGGAGTTTTCTCACGAGATTGTCGTAATCCGCCTTTGCGCTCTTGTACACGTCGGTTGCTTTGACGCCTTGATCCCAAGTCTTTTTGTAGCTGTCGTTGACTTGGTCGATTTTTGCCGCAGCACCGTTTGCCTCTTTTTCGAGAGCGTTGATTTTTTCGGCGATGGACGCCACCATTTTGAGATAATGATCCGCTTCGTTTGCGTCCTGAACGTCGTCCAAAATGCCGTCGAACTCGTCGAGTTCGTCTTTGAGAGCGTCGATTTTTTCTTTCATGGCGGAATAGCCTGCAAGAAGTTCGCCCGCTTCGGATTTGAGCTTACCGATCATTTCCGTCGCGCCTTCCAGATGCGATTTCGCAACGGCAAATTTTTGGCGTTCGTCGCTTTTTGCGACTTCGCTTTCCAAATTCATAAGTTCTTGGTCGATTTTTTGGTACTGAAGTATCTTGTCAAATTTCATTGTATCCTCCAACCGTTTTGAAAGGACGGTTTTGTTTTGCTTTTATAATGCTCACGCCGGTGGGCGCAATGATTTGTTCGAATAAATTTTGAACGATGATTTCGCTTGAATAGTGCGAAAACTCGACGATGGGAAAATCGTCGTTTTCGGATGCGACATACAGGTGATGCTTAAAATCGCCGCTCACGAAAACGTCTGCGTTTTGCTTTGCGTTTTCGTATGCGTCGTCGCTTGCTCCTCCGCCACAAATTATCAATGCTTTTTCAATCGTTTTGCTGCCCTCGCCCGTGTATTTTACGGAATCGTCTTTGAGCGTATTCGCAACGTGTTTTGCAAACTTTTCAAGGCTTTGCACCTTTACGTCGCACACCACACCCACGCCGTTCGGCGCAAGGTTTTCACCGCCCAGAAGCGTTGCAAGGCTCATACACAATCCGCCTTCGCACTCGTCGAGATTGGTGTGCGCACTATAAACGGTGAGTCCGTTTTTGAGCACATCTTCGATAATTCCGCCCTTGGACACGCTTGTGTCTATACACTTTATCGCGCTGAAAAAGAACGGGTGATGCGTCACGATGAGGTTGCATCCTTGCTCGATTGCTTGCCTTACGACGTCTTTTGTTAAGTCAAGCGCAACGATTACGCCTCGACATTCGTCGTCGAGATTGCCCATCATAAGCCCCGGGTTGTCCCACGGCTCGGCAAGCTGCAACGGTGCGAATTTTTCGATTGTATCGGTTATTTGTCTGTTTTTCATAATTCCGAATCCGCAGTTTACGTGCGGAATATTGCTTTTTAACCCTCGTTTTTGTCCAAAGCGGCTTGCAACTTCTCGATTTTCTCGGAAAGTTCGACGGCTTTGGGATTGTGTGCAAGCACGTTTTTCATGCTTTCGATTTCTTTTTTCGCAAAATACGCAAAGTTCTCGCTAGTCTTGAAAAACACGCCGTAAAGGATTTGGTCGTCCGAGAGATTGCTCTCGCCTTCCTGCGTTTTTATTATCGTATAAACTTTGCCGGCACATTCCAGCATTTCGTCAAACACGACGGTATGTCCGCACTTTTGAAGCGCAACTCTGACCTTTTCGGGATGCGTGTTTGCGGAAAGCAAAAAATGCGCAAACTTTTTGTCTTGCGCATGCGCGCGCAAAACTATATCGGATATGACGTCGCCGCCGAGTCCCGCAATAATCACGGTGTCCACTTCTCTGTCACCCACGGGTTCGAGTCCGTTGCCAAGGCGCGTTTGCATAACGTCCTGCACGCCGTTCTCTTTGGCAAGTTCCTCCGCTTTTGCAAGCGAGGGCGCAGATATATCCGTTGCGATGACCTCGCTTGCCCTGTCCGTGCTTACGAGATAATAGCCGAGCTTTCCGTGGTCGCACCCGACGTCCGCAACCTTGCCGTAATCCACGAGATTGGCAATGGCGGTGAGTCTTTGGTCAAGTCGTATTGGCATCAGTCGAAATCCTTGAGCTTTTTGAGGCGGTTGGGATGACGGAGCTTGCGCAACGCCTTTGCCTCGATTTGACGAATACGCTCACGAGTGACGTTGAATTCTTTGCCGACTTCTTCGAGCGTTCTGGGATGAGAATCGTCAAGGCCGTATCTCAAACGCAACACTTTTTCTTCACGCGGAGTGAGCGTATTGAGCACTTGAATAAGTTGCTCTTTGAGCATATTGCCCTCTGCCACTTCGCTTGGAGATTGAGAGGTGTGATCCTCGATGAAATCGCCGAGATGGCTGTCCTCTTCCTCGCCGATAGGCGTTTCGAGCGAAACGGGATCTTGTGCGATTTTTTGAATTTCACGCACACGCTCCACCGAGCAACCGAGATACGCCGCAATCTCCTCCGCCGACGGCTCTCTGCCGAGTTTTTGAAGAAGTTGACGAGTGGCTCGCACTTGTTTGTTTATAGTTTCAACCATATGCACAGGGATACGAATGGTCCTTGCCTGGTCGGCTATCGCTCGAGTGATTGCCTGCCTTATCCACCACGTTGCGTAAGTGGAAAATTTGAAGCCCTTTGTATAATCGAATTTTTCAACCGCTTTCATCAAGCCGAGGTTGCCCTCTTGAATGAGGTCGAGAAATTGCATGCCTCTGCCCACGTAGCGTTTTGCGATGGACACGACAAGGCGCAAGTTCGCTTCGCTCAAAACGTGCTTTGCTTCCTCATCACCCTCTTCCATACGTTTTGCAAGCTCAATTTCCTGATCAGCCGTCAGGAGGGGAACCTTGCCGATGTCTTTGAGGTAGATTTTCACCGAGTCGTCCACGCTCGAATCGATGATTTTGTCAAGCGCGATGTCGTCCTCCTCGATGGTTTCTTCAACTTTGACGTTCTCGTTTTGCAAAGCGTTGAACACCATCTCCATATCCTCTGCGGTTGCGTTGAGGTGTTCCAGCCTTGCCATTATGTCGTCTTCGCTGATAGAGCCTTTGCTCTTTCCGTAGGCGACGATTTTGTCAATCTCTTGTTTCAAAAGTTGTTCTCTGTCCACTTATACTCCTCCTGGGTGAATCAAAGTTTGTCGTTGATGTCTTTTGATTTTAATATTTTTTGCAAGCGGGATATTTCCGCAATGCTCGCTCTTTTTGCTTCGGGATCCGACAGTTCGTTATAGCCGTTCTTGACTTGTTCGAGTCGTTTTGACACAAATTCGTTTGCGAGCATAAGCACGCAATCGTTGAAGTAGTCCGCTTCTCTTATATTGTCGGCAAACTTCATGTTTATGTTCAAAATATTGCTTATTTCTTCGTTGTCGTAGCCGAACACGCTGAACATGGTTTTGACCATATCCGTATGCTCGGGCATAGTCTTTGCCCACTCGAAAACTTGTCTATGCAAGTCGTTTTCAAGCCATTCGGTCTTGATTTTGCTCAAATCGACGTACTTTTCGCCTTTCACGATACGGTTGAGCACAAATCTCGACGCACGCAAAGTTTTTGCGATTTTTTCCTCGTCATTCTCTTTGGGTTGCTCGATTTTCACGGGGCGAATCATACCGGCTTCGTCGGTGAGAGTTGCAACGGATACGCCGCTCATTTTTGACACGACGTCCATATACACCTCACGTTCTGCGCGATTATCTATCGTTTTCAGCACTTTAAGTGCCGATTGCACGTATTTCGCTCTGCCGTTGACCGAGCCTAAATCATTGGCGTCGGCACAAAGTTTCAGTTTGTATTCTATCACGGGCAACGCCTCTTTTTGCTTTTTGAGGAACGCTTCCGCACCGCCTTCGCGCACGGTTTCGTCGGGGTCTTTGCCCTCGTCCAACGAAATAACTCTCACGTTTTGCACGAACTTCGCAAGGATATCCACGTTGCGTATCGTCGCTTTTTTGCCCGCGCCGTCGCCGTCGTAACAAACGTATAGATTTTCCGTCATGCGGGAAAGCTCTCTTGCCTGCCCGTCGGTAAGAGCCGTGCCCATACACGCAACGGCATTCTTTATTCCGCTTGCGCCAAGCGAGATGACGTCCATATAGCCCTCGACCAAAATCAGCTCTTTATAGGCAACGCCGTTCATCTTTTTGTCGCGCTTTATAAAGTTGATGCCGTATATCGTGCGTCCTTTGTCGAAAAGCGTGGTGTTTGTGGAGTTTTTGTATTTTGCAACGTCCTTTTCGCCGTGATAAATACGTCCGCCGAAAGCAATGACGTTGCTCATGCTGTCCATAATCGGCACGATAATTCTGTTTGCAAAAGCGTCATACGGTCTTTCCGTGTTGGCAATAAGTCCGCACTCCTCCAAATCTTTGAGCAAATATCCTTTGCGACGCATATATCCGACCATGCTCTCACCGTCAAGCGAAAGCCCCAGACCGTAACGCTTTGCCGTCTCGTCGTCAAGGGAGCGATTGTGCAAATATTCTCTTGCGTCCTTGCCCTTCTTTTCATCGAGGAGGTTGTTGCGATAATACCTTGCCGCGTCGCGCATAAGTTGTTTCAAGACGTCGCCGTGCTCTTTCTTTTGAGCGTATTGAGGGTCGAGTTTGACTTCGGGAAGTTGCAATCCCACCTTGTCGGCAAGGATTTTTACGGCGTCGTAAAACGACACGGATTCCATTTCCATAACAAACTTCACCACGTCGCCGCTCGCACCGCAACCGAAGCAGTGATACCAGCCGTTGTTTACGCAAAAAGAAGGGGTTTTCTCATTGTGAAAAGGACAACACCCGAAATAGTGTCCGCCTTTTTTCTGCAAGGGAACGTATTGCGAAATGACTTCCACTATGTCGCATTTGTATTTAAGTTCCTCCAAAAATTCGGGAGTAAAACCGCCTGCCATAATACCTCTTCTTAAGTTTTCTAAATATATATACGAAAGAAAAATGCTTTTTTCCTAAAAAAAGTATAAATATTTTTGTATAAATAACCAAATATTGCCGACAAACGGAGTCTGTCGGCAATAAAAAGCGTAAATGCGATAAAAAACAATTATTTGGTTGCGTTTTCGATATACTTGACGACGTCGCCGACGGTTTTGAGATTTACGATTTCGTCGTCGTCCGCGGTGAATCCGTACTCGTCCTCAACCGCCATGATAAGCGTGACGATATCGAGGCTGTCAAGTCCCAAATCCTTGATGATGTCGCTCTCGAGCGTAACCTCGTTTCTATCCTTGCCAAGTTCCTCTTCCATGATGTCTTTGATTTTTTCGAGAATCATAAAATACCTCCGATATCTCTTTGTTGTTTTGTATTATACCACCCTATTCGCATTTGAACAAGGGCAATTTTCGGTTGTCGAACGCATACGCATTTTTTAAGAATATATGCAAAGATTTTGCAAATATCAGTTTTCGATTGCGTTGACGTCTATCTCGTATGCTATTATATTTTGCTCTTCGGCGCACACGCAAGCATGATACTCTTCCCACACCGGAAAATGCTCGAAGTGCGCTTCGGCAGGGATTTCGCATCTGAACGCCGACAATCCCTCGCCGGTAAATTTGAGATAACTCTCTCTTTCCGTCCATTTTTCGAAAAAATCCTCGACGTTATCCGCATGGATAAAATCGAATTTTTCGTAGTCTATATCGCGGATTTTTTCGATGTCCACGCCTATTGGCGAATGGGATATACCCAACATAATCACTCCGTGCGAATGGGAGAGATTGAAATACGCCTCGTCGGTGTCGAAACGCGGTTTTTGACCTTCCTCGCGCACGATTTGCACGTCCTTTGGCAAATCCGCGCCGTATCTCGACATTATGTCCCTATAATGGCCGTAGCAGAATTTGACAAATTTGTCGCTGTCCGCCTCGCCTTTGGCAAAGAAAAGCACCATGATTATTCCTCGACTCTGATGACGGCGGCGATTTTTTCGACGCAGGCAAGATTTTCAACGATCGAAAGCGTATTTTTGATTGTGCTCTCTTTTGTTTGAGCGGTGACAAGCACGATTTGCGCCATGCCGTCTTTCCCTTCTTTTTGCAAAACCGATTGGATAGATATATTGTTTTGCGCTAACGCCTTCGACACGTTGGCAAGCGCGCCCGCACCGCTAACAATTGTTCTGACGTAATATTTCGAAGCGAAATCCGTTGCGAAATCCTCGTCGTTCACGTCCTCGGCGCACATAAAATCGTATCTCCTGTGCACGTCCTTTCCCGCTGCAAAAACGATGTCGCTCACGATTGCGCTGCCCGTCGGAAACGCTCCCGCACCTCTTCCGTAAAGCATCACGTCGTCAACGCTGTCGCCGTGGATATAAAGCGCGTTGAACGAGCCTTTTACGGATGAAAGCGGATGAGTTTGCGGCAAAAACGCAGGGTGTACTCGCGCCTCGATTTTGCCGTCCGTAACATTGGAAATCGCAAGCAATTTGATTGCGTAGCCAAGCTCTTTCCCTATTGCGATGTCCTCAACGGATATATTTGAAATGCCCTCGCGATAAATCTTTTCGATTGGCACTCTTTTTTTGTAAGCAAGCGAGGACAAAATGCAGTTTTTGTAGGTGGAATCGAAACCTTCGACGTCGGCTGTTGGATTTGCCTCTGCATAGCCGAGTTTTTGCGCTTCTTTGAGGCAGGTTTGATAGTCAACTCCCTCGTCGCTCATCTTGGACAAAATATAGTTGGTCGTGCCGTTGACAATGCCTTTAAGCGAAGTTATACTGTTTGCCTGCATGCTGTCCGTAAGCGTGCGGATGACGGGAACGCCGCCCACGCAACTTGCCTCGAAATACAGCCCTGCACCGCTCTTTTTTGCGGCAATTTCAAGCTCGTGCCAACTTTTTGCAAACATCTCCTTGTTTGCGGTGACAATGCTTTTGCCGTGTTGCAACGCTTTAATCAAGAAGCTTTTTGCAGGCTCTACGCCGCCAAAAAACTCCGCGACGATTTGGATTTCGTCGTCGTTTACTATGTCGTCTATATTCTGCGTGACGATGCTCTCGTCAACGCCGAGTTCTTTGCACCTTGCGAGATTTCTTTCAAGCACACGCTTGACTTCGATGTCTAGCCCCTCGTTTGCTTTTATCATTTCGCGCTTGTCGCGCAGTATTTCATACGTTCCGCCACCCACGACGCCGAGTCCGAGCAACGCAACCCCTATTTTTTCCATATTGCAATTCCTTATTCGCAACGTCGCAATGCAACGATTTGCAAATCAAAACTCATTTCTTTTTATTGTTTCTGTCGTAAATATACTTCAAGCCTTTGAGCGCAAGCGCGCGATCGGTGACGTCGATAAGATTAGGCTCGACGTTTTCTACAAGCTCGGAAAGACCGCCCGTGGCTACAACCTTTGCGCCCTGCATCTCGTCAAGTTCCTTGTACTTGTCAACAAGGTATTTCACAAGTCCCGTGTATCCGTAAACAATGCCGCTTTGCATACAGCTTTTGGTGTCCGTACCCACGATATTTTGCGGTTTTTCAAGTTCTATTCTCGGAAGTTTCGCAGCCGTCGTAACAAGAGATTCTGTTGCGGTCTTGATGCCGGGCGCAATCGCACCGCCGAGATATACGCCGTCTTTTGTCACAAGATTGAACGTTGTTGCCGAGCCGAAATCCACCACGATAACCGGTCCGCCGTACAGCTTGTATGCCGCCGCCGCTCCGACGATTCTGTCCGTGCCCAACTGCCCCGGATGAGCGTACGCAATCTTCAAGCCCGTATCCGTCGTTGCCGACACCACAAGCGGCTCTTTGCCGATGTAATCGCGGCACATATGGTCAATCGTATAGTTGAGCGCAGGCGCAACCGATGACATAACGCAAGCGTCTATGTCGCCAAACCGCACGCCGCTTTGATTGAGCAAATCGTACAGAACCATTCCGTACTCGTCCGCAGTGCGCGACGCCATCGTGGAAACCCTCCACGACGCAATCAGATTGTCGCCGTCAAAAACGCCGTATTTAACGTTGGTGTTGCCGATGTCCATTGTGAGAATCATCTTGTACCTCTCATGCGCAAGCGTACATACCGTGCGCAATGTTACATTAAATTTACAATAGTATAGCAAACTATTTTGATATTATCAACAAGAAAAATCGGCAGCCGCAAAGACCGTCGATTACTCTTGCTACTTTCAAGCAATCCGTTCAACAATTTATTGAGGTCTTAGCTTGCGGCAAAATCATCTCGAACACAGCGCCGTTTCGGTTGTAGGCTTTCACGTCGCCGCCGTGGAGCTTGACTATCTCTTTGGTGAGCGCAAGTCCTATGCCCGTATTGCCGTTTTTTCCGGTGTAGAATCTGTCGAAAATATGCAGAACGTCCTCTTTGGCAATACCCTCGCCGTCGTCGGAGATTGTCAAAACGACCTTGTGATTTTCAACGGTGCATTTGCTTAGCACCGCGCTTTTGCAAAACTTGAACGCATTGGATATGAGGTTGGATATGGCTTTTCGCATTTGCTTTTCGTCGCACGACACCATAGCCTCGTCGCAAAGTTCCGTTTGAATTTGCTTCCCGCTGTTTTCAAAGGCGGGGGCGAGCGAGCATACGACGCTCCTTACGATATCGACAAGATTTGTCGGTTTGAAGTCGCACTTGGTTTGCGCCGAATCTATCTTTGAAAGGGCAAGCAACTCCTCGATGAGCGTCGTCATGCGATCACTCTCTTCGAGGATAATTCCCGCCGATTCCTTGGTTGGCAAAACGCCTGTTTGTATCCCCTCGGCATAGCCCTGAATCGCCATAAGCGGCGTTTTGAGTTCGTGCGAGGCGTTTTGAAAAAACGACTGCCTTATCTCCTGCGCGGACTCTATTGTTTTGCCGAGTTTCAGACCTATAACGCACACCGCCGCGCCGACTATTACCACCGCACCGCAAAACATCCAGTTGAGCCATCCGACATAATTGATGATTGCGCTTATGTCGGCATAAAGAACATACTCATATTTTTCGGACAAATTTTCATTGGACTCGTATACCGCCAGAACTATATTTCGATTTTTATCCTGTATTCGGTAAAACTTGCCGTGAGCGAGCGTGTTTTTGTTGCAAAATCCCAGAACCGCTTTCTCCGTTTCGGTGAGATACACCAAATCTTCGTTTGCCTGTCCGAGTTCGAGATACGCTACGCTTGCGCTCAAAAAACTCACTCCCGGCTTTTCGTCGTCGGGATAGTATTCGCTGCTTTCGTTTTCAATTGCTTTTTTTGCCTGAGTTTCAAGATTTTTTGGTATTGCGACGTTTACGACGACAAGAAGCGCGCAAAGTATGAGCGCAACCGAGCAAAGGCACGCAAGCAGAATTTTGAGTTTAATCTTCGTCATTTGTCCTCTCTGTCGCGCCTAGTTTGTAGCCGTAGCCCCAAACGGTTTCTATTGTCGCAACGCTGTTTGCGGCGGACAATTTTTTTCTGATTCGTCTTATGGTTTCGTCTATGGCGCGCGTTTCAGTGTCCTCGCTAAATCCCCAAATCTCGTCCAACAGACTGTCGCGAGGATGGGTTTTTTGCGGCTCGTTCATCATAAACGCCAAGACGCTCATTTCGGTTTTTGTCAACGGAACGACGGTTTTATCTGCCAAAACGGAGTGTTCGTCTTCCGAATACGTCAAATCGGCGTATTTCAGCACTTTGCCTTTATCCTTTTTCGCACTGCTCATTTCCGCCCTTCTCAAAAGAGCTTTCACACGCATTAAAAGCATTGTCGGACGGAATGGTTTTGTCAAATAATCGTCGCCGCCCAAGGTGATGCCGTTCACATAATCAAGCTCGCCGTCCTTGGCTGTGAGCAAAATTATAGGCACACACGAATAGCGTCTTAATTCCTTCACACATTCGATTCCGTCCCTTCCCGGCATCATAATGTCCAAGATGACAAGGTCGGACGGTTCTTTTTCAAACGCACAAAGAAGCAAGTCGCCCGTTTCGAACTCACTCACTTCGTAGCCGTCGCTTTGCAAAAAGTTTTTCAAAAGCTCTCGTATGTTTTTTTCGTCGTCGGCGATATAAATTTTGTATGCCATAAGCCCTCTTACGGCAATCGGCGCCGCGATGTCGCAACGCCTTTTGTCGGTTTTCGGTTTTTGGTTTTTTTGGTTTTTGTAGTATTGTGGTTTTTTGTAGTATTTGTTTGTGGTATTTTTTAGGGTTTTACAATTTGTCTTTGTTGTTTCTTTTTCGATTGCTAATTATCTGCCGCAATTAGCACCGCAAAGCGCATTGAGTTTGCCTGCGATTTCATCGAGTTTTGCAAGGTCTTTGAGCAAGACGTCTTTCTCGTCCGCTGTCAAAGTTGTCAATGACGCAATGTAGGTTGCTTCGTCAAAGTTTGCATAATCGAAGTTCTCGTCAAGATTGTCGTATGATGCATACACCTTATCCCAAAGGTCTTGGCGGGCATTCACAACGTCGTCAAACTCTTTTCTGAGGGCTTGGATTTGGTCGTTTGCAAGCTCTGCCTCGTCGCACAATTTGCCAAAGTCATCGCCGAAAAAATTTTCGTCATTCTCGATGAAGAGCATGTCGTCGCCGCAAGAGTTGTCCGCGTCGCACTTGCCGTCGGCGCAATCGCCGTAGAGCATGTCTTCGTCCGTATCGAACAATTCGCCATAAAGTTTTTCAAGTTGTGCATCGAGTTCGTCAAGCACGTCGACGTTTTTCAACAGCGTTGCCTTTTCTTCGTCGGTCAGAACGCTAAGGTTTTCGATAAACGCCTTTTCGTCAAAGTTGTCGGGAAGCTCGTCGAGTTTTTGAAGTTCGGCAAAATACTTTTCCCAAAGCTCTGCATTGTCGTCGAATGCTCTTTGATACTGATTTTCCAAACTTTCGATTTGAGACAAAGCCTGACTGACTTGAGTTGTGGTTTCGCTCTTGTCGTTGGCTGCGTTTGCGATACGCTTGGGCAAGAACACTGCCAAGAGCGTGATTGCGGCGATTGCCAACGCTGTCAAGACAGCCACTGCGGTTATCTTGATTTTCATGGATTTGTCGGTTTTCATGGTTCACTCCTTTTGTTTATTGCAAGCCTTAGCTTACGATTGAAGTTTAACAAACCGAGCAAAGAAAATCCCCGAAAAACTGCTAGACGTTTGCAACAAATTTGCAACAAAAACAAATTATTTTCCGCAAATTCTGCAAAATCCGTACACACACGTGTTTCGCGCGCTTATTATGATTTTATAATACTAAACAAACCATATTGTGTCAATAAATGAAAATTGCCGTTTTCAGTTGTTCATAAATATGCAAAGGGTGCACAAAAAGGCATAGACATTGAAGAGGAACGTCGGCAGAAATTCAAGGGCGATTTTCACTTCTTTGGTGAGAAAGCGAATGAAAAGCACGTAGGACGTGGCAAGCACGACAGACATGCACACAAGTGCGAATATCAAATCTTTCAGCGTGAAAAACGCAAATACGAAAAGGATGCAAGCACCGCCCAAAATCACAAATTAGAGCATGGACGGAAAAATATGTTTGAACTCCACAAGGCGAGATATTGCAAGCACCGATGACAGATAACTCATTGCGACGAACAGCGTAAACCAGCCGCCTGAAAGCACAAACGACGGTTTTTCAAGCGCAATCCACCAGTTTAAATCCATGTTGAAGCACAACGAGCATAACCCCGAAACCACAAGCGTGAGAAGCAATCCCGCAACAAGTCCTATCATTCTCTTCAACTGATCCACACAAAAATATATTTATACAAAATCCGTTCAATGCCTCTGTCACACAAATTTCAAAGGTTGCGTAAGGTAATGTAGGAGCAATCCGAATCTTCAAGGAGGTACATAACATGAACGGAATCTTTACAAACGGTACAAACGGATGCGGCTGCAACACGTGCGACATCGTTTTGCTCTTGATGCTTCTCAACTGCTGCGGTTGCGGCGGCAATATGGGCGGATTGGGCAGTTGCGACATCGTGTGGCTCATCCTCATCCTCTCCTGCATTTGCGGCGGAGGCAACGGCTGCGGTTGCTGCAAGTAACCTCGGACGGCAATTTTGCAATCGAACGCGCCCTCAATCGAGCGGCGCGTTTGATTTTTGGAAAATAACCGCAAAATCCCTATATGGTTTTGGCAATTGTCGATTGAAAATTGACTTTTTTTGCTATATATCTTATTATAAATTCACAATAATTATCGGCTCATCATCCGGATGAGTGCGAAAGGAGTTATCTTTATGGCACAACTTACAATGGACAAACTCGTTGCCCTCGCAAAAAACCGCGGATTCGTCTACCCCGGCAGTGAAATCTACGGCGGTCTTTCAAACTCTTGGGACTACGGCCCTCTCGGCGTCCAACTCAAAAACAACATCAAGCAGGCTTGGTGGAAAAAATTCGTTGTCGAAAATCCATACAACGTAGGTCTTGACAGCGCGATCATCATGAACCCCACCACTTGGCAAGCAAGCGGACATATCGGCGGTTTTTCCGATCCTCTGATGGATTGCAAATCCTGCAAATCCCGTCATCGCGCCGACGACCTCATCGAAGAATACAACCTCAAACACGGCCTTGACGTCAACATCTCGGGTTGGAGCAACGAGCAGATGGAACAATATATCATCGAGCACAAAATCCCCTGCCCCGTTTGCGGCAACAGCAACTTCACGGGAGTTAGAAAATTCAACCTCATGTTCAAAACATTTATCGGCGTGACGGAAGATTCGACATCCACCGTCTATCTCCGCCCCGAAACCGCGCAAGGCATATTCGTCAACTTCAAAAACGTGCAACGCACAACTCGTAAAAAAGTACCTTTCGGCATCGGTCAAATCGGCAAGAGCTTCCGCAACGAAATCACACCCGGCAACTTCATCTTCCGCATCCGTGAATTTGAACAAATGGAACTTGAATTTTTCTGCAAACCCGGCACCGATCTCGAATGGTTTGCATATTGGAAGAACTTCTGCCATCAATGGTTGCTCAACCTCGGCATGAAAGACGAAAACCTCAAACTCCGCGACCACGAAAAAGAAGATCTTTGCTTCTACTCCAAGGCAACGACCGACTTCGAATATAAATTCCCGTTCGGCTGGGGCGAGCTTTGGGGCGTTGCGGATCGCACCGACTACGACCTCAATCAACATATGAAAACGTCGGGCAAGGATCTTTCCTACATCGACCCCGTAACCAACGAAAAATACGTTCCCTACGTTGTCGAGCCGTCTTTGGGCGCAGACCGCGTATTCCTCGCATTCCTCTGCGACGCATACGACGAAGAGCAAGTGGGTGAAAACGACACCCGTGTAGTGCTTCACCTCCATCACGCTCTCGCTCCCGTCAAAGTGGCTGTTCTCCCCTTGCAAAAACAACTCAACGAGAAGGCGGAAGAGCTTTATATCGAACTTTCAAAGCACTTCGCTTGCGACTTCGACACGTCCGCATCCATCGGCAAGAGATATCGTCGTCAAGACGAAATCGGCACGCCCTACTGCGTCACCGTCGACTTCGACACCCTTGAAGACGGTTGCGTAACGGTGCGTGAGCGCGACACGATGGCTCAAGTACGCTTGCCCATCGACAGCCTCGTGGACTACTTCACCGAGCAATTCAAATATTGATTTATCCGGTGATATCGTCTGACGAAAATCAAATATTGATTTACCCGACGAAATTTCCGGACAAAAATTCAATCATAAACGCAAAAGCGACGGCAAACACCGTCGCTTTTTGATTTGCATATCGATTATTCTTGTTACACACGGTATTTCGGCATCGAGAAAAACGCCGATAAAGAACGCATTTTTGTTATTTGCAACTCTATCGCGCCGTAAAATTCCGTGGTTTTTGCGCCTTTTATATTGCCTTGTTGCATTGCATAGACAATGTTTTCTTCCGTCAGTTCTTTGCCCTTTATATTTGCCAAAAAAGCACCGAAAAACGCATCTCCCGCGCCCGTTGTGTCTACACACTTTACTCCGCTTATGCTCGGCACAATTCCTTTCAAATCGTTGTAATAGTATGCGCTTCCGCTCTTGCCGAGAGTTACAAGCAGCAACTTGTCCTTCTTCAAAACGGATTTTGCCGCCTCGTCCATATCGCTTATGCCCGTGTAGTCGGCAAGTTCGTCGTCGGAGAATTTGATTATATCCGCGCGCTCGACAAACGGCGCATACGCCCTTTTTGCGTCCACGAAATTCTTATAAATATCTTTGCGGAAATTCATATCGAAACTGAGTTTTGCACCGAGTTCGCTCGCCTTGTTTGCAATTTTTTCGGCAAACTCTCTGCCCTTTTGTTCGGACAACATAAGCGAGCCGAGATGCACAATCTCCAAATTCTCGTAACTCTCAAAATCTATATCGTCAAAATCGATATTGAAGTCCGCCGTATCGTGACGGTTGAAAGCAAAATCGCGCTCGCCGTCCGTGAGCGTAACAAATGCAATCGTGGTGTTGCGTTCGGCATCTATTTGGATATCTAACCGCTCCAAATGCGCTTTTTGCGCCTCGCCGAGCACAAATCTGCCTATGACGTCATTGCCCACTCGTCCGACAAAGCCGACCTTTGCGCCGCTTTGCTTTGCGTTTACGGCAAGATTGAACGGAGCACCGCCGCAGAATGCCTTGAACGTGGTTACACCGTCCACCTTTTGTCCGATCATATCGGCAAGTATTTCTCCGACAGACAAAATCATAATCGTCACCTACATAATCGATTTTCAAAGACATTATAGCATATCAAAACGATTTTGTTGACTTTTGTATAAAGTAGTGCTAAATTATTTGCGAAAGAGAGTTTGCGGAAAACAATTTGTACTCAAATTGCACGCTGTAATAACTTGGACGCTTCGTTCTGTGGCAATAAGTCGTTTCTCTCTTTTTTTATTTGCCGTTTTTTGTACCGTATTGACAAATATACAGATTCGAATATAATATATTTGAGCGTTGGATGAAGAGCGAATTAAGTTTCGACAATCCGTAATCAGTAGCCACGGCGTTTATAACGCTAGTTATTGTCGCTCTTTTTTTATTCCGTATTTTCATTTTCCACCAATAGATTGACATTGAAGCGTCTATACGCTAAAATGCTTATTGACGCTTTGGCGATACGACGCATGCGTCACAAATTGCGTCCGCCCTCGGAGATCCGCTCCGTGTAAAAATCAACGGAAATTTGCGGACATGGCGGAATTGGCAGACGCGCAAGATTCAGGTTCTTGTGAGCACTAGTTCATGCAGGTTCAAGTCCTGTTGTCCGCACCATCGCCTAAAAAAACGAACCTTTTGAGTTCGTTTTTTTTTGTTTAGGTGTTGCACTTGAAAGTATAATTCACCAAACGTAAAAAGCAAAGGAAGCGATTTCGCTTCCTTTGCTTTTGAGAGAGAATATAGATTGTCGTATTGCTACAACACATCTTGTGATTTTGCATTGAACTTGGGTTATCATTATTCAATATCAATGCGAAGTTGAACTAATCGTTGTCGGTGGGTTGTGAATCATTGTTCTGTTGCGAGGCTTTTTCGCGCTCGGCTTCGAGTTCCGCCTTACGCTTTTTGACGAGTTCCGTCCAATCGACGTCCTTGTCTTGCGAGCAACAATGCCCGTTGCACTTCCCGGCATGCGAGCATCCCGCGCAATCGCTTCCGAGCGAGGGCTTACCCTTTGCTTTTCTCACGATTGACGCGACGATGACTCCCGCCACAATCGCAACCGCCACGACGATGGTGACGATTCCGATCGGGTGCATTGCCGACAATATAGAATTGAAAACTACGTTTGTCATATATCGCTCTTTTCACGCAAAGTCCGTATTGCGCATTTTGCGCGACTTATGCGTTCTTTTTGATTTTGAGTTTTGCGCCGAGGTCGCCAAAGAACTTCTTGACGTCTATCTTACCCTTGTTGTCAAGCACGATGAGCGTGATGATTGCTGCCCAAATTGCCGCGAAGATGAACACCGTCCACCACCATGCGCCGATGAGATAAATCATCATGGACACGACGTAGCTTGTGCCTACCCAGAAGAGCAAGGTCATTTTGTAAGACTTCTTTGTGGGAAGTTCTGCCTTTGCGGTTGCAACTGCTGCAAAGCACGGAATCGTGAGCATGTTGAATGCGATGAATGCAATCAAGCCCGGCACGTCGATGCCTGTTGCGGCGATCATTGTGCCTGCCGCGGCGATACCGCCGTCTGCTTCTACGTCGATCATACCGCCGACGATACATGCCGCCAATGTGCCGAACGTTGCGATAACGTTCTCTTTTGCGATAAGGCCTGTGATTGCCGCCACTGCGAACACCCAACCGAATGCTTTAAGTTGCGAACCGAATCCTAGCGGTGTGAACAGCGGTTGAATGAGTCCTCCGATACCGGCAAGGATTGATTGATCCATTTGCTCGTCCGCAAGGAATTGCCACGTCCAGCTGAAGTGGCTGATAAACCAAATGAGGATTGTGGAAGCAAGGATGATTGTGAATGCTTTTTTCACAAAGTGCTTCGTCTTATCCCAAAGGTGCAAAGCCAGGTTTTTGGGTTGAGGCATATGGTATGCGGGAAGCTCCATGATGAACGGAGGCACTTCGCCCTTCATCGTTGTTGCGCGCATCAAGATGACTGCGCAGATTGCCACGACCACGCCTAGCACGTACATCATATATGTGATGACGTCGGGATGAGAGAATCCGAATTGAGTTGCGATGCCGCCTGCGATTGCCGTAAGGATCGGGAGTTTTGCGCCGCAGCTGAAGAATGGAATAACTCTGATCGTTGCGATTCTTTCGTTCTCGTCGGCAAGTGTACGAGTGTTGATGAACGCGGGGACGGAGCAACCGAAGCCCATGATCATCGGCATGAACGCTCTGCCCGACAAACCGAATCTTCTGAAAATTCTGTCGAGGATGAACGCTACACGCGCCATATAGCCGCTGTCTTCCAAAATTGAGAAGAACAAGAACAGCAAGAGGATTTGAGGCAAGAAGCCGAGCACTGCAAACAAACCGCCGAGGACACCGTCAACGATAAGTCCGATGCACCATTCGGGCGCGCCCGCCATCGCAAGACCTTCGTTTACGCAAGTGCTGAGGAATTCGGTGAACGTGTTGAGGATGTTTGCAAGGATGACGCCGGGGCCGTACACGCTCTCTTCGTATCCGAAGAAGGTCGCCGCACTGATGCCCGAGCACCACTCGTCTATGCCGCTCACGAACGAGGCTTCGAGTTCGCCATCGTCGTTTGCTTCAACGGTGACTTCCCACTTGCCTTTTTCGTCCGCGTAGAATTTTTGCTCGAGGTCGGCTTCGGTGAGCTCGTCAACATAACGAAGTTCGTGATCTGCCGTATATACGTAAGGTTTTGCTTCAACCGCTTCGAGTTCGCCGTCATCGGTGAAAGTGAGATCCGCTTTGAAGCCGTCTTCGGTGTAATACGTCGTATCTTTATCGTAAGGCGTTTGCGCAAAGTCCACCGCTTGAGTTGCCGACGCGTCCAAGTAAGCAACTACGTCTTTGTCGAACACACCGCCTGCGCCGAGGAACAAGAAGTCCTCTGCAAACGTAAGGTGGAACACCAAGAACAAAATCACAAGGAAGATAGGGATACCCCAGACCTTGTGGGTGAGCACCTTGTCCGCTTTGTCGGATACGCTGAGTTTTTCTTTTTCGTTTTTCTCTTTCTTCGTTACGACGGAAGAATAGTTTTTGGATATGTACTTGTAGCGAGCGTCTGCAACGATTGCTTCGAAGTCCGTTCCGAAAACGTCGTCCTTGAACGTCTTTTTGAACTCTTCGACCATTTGAGCCGCTTGCGGATGTTGACCGACCTCGATTTCATCGAGTTCGACAAGTTTCACAGCATGGAAGAGCGAATTCTCCACTCCGCTGCCTTCGAGTGCTATTCTGCAATCGTTGATGAGGTGCGTAAGTTGAGTGCCTTCGAGTACGGTTCTACCCTTTCTTGGTTGTCCGCAAACTTCGTACGCTCTCTGCATGAGTTCGTCAAGACCTTTTTCGCGAAGTGCGGAGATTTCAACGACGGGAAGACCGATTTTTTCTTCAAGGCTCTTTGCGTCAATCTTGTCGCCGTTCTTTTCAACGGTGTCCATCATGTTGAGCGCAATGATCATCGGAACGTCGATTTCCATGATTTGTGTCGTAAGATAAAGGTTGCGTTCGAGGTTTGTTGCGTCCACGATGTTGATGACGCAATCGGGTTTTTCTTCAAGAATGTAATTTCTCGAAATCACTTCTTCGGGTGTATACGGAGAGAGCGAATAAATGCCGGGAAGGTCTACGATAGAGATGGGTTCGGCGCACTTTTTGTACGTGCCCTCCTTCTTGTCTACAGTGACGCCCGGCCAGTTGCCGACGTGAGCGGTAGAGCCCGTCAACGAGTTAAACAAAGTTGTTTTACCGCAGTTGGGGTTGCCTGCAAGAGCAAATCTTTTCATTATTTCTCAACCTCCATTGTAACGGCAGATGCCTCGGTTTTGCGAAGCGTCAATTCATAACCTCTGATTGTCACTTCGATCGGGTCGCCAAGCGGTGCTTTCTTTCTGAGATAAACTACTGCGCCGGGTGTTACGCCCATGTCGAACAAACGACGTCTGATTCTGCCGTCGCCTGCAACGGACTTGATGACGCCTTGTTCACCTATAATGAAATCACTGAGTAGCTTTTCCATTGTGTCCTCCTATTTATGCTACCAAAATTTTTGTTGCCATTTCTTTGTCCAAAGCAAGACGCCCGTCTTTGATAAGGCAGATGACGCTTCCTCCGCTCTGGGAAATAATGCTTATTGTTGAATCGATGGTAATACCCAAACTTTCAAGGTGTTTCTTCGTTTTTTCGTCCGTCATTATCTTGACGATCCTCAAATCCTTTCCGATGGGTGCAAACACAAGCGGCATAATTTCTCTCTCCTTTGCCGATTTTATTCGTTTTGTAATGTGAATATGAACTTATATTCATATTTATGCTAGAATAGTACAACTTTAAAATACGGATGTCAACAGATTTGACAAAGAAATATGAAAAAATTTTCACATTTTTCTTCTTGATTTATTTTCAAACAAGTTATATAATATAAATAATCAATATAGAGTCGCCCGAAAAAGCGACAAAAACGTGTGAATACGCACAAAACTCAAAGGATTTTTGCAAAATGGACATCAGAGAGCCGAAACAAGAAAGATCGATAGAAAAAAAGAATCGCATAGTCCGCGCCGGTTTTGAACTATTTTCAAAAGTCGGATATTACAATACCAACACTGCCGAGATCGCAAAACTCGCAGGTGTGTCAACAGGTATCGTTTACGGATATTTCAAGGACAAAAGAGATATTCTTCTCGATGTTTTGGAGATTTATGTCAACACCGCTTTTGCACCGGTGCTTAATATGATTCAAAATCTCACCGCTCCCGTAAATTTCGACGAAACAATAACTCATGTTTTGGACGGCGCAATCGACACGCACAAACAATACGCAAATATTCACGAGGCACTTCATTCGCTCTCTCACAGCGACGAGGCGGTCAACAACAAGTTTATCGAGCTCGAAGACGAAATCACCCTCTCTATTGCGCAAAAGTTTGCCGATCTCGGCGTCAAAAAAGACAACCTCAACGAGCGTATACACTTTGCTATGGATATCGTGCAATCTTTCTCGCACGAGTACGTGTACGATCACCACACCTACATCGACTACGACGCTATGCGCAACATCGTCAAAGACACGTTGGTTGCACTTTTTGAGGATAAATGACGACATTCACGCAAAGGTCGCTTGACTTTTTGTATTTCAACAACAAATACAACTCAAAACTCTGGTACGCAGAACACAAAGAGGACTTCAAACAGTACCTCTCTGTTCCTTTTCGCGATCTTGTTGTCGCAATGTCCCCTCGTATGCTCGAAATCGACGGGCAGATGGTAATCGACCCCAAAAGCATAGTGTCGAGGCTTTATAAAGACTTGCGTTTTGCAAAGGACAAAACCAGCCTTTATCGCGACCATATGTGGCTCACTTTTATGCGCGGAACGAACGCTGAGTGCGGTTTGCCCGGCTACTTTTTCGAAATATCCCCCTACAATTTCCGCTACGGTTGCGGCTACTACATGGCGGACGCAAAAAGCATGGCAAGTTTGCGCAACCTGATTTTGTCAAACTCCCCCGCTTTTCAAAAAGCAAAAGAATGTTTTGAAACTCAAACCGATTTTTCTTTGGTCGGAGAAACCTTCAAAAAGCCGCGCTATGCCGATTATCCCGAAGATTTAAGTCGCTGGCTTGAAAAAAAGGATATTTGCCTTATTGCAAATTCAACGGACGCGGATTTGCTTTTTTCGGATAAACTCGCAGATTTTTTGTGCGATAAATTCGAATCGATAAAACCCGTCTACGATTTGATGATGACGGCGGAAGCGTTGGTTGAAAGATAATCGTTTTATTATTTTTTGCCGCTACGCTTTTCAAGATATGCGTGCGCGCTTTTCAAAATCTTTTTCGTGTTGTCGAAAGTGAGCAACTTCATAGCCTCGTCGTACGGCACGAGTTCGTAAGTCATATTTTCAAAGCCTTCGTTATGCTTCGGCGTTTGATTTTCAAAATATCCCAAAAAGAACACCACCGTCTTGTCGTTGCCGTTTTTGAGCTTGTATTGGATTGTTTTTCTGAATCCGTTGACGATTTTCGGCTTTATAGAAGTTTCTTCCCATGTTTCGCGCACTGCCGTTTGCCTTTCGCTCTCGCCGTCCTCGACGTGTCCTTTCGCAAATCCGTACACGCCGTAATCCGTCCTTGTGAGCAAATATTTTATTTCGCCGTCAATTTTCGTAAACGTCACCGTTCCGCAAGATTTTTCTCTCATATCTCACCGTAATTTTTTATTTGCGGATATATTTTTCGTCGCCGCTCGGCACGTCGTCGGACACGAAACGCTCCACTTTCATTTGCAAATCGTATTTGTCGCGCAAAGCGATTATCTTAGCCATCATCGGCGAAGAGTGATGCGCGTTTATCGCATCTTGATTTTCCCATTTGTCAACCAAGAGCACGACTTCCGGCTCGTCCGCAGAGAAAAAGTACTCGTAGCCGAGATTGCCTTTTTCGGCGCGGATTTCATCGACGACGCCGCTTTTTATCATCTCTTCGACAAACTTTTTCGCACTTCCGTTCGTACCTTTGTAATAAATGTTTACGCTTATCATATTCACCTCACAAAATCACGTGCAAATTGCGGATTTCTGCGTTCTTTATGCGCTTTTGTATGGCATATCCGAACGGTTCCAAATATCGTCCCTCAACACCCAAATCGAATTGTTCGTTTATCTCTTTTGCAAACGCGCCGCACACGTCCTCGACAATTTCGCGTTTGACTTTCTTGCCGTTTTCGTCGTTGTCTGCGGTGAGCAAAAATTCAAGCGGAGAGGTAAATTCGCCAAATTTATTCAGAGTGCGCATCGCCTTAAACGCCCACTTGTAGTACGGCATATGCTTTTTTTCAAGCAAGAATGCCATAGCACACGCCCCCTTGACAAACTCGCAAAGCGCAAGCATAGCCGCTCCGTCCTCTCCGTGTTTGAGGCAGCGGTCATAATTATACTGTCCCGTTTGCGCCATATTTACTGCAAGCGAGCCTATCTTTTTGGCGCGAACGTCCTGCGGCATACCTTGCAAGATTTTGTTGCGAATGTTTGAAAACTCTCCCAAGTCGTCACGAAAAACCTCACCGTTCGTCGCCTCTGCAAAGAAAACCGAGCTCGTATAGAGCCAGTCTTGCAGCGTTTGCGGCGCGCCGTCGCATCCCGTGTATCGACGATAAAAATCGTCTATGCGATAAACTCCCTGCGCGCTTGCTCCGCCTGCGCTTTGGCGAGGCTTGCCGAATCCGTTTTTCAGGCAATATTCTTCTTTGAGTTTGTCATAGGCGCGCATAAGTTTGAAGCCGATTTTTTCTTCGTCCTCTTTTGTCAGCCACATGCAAAAACCCACTTCGAAATCGTGGTCGCGCGACACTTCGTCGTCAAATCCGAAGCACTCCGAGCCGTGCCCGACAAGCCCGACGGCAATGCGGTTTTGATAATCTTTAAACTCGTCCGCAATCATCTTTATGCCGACTTCCGTATAAAACTTTCTTGCTTGTTCGATTCCCTTCATATGACACAATCGCCGTTTTATAATCGCATTATTGCGATATAAAACTCATTTTCTGTTGTTTTCGTAGATTTGTTTCGCGCGGTTTTCAAGCTCTTCTTTTTGCATAAAGTAGCCGAAAAATCCAAATGCAGGAGCGCACTTGGAGCATACGAACGCATAGTTTCCGTCATGCGTTAAACTTGCGTCGTCAAGGTGTTTATACGCCTTGTCAAGCAATGCTTCTATCTCGTCGTCGCACTCTTCTCCCTTGCTTTGCGCCTCGTCGTAAACAAGGTGCGCAAGATTGACGTAGGACACCGCAACCTCGCAAAAACCGCCCTTGTTTCTAAGCAAATCTATTGCCTTGTCGTACAACTCCCTGCCCTCTTCAAATCTATGTAAATCGCAAAGAGCCGTTGCATAGTTGTTGTAAAGTCCTGCAAGACGGTAGTCGTCCTTTGGCAACGACTTTTCATACTGCTCTTTTGCAATTTCATAGTATTGCATAGCCTCGTCCGCTTTGCCAAACGCTTTCATTGTGGTGGCGCAGTTGAGATAGATTGTGGCGTCGCCCACACTCGAACAAGTGCCGCTGCACTGTAAAAGCGCGAGAGCCTCGCTGACGGCGGCAAGCCCTTTGTCTTTTTCGCCGAGCTTGCGATAAAGTCCTATTTGCTCGCTCAACACTTCGAGCAAACCTTTTGCGTCGTTGAGTGCTTTCGCCTCTTTTTCCCAGTATTCAAGCACACGCTTTGCGCCTTGCAAATCGTCTTTTTCAAACATGTCGTCGATTTTTTCGATGATTCTCATGATAGGAATCGTTCCGCTCGGCTCTTTTGAGCAACTACACTTTTCTTGCATACTTTCTCCTCTTTTACTCATTGCAGATTTTCTTTTGATAAGTATATCACATCGCCGCTCATTATGGAAGATTTTATTTTCTGTTAAAAAAAGCCCGACAATAACAATACAAATTTGAAATTTTGTCGATTATTCGGGCGGATTTTGACAAAAGCGCATATTGAAACGTCAAACGTTTGTATTGTATAATAAATTCATACAAATATATTGGAGAGGTTTATGGGAAAACTTCAAAAACTTATCGACAACAAAGCGCAGAGCGCGAAGTTTATGTGCGACGAAATCGCGCATATCTGCAACGACATGCCAAAGCGCGATCCCGGCTCGGAAGGCGAGAAAATGGCGTGCGAGTACATGGCAGATTACCTGAAAAACGACTGCGGATGCGAAAGATCGGACGTGGAAACATTCACCGAACACCCCAACGCGTTTTTCGGTTGGATTTATTTCACGATCACGCTTGTGCTTGCAGGCATGGTTCTTTTCTTCTTTTTGCCGATACTAGGCGCAATTCTGACGGCAATCGGTTTTGCGATTTTGTTCGTTCAATTCGGTCTTTACAGAAAACTCGTTGACAAATGCTTCCCCAAGAAGACGGGACACAGCGTCACCGCAATCAAAAAATGCACGGGAGAAGTGAAAGGCAGAGTTTTCTTCAACGGACATCCCGATGCGGTTTGGAACTGGCCCGTCAACAACAAATTCGGCGGCACTGCGCACGTTGCGCACCTTGTGACAAGCGTCGTGAGCGGACTTGTGGTGCTCGGCTTGAATATAGCGGCGGCAGTCGCAACCAAGTGCCAACCCGTCGTTGACTACACCGTCGCAGGCTACGTCGCACTCTACGGTCCCGTTCTTTTCTGGATGGGAATTGCAATTCTCGTCATGGTTCCCTGCCTTGTAGGCATGTATTTTATGTGGGACGAAAACACCATCACCGACGGTGCAAACGACAACCTCACGGGGTGCTATATGGGCATCGCAATCCTCAAAGCAATGAAAGATCAGGGCATCGAACTCGAACACACCGAGGTCGGCGTCATAATTTCGGGCAGCGAGGAAGCGGGACTTCGCGGCGCAATGGCATGGTGCGAAGCGCACAAAGGCGAATTCGACGACGTGCCGACTTGGATTTATTCTTACGACACAATTCACGAAAGCAGATTCCTCGGCGTCAACTATCGCGACCTCAACGGCACGGTAAAGTCGGACAAAGAAGTCAGCGATTCGTTCATTACGGCAGCAAACGAGCTCGGCATCAAATGCACAAAGACGTGGGTTCCTCCCTTTGGCGGAGCAACGGACAATGCGGCTTTCAACAAAGCAGGTTTCCGCTCAACAGGCATCACCGCTCTCGACCACAACCTTCAAGACTATTATCACACCATGCGCGACACTGCCGACAATCTCAATCCCGAATGCCTTGCAGATTGCTATGCTATATCCGTCAAGTGCCTTGAAAACTTCGATCGCGACATCGCAAAATAATTTTACCAAAACCAAAACAACAAAAAAACGTCTTTCGAAAGAAAGGCGTTTTTTTGTTGCGACAATATTTTTCGCTTAAACTTCAAATCAATTTTGTTCGCACAAATCGGGCAAATCTCTGTAATACTCGTCTTGCGCGATTTCCATTTTCGGCTTTTCGCGATTGTAGATTATACGCATGATAATTCCGTCCACGATTATGTTGAGCACCCAGCTTATAGGCCAGCTCAAATATAGCATTTCGGGCGTATTTACGGCTTTGCATGCTGTATAAATCCACACGATACGGAAAACGCAAATGCAGAAAAAGTTGGCTACCATCGGCGTAAACGAATAGCCCATTCCGCGCATACATCCCACGATAACTTCAACTATGCCGCATACGAAGTAGATCGGCAAAATGATTTTCATTCTGTTGCAAGCATACTCGATGACAACGGGATCGGGCGTGTACAGCCTTGCGATATACTGCCCTGCCGTGAGCAAAACAAGCGTCCAAAGCAAACTTATGACGATAATCATTATCGACGCCTCGATTGCGGTTTTTTTGATGCGGTCGGGGCGTTTTGCACCGTAATTCTGCCCTGCGAACGTAACCGTTGCGTTTGAAACGGCGTTCATAGACGTATAAACGAAGCCTTCAAGATTGCTTCCCGTCGAACTGCCTGCGACAAGCGAATATCCGAAGCCGTTGAGATTGGTTTGAATAAGCACGTTGGCGATTGAGAAAAACGAGTTCAAAATGCCGCTCGGCAATCCGACTTTGATGATTTGCGCAAGCTCTTTTTTGTGGAAACGCAGTTTTTTGAGCACCAACTTGCAATATCCGTCCTCTTTCATAAGCGTGATGACAAGCAGTATGCACGAAATGTATTGGCTGACGATCGTCGCAATCGCAACGCCTTCGACGTCGAGTTTTGCAACGATGACAAATATGAGGTTCAGCGCAACGTTGACGATACCCGCAACCGTGAGGTATATAAGCGGACGTTTGGTGTCCCCTTTCGCCCGCAAAATGGACGCGCCGAAGTTGTAAAGCACGTTTGCGGGAGTGCCGATGAAGTATATAAACAGATAGTCGGTGGCTTTGTCGAGAATTGCGGGATCGGTTTTCATCCACACGAGGAAGTATCTTGCGCAAAACACACCGATAAGCCCCACTGCAACACCGCTAATGAGCGAAAGAAGCACGGACGTATGCACGGTGTTTTGAGCGCGATTTTCGTCCTTTGCGCCGATTGCCTGGCTCATAACCACGTTTGTGCCTATCGACAAGCCTATAACGACGTTGATAATCAGATTGATAAGCGCAACGTTTGAGGAAACCGCCGCAAGCGATTGCGTGCTAGTTTCCGAAAACTGTCCTATGACAATCAAATCCGCCGCATTGAACAGCAGTTGCAAAATACCCGAAAAAGCAAGCGGCAAAGACACCGCAATGAGCTTTTTGAGCAGCGGTCCGCTTGTCATATCCATGTCTTTGAGTGCGGCAGCACCGTGATGATGAAAATGAATTGGCTTCATATTTCTTCCGTATATCGAATTATTCTCACAAAATCCCGTTTGTCCCTTTTGGAAAATATATTTTAACACTTTCAAAAACAAAGTCAAAGGAAATAGATATATGCGGAAAAGTAAATTTTTACATCTATGTCAAATTTCATGCGAATAAATCCATCCGTTTTTCCTGATTAATAATTATGTTGTTTTTATATTCAAAATGTGTTATATTGTTGTTGCGACACATTTTAATAATCCAATTTAGAGGAGTGTTATAGGCAAAAACGTACACTCTCGCCTCTGAATATGGAGAAATGTGTCGCAACATTGAGAGATGCGTTTTTCGGCGTGTTTCTCTTTGAAACACGCTTTTATTGGGAGGTTGATTATGATTGGCGAGAGAAAATTTATTTTGGCGAATCGCATCGTTTGGTTTGTGCTGTGTCTTATATGTTTTATTATACCTGCTATTTATGGTTCAATATCAACATCGAAGAATCTCAAAATTGTATCCCACAATGGATATATTTTGGAATATTATGAAAGTTTGGATACGAGCGATTGCGAAATTGTTGTTACTTTCAATGAATCGGTTTACAGCGGTGATATCGTTATTTCGTTTTATGATAGCAGCGACAATCTGCTATCAACTAAATCCGTATTCTTTTCTTCTTCCGATTCAGACGACACACTTTCCCAAACGGTTTATATTAATGGAAAAGTGGACAGTTATGAAATAATCGATTACAGCGACATAGAAATAAAAACAAATAGCTATTTAGTAATTGAAATATGTGTTCCTCTTGGAATATTTTTGTTTATAATTTTTATTATGAGTTTGCTTTTGTCATGCAAAACTTATGAATATTGCGGAAATCAAATAATCGTGTACGCAGGCTGGTATAATCACTTCATTAAAATTAACGGTACGAAATTTGACGAACATAACACTTTAGTTTCTTATACGCCGATCAAGCTGTCTTGCACGCTAGACAACGACACGTTCTTGGAAACGACTATAAGTTTGACAAACAGAATTTCCACAAAAATCAACGGCAAACTTGTTCAACCAATTAAATCTCAAAAATCTTTTGTTTAAAAATTTGAAAACGAATGAAAAAAGAGCCACTTGAACATCACCCTAATGTACAAACGGTACATAAGCTGACGGACAAGTGGCTCTGATGCAGTTATTCGTTATTTTGCGGCTTTTTGAGCCTCAAACCTATCCAACTTGTTTTTTTCCAATTTAAGATACACCCACTTGATCGGCGGACAAATCGCAAAGAGGAATTGCGCAAACGTGAAAAGTTTGGACGGATTGACAAATTTGCTCTTGCGTTCAAGTCCTCTGACCATGCATTTTGCAACGTGTTGAGGTTTTTGGACGGGGAACGGCCGCTCGCGGATGACTTTGCCATCCTGCCCTTCGACCGCTTTTTTGAAGAAACCCGTGTCGGTGGCTATCGGATAAAGGCAAGTGAGCGCGACGTTTTTGGGAAGCTCGTAGCGCAAACCTTGTTGGAAGCCTTGCATTGCAAACTTGCTTGCGCTGTACAGCGTGTAGCCGGGCATTGCGAGCTTGCCGATTGCCGACACTGTGATTGCCATATGACCTTGCTTGCCGCCGAGATATTCGACGTATTTTTGGTATGTATAGACGGGCGAAAACACGTTGACTTTGAAGATGTCCTCTATACGCTCCCAGTTGACGTAATCCATTGTTTCATAATACGGGAAGCCTGCGTTTGCAAAGAAGATATCGATCGAGCCGAGTTTTTCGTCAGCGGTTTTGAAAATCGAATCCACGTTTTCTTTTGTGGAAACGTCGCACACCATCGGGATAACGTTTTTCAAACCGAGAGCTTCGATTCTGTCAGTGCGCAAATCGACTGCAAGAATTTTGTTGTCGCCCTTTGCAAGAAGTTTGAGCGTTTCGAGACCGATACCGCTATTTGACCCGGTGATGACTATGTTTTTGCCTTTTATCATAATTTTCTCCTTTTATCCGCCAATTGCCACGCGGATTTTGATTAACCTGTTTACTATCTTATCTTTTCATGCAAGCTATATATTTACTAGTCGATTTTGAATAAATCGGCATATTATTTTGCCAAAATCTCGTCAAAAATCTTGTTTGCGTTGCGTTTGAGCTTGTCAAGCGAGCCTTTGTTATCGATTATTTGCGTGCTTTTTGCCCTCAAAATCGATGACGGCACTTGCGAGCGAATACGCTTGATAGCCTGCGCCACGCTCATTCCTCTACCCTTTTTCAAGCGCAATATACGCTTCAAAAGCGGAGTTCTGACATACACGATTTCGTCGAAAGCCTCGTCGCCGCCCTCGATAAAAAGCGGCAATTCGACCGCAAGCGGACTTTGCGCATATTCGGCAATCTTCCTCATAATTTCGGGATGAGCGATTGCGTTGAGCTTTTTGCGCTCGCTCTCGTTTGAAAAGACTATGCTTGCAAGCGTCTTTTTGTCCACTTCTCCGTTTCTGACCGCAGCGGGAAACGCCGTTTGAATTTTTTGAATATAAGACGGCGTTTTGAGCAATTCCGAGTTGATTTCGTCTGCGCTAATGCAGAAAAAACCACGCTCATTTGCGATTTTCATAACCTCGCTTTTGCCCGAGCCTATTCCGCCGATAATTGCGATTCTCATTTCAAATCACCCCAGTTGTCCGCGCTTGTCGCCTCGGCAACGAGAGGTACCGACAGTTTGACCGCGTGTTCCATTTCATAGGAAAGAATCTTTTTTACTTCCTCTTCTTCGTCCTTTGTTGCCTCGATGATGAGTTCGTCGTGGATTTGAAGTATCATTTTGGACTTCATGTTTTCAAGGCGTTTTTCGACGTTTATCATCGCAATCTTGATGATGTCTGCCGCCGAGCCTTGCAAGGGCGTATTCATTGCCATGCGCTCCGCCGCCGAACGTACCATATAATTTGACGCTTTGAGGTCGGGCAAATTGCGACGTCTGCCAGACATCGTGAGCGAATACCCTCTCTCTCTTGCGTCCTCTACGTTTTTGTCCATAAACTCGCGCACTTTGGGATGCATTGTGAAATAGTTTGCGATAAACTCCTTTGCCATGTATTGCGGAATGGAAAGGTTTTCTGCAAGTCCGTATCCGCTTATGCCGTAAATTATGCCGAAATTGACCGCTTTTGCGTCCCGTCTTTGTTGCGGCGTAACCTCGCTTACGGGAATGCCCAAAATCTGCGATGCTGTAATGGCGTGAATATCGTCGTCGTGATTGAACGCCTCGATAAGTTGCTCGTCGCCGCTCATATGCGCAAGCAGGCGCAATTCTATTTGCGAATAGTCCGCGCTTACAAGCATGCAATTCTCCCCGGGAATAAACGCACTCTTGATATCCTTAGCCTCGTCGCTCCTTGCAGGAATGTTTTGAAGATTGGGATTCGTTGAGCTGAGTCTTCCCGTTTGCGTGATGCATTGATTGAACTCGGTGTGGATTCTTCCCCTGTTGACAAGCGGTTGAAGTCCCATGACGTAAGTGGATTGGAGTTTTGCATAATGGCGATATTCCAGCACGGCGTTTACTATCGGATGTTTAGGCGCAAGGTTTGAAAGCACGTCTTCGCTTACGGAATATCCCGTCTTCGTTTTTTTGCCGTGCGGCAAACCGAGCTTGTCGAAAAGTATATCGCCGAGTTGCTTGGGAGAAGCAATATTGAACGTTTCGCCTGCAAGCGAATATATCTCTTTCGTCAATCCTTCGATAATCTCGCCGTACTTCTTTTCAAGGGCTTTCAAAACGTCCGTCGACACTCTCACTCCCCTTTCTTCCATATTGCGCAAAACGACGCAAAGCGGCTGTTCAATGTCAAAAAACAACTTGTTAAGTCCTTGTTGTGCAAGTTGAGCGCGCAATTGTTGGCTTTCGTCAAACAATTCCACCGCGCCGATTTCATAGCCGTCCGCACCCAAAACTTGCTCTAAACTCTTTATGGGTGCGCTGCCTCTTGCAAGGTGGGCGGCAATCATAACGTCGAAAAATTTATCTTGGTCGAACCCGTAGGTTTTGCTCAAATTTTTATAGTCGTAACATATCAGTTCTCTGCCTTTTGCCACTTCTTTGAGCGTTGCGATTGCGTCGTCGAATCCTATGCCTTCGCTGAACAAATCTTCGACGCAACTCACGGTGTATTCCGTCTTATCGTCCACCGCAAACGATACGTCGCGCCCTATAAGGACTGCGATTTTGTCGCCTTTAACGGCATTTTCTATTTCGTTTGCGCTTGTAAGTTTGACAATGTTTTTTTCAATCTTTTTCGCTTGGGGAACGTCCTCTTGCACGGAGTCGAAACTCATTCTGTTTGCAAGCGACGTGATTTCAAGCTCGCCAAGCTTTGCTCTGACTTCACCGCTATACACAGGCGTAAAAGCAATGTCTTCGAGAGTGCACTCGACGGGAACGTTGCAGTTGATAGTGACAAGCTCTTTGCTCAAAAGCGCAAGCTCTTCGTTGTTTTGAATATTTTGTCCCAGTTTGCCGGGAATATCGCTTGCGTTTTTCAAGATGCTTTCAAGCGAGCCGTATTTGTCCAAAAGTTGCTTCGCCGTTTTTTCGCCCACTCCGGGAATACCCGGCACGTTGTCAGACGTATCTCCTCTCAATGCTTTGTAATCTATAAACTGCTCAACGGTAAATCCGTCTTGCAAAAGGCGTGCCACGTCGTACACTTCGATGTCGCTGACGCCTTTTTTTGTCCAAAAAACTTTTGTCGTAGGGCTTACAAGCTGGAAGCTGTCGCGATCTCCCGTGACTATGATACATTCGTCGTCGAAACGCTTTGAGAGCGTGCCCAAAATGTCGTCGCCTTCATAGCCTTGCAAGCTGACGATTTTGATTCCCATTGCCGTAATAAGCTCTTTGAGAGGCTCTACTTGCTGACGGAGTTCCTCGTCCATAGGCTTTCTCGTCGCCTTGTACTCTTTGTACATCTCGTGACGGAACGTCGGGCCGTGCAAGTCGAACGCAGCTGCAATATGCGTGGGATTTTGCTCCTTGATTATCTTCAATAGTATGCTCAAAAAGCCGTATATCGCACCCGTGTATAATCCTTTCGAGGATTTGAGATTGGGAAGTGCGTGATACGCGCGGTGCATAAGACTGTTTGAATCCAAAAGCAATATTTTGTTTTGCGCCATATTTCACCTATATATCGTCAATACGATTATTCTGTCCTTTTTCGGGCAAGCAAAAACTCTCTGAGTCCTTTGTCCATAAGTTCTTTCGCGTCGTCGTAGCCCGTTTGCATATATGCGTGTATGCGCGAGCTTGAAAACGCCATAGCGGGCCCCAAATCCTCTTTTGGAGTTATGAAGAACAAATCGGGATTGCCCTCCACTTTGCGTTTGGGCTGTTTGCTTTCCACGTTCGTGCGGATTACGAGCATCTTGTCGTAGCCGTTTTTCACAAGCAGATTTATGGGCATATTGTCGTAAACTCCGCCGTCAATATACTTCTTGTCGTCGATGATTTTGGGCGGAAAAATCGGGAAAGTCGCAGATGCGATGATGTAGTCCACAAGTTTTCCCTCGTCGATTTCGTCCATCATTTTTTCGACGGGTTGCATATCCGAGATGTTGAACGTGACGAGTCCGTAGTCCTTGCCCGACGCACGAATATCCTCCTCGTTTACGATAGTTTCAAAAAACTTTTGAGATTTCTCGTAGGAAGATTCCAACATTTTGAAAGTGCCAAGTTTCTTTTCAAGCATAACTCGCAAAATCGCGGGTTTCAAATCCAAGCCTTTGAGAGCGGCGGTTTCCTCGTCGCTCAAATCGAAAACGGTGTTGGTTTGTATCTCGTTCCACACGTCGAAAAGTTTAGAATATCCGCCCTCTAGATAAATTGCGCCGTTGATTGCGCCTATCGAAGTGCCCACAACGCCGTCAAACTCCACCAACAGTTCCCTCACTGCCATAAGCGCGCCTATTTGATATGCGCCCTTCACGCCGCCGCCTTCGAGAACCAATCCCAACTTTTGTTTTTCTTTGCTCATTTGTATCCTTATATAGTTTTTATACTTTTGATAATTGTATCACACAAATCGGCTTTTTGTAAAGACAAGAAAACCCACGCGCTTTTCCGGTGTTTTTATTATAAAAACAAAAAACGGCGGAATGCAATAGCAAACCGCCGCCCTCGTATAGTTTTTGTCAATCGACGTTGTCCTCGATTTGTTCCGAATTGTCGCTTGCGGCGGCAACCTCGCACAAAACTTCTTTCTCTTCTTCGATTGCTACGTCGCCCTTTGCGATTTCGTCTTCGACGGATGCAAGTTCCGCTTGCTCGTCGGCGATTTCGTGCGAGATTTCTTCTTCTTTACGAGCGTTGATTTCGGCAAGCATTTGAGTCATTTTCGTCTCGTTGAGGAAGTATTTTTTCTTGTAGATGAGCATTGCCGCAATCATAAATACGATAGGAATAATGCACGTGCATACAAGCAGGATTTTTATGCTGTTCTGCCCGTTTGCCTGCACGTCGGCGATGACCATCTCTCTCGTTTCGGTGCTGAGATTTCTGTCGATTGCGGTGAGTCGGTTGGTGTAAGTGAGAACGCCTGCGATGATGTAGACGAGCGACACCAACCCTTGCATAAGCGCAGAGCCCATTTTTGCAGTAAACGGACGAAGTGCGAAAATCAAACCCTCGTCGCGCTTGCCCGTCCTATACTCGTTGTATTCGACGGTGTTTGCCATGTTGATAACCATAATCATATAGAATCCGCTGCCCCAACCTGCAATCGTATAGGCGAAAAACGTCATCAAAAAGCGCAAAGTTATCGTCATACCAAGCACTTCAAACAGTACGATTTTTGGCACCGTAAGCCCCAGAATCATCATCAGAGCATAGCCGATTATGATGGCAAAACCGCAAGAATACAGCAGTTTGTCGCGCCCGTATTTTTTGGAAAGAGCAGGATAGAACAGCGTAAAGATCACCGACACCGCTGCAAAGCCCAAACCGAACACCATCCATAGCGTGCCGTTGTAGGCGTTGTCGAAGTAAACGTACATCATGCCGAGTCCGCCGCCGACAACGTTTGTACCGATGTTAAACAGGAGCATTACCAGCGCGCTCCACATAAGCTGATCGTTTTTGAAAAGCACGCGGAACATGTCTTTGAGTTTCATCGGCGGAGTTTTCATCAAATTTTTGGGCAACGGCTTTTCTTTGACGCCGAGTATGGTGAAAAGTTGAAATCCGCACATCAGCACCACCGCCACGACGGACATTATCCCGAAAGCCGCCGTCGAGCTGCCCCCTATCGGATTGTCGCCCATTGCGAATGTGGGAATGATGAGTCCCGCAAGTCCTCCGCCTATGCTCACCGAGATTTGCGTGACGGTCATGAGTTTGTCTCTGTCATGCGCATTGGACGTGAGCGTGGGCATCATGCCCCAATAGGATATGTCGTTCATGGTGAACGTAATCGAGAAAAGGAAGTACATTGCGGCAAGCAAGCCTATAAACGCCCAGCCCTGCGCAGGTACGTTGAACAGCACGAGTATAACAACGCCCGTCGTAAGACATCCTATGAGCTGCCACGGCTTGTACTTACCCCACTTTGTGCGCGTATTCTCGACTATGCCTCCCATAATCGGGTCGTTGAACGCGTCAAAGATTCTTGCAAGCACGATGATAATTGTGATTGCTGAAAACTGCGCCGTGTTGAGGCTCTTCGTAAACACGCAAAACGACAAGAGATATCCGTTGAACAGATTGTACAAAAAATCTCTGCCCAGCGTGCCGAACGCGTACATAAACAGGTTGCGATTGGACAGTTTGTCTTCGCTTAAAAGATTGCCGTCCTTTTTTGCCGAATCAGTGATTTCGACTGCGTTTAGGTCATTTTTCTGCATAATTTTCCCCTTTATGCTTGATATGTAAATTATAGCAAACCGCAATGTAAAATTCAATATCGAATAAAAAATAATCTGCATAGCATATCAAATAATCGACAATCGTTCAACAATCATTGCACATGGAAATATTTGTCCCGCAAATCATAGAATTCCAGTCGGTTTTTTTCAATCGTTATTTACATTTTTGAATCGATGTGTTAATATACTTAACGTAGGATAACTCCTAAAAAACAATAATGTGAGGATTTTTTATGGCAAAACGTAAAGGCGATTATTTCGGACTCGGCTATGTCGTGAGTCTCATTCTTGCAATCATCCCCGTCACCTCTTGGATTCTCGGCGCAATCACAAGATTCTCCGAAGGCAAAATCGTTGCGGGACTTCTCCGTTTGATTTTCGGATTCAACATCGTGTGGATTGTTGACCTCGTACTCATGATTGTCAAAAAATCTATTTGGCGTCTTCTCAACTGCTGATATGAAGATTGAATTTGAAAACAAGATTTACACGGATAAAAAGCAAGCTCTCACAGAGTTTGCTTTTTGTCACTATCCCCTTACGCTGACAATAGACGGAAATCAAATGACTTTCGATTGGTTCAGCGATTTGGAAAAGTACGTTTTGTCGCATTGATTGACTAACGAACAGTTTGATTTCACAAAAAAAGGACGCATACAGCGTCCTATTTTGCTAGTGGGCTATAATTGCGACAAATCACATCATTTCCTTTCCAGGAGATGTTTCGACTTCGCTCAACATGACAATCGGTGTGTGGGTGTCCCACCCTTGTCATTCAGAGCGCAAGCGTGGGAATCCAGCCAACAGGCGAATTTCGCTCCGCTAGATTGCCACGTCGCAACATTCGTTGCTCCTCGCAATGACACGGAAGAATGATATCACTTCGTGATGATATCGTGCTTTACACGATGATATCGCACTTTGTGCGATGATATCCAAACGCTGTTTGGATTGTGGATAAACGAAAACTTATTGAAGGCGTACTTATACACGGTATGTGCCTATTCGGAGTGCGCCTTGCGGCTAGATTCCCACGGTCACTTCGTTCCCTCG
>ENA-ORPK01000415-ORPK01000415.1-human-gut-metagenome-genome-assembly--contig:-NODE-415-length-40216-cov-6.081273_pt1 | contig 40216 bp, 39 predicted proteins | sample MGYA00242139_ERZ509068 | MGnify/ENA primary metagenome ERZ509068 (study PRJEB26280, sample SAMEA2338687) | human gut metagenome | biome: human gut; feature: human-associated habitat; material: faeces...
CCACGATTTTTTCTACATTGATATTAAAGATAAAGCCTACCTCGGCAGCATCCTTAGCAAAAGCGGGCACCTTGCCTACCTGTGTTTTGGCACGGCCGACAACCTTGCCGTCTACAGCCTGCACCAGCTCTAAAAATGACGGTGACAGGACAACAATTCTTTCGGGAATCTTCTTCAAGGTAACAATGCGCTGGTTATCATCGGTTATTTTTATTGCGGAGCCTGAACCGGAGTTTCCGGTTAGCGGTGAGCAACCGCTTATACATAAGCATACCATAAGAACTGTAAAAATGAAACTGAAAATTTTTCTCATAATACTTCCTCGTTAGGCAAACAAAGCAGGCCATCGGGCCTGCTTTATTTGTTCTTTTACTTTACCGCTATGTTTAGAATTTATATTCCATACCAACTCTGTACAAGCGACCGAGATTGCCGTCAGAATACGGGCCAAAGTTCTGGTGATTGCTGATGTTGTCAATGCCCAGATAAATCTTGGTATCCTTGTTGAGATGTCTGGAAGCCATGATATTGGCAATGGTGAAGTCCTTGGTTTCGTAAACGAAGTTGCCCATGGTGCTCTTATCGCCATTATTGAAGTAGTAGCCAAGGTTAGATACAAGGTCAAAGCTCAGGTCCCAAGCATAAATATTTTCCGGCTGATAGGAAACGCCAAAGGTTACCTGATGCTTAGCTCTGTCTTTCAGACGAGTTCCCGCTGTTTTATCCTTAGCATCCAGGAAGGTATAACCGGCGTTAAGATAAATATCCTTACCGATTCTATGGGAACCGTACAGCTCCACGCCCTGCAGTAATGCCTCTGGAATATTTTCATAAGCCATAATCCTGTCGCCTGTAATACCGGGATAAATATCAGGATAATCTTCTGTCATTTTACCTGTCCAGTAGGTGCCAATCAAATCCTTAACTTCATTTCTGAATAAACCAAAATGGACTGTAGATCTGTCTCCCCAATCCTTTTCAACAGATAATTCATAACTTAAGGATTTCTCCGGTTTCAGATCAGGGTTACCAACATAGAATTGGCCTTTACCACCCGGATTTGCAGCATACATTTCCCAGAAAATGTACAAATCGTTTACAGTCGGAGTTTTATAGCCCTGACCAACTACAGCCTTAATACGAACGTCATCGGCAGCATTGTAGGTTGCAGCCAGGTTGCTGGTCAGCTTGTTGCTGAACTGATCACTGTGGTCGAAACGTACGGAAGGAATAATCAGCCATTTCTCATCAGGTCTGAATTCATCCTGAACATATGCTGCCAGATAGTTGATATCTGCCTTGTCAAAAGCTGCATGAGCATCAGCACCGTTCAAAGAGGTACTCGGTTTCTTTAAGCGGGTGCCTTCGCTCTGATCCTTACGATATTCGAAACCGGCAGTCAGCTTGTTCTTATCGCTCAGATTGAAGGTGTCCTTGCCTTCAATAACGCTCAGAGTGCGTTTAACAGTATCAATCTTCGGATCCTGCAGAGTCCATTTTCCCGTATGTCCCATCATGGTCATGCGGGTATTGTTCTGATTCTTATAATTCTTATCGAATACTGATTTATAAGCTCGGAACATCCAGTCCTGCTTATCATCGGAGCCCTTATAAGTAATAGCATAGTCAGTACGCTTATTATCGTTATAAATAGTCTGTACCTTATCCTGCCAGATACCTGGTTTCATGGTTGTTCTGGTAGTAGTAGATTTTTGGTTATCCTCTTTGATTTTGCTGAAATCTACACTTAATTCATTGCCATTATCAAATTTATATCCTACATTCAAAGAAAGCGGCTGCTGCTTACCATAAAAGTTCATGGAATCTCCGCTGCCTTTGGGATCCAAATACGGTCTGTTTTTATTCAGGCCGGCGTTGATTTTATAGGAATAGTTTCCTTCAGCGCCTTGCAGATACAGGTTGCCTTTATAGCCTGCGCCCTTGCCGTCCTCATACCAGCCATATTCATAGTTAATGTCAGCAGTTGTCTTATCCGGAGTTTTAGTAATAACGTTAATTACACCGCCCATTGCATCACTGCCATACAGTGCGCCTGCAGGTCCGCGGATAATTTCTACTCTTTCAACATCCTCCATACGAATACGGTCTACGTCCCAGGCATTGGCAGAGTTGTAAGCTGCCTCACCGCCTAAACGCTTGCCGTCAACCATAATCAATACGTGACGGGATTCACTGCCGCGGATGCTGACATTACTGCGTCCCTGGAAATCATTAAATACATTAACGCCCAACGCGCCCTTTAAAGCATCATGCAAGGTTTTAGCCTGTGTCTGTTCCAGCTTTTTGCTGTCAACAATCTCTACGGTTGAAGGGGTTTCCTTAACGGTCATTGCCGTTCTGGTTGCGGTAACAACCATGGTGTCCAAGGAAAATTCCTGTAAATTCTCCTCAGCAGCAAATGCAGTCCCCCCCCACAGTACACTACCGGTCAAAAGGGTTGTCAGGACTAACTTAGATAGTTCTTTTTTCTGCATACTCATACCACTCCTTAAAATATATACCAATCACAGCTATGACAGATTAAAATTCGGCAAAGTCCGCCATAGCTAAAACCAGTCATTTACATATGTCTATTCAGACATATATGTTTTTGTACCTCTATCTGTTTTCGGAACCAACACTGTTTACAAGTATATCATTTAAAGATTGCAGTGTCAAGGAAAGTATGAAAACTGTTGCAATTTATTTTTACGTAAAAAATATTAAAACCAACAAAAAATTCTACATGATACCAAGCAGAATGTTTTATATTCCATTTCCCTGTTGCAGGCAACAAAAAAGACTCCCAATTTCTTGGAAGTCTTGAATTGCAGTTGGTGGCGGCGCACGGATTCGAACCGCGGACACTGCGGGTATGAACCGCATGCTCTAGCCAACTGAGCTACGCCGCCATTTGGAGCTGATGACCAGGATTGAACTGGTGACCTTATCCTTACCAAGGATACGCTCTGCCGACTGAGCTACATCAGCAATATTTAGTTGGTTGCGGGGGGCGGACTTGAACCACCGACCTTCGGGTTATGAGCCCGACGAGCTACCAACTGCTCCACCCCGCGATGTTAAGTTGGTGGATGGGGTTGGATTCGAACCAACGAAGCGAAACGCGGCAGATTTACAGTCTGCTCCCTTTAACCACTCGGGAACCCATCCATAGGCAACATAGATATTATATTACAGCGAGATACTTTTGTCAAGCAAAAACTAAAAAATTATTTAAGCTTCTGACGCAGCGCCTCAAACATAACTATACCGGCAGCCATAGCCACGTTCAGCGATTCCGCACGTCCCTGCATCGGAATAAAGACGCGCTTGTCTGCTGCCGCCAGCAAAGCATCGCTCACGCCGTTGGCCTCGTTACCCATAACAAAAGCCAGGCGTCCCTGTAAATCCGCCTTGTACAAATTATCCGCACCGTCCAGACAAGTAACCAGCAGCTCATAGCCGGCCTTACGTGCTGCCTGCACCAACAGCTCCTCGCCAAGGCCGCTCAGCACCGGCAGGTGGAACAGCGAGCCCATGGAAGCACGCACTGTTTTCGGCGCATAAATATCAGCGCAGCCCTGCAAAAGCAGCAGGCCGCCTACACCGGCCGCATCCGCAGTACGCAGCATGGTGCCGATATTTCCCGGATCTGTTACACGATCCAGAACAAGCAGCATTTTGCCGGATGCCAGAAAATCATCCAAGCGCTTGCTGCGCATTTCACATACGGCAATAATTCCCTGCGGCGTTTCGGTATCGGCAATTTTTTTCAGCACCTTGTCGCTCACGCAGACGAGCTTAATCTGCTTGGCCGCAGCCTCTTCCAGCACGGCGCGGGTACGATCATCCTCAATCGCAGTATAAAAAATACTCTGCACGGCGCCGTAACGCACTGCCTCTTCCACAGTACGCAGGCCTTCCGCCAAGAACAGGCCCTGCTGCTGACGATATTTCTTCTGCTTCAGCTCCGCTGCAGCCTTCACCATTGGGTTTTGCAATCCGGTAAGTTCCATCTTGTTTCTCCTCTATACGTAGTCACATTACTTTTCTACTATTATACTAATATATTTAATCCAACGTCAATCAGCCATTTATTATAATGAAAAAAGCTGTAAAAAGAACGACGCTGGTAATAATCGTCAATGAATTGAACAGGCTGGCCAGCTGTACATTTGCTCCCAACTTCTCTACAAAAATCGGGCCGATAATCGTGCAGGGTGCCATAAACGCCAGCGCAATCACATAGTTTATCTCCTGCTTGAACGGTGCCAGATAAAGAAAGGCTGCAGCACACAGCAGCGATATTGCATAACGCACGCTGAACAGCTCCTTGACATAGCCCATTGCCTTCTTATCCAGCTTGATTTCAAACATCATACCAATCATCAGCATACTCAAAAACGGGTTGCCTGTCCCCACAATCTCTGTAAACGTGTACACACTCTTAGGGAAGTGTACGCCTGCAAGCGACAGCAGCAGCATGCTGATATAAACAACAAACGGCACCGAATGCAGCAGCTTGTCCGTAATATTCTTCATGCTGAATTTGTCCTTGCGTCCGTCCGCATAACCGATGCAGGAGGCCGTCAGCGCGTAGGTCATACCGGTACACATAATGGAATTGCCCACGTCGAACATACACAGGCCGACTACGGCAAAGGGCGTTAAAAAGGCCTGCGCAAACGGCAGCGTAAAGCAGCCTATATTATAGCCGGCGAGGCTAAAGATATAGAAAATCTTGGTAGCCGGAGTATCACAGCGCGTCAGCATCAGAGATACAAAAAGCATCATTAGATTGCCGAATAAGCCTAAAAAGACGGCAGCGATTAGCGAATAATCCATCTCAAAATGTGCAAAGCTGTTGATTACGGCACAGGGCAGCGTAATATTCAAAACAATTTTGCTTACGACCTGATAATCGGTCGGTGAAAAAAAGCCGCGGCGTTTGCAGATATAGCCTATAAGTATGATGAGCACAAAGGCCAGGGCTTTACTTAAAACTACTAACATAAAACTAAACCCCTCACAAATTACAAAAAAACCTGCTCCCGTGCGCACACAGGAGCAGGCTCAGACCAGCGCCTACGCACCAGTCAGTATTTACTTTTCTCTTACAGAGCAGCTTTAGCAGCTTCTACCAGCTTAGCGAAAGCAGCAGAGTCATAGATAGCCATGTCAGCCATAACTTTGCGGTTCATTTCGATGCCAGCTTTGGTCAGGCCGCAGATGAAACGGCTGTAGCTCAGGCCGTTAGCACGGGTAGCAGCGTTGATACGAGCAATCCACAGACGACGGTACTCGCGTTTTTTAGCGCGACGGTCACGACGAGCATAGGACAGAGCTTTCATTACCAGCTCGTTAGCTTTTTTGAATTGTTTGCTGCGGGAACCATAGTAACCTTTAGCCAGTTTCAGAATGTGTTTATGACGACGATGAGCGGTTACGCCCACTTTAACTCTTGCCATTGTTAGTATCCTCCTTTAAATCTCTTAATTATGCGTACGGGAGCATTTTTGCTACATGCTCTTTGTCAGTCTTGTGCACCAGAGCAGCTTTGCGCAGGTTTCTCTTACGTGCAGGAGATTTATGTTCGAGAATGTGGCTCTTGAAGTTTTTAAAATGTTTGAATTCACCAGAAGCAGTTTTTTTGAAGCGCTTTGCAGCAGCTCTACGGGTTTTCATTTTCGGCATTGTGATTTCCTCCTCTATTATTTAGCAGGTTTTGGCGCAACAATCATAATCATGTTTTTGCCTTCTAATTTTGGAACTCTTTCTACGACGGCAATTTCTTTCAACTGCTGTGCCATACGATTCAGCAGCACCTCGCCAAGCTCAGGATGAGACAGTTCGCGGCCACGGAACATGATGGTAACTTTTACTTTATCACCATCTTCCAGGAAACGTACTGCATTCTTATACTTAACATTGAAGTCGTGGTCCTCGATACCGGGACGCAGCTTAACTTCTTTAATGTCGAAGGTCTTTTGTTTCTTACGAGCTTCTTTTTCGCGTTTTTGCTGCTCGTAACGATACTTGCCATAATCCATAATCCGGCACACAGGCGGTTTTGCTGTCGGAGCAATTTCGACTAAGTCCAGATGATTTTCTAATGCAAGCTTCAGAGCGTCACGGCTGGACATAATGCCGAGCTGTTCGCCCCCATTGGCAATAACACGCACTTCACGCGCACGAATTTCTTCGTTAATACGCAAGCTTTCCTTACTTATAACAATTCACCTCCATGAACATCAGATAAGCAATTACTGCTTATAAAATCTGTAACATATCAGATATAAGCAAAACAAAAAAGCGGGCAGAACAAATTCCACCCGCATGAATATCATATCCAACCCTGTCGAGCGTTTGCCGCAAGGTGAGAAGCGAGTGGCTTCTGCTTTGTTACTAGAATATGATAACACATAGCCTGATAAGTGTCAAGCTTTTTACAGTTTTTATTTAAAAAGATTTTTGATTTTATTGAAGAAGCTTTTTTCCTCGGGGCTGATATTATCCTTGCTGATTTCACCGAAGCTGCGCAGTGCTTCCTTCTGCTTTTCGTTCAGCTTAGTCGGCACAACTACCTTAATGCGAACCAGCTGATCGCCGCGCTGACCGCCGCGCAGGCTAGGAATACCCTTCCCCTTCAGGCGCAGCACCTTACCGGGCTGAGTGCCTTCGGGAACCTTCATGGTTACCTGACCATCCAGCGTAGGAACCTTGATTTCAGCGCCCAGGGTTGCCTGTACGATATTGACAGGTACCTCGCACAGAACAGTAGTGCCATCACGTTCAAAGAACTTGTGTGGCTTCACGTACAGATATACGTAAAGATCACCGCTCTGACCGCCCTTAGCACCGGCCTCGCCCTCGCCGCTTACACGCAGACGGGAGCCGTTATCTACACCTGCAGGAATTTTTACCTTCAGGCGTTTATTCTTCTTCACAGTACCCTTGCCGCGGCATTCCTTGCAGGGGTTGGAAATAATCTTGCCCTCGCCGTGGCACTTGGAGCACGGACGCTCATTTACCATCTGACCGAACATGGTGTTCTGGGTGAAGCGTACATAGCCGGAGCCGTGACATTCAGGACAGGTTTCAACCTTGGAGCCGGGTTCTGCACCATCACCGTGGCAATGGTCGCAGGTTTCGTCGCGATACAGATTGATTTCCTTCTCTACGCCGAAAGCTGCTTCTTCAAAGGTAATTTCCATATCAAAGCGCAAATCCGCACCGCGCTGCGGGCCCGCTTCACGGCCGCTGCGACCGCGTCCCTGGCCGCCGAAGAACATGTCGAAAATATCATCCATGCCTCCGCCGCCGAAGCCACCGAAGCCGCCGCCGAACGGATTACCGCCGGCGCCGCCGGCAGTCTGCGCCTGTTCGAAGGCATCAGGGCCAAGCTGGTCATACTGCTGGCGCTTCTGCTCATCGGAAAGGACGCTGTAAGCCTCATTGGCTTCCTTGAATTTGTTCATGGCTTCTTCGTTGCCCTTATTGCGGTCAGGATGATATTTCAGGGCCAGTTTACGGAATGCTTTTTTTATTTCGTCCTGGGAAGCGGTTTTGCTTACTCCCAGTACCTCATAATAATCTCTCTTAGCCAAAACAGGCGCCTCCTAAAACTTTTCTAACGAATATTATTTAAGCATATAATGCCCAGATGCATGATGGCGGTTGCCACAGCAGCTGGGCACTAATATTATATTACTTTTTTACGTCTGTATCAATAAATACGTCCAGGCGTTTCAACGACGCAGACGGTGCCTTATCGACAGCCTTATTTCTTGTCGTCGTCAACAACTTCCGCATCTACAACATCATCGTCAGCTTTTTTAGCACCTTGAGCACCTGCAGCGCCTTGTGCGCCTGCAGCACCCTCTTGTGCCTGAGTTTCTTTGTAAAGCTCAGCGCTCAGCTCGTACAGCGGTTTGGTCAGAGCTTCGGTATCAGCTTTAATCTTGTCGAGGTCGTCACCCTTCATGGTTTCTTTCAGGGTGTCAACTGCAGCTTTAACCTTAGCGATTAATTCGTCTTTGCCTTTGCCTTCCATGTCTTTCATGGTCTTTTCAGCCTGATAGCACATGTTGTCGGCCTGATTGCGAACTTCTACGCCTTCCTTACGTTTCTTATCAGCTTCAGCGTTAGCTTCTGCTTCTTTAACCATTCTGTCTACTTCGTCCTTATCAAGGGTGCCGGAGGAGGTAATGGTAATCTTTTGTTCTTTGCCGGTGCCAAGATCTTTAGCGCTTACGTTAACGATACCGTTAGCATCGATGTCGAAGGAAACTTCGATTTTAGGAATTCCACGCGGTGCAGCCGGGATGCCGGACAGCTCGAAGCGGCCCAGAGTTTTGTTGTCTGCAGCCATTTCACGTTCGCCTTGCAGAACATGGATATCAACGGAAGGCTGGTTATCAGCAGCGGTAGAGAATACCTGTTTCTTAGAGGTCGGGATGGTGGTGTTACGGTCGATAATCTTGGTGAATACACCGCCGAGGGTTTCAATACCCAGGGACAACGGAGTTACATCCAGCAGCAGTACGTTGCCGGTACCTTCTTCACCGGAGAGAACGCCGGCCTGAATAGCAGCACCTACTGCAACGCATTCGTCCGGGTTAACTCCTTTGTAAGGCTCTTTGCCCATGAATGCTTTAATAGCAGCCTGTACAGCCGGGATACGGGAAGAACCGCCGACCAGGATTACTTTGCTGATATCGCTTGTGGAAAGACCTGCATCACTCATAGCCTGACGAACAGGGCCCATGGTGCGTTCAACCAGATCGGCAGTCATAGCTTCGAATTTAGCACGGGTCAGGTCCATATCCAGATGTTTCGGGCCGTCAGCACCTGCAGTGATGAACGGCAGGTTGATGTTGGTGCTCATAACACCGGACAATTCGATTTTAGCTTTTTCAGCAGCCTCACGCAGACGTTGCATAGCCATACGGTCGGTAGAAAGGTCAATGCCTTCCGCTTTCTTGAATTCGTCAACCATCCAGTCCATGATTTTCTTATCGAAGTCATCGCCGCCCAGATGAGTATCACCGTTGGTTGCTTTTACTTCGAATACGCCGTCGCCGACATCCAGAATGGATACATCGAAGGTGCCGCCACCGAGGTCGTATACCATGATGGTATGGTCGTCGGTTTTATCAATGCCGTATGCCAGAGAAGCAGCGGTAGGCTCGTTGACGATACGCAGAACCTCGAGGCCTGCAATCTTGCCTGCGTCTTTAGTAGCCTGACGTTGGCTGTCATTGAAGTATGCCGGAACAGTGATAACTGCCTGGGATACGGTTTCGCCCAGATAAGCCTCTGCATCAGCTTTCAGTTTTTGCAGAATCATTGCGGAAATTTCTTCCGGGGAATATTTTTTGTCATCGACAGTTACTCTGTAAGAGCCTTCGCCCATGTGACGTTTGATGGAGCTGATGGTTCTGTCAGGATTGGAAACTGCCTGACGTTTTGCCAGCTGACCAACCAGACGCTCGCCGTTTTTAGCAAAGCCTACAACAGACGGGGTTAAGCGGCTGCCTTCCTGGTTAGTGATGACGGTAGGTTCGCCGCCTTCCATAACTGCAACAACACTATTAGTAGTACCTAAGTCAATACCAATTACTTTAGCCATGATTTTTATCCTCCTGATTACTATCCTTCGGTGATGCGGCAGCTGCCGCATTTTTACCGAATCGATGTGATATATTTTTTAAATTTATTGTGAAGAGCACGCCAGCTTTATTCGTTGGTGTTTACTCTTACCTTACTGTGACGAATAACCTTGTCACCCAGCTTATAGCCTTTTTCGAAAACCATATCTACGATTTCATCATCCAGCTCCGGATTATGACCGCGCATTACAGCTTCGTGGATGTTCGGGTCAAACTTGGCATTTTGAGCTTCGATTTCTTCTACCTTCAGATCCTTGAAGGCATCTTCAAACTGACGGCGGATTTTTTTCATACCGTCGACAACTGCATCCACATTATCGCCCTTTTCGACACTTGCTTCGGCACGCTCAAAATTATCTAAAACCTTTAAGAACTTGCCAACCACATTTGCTGTTACAAAGGTGGAAAGCTGTTCCTTTTCTATATTGGTGCGACGGCGGAAGTTTTCAAAATCAGCCTGCAATCTCAGTAAACGATTTTGCAGCTCTTCGATTTTAGCATCCTTCGGGTCAACCTCAGGCTCAGCGGCTTCCTCCGCATTTTTTGCATCTTCAGCTTCCGCAGTTTCTGCAGTTTCCTGTTTGGCAGCCTTCGCTTCCGCAGCCTCCTGCTCAGCCTGTTTTTCTTTCATTTCATTATCCTGCAAGGCTCTTCCTCCTTAGTTTTATTTATTGTCGGGCTTCTGCTCGAACATCGTTTTCAAATACTTATGCAGGTAATCCATTACGGTAATTACCTTGCCGTATTCCATACGCGTCGGGCCAAGAACCGCCATCGTACCGACTATCTGACCGTTAAGACGGTAGGTTGCCTGTACCATGCTGCAATCCTGAATGCCTGTGAATTTGTTTTCACTGCCAATCGTGATCTTCAGTCCGCTGTCCTCGCCTGCCTTCAGCAAATCGCGTACTACGCGCTCCTCCTCCAGGATACCCAGAAGATTCTTCACACGCTCCACGTCGCGAAATTCCGGTTGGTTAAGCAGCTGCTTGGTGCCACCAAGGAAAACCTTTTGCTGCTGGTATTTCTGACGCATCTGGCGGATGGACTGTACCAGCGATGTGAACAGCAGCTTATCATCTGCTATATTAGTATGCACCGCCTGCAGCAGGTCCTCGGTAATGTTCGCCAGCGCTCTGCCTTCCAGCAGTCTGCTGACGCGTCCTGCCATGTAGTCCAGATCCTCCGGCCGCATTCCCAAAGGAATTTCTACCACGCAGTTGGCCACATTGCCGTCATCTGTTACAATGCACAGGATGGCATGGTGCTCATCCAGAGGTAAAAACTTCATATAACGGAAGCACGCACCGGCATCACGGTTAGCCAGCACCATTGAAACATTCTTCGTCATCCGGGAAAGGATTTTCGCCGTTGACTGGAAGATTTCATCAATGCTTCTGCGTCTTTCGCTGAACCAGCCGTTAATCAGTGCTCTGTCATTATCTGTCAGAGTGCCCGGCTCAACAAGCGAGTCAACATAAAGACGATAAGCCTGAGCCGACGGTACACGTCCGGCCGAGGTGTGCGGCTGCTCCAGATAACCCAGGAGCTCCAGATCACTCATCTCGTTACGGATGGTCGCAGGACTGAGGCCCAAATCATATTTGCGGGCAATCGTCCTTGAACCTACAGGCTCAGCAGTTGAAATATAATCCTCAATTATGAGCTGGAGAACTTTTTTCTTTCTTTCGTTTAACATATTCCCACCTCATTTTGATTGTTAGCACTCTATCATTAGGAGTGCTAACATCTTGATACTAGAATAGCACTAGCCTACTTTATTGTCAACACCTTTTTTATTTATTTTTAAGTTATCACAAAAACTTCAAATATTTGATTGCCGACCTCCATACCACGCTCTGTCAGGCGCAGTCTTTGCGTGCTTGCATCATACGCAATAAGCTTTTGTTCAAACAGCGGCGCCAGCTCGGAGGCAAAGCGCTGCAGCACATCCATGTCAAAGCGCTCGCGTGCCTCCGCCAGGCTCGCACCTTCGCTGCGGCGCAGTCCCATAAACATAAACTCCTCCAACAGCTCTGCACAAGATAACTCTTCTACATTATATAATGCACTTGTGCGTAAATCGTCACCGCCGAAGCTTTGCAGCTGCCCGATATATTCCTTGACCGTACTAAGCCCGGTGCGCCGTCTTTGGCCGTCAAAGCCGCAGGCGGCAGCGCCGAAGGCCATGTAAGGATGATATTCCCAGTAAACGGTATTGTGCCGTGAATACTGTCCGTTTTTGGCGTAGTTGGAAATCTCGTAGCGTTCAAAGCCACGCTCGCGCAAAAAGCTCTGCACCAGCTCATACATATCCGCCGCAGTATCCTCGTCAGGCAAAGTTATTCTGCCCTTGTCCACAAGGCTTGCCAACGGCGTGCCCTCCTCCACAATCAGGCCGTAAACAGAAATATGCTCTATGCCCGTATCGGTCAAACGCTCCAGCGTATCCTGCAAGCTTGTAAGCGTCTGCGACGGCAGGCCGTAAATCAAATCCGCACTGATGCGTGCAAAGCCTGCTTTGCGTGCCAATGCCAACGCCTCCAGTGCCTGCTGTGCGTTGTGAATGCGTCCTATCGCCCGCAGCTCGTCATCCTGCAGCGACTGTACGCCGAAGCTGATGCGGTCAAATCCAAGGCTGCGCAATGTCTGCAGCTTGGCCAAATCCGCCGTGCCGGGGTTCACCTCAATCGTTGCCTCGCAGGGCTGCTGCCAAAAGCCGTACTGCTTCAATGCGTTCACCAGCTTGGCGATACATTCTGTCGGCAGCACGCTCGGCGTACCGCCGCCAAAATAAATGCTGGCGTTCGCCGCCATATTTGCCGCCTCATCCGCACGCAGGGCGATTTCTTTGCACACAGCATCGGTATAATCACGCTTTGCCTGTTCGCCAAAGCCGGCATAAGAAGCAAAATCACAGTACAGGCATTTCTGTACGCAAAACGGTATATGCAGATAAAGTGCCTGATATTGCTGCCAGGGACGCACATTTTTATTTTCCATCATCATTTATCCTCTCCGTATCTTGAAAAAACGCCGCCACAGAAATTACTGCAGCGACGCACTAAAGCAAATTTTATTTTCCCTTTTTATAGAACCATTTTTTATACGCAAAAAAGACAGCGCCCACAACCAGGATCAAAATCGTTAATCTTTGGCTGTGCTCTTGAAAATTAACTACATCATGACCGATGACAACCTCCAAGGCCGTAGAAGGAAATTTGCCGATAAGGTTGGCAATAATGTAATCACGTGCACTCATGCTGCTCACAGCACCCACCGCCGTCAAAATGCCTGACGGAAAATACGGCAGCGCCCTGGCGAAGGCCATCCACTCCAGACCGTGCTTGCTGCTTGCTTCATCAATGGATTTCAGTGAGTTGCTTTTTTCAATCAGCTTCTGCGCCGTATCGCGGAAGAAGAAGCGCATTAGGTAAAAGCTGATAACCACACCTGTTGTTTCCGCCAGCCAGGAAATAGTAATACCAAGCGGCAGGCCGAAAATCAGGCCGTTGGCTGTAGAAAGAAAAATCGACGGGAAAACGCTGGCGGCATTAATCAGCACATCCAGCACAAAACTGATTAAAATCGCCCATGGTCCAAAGGAGCGCAGATATTCCACCAGGCCGTTGACATTGCCGCTGATTGCCAGCGTAAAGGTTTTATTGAAGAAATCATCGGCAAAAAAGTGAATACCTAAAAACAAGGCCACCAGCAAAACTGCCGCCGTCACCTTAGCACAAACATCAGGATTTTTTAACCAGTCTTTTTTCATGTATTTATACCCTCTTTAAGTATTGAAAATCATATTAAAGCGTTCGCCAAACTGCATTTCCACCAGACGACGGATTTCCGCCCAGTCCTCCGGCGTACGCAGCTGCGCCTGCGCCAGTTGGCGAACCTGCGCAATTACGTCAACATCTCGCATTATATCAGCTATTCGCAAATCTGGCAAGCCATGCTGCTTTAAGCCGAAGAGCTGGCCTGCACCGCGCTGCTCCATATCCTTTTCCGCAAGATAGAAGCCGTCCTCGCTCTCATGCAGTACGTTCAGACGCGCCAATGCCTCCGGCGAATCGGCGGCCGTCAGCAGCACGCAGTAGGATTGCTCGCTGCCGCGTCCTACACGTCCGCGCAGCTGATGCAGCTGTGCCAAGCCGAAGCGCTCCGCATTTTCAATCACCATCAGCGTAGCATTGGGCACGTTCACGCCAACCTCAATAACCGTAGTGCTCACCAGCACCTTCAGCTCGCCTGCGGCAAAGTTGCTCATAATGGCATCCTTCTCCGCACCCTTCAGCCTGCCATGCAGCAGAGCGCAGGGAATATCCTGCAGAAAATCACGCTTCAGCTCCTCGTATACTCTTTCTGCACTATGCACAGCCAGAACATCGGATTCCTCAATCAGCGGACAGACAACATAAGCCTGCCTTCCTGCCTGCACCTGACGCACCAGGCCGGCGTAAACCTCACGGCGGCGCTCATCCGTATAACACAGCGTCCGCACCGGCTTGCGCTGCGGCGGACGTCCCTTCATTACGGAAATATCCAGATCGCCGTAAACAGTAAGCGCCAAGGTACGCGGAATCGGCGTTGCCGTCATTACCAGTACATCGGGAGCATTGGCCGATTTATTAGACAGACGTGCACGCTGCTCTACGCCGAAGCGGTGCTGCTCGTCCGTCACCGTCAGCGACAGATTGGCAAAGCGCACATCCTCCTCCAACAAAGCATGCGTACCCACAACCACGTCAACAAGACCAAGCTCCAGATTCAGCAGCAGCTCACGCCTTGCCTTAGCACGCATACCGCCCGTCAGTAAAGCAATACGCACACCGTATGGCTGCAGATATTGCTCCAGCGTTTCAAAATGCTGCGCCGCCAAAATTTCCGTCGGAACCATAATGCAGCCCTGATAACCGTTTTCCACCGTCTTGGCCAACGCCAACGCACTGATAACCGTCTTGCCACTGCCTACATCGCCCTGCAGAATGCGGTGCATAGGCTTCTTATCCTGCATATCCAGCGAAATCTCACGCCATGCCTGCTGCTGTGCCGCCGTCAGCTCAAAGGGCAGTCCCTGCATTACGTCTTTAACAAGCGCACCGTCTGCAGCGTGCTTGATGCCCTCTCTGTTGTCATGGCTCTGTTGGCGATAGTAAAGCAGACCACACTGCAGCAAAAACAGCTCCTCAAAAACAAAACGCTGCTTGGCACGTCGCAATGCTTCCCAGCTTTCCGGAAAGTGAATATTTTTCAGCGCCGTATAGCGGTCGGGCAAATTGTACTGGCTCACAACCTTCGCCGGCAGGCTTTCCGGTAAATCCTCGGCAGCCAGACGCAGCGCCTCGCTCACCCAGGTACGCAGATTCTTCTGTGTCAGATTACCGCTCAAAGCATACACCGGTACAATACCCGGCGTTTTGCCCTCATCCTGCTCCAAAGGCTGCACGTCAACCTCGCTGACGGACTTCGTAGTGCGCCCCTGCCTTACGCGGCCTGTAATCTGCAGCAGCGTATCCGGCTTCAGCTTCTGCGCCTTATAGCGCTGCCCGCCGAAAAAGTACAGCGTAGCATAGCCTGTTTCGTCACGCACCGTCACGGAAGTATAGCTGCGGCGGCTGGCACCGTAGCCGTTTTTTACCTGATACACGGTCGCTTTGAAAATCTGCTTACTGTTGTCTACATCAAGCTCTTTAATCGTTTTGAGCTTGGCATAATCGAGATAAGCTCCCTGACGCGGGTAAAATTCCAGCAAATCACCCACGCTGAAAATATTAAGAGCAGCCAACTCAGCTGCCTTTTTTACACCTACACCTTTTAGTGTTGTTACAGGTTCTTTCCACCACATTTATAAAAATACCCTCTTTATCTCAAAATTTCCTTGCTTTTCTGCGCTCTTTATGGTATGATACTCATGTTAAATTTGAATGTGCCTTATGTCTTATCACGTTTAAGGAGGTGGGAAACAATGGCATCTATCTGCGAAATCTGCGGTAAAGGAAAACTCGCTGGCAACAACGTCAGCCACTCCAATAGACACACCAAACGTGCTTGGAACCCGAATATTCAACAAGTAAGAGCAGTTGTTGAAGGTTCTGTTAAACGCTTGAACGTTTGCACCCGTTGCCTGCGTTCCGGTAAAGTTAACCGCGCAATCTAATCCGTTCGGATTTAAAAAGAAGCCAAATACCAATCGGTATTTGGTTTCTTTTTTTGCGCTTATTTTACTTTGCAGCCGCACTCGGGGCAGAACTTAACCAGAGAGCTGATTTTTGCGGAGCAGTTCGGGCACAAAATAAAGGCACGGTATTCCGTGAGCTTCTTTTCGAACAGCTCATAGAACTGGTTAACCTCCTTGTCCTCGCGCTTCCAGTTATAAATCTGCAGACGCTCCTTGGTGGAGTCCATAATAACCTGTACGGTTTCTTCATCAAGAGACTGCATAGCCAGCTGCATGATTTTTTTCTTGTTATGGAAGTGCAGCTGATGTGCAGCATCATCCTGCTCATCAATAGTTACACCCATCTCATTTACGCACAGCAAGGCAATATTCCAGGCTACGTCAATATCAACTTCATAAAGACGGTTATCAAAGCAACCGCCGGCACCATCTATTCTCATAGCTACCTCCTGCCAGATGTTTTTTCTTAATTATAGCACAAGCGCATATTTGCTGTAAAACAAATCGCTCGTACCGCAGCATTATTTGTTCAGCTCCGCCGCCATTTCACGCACAGTTTTATGCAACAGCGGATGTACCAGCTCCGGTGCAATATCCAGTAACGGCAGCAGCACAAAATCCCTGTTCTGCATATCGGGATGCGGCAACGTAAGCTCCGGTGTCTGCATCACGACATTTTCGTAAAGCAGCAAATCCAGATCAATATTGCGCTCGCCCCAATGACGCAGGCGCACACGTCCCATTGCCAGCTCCGTTGCCAAAAGCGTACGCAAAAGCGCCACAGGCTCTAGATTAGTGCGCACCTTGCACACAGCATTCAAAAACTGCGGCTGGTCCGTCACACCGTAAGGCTCCGTAGCAAAATAGCCCGAAACCTGCAGTACCTCCACGCCCTGCTGCATCAGCAGCATCAGCGCGCGCTGTAAATTCTTTTTCTTATCGCCCAGGTTACTGCCCAAGGCAACATATGCAATAGCCATCTCAGACTCCTGTTCTTTTGATGTGATTATAATAGACGCAGCAAAATAAACGATACTGTCGCAGCAATTATTCTATCGCGGCGAAAGCATAAAAATTTTAGGTAATGAGTGCCTGGAACAAAAGGAATTGCAATATGTTTGAGCGCTAAGCTGACTTCTGCAGAAAAACACTTCGCCTAGCGCGAGTTTTATTGCAATTTCGTCTTTGTTCCGCACGAAATTGCCGTTAAAAAATTTTTCGCTGCAGCGTGACAGATAATTGCTAAAACAATTCTTCCTGTAACACACTAAACGATACTTTCGCAGCAATTATTCTGTCGCAGCGTGACAGATAATTGCTAAAACAATTCTTTCTAAGCTAACCTACTCCGCACTGCCGCGCAAAATAGCCTCCAGCGTGCGAATCGCCCGCACATTCTCCTCAACATCATGCACGCGCACCATCTGCGCCCCCGCGTAAATCGCCTGCAGACTCGTCGCAATCGTCCCCTCCAAGCGCTGCTCCGCCGGCACACCGCCCAGCACAGCACCAAGCGTACTCTTGCGCGACGCCGCCAGCAGCACCGGATAGCCAAAGCTCGTCAAAACTTTCAAATCACGCATCAACAGCAAATTCTGCTCCACATTCTTGGCAAAGCCGATACCCGGATCCAGAATAATCTTATCAGCACTCACACCACGCTCACGCAAAAGCTGCGCCCTCTGCGCCAGATAAACGGCAACCTCCTGCACAACATCCTTGTACTCGCAGTTCTGCTGCATATTCTTCGGCGTACCGCGCATATGCATAAGAATAATCGGCGCTTTAGTAGCCACAACAACATCCGCCATACGCGGGTCAGCCTCCATCGCACTGATATCGTTGATAATATCAGCACCGGCAGCAATAGCTGCCTCCGCCGTATCCGCACGATATGTATCAATAGAAATAACAGCATCGGGATAAGCCTTGCGCAAAGCAGCAATCGCAGGAACTACGCGGCGGCGCTCCTCCTCCCCATCAACGCTGTCGCTGCCCGGACGGGCAGACTCACCGCCGATATCCAGCACACCGGCACCGGCAGCAAGCATTCTGCCGGCACGCTCTACCAGCTCCTCCATAGCAGGCACACGGCTGCCCTCATAAAAGGAATCGGGCGTAACGTTCAAAATGCCCATCACGCACAGCTTCTCATAGGTCAGCACGCGGCCGTCAGCCAGAGTAGTGCGCAGCTTTTGCGGCATCAGCGCCATTTCCAGATCAATAGCAGCCTGAGGAATGCCAAAGTACGGCATCTGCGCCATTTTCTTCAGCAGTACCTTATAATGCTTCAGCGTACCCAAAAGCAGAATATCAACATACTTTGCAGCGCAGGTAACAGCACCGACGGGCGTTACAGCGTCGCCGCCCACTGCCAGCATCTCCTGCTTGATAATATTCGCTGCCGGAGTACGCACACCCAGCAGCTTGAACGGAATAATCTCCGCCTTATGAGCAAAAATAGGCAGACTGTCGGCATGAGCGCCGATGCTTGCCAGCGCTGCCTCCAAGCCTTCACGGTTAACCTTTAATAACATTCATTCTCACCTTTTTCCACAACAGCAAAGGCGTTATGATTATGGATGCTTTCCATGCTCTCCACCTCTGCACGATACCAGGTAATGCGCTTATCCGCCTCCAGACGTAAAGCAACCTCACGCACGGCATCCTCTACAAAACGCGGATTTTCATAAGCATGCTCCGTAACATATTTTTCATCGGGGCGCTTCAAAAGACCGTAAAGCGGCGTGCTTGCGGAAGCCTCGGCATATTCCACCAGCTCCTCCAGCCACACCATCTCCTGCGCTTCAACCTCCAGCTTCGCCCAGGCACGCTGGTTATGCGCACCGTACTCACTGATTTCCTTAGAGCAGGGGCACAGCGTCTGCACAGGCACAACAGCAGTAATACGCCAACGCAGCTTCTCGCCCTTCTCGGCCTTATACACGCAATCGATATCCATCGGCGCTTCCATGCCGCTTACAGGAGCCTTCTTCGTCACAAAATACGGGAACTTCAGCTCGATAAAAGCTCTTTCAGCCTGCAGATGCTGCTTCAGCTGGTCCAAAATTGCTTCCACATCAGCGAGGCCCACAGGGCCGAGAGTGCGCAGACACTCCACAAAACGGCTCATGTGCGTACCGCGCATATCATGCGGCAAATCCACCGCCAGTGTTACCTCCGCTACGCTGTGCTGCGTACCGCGCTCTTTATCGCGCAGCTCAATCGGCCAGCGCAGGCCCTTTATTCCCACATGCTTCAAAGGAATATTGCGTAAATCCTTTTCGCTTTGTACATCCTTCACGTCATTCACCTCTGTACACGCAGCCACTGGTGCGAGTTTCCCAAACTTCTACTTCATATAAATGATAATGGTCGCTCTTCAGCAGCTCCACTAATTTATTCCAAACCCAGACGCTGATATTTTCTGCGGAAGGCACCGGCAGAATATCATTCAGGCAAGCGTGGTCCAAATGTGCCAACACCTCATCCTTCACCAGATTCTTCAGCTTGATGAAATCAATAACCATACCCTCGTGGTCGGGAGTGCCCTCCACCTTTACCACCAGCTTATAGGTATGACCATGCAAATGCTCGCACTTGCCGTTATACGCAGGCAGATAATGCGCAGCGTCAAAATCAAATTCCTTAATAATTATCATTTATATTCTCCTCCATAAAGGGTTAAATCAGCAAAACCGTTCTGGCGCAGAGCCTCATAAGCCACAATCGCCACGGAATTGGACAAATTCAAAGAGCGTGCATCCTCAATCATCGGAATACGGATGCAGCTTTCGGGATATTCATGCAGCAAGGTTTCCGGCAAGCCGGCAGTTTCCTTGCCGAAAATCAGCAGGCTGTCCTGAGCATACTGCACATCGGCATAAGAGCTGTGTGCTTTTGTCGTCAGGAAATACTTAGGATTATCCTTATATTTTTCCAGCACCTCATAAACGCTGTCATAATAATGGATATCAACAAGATGCCAATAATCCAGGCCTGCACGCTTCAAATATTTATCCTCAACGGAAAAACCAAGCGGACGGACCAAATGCAGGTGGCAGCCGGTTGCTGCGCACAGACGTGCAATATTACCGGTATTGCCGGGAATTTCCGGTTCAACTAAAACTATATGCATTTTACTGAATGCCTCCTCAGCTGACTGCTGCGCAGTCATTAATTTATTTTTTCTCCTGCAGTATTTCGGAAACTCTCTGCTTCATACTGCGTTTCTTTTTATTCTTTTCCTTAACCGGTTCAGCCGGTGCAGGCTTAATCTCCGGCTCAACAGGCTGCTGTGCCAGGATTTTCTGATAGGTAGCCATAATCTTTTCGCAATACAGTGAGCCCATCGCCCAGGTACCGTTCAAACCGTACCAGGTGTTGACAACACCGCGCTCCAGGCGGATATTATGCGCCAGATCGTAGCGCGGATCAACAATATCCGTGGATGGGCGCTTCGTTTGCGTATAAGCCAGCAGATGCTGGATATGCGCACGCACTCCCATTTGCGGTGTAGCAAAGGACGCACCGCGCACACCGCCGCCGATAGTACCGAGACCGCAGAAATTATTCTGATGATGCAGCACATCACCGCCATAGCGGTAAGCGCCTGTTTCTACCAATGATTGCGCCAGGGCAAGATCGGGGCGCACGTTTTCACGCTTGGCCTCCTGCCAGTACAGCTCCACCAGCTCCTCTACCGGGCAGGCCAGCTTCACAGCCGGGTTAGCCGCCAAAATATAGGCAATAGCCTGCGCCTTGCTGGCAATCGCCTCACCGTAAATAGCGATATTACGATAATCATCCGGCAACTGAGTACCGGAAAAATAGAATTTGCCATCCTTCTCCTGCAGCAGCGACGGACGCGGAGCGGCAGGAACCTTTATCGTACCGGCAGGCGGTTTAGCCACCGGTTTGGTAGATACTACAATTTTATCCTTTTCCTGAGTTATTTGGACAGCGCGCTGCTTTTTATTCAGCAGCTTCTTATCCTTTTTATCAGCGATAATGGTCTGCTTGGAGGCCGGTGCTTCATCAGCCATCTCGCGCACGGTTGCCGCACACACGCCGGCATAGAGCGACAGGCCCAACAGAACACATGCAAAAGTAATTTTTTTATAGTTCATAGCGCATTACTCCTATATATATCACGCTATCAATTTTACCGCACATAAGGCAAAATTGTAAAGTTTTTCCCACCCCTGCAGTGAGGAATTCACAAAAAAGTAGATTTAAGCTATAATATTTATAAGATTACAGCTAAGCGCTGCTAATTAATTTTACAGCAAACAGCTATCTGCCTGACAAATTAAGGAGGGAAAATTATGTCCGCAAAATTCCATTTCATCAACCACGCCTGCTTTATGCTGAAAAAAAACAATTCCGCTATCATCTTCGACCCGTATCTGGACGATAATCCGGAAGGACTCACCGCCAAAGACATCAAGGTTGATTATATTTTCGTCAGCCACGGTCACTTCGACCATTTGGGCAGTGCCTTTGAAATCGCCAAAAATTGTGACGCTACCATCATCTCCACTGCCGAAATCTGCGGTCTGGCGCAGGATGCCGGCTGCAAAGCACACGCTATGCATCTTGGCGGCACCTTTAAGTTTCCCTTCGGCAAGGTACGCCTGACGCTGGCCTTCCACGGCAGCGGCGTTCCCGGTGGTCACGCCTGCGGTATCGTCATCGATTTCTACGGCACTAAGCTGTACTTCGCCGGTGACACCGCACTCTTCAGCGATATGCAGCTGCTGCCCAAGCTTGATGCTTTTGAATACGCAGTGCTTCCTATCGGCGGCAACTTCACTATGGACCCCAATGATGCACTTATCGCATGCAAGCTGCTGCAGGCAAAATACGTTATCCCCGTACATTACAACACCTGGCCGCCCATCGCTCAGGACGTGGAAGCCTTCAAGGCAGCTGTTGAAGACGAAACCGACAGCAAGGTGCTCATTGTAAAACCAGGCAATACTATTGATATCGACTAAAAATTAAAACTTCAAAAACTTACGCCACGAAGCGTTCTTATTCACGTCGCAGTTGCCGCAATTGTTGCACTGCGACGTTGTTTTTTCTCCGAAATATTCCAGCAGTACCTTGCGCAAGCACATGGACGTATTGCAATAATTGGTCATTTTACTAAGCAGCTGCAACTCGTGCTCCTTCCAGGTCAGATCAGGCTGGTCATGGCCGATGAGATAGGTATTAACCGCAATATCCGCCTTATCATAAAGCAGCAGACATTCCGCAGGCAGGCCGTCACGCCCTGCGCGTCCTGCCTCCTGATAGTAGCTTTCGATATCCTTGGGCATATTATAATGCACCACAAAACGCACATCCGGCTTATCAATGCCCATACCGAAGGCATTGGTTGCCACAATCAGCGGCACGCTGCCGCCGACGAAGGCATTCTGGTTTTCGCGCCGCTCCTCCGGCGTCAGGCCCGCGTGATAGCGCAAGGCACTGAAGCCCTGGCGCCGCAAAAGCTGCGTCACGCTTTCCACCTTGTTGCGCGTAGCACAGTAAACTACGCCGCAATCCTTTTTATGCTTACGCATAAACTCCAGCAGCGAGCGCTCCTTGTCCTGCGTGCGCTGCACGGCAAAATGCAGGTTAGGCCTGTCAAAGCCCGTCACCACAATTTTGGCCTCCGGTATGCCCAGGCGTTTAATGATATCGCGGCGCACATCCGGTGTCGCCGTAGCAGTAAAGGCTGCCACCAGCGGCTTCGTCGGCAAGGCCTGAATAAAATCGGGGATATTATAATACTCCTTGCGGAAGCTGTGTCCCCATTGCGATACGCAGTGCGCCTCGTCCACTGCCACCATGGTAATATAAGCCTTGCGGGCGAAATCAATAAACTGCTGGTTGACCAAGCGCTCCGGTGCTACGTACAAAAACTTGCACTGCTTGTTGAGCGCAGCATGCAATACTCTGCCGTATTCGTTGCTGCTCATGCTACTGTCAAGATAAGCGGCCGGAATACCGCGTGCCGTCAGTGCCTCTGCCTGGTCCTTCATCAGCGATATCAGCGGCGAGATAACCAGCGTCACACCCTTCAGCAGCAGTGAAGGCAGCTGAAAGCAGATGCTCTTGCCTGCACCCGTAGGCAGCACTGCCAGCACAGGCTGTCCATGTAATATTTCACTTATAATTTCTTCCTGCCCCGTGCGAAAGCTGCTGTAGCCATAAAAATGCTGCAGCGCCCGATGCAGAAAGTCACTGTCTATAGTACGTGTCATAAAGCTCCCTTGCTTCGAAAAGTTTATTTGTAAAAAGTATAGCACATAAGCACTTTTATGTAAAATAACTTTCGTTTTTTCTATGATCAGCTAATAAAAAACAGGTACAGCCTAAGCTGTACCTGAATTTGTTACTTCAAGCGTCTAATTAGTGTTTACGTGCGTTGAAGCATTCGCGGCAGTAAACCGGACGATCGCTGGGTTTGAACGGTACCATGGTCTCTTTACCGCATTCAGCGCAAACTGCGGGGAACATTTCGCGTTGCGGACGGTCATTTTGTACGCCCATGCGTTGTTTGCGTGCTTGACGGCAAGCCGGGCAACGGCGCGGTTCGTTAGTGAAGCCTTTTTCTTCATAGAACTCTTGCTCGGAAGCGGTGAATACGAATTCGTTGCCGCACTCGCAGCAGGTTAAAGTCTTGTCTTCTTTCATTGTTTAATCACTCCTAATCATAGATAGAACATACCCCAAAGAACGCATTAAGATGTTTACCTTGGCTTCCCCATGTCATCTATGATAGAAGAAGTTAGGAACTTAAACGGACCACTGAGATACACCACTTACAGTATATAGTAAGCGCCTGCAAAAGTCAATCTTAGTTTATCAAAAATGCGTAAATTCTTTAATAAGAAACTTTTCATTTCTCAACATATCCCAAAATCCGCTTATTAACAGTGCTCACGGTAAAAGCTTGCGGGTAAAATTAATGATGCAGCACCGGTAAGTTCGCAGCCCGATAGAAAAACCGCGACAGCTTTTCAGCTCTGCGCGGTTTTCGAACTTCAATTTTTATTTATGCAGCCAGTTTACAGATTTTCCCTGCTCTCTGGCAAAGTGAGCGTCATTGATGGTTTCCGCAATGATATTGCCCTGCCAGTCATTCAGCGTGCTGACAGAAACATTATGCACACTCAGCTTCCACAGATTGTTCAGCGGTATACCCAAAAGCAGGCACAGCTGCACGCGGATAATACCACCATGCGATACAATTGCGATATTTTTCTCGTGGCCTTCACGCTCGAAGATATAGTCAAAAGCCGCCTGACAGCGACGCGCTACATCATGAAAGCTTTCGCCCTGTGGCGGAATCCATTCGCCCGGACGCGTCAGGAAATCATCCATCTCCTTAGGCCAGCGGCGGCTGATTTCCGCATACTCCAAGCCCTCCCAGGCACCGAAGCTTACCTCCTGCAGCAAATCCAGCGGCTGATAGGACATATTTTTGCTCATAGCCAGCGGTGCTGCCGTCATGCAGGCACGCAGCATAGAGCTGCAGTAAATTTTATCAACCGGCAGATGCTGCATATAGGCAGCCAGCTTCTCGGACTGCACTAGACCTTTGGCGTTCAGCGGCATATTGATGCGTCCCTGAAAGCGGTGTCCTTTGTTGCTGTCCGTTTCACCGTGACGGATTAAATATATTTTACCCATTAAGCCTTCGCTCCTTTTTTAGATTGCTCTGCCAGGGAAAATTCCTTCATCTCCGCATGTACGCCTGCTTCCTCAAAGGTTTCCATTTCTTTGTAGGCCTTAATGCCGGCATTGAACAGCGTAAAGCAGACAGCAGCGCCCTCACCGGCGCCGTCGGGAATATTCAGGCGCAGCGGTGCCGTAAGCCCCAGCTCCTGCAGGCATTCTTCCGCTCCCGGCTCTAAGGAAACGTGACCGGCAAAGCAGTAATCTAAAACTGCCGGTGCCATATCAGCCGCCTTTTTGACAGCCTTGCAGACAGCAACACCGTCCAGCATTACCGGCACCTTCATAGCTGCAGCCTGCAGCAGAGCGCCAGCCATAGCGGTGCGTACCATCTCATTATCAGGATTGGAAAGACAGCCGAAGCCCAACAGCTCCAGTCCCTTCTCGTGCACCAGCTCCTGCACCAGAGCAGCGCCCTCCTCCAGAGCGTCAGCCTCCTCCTCCGAGGTTACGAGCAGAGCCACAGCCTTCGCACCGGTTTCTGCAGCAAGCACGTTCACCGGCCATTTAGCGTGCATAATTTTTTCGGCCTGGGCAGCCTCTTCGATACCGCACCACACCAGCAAATCGCGTTTAGGATAATCTAAATCCTCTTTTTCGTAAATGCCCTTGATACCGCAATAGCGCGAGGTCATTTCTTCCAGCTTGGCCAGACTTCCGACCGGCTTTATCAGATTATCAAAGCGTGTCTGCGCCAGCTTCATACATCCTCTGTCCGCAGGCACAATCTTTTGGATTATTTCTTCTATATGCATAGCATTTTTCCTTTCTGTCTCTTTTAGAATTCGGCAAAATATTGCCGGGGAAATATATCAGATTATATAGGTTGCGAGCATTAGGTAAACCACAACGCCGCATTCCGTCAAAAAGCCGTAGGTATCACCGGTAAGGCCGCCCAGCTGACCGCTGAGAAAATGCGCAATGCCCTGGCAGATAACGAAGGCCGCTATTGCCGTATACAGATACGGCAAACCACAGGCTGCCACCAGCGCCAGACAAAGTGCAAAGGCAATATAGGTGTACATCGGCTTGGCATAGGCCTTAAACATATGACCGATACCGGTTTTGCGTGCATACTTGTAGTTGACGATGTAGGTAACCATAAAGGTACGCGTTGCTACAAAAACCGCAACCAGAGCAAACGACAGCTTAACCGGCGGCAGCGTGGTATAGGCAGCCACCTTCAACAGCACGAGACAGACAAGCGCGATAACGGCGTTGGAGCCTACGTGGCTGTCCTTCATGATTTCCAGCATACGCTCACGGTCACGGGCGCTGAAAACACCGTCGGAGGTATCCATAAAGCCGTCATACATCAGCGCGCCGATAATAATCAGCTCCGCCAGCACCAGCATTACCGCACGCATAAAATCGGGGGTGTGCAGATAATACAGACCGTAATTTACCGCACCCATAAAAACGCCCATTACCAGACCGACCAAAGGGAAGTACGGCACGCTGCGGCTGAAATCGTCATCATGCCAGTCCGTGCGGTTGGAAAAGCGGATTCTGGTCAAAAATTCCAGACAAGTTACAAAATCACGCATCACATCACCTGCTTAAATGATTATATACATCCATCGCTGCCTGCAGCACAACAATAGCCAAGGAGGCACCGGTTCCCTCGCCCAGGCGCATACCGGCATCCACAATCGGCGAAAGCTGCATCAGCTCCAGCATTTTCTTATGAGAAATATCGCTGCTCAGATGCGAGCAAAGCATATAATCGCGACACTGCGGATAGAGGCCGTAGGCCAGCAGTGCTGCAGCCGTAGCATTGACACCGTCAACCATTGTCGGTACGCGGCGGCTGGCTGCGCCGATAATTACACCGGCCAGACCTGCGTGGTCATAGCCGCCGACCTTGCAGAGAATGTCCATTGCATCGCCCTGCTTCGGCATATTTTTTGCCAGGCCGTCGATAACAACCTGACGTTTAATCTTCATGCGTTCGTCATTGATGCCGCTGCCGCGGCCGACAGTCAGCTGCGGGTCCAGTCCCAGAAAGGCGCTGGCAATAGCGGAGGTAGATGTTGTATTGCCGATACCCATTTCACCGGTATAAAGCAGATTATAGCCTTGGTCGATGCACATATCAGCCATTTCGATGCCAACGGTAATCGCTTTTTCCGCCTGCTCGCGCGTCATCGCCGGTCCCTGGGTGAAATCGTTCGTTCCCCAGGCTACCTTTTTCTGATACACCTTGGGTAAATCGCTCAAATCAAAGGCAGTGCCTACATCGCAGACGAAAACATCGGCGTGCGCATGACGAGCCAGTACGGTAGCACCGGCAGTACCGCGCATATAGCCGTTAATCATCTGGCGCGTAACCTCCTGCGGATAAGCGCTGACACCGTATTTGGCAATACCGTGGTCACCGCACATCAGAACCATCGCCGTCTTTAATTTATCCGGTAAATCCTTGCCGATCATACCTGCAAGGCCTACAACCATATCCTCCAGCTTGCCCAGATTAGCTGCCGGCTTGTCTATCTTAGCGTAGCCTGCCCGCACTTCTTGCATACGTTCTTCATCCAGAGCAGGTATTATGATTTTCTCCATATCAGTCGTTATTCTCCTTCATCCTCAAATTTAAAAGCCAATTTTTTTACGTCTACGGCCTGACCTGCCACACAATAATAAACATGATCAGCCGCATCTGCCACACGCTGGTTAACCCAGCCGGCAAGGTCACGGTATTCACGCGCCATCTGATTATCCGGCACAATACCGCTGCCCACCTCGTTCGTAACAAAGACAACGATTTTGCCGCAATTACGTGCTGCTGCCAGCACCTTGTCAATTTCATCAAATACTACCTGACAGCGCTCAAGAAATTCACCCTCCGGCGCATCCTTGCCATAAAGCAGGTTACACATATAAACAGTCAGGCAGTCAAACAGAACCGCTCCTGTTTCCGCTGACAGCGCTTCAAGCGTGCGCTCGGCATGATAAGGCGCTTCGTGATTAATCCAACGCGCATCACGGCGCCCACGGTGCAGACGCACGCGCTCCGCCATTTCCTCATCTAAGATTTCTGCCGTAGCAACGTAATCGCATTTGGGAGAATAATGCAATACATAGCGTTCTGCAAATTCGCTTTTGCCGCTGCGGGCTCCACCGGTAACCATAATGATTTTTCCAGGCATATTTCAACCTCCCTTCGTTTTTGTAAGCTGCATGCTTTTCATTTTATGCATATATGAAAAAAGCTCCCTTGCGGGAGATTCACAAAATGCAGCTGCAGCCAAAAATTCTATATTTACGCATACCAAAGCCAGCCTATCTCCCGTAGGCTCCGAGCTTCGTAACAGGCAGGTCTCCTGGCTTAGCTTCATCGCCCTCAGCGCCTTCCCAACTTGCGTCAGTGACATAATTGCCTGGGCTCCGCTTACAGTAGCGGGACTGCTCCGGATTCTCACCGGCATTCCCTTTTCAGCACCGGCCTCAACCGGCGCACCTGTCAAAAAAATTCCAAGTATATATATTCGACAGCAATTCCTATAATCCTGCTAAGGAGCAAAAAAAGAGCTGCCTAAGCAGCTCTTTCAGGAATTTCGTTATTTTGCGTAATCAACAGCACGGGTTTCGCGGATGATAACAACCTTGATCTGACCGGGATATTCCATTTCAGCTTCAATCTTCTTGGAGATATCGCGTGCCAGAAGCACAGCGGAAGCATCATCGATAACATCCGGCTTAACCATAATGCGGATTTCGCGGCCAGCCTGTACGGCATAGCATTTTTCAACGCCCTCAAAGGACTCAGAAATTTCTTCCAATCGAGTTAAGCGCTTCAGATAGCTTTCCAGAGTTTCGCGTCTTGCACCCGGGCGGGCAGCAGATACTGCGTCAGCGGCAGATACCAGAACAGCTTCAACACTCTTAGGCTCGCAGTCACCATGATGCGCCAGAATAGCATTGACAATCAGGTCGGACTCACGGAACTTCTTGGCAATTTCGCCGCCGATTTCAACGTGAGAGCCTTCCATTTCATGGTCGATAGCCTTGCCGATATCATGCAGCAGGCCGGCACGCTTAGCCAAAACAACGTCAACACCAAGCTCAGAAGCCATTACACCTGCAAGGTTGGCAACCTCAACAGAATGATTCAGCACGTTCTGACCATAGCTGGTACGATATTTCAGGCGGCCCAGCAGCTTAATCAGTTCGGGATGCAGACCATGCACTCCGACAGCAAAGGTAGCCTGTTCGCCGGCTTCCTTAATCTTCTGCTCAACCTCTTTTTGTGCCTTTTCAACCATTTCCTCAATGCGGGACGGATGAATACGGCCGTCATTAATCAATTTTTCCAGAGCGATACGGGCAACCTCACGGCGTACCGGATCGAAACCGGAAATAATAACAGCCTCCGGAGTATCATCGATAATAAGATCAATGCCGGTAAGGGTTTCCAGAGTACGGATGTTACGGCCTTCACGACCGATAATGCGGCCCTTCATTTCATCGTTAGGCAGGCCTACTACGGAAACGGTGGTTTCCGCTACATGGTCTGCTGCACAACGCTGAATTGCCAGAGAAATAATTTCTCTTGCCTTGCGGTCTGCCTCATCCTTAGCCTGTTGCTCCAGATCCTTAACCATCATAGCAGATTCGTGCTTAACCTCGTCCTCGAGGGATTGCAGCAGCTCCTGCTTTGCTTCGTCACTGGTCAGTCCGGAAATACGCTCCAGTTCAACCTGACGTTTTTCCAGCATTGCCTCAGCCTTCTCCTGTGCAGCGTTCAGGCGCTGTTCCTTGGAAGCCAGCTTTTCTTCTTTGCGTTCGAAGGATTCGATTTTACGGTCCAGATTTTCTTCTTTTTGCAGCAGACGACGCTCCTGACGCTGCAGGTCGTTACGTCTGTCTTTATTTTCACGCTCCATTTCGGAACGCAGACGATGGATTTCTTCTTTAGCCTCCATCATGATTTCTTTGCGTTTTGCTTCGCCGGTCTGCTCCGCATCCTGTACAATACGGATAGCCTGCTCTTCTGCAGTAGCAATTTTACCTTCAGCAACATTTTTGCGAACCAGATAACCTACCGCACCGCCGGCCAGACCAACAACAACAGCTGTACCGATAATTTCTAAAATCGTCCTCACCTCCTAAATGTAGATTTTTCCAAGATTTTTTTGCATAGTAACAGCAGGCGCCTGTTTGCGTCTGCTATAGATGTCCTTATTCCGTTGAATCTATAATAAATCACTGTATTATCTATTCTGAAATAGGGCAAAAAATAAGGCAACCGCTTTACGCGTCGCCTCGTGAAAATCGTAGATATTAACACGATTGGATAACTACATTATAGTGTATATTTAACAAAATTGTCAAGTTTAACCGCTATATATTGTCTGAAAAATGCAATTTACCCAATATAATGTGCACATATCTTGATGAAAAGCCACGGGCCGCCATGAAGCGTCCCGCAGCCGCATATATTTTCTTGTTGTCAAATTCTGCTGTTAGCTTGCGCTGATTTCGCTGCACGAAAAGCTGCGCTGCATTCTCTGCCTGCTGCTCTTCAATGTCAGGCGTAAAGCGTTCCATGATTTCCGCAGCCACGTCCTGGCGTATGCCACGCTTGGTCAGCTCCAGCTGCAGATGCTGTCTGCCGTAATAGCGTTTGGCCAGCCAGGCCTCGTACACCCTTTGGGCGTAACGCTCCTCGTTCAGCAGACCGTAATCCTCCAGCTTGGCCACCGCCTCCAGCGCCTGTGCCTTAGTTGCACCCTTGCGCTGCAAGCGCTCCACCATATCCTTATGGCTGTAATCACGGTAAGACAATAAATCCAACGCGCAGTCATAAACCTGCTGCGCGCCGGTAAAGCCTTCTTCCTTTTTCTTATTCCTTAAAGATCGACTCCACATCCTGCAACGGCTCCTCAGCTGCTTCCTTATTATCGCTCTTGGCAATCGTCACTGCACGGATTTTAGCTTCGATTTCTTGGGCAATTTCCGGATTCTCACGTAAAAAGTCTTTAACCTTTTCCTTGCCCTGTCCTAAACGGATATCACCGTAGGAATACCAGGCACCGCTCTTGTTGATAATGTCAAGGTCTGCGCCCAGATCAACAAGGCAGCCTTCATGAGAAATTCCTTTGCCATACATAATATCGAACTCAGCTTGTCTGAACGGAGGTGCTACCTTGTTCTTGACAACCTTAACACGGGTACGGCTGCCGATAACATCGTTGCCGTTTTTCAGCGTGTCGATACGGCGTACATCCATACGGACGGTAGAGTAGAATTTCAGTGCGCGGCCACCGGTAGTGGTTTCCGGATTACCGAACATAACACCAACCTTTTCACGAATCTGGTTGATGAAAATAGTAGCACATTTGGATTTGGAAATCAGACCTGTCAGCTTACGCAGAGCCTGGCTCATCAGACGTGCCTGCAGGCCAACGTGGGAATCACCCATCTCGCCTTCAATTTCTGCACGCGGAACCAAAGCAGCAACAGAGTCAATAACGATAATATCAATAGCGCCGCTGCGTACCAAGGCGTCAGCAATTTCCAAAGCCTGTTCGCCGTTATCCGGCTGAGAAATCAGCAGATCGTCAATATCTACACCCAGATGACGGGCATATTCCGGATCCAGTGCATGCTCCGCATCGATAAATGCCGCATAGCCGCCCATCTTCTGAGCTTCGGCAATCATATGCAAAGCAACGGTAGTTTTACCGGAAGATTCGGGACCGTAAATCTCAATAACACGTCCGCGCGGAATACCGCCGACACCAAGAGCAATATCCAGGGATAAAGCGCCTGTAGGGATAACCTCTATATTCATTTTGGCACTTGCTTCGCCCAGCATCATAATGCTGCCCTTACCAAAATCCTTTTCAATCTGGTGCATCGCCATGTCTAAGGCTTTCTTTTTATCTGCGTCCATCTGCCTGCCTCCTAATATATAAATTTAAATTTTATTAATTCACTACCTTTATTATACAAACAAAAGTTTCTTTTGTCAAGAAAAGTTTTGTTATTTGATATTCTGTTTAGCAGCCTCCATCTGTGCCTGCTTTTCCTTTTCTTCCAACAGGTGCTTGATTTCATCCTGAGTATATTCATAGGTGCTGTTACAGAATTCGCAGTGTGCTTCCGTAGTTTTGTCCTGCGCCAGCTCCTCCAGAGATTTTACATCAAGGCTGCCCAGAGCCGCCAGAATGCGCTCACGGCTGCAGCGGCATTTGAAGCTCAGGGGAATGGTTTCTTTAATATCAACGTCCAGACCGCGGCCGAGAATTTCAATCATCTTTTGCGGGGTATAACCGATTTCCAGCAGCTGGGTTACATACGGAGTCAGGTTAACGTTGTTTTCCAGCTTTTCCAGAACCTCGTCGGTGCAGCCCGGCATAGCCTGAATAAAGAAGCCGCCGGATGCGGTTACGTTGCCGTCCTTGTCAACCAGCACGCCCAGAGCAACGCTTGTCGGTGTCTGTTCGGATACATAGAGGTATTTGGTCAGGTCGCTGGCGATTTCGCCGTCCTGCAGCTCGCAGTAGCCTGTGAAGGGCTCTGCATTCTGCAGATAACGCGTTACGATAATATTACCCTCGCCGATGCCGCCGCCGACATCCAGCTTGCCATTTTTCAGGGGCAAAAATGCATCGGGGTTTTCTACATAACCGCGCACAGTGCTGCCTTCGGCATCTGCTACTACCTCACCCAAAGGGCCGTCGCCCTTCAGACGCAGGCTGATGCGCTCGTTATCCTTCATTGTTGCGGCCAGCAACAGCGCGCCGTTCATCGCACGTCCCAGAGCAGCGCTTGCCAGATGGGAGCAGCCGTGCTTTTTAGCTGCTTCCTGTACCAGATTAGTGGTGCATAATGCATAAATACGTACACCGTCGGCTGTAGCCTTTGTCAAAACATCTTCCATAATATCTGCCTCACAATCCTGCCTTACGGCAAAAATTTTACTTGCTTAATAAAACAAGCCCACTAAACTACTGCTAGCGGGCTTGCAAATTTCATGCATGGGGAACAGCCTGTTATCAGCTCTTCCACAATGTCAATTATAAATCATAATAGTCAAAAAGGCAAGCGGTGAAAATGTTACATTTCTTTGAAGAGATTTACCATTTCCATTGCGGTCATTGCGCAGTCTACGCCCTTGTTGCCGGCCTTGGTGCCTGCACGTTCTACAGCCTGCTGAATGTTTTCGGTGGTGAGTACGCCGAAGGCTACGGGTACGCCGGTTTGCATGCTTACCTGAGCGATGCCTTTGGAGGCTTCGGCGCATACATAGTCAAAGTGCGGGGTTGCGCCGCGGATTACGGCACCTAAGCAGATTACTGCGTCGTATTTGCCGCTTTCTGCGAGTTTTTTTGCTGCCATGGGGATTTCGAAGGCGCCCGGTACCCAGGCTACGGTGAGGTCTTCGTCAGCTGCTTCGTGGCGGATGAGGCAGTCGATGCAGCCGCTGAGGAGTTTGCTGGTGATGAATTCGTTGAAGCGGGCTACGACGATGGCGATTTTCATGTTTTTGGCGGTGAGTTTTCCTTCTAAGGTTTTCATGGTTATATTCCTCCTAATGGTTCAATATATTGACGTTAATTGTGATTTTTTATTCGTAGGTTACGTTTCTGTTATTGATACTTTTTGCCCGGGTCGGCAAAAAGTATCCAAAAAACGCCCTTTATAGCTGCTACGCCGGATTCCGGCGACTGGATTCGCAGAATTTTTCACGTCGCTGATTTTTGTATGACGTGCTTCCGATTGGTTACGTCAACACTCCAGCGAAAAATTCCTGTGCCTGTCCGTTGCTGGCGTGATTCGCAGAACATCGATGTGCTTTCGGGCCCGTCGTCCGTTCCGGTCTGCGCAGCGCTTAGTATTGCGTTCTTATTACAATAGCTAGTAATAACGTGCTGAAAGTTTATAAGAAAGCTGTAAATACGTTATAAGTATGTAATTAACATATCGTTCCGTTCAGAAAAAATTTTCCCGTACCCAAAGGGTACAACGCAAATTTCGTGTGGAATCAGTACGAAACATGCGGCGCCGATTTTGTTCGAAGTAACATCTAGGTTTCTGTTGCCTTGTTTCTATGATTCCAGACACTCATTTGCTAAAATTTTTATTCACTACACGATATATCAATTACAATATTTACTGAGCTTTATTACTTTCCACAGTTGCAGCCACAGCCTTCGTGCAGCTTGTGGCCCATTTTCTCTTCTTTAACGTCGAGATAGTGTTCGTTGTATTCGTTAGGCTCCATGATGATGGGCACACGGTCGGTGATGGTGATGCCATAGCCGGAGAGGCCGATGCGTTTTGCAGGGTTGTTGGTGATGAGGCGGATGCTGGTGAGCCCGAGGTCTGCCAGAATTTGTGCACCCATGCCGTAGTCACGCAGGTCGGGAGCAAAGCCCAGGCGAACGTTGGCTTCAACGGTATCAAGGCCCTGATCCTGCAGTGCATAGGCACGGATTTTGTTAGCCAGACCAATGCCACGGCCCTCCTGACGCATATAAACGACAGCGCCGCAGCCTTCCTTTTCAATCATCCTCAATGCTGTTGCCAGCTGATCGCCGCAGTCACAGCGCAGGCTGCCGAAGGCATCACCGGTCAGGCACTCGCTGTGTACGCGCACGAGCACATCCTTTTTACCGGCAACATCGCCCTTGACAATAGCAACATGACAAAGGTTATCTAAATCATTTTCATATGCAATGATGCGGAAATTGCCGTATTTAGTCGGCAACGCAGCCTCAGCGGCACGATGCACCATTTTTTCGTGTGCCTTGCGATAAGCAACAAGCTCGGCAACGGTGATGAAAACGAGCTTATGCTTTTTAGCGAACTCGATTAAATCCGGAGTGCGCGCCATATGGCCGTCATCGTTCATAATCTCGCAGCAGATGCCTACCGGCTGCAGGCCTGCCAGCTTGCACAAATCAACAGTGGTTTCGGTGTGACCGGTACGCACCAGTACACCGCCCTTGCGTGCGCGCAGCGGGAAAACGTGGCCCGGACGGCGGAAGTCGCTCGGCTGTGCGCCCGGCTCAGCGCATTTTTTCATGGTATATGCGCGCTCGTAAGCGGAAATACCGGTGGTGGTATCAACATGGTCAATAGAAACAGAGAAGGCTGTTTCGTGATTGTCGGTGTTGTGCGTTACCATAGCACCGAACTGCAGCTTGTCCATAACCTCGCTGTCTGCCGGCATGCAGATAAGTCCACGTGCTTCCTTAGCCATAAAGTTAATAGCCTCGGGAGTGCACAGCTCGGCTGCCATAATCAGGTCGCCTTCGTTTTCGCGGTCCTCGTCATCGGTTACCAGTACCATCTGACCTGCTTTAATCGCAGCGATGGCTTCTTCAATTGTATTATACTTAAAATTTTCCATTTTCTACCTCTTTTGTTGCTGCTCAGATAAACCCATTTTCCAGCAGCATATTTTTATTTAAAGCAGGCTCCTGAGTCTGCTTGGGGTTAAATTTTAACATTTGCTCTACATATTTGCCGATAATATCTGTTTCCAGATTTACGCTGTCGCCCACATCCTTAAAGCCAAGCGTTGTTTCCTTGGCGGTATGCGGAATCAGCGATACGGAAAAGCTGCTTTCCGTAACCTGCGTCACCGTCAGGCTGATACCATCAATCGCAATACTGCCCTTTTTGATGATATATTTCAAAAGCTCCGGCGGGGTGTTGATAGTCACCACCATCGCAATGCCCTCAGGCTTGCGGCCGGCAATTACGCCCAGCCCTTCCACATGTCCGCTGACGATGTGACCGTCAAGGCCATCGCACAGGCGCAGCGTGCGCTCCAGATTTACTCTGTCACCGGCATGCAGGCTGCCGATATTGGTCAAGCGCACGGTTTCCGGCATCACGTCGGCGGTAAAGGCGGTGTCATCCATGCTTACTACCGTCAGGCAGGCGCCGTTGACGGCAACGCTGTCACCGATTTTCAAATTCTGCAGTACCTTCACCGCAGCAACTGTCAGATGATAGGATTCACCCTGCTGCGCCAGCTTCTGCACCGTGCCCAGTTCGGCTACCAATCCTGTAAACATTATTCAGCCTCCTTCGGCAGCTCCTGCTTATCCAGCTCCGGCACCAGACCTGTTATCAGTACATCACTGCCCAATTTTTCCATCTCGACCTCTGTCAGCTGCCAGCCGGTTTCCACCAGGCTGCTGCCTGCACCGCCCACCGGTGGCAGAGCGGCAGCGCCGCCAATCAGCTTGGGCGCTACAAAGGCGCACACTCTGTCAGCAAGGCCTGCATCAAAGAAGGCACCGTGAATCGCACTGCCTCCTTCTACCAGCAGGCTGGTAATACCGCGCTCGGCCAAAGCCTGCACCACCTGCGCCACAGGCAGAACGCCGTCAGCCAACGGCAGACGTACCACCTCTACGTTAGGCAGAGCAGCCAGCGCTTCCGCCTTAACGATATCGGAATCCAAGCCGGTAAAGATAATCGTATCCGCCAGCGGATTTAAAACTGTCGCCATCAGCGAAATCTTCAGGCTGCTGTCGAGCACCACGCGCACCGGATTTTTGCCGCGCACCAATCGTGTGGTCAGCTCCGGGTCATCCTCCAGCACGGTGCCGATGCCGACAAGCACAGCGTCATGCTGCTTGCGCAGACGATGTGCATAGGTGCGTGCTTCCTCGCCGGTAATCCATTTGCTGTCACCGGTAGCAGTGGCAATCTTGCCATCCAGTGTCATAGCGTATTTTAAAGTAATAAACGGACGCTTTTTGGTAATCCAAGTAAAGAAGCGCTCATTTAAGCGCTGAGCATCCTTTTCGCATACGCCGGTAACAACCTCTATACCCTGCAGGCGCAGATATTCCAAACCCTGACCTGCAACCTTGGGGTTAGGATCAAGGCAAGCCACCACAACCTTGCTGATGCCCGCGCGTGCCAAGGCTACACAGCAGGGACCGGTGCGTCCGTAATGTGCGCAGGGCTCCAGCGTTACATAGGCCGTTGCACCCTGGGCCATCTGCTTAGCCTCCGCCAAGGCATTGACCTCCGCATGCGGTTCGCCGGCCTTATGGTGATAGCCCTCACCCACAATATTGCCTTCGGTATCCACAATCACACAGCCAACCATCGGATTGGGACTGGTATTGCCCTCTGCCTGCAGCGCCAGCTCCAAGGCCCGCTGCATATATGCTTCATCTGTCATTCTTGCCAAAATATCACCTTCCAGTAATATAAAAAACCGCATAAAGACCTAAGGAGCCTATATGCGGTAAAAATACAGTTTTGCCACCTTTTATCATCCAGACTATACTGTCGGTACCGGAATCACACCGGTTCATGCGCTACTGCGCTAGCGGACTTTACCGCCGATCGGGAATTGCACCCTGCCCCAAAGGTTACATTATGAAGTTGTTTTTATTATAGCGTCAAATTTTCTTCCAGTCAAGAAAACTATACGTGAACACTATGATTTACTTCGCTGCCTCTTTAATAATTTCGTAGGTCCAGCGTGCAGTGTTGTACAGGTCCTCTTCCTTCAGATATTCCGCGGTAGTATGCACGTTGCTCATGCCGGTTGCCAACAGTCCGCAGGGCAGGCCGTAGCCGCAAAGATAGTTGCCGTCGCTGCAGCCGCCGGTGGTTTTCAGCTCTACCGGGAAGCCCAGTGTTTCCGCAGCACGTGCTGCCAGCTTAATGCATTCGTGATCCTTGTTCAGCTCCACAGCAGGACAGCCTTCCACTACGTCGAATTCAACCTGTCCGCCACCGGCCTCAACAGCCTCTTTAATAAGAGCAATGGTGGAATCCTTCAACGCTTCCAGACGCGGTACGTTCAAAGAGCGCATATCAATAACAAATTTAGCCTCCGGGCAAACGATGTTGGTGCCGACGCCTGCGTTGAACATGCCAATGTTAAAGGTAGTTTCGCTGTCCAGACGACCGTAAGCAGGCAGCTTGGACAGAGCATCCGCTGCCAGCATAATCGCATTGACGCCTTCTTCCGGAGCAATGCCTGCATGGGCAGCCTTGCCCTTGACGGTTACGTAAATATCGTACAGCTTCGGTGCAGCGTAGGTAATTTCGCCTGGTGCGCCGCCGATATCCATGCAATAGCCGTAATCAGCCTTAATCCAGCTTTGGTCCATGTTTACTACGCCAAGGCAGCCGATTTCCTCGCTGACGGTAAAGCACAGCTGCACGTCGCCGTGAGCAACGCCGTCCTCCTTCAGTGCGCGTACCGCCTCCAGCATGGCAGCAACGCCAACCTTGTCGTCACCGCCCAGAGTTGTAGTACCGTCGCTGTACAGCACGCCATCCTTACGGACAACCTTAGTGCCTGTTGTCGGTGCTACGGAATCCATGTGCGCTTCAAACAGCAGCTTCGGAGCATTCGGCACGGTGCCCTTTACATAGGCCCACACATTACCGCAGGTACCGCCGGTTTTTTCGTGCGCCTTGTCCATCTCAGGCTCCAAGCCAAGCTCGCGCAGCTTCGCCATAATCAGCTCTGCTTCCTGCTTTTCGTCCTTGCTGGGGCAGGGAACGCTTACCAGCTCTATAAATTCATCAATCAATCTTGTTTTGTTTATCATTACAGTCACCTCGTAGTAGTTTAAGATATAAGCATATTATATACCTTAATGAAAGCCGCGCGCAAGTTTAACTGCCGCCAATATTACAGCTGCAGATAGCGGCAGGCCAGATACAAAGCGCCCGCAACCAAACCACCGCAGGCACGTATGCGCAGCTTTTTCGCATCAACACGCTCCGGGTCATTCTTCTGCAGACGGCCGATACCGCCTAACAGCAGCCATGTGGAAAACAGCAGCATGGCCGCCGCCAGATAATCCCAGCTTTCTAATTTAGCAAAAATCTCCATTATATCACCTATTCTTTATTTTTTTGCGGACACAGATATGCATAGTGACAGTAAGCACAGCTTTCGTTACAGCTGCAAGCGAAATCGTCCTCCTCGCCCTTACCGCTGATTTCCTCGCACAGCTCTATTGCTTCCTGCAGGTACGATTTATCCAACGGCAGCTGCCAGACGCTCATGTTCTGCAGAAAGTGCAGCTCGGCGCGCACAACTTTTTTGCCGGGATACAGCTTTTCCGCAGCATCCTTATACAGCGCCAGCTGATAAGCATAGCCCAGCTTCACCTCGTCAGGCTCCGGCGGCGTACCTGTTTTATAGTCCACTATTATCATATTATTAGCTTCATCAAAGGCCAGCAAATCAATTACGCCCTCAGCTGCCAGCTCCTGCTGCAGAGGCTGTACAAATTCTAATTCACGCTTCTGCTTTTTTGGCAATGCTTTATACAAATCGCTGACAATATAAGCATCAAACATACTCTTGGCCTGTGTTGCCGCAGCGCCGGGAGCAAATTCCTCCAGTGCAATGGCAAAAACAGCCTCCGCATTATAGCCATTATACAGCTCCAGCGCTTTGTGCACAATACTGCCGGTTACACTTGCCGGCAGCTCGTGCGCCTGCTCTCCGGCAACTGTCTGCTCCAACTCAGGTACTGCCAAAACCTGCTGGTAGTAATATTGGCGCTGACAATGCAGGTACGTCTGCAGCGCACTCGCGGTAAAGCAGGTACGGCCGCAGGCTGCATAAGCAGGCAGCTGTGCCAAGGCCAACGGCTCCAGCGCCAGCTGCTGCTGCACGCCCTGCTGCACAACAGCCGGGCTTAAAGCATCGGCACACAAAAGGCGTACCCAAGGACAGCTGCTTTCCTGCTTGTCCCAATCCACCTCGTATACTGCCTGCAGCTGCTGCCACCAGCCCTTGGCGGCAGGCAGGCCGATAACAGCCTCCGGCAGCTTTTCTTCCGCCACCGTACCGACCATTAAAAGCTGCTTTTGAGCACGCGTCATAGCAACATAAAGCAGACGTCTGCTTTCTTCTTCTTCCAGCTCACTGTCGCGCGCCTTAGCCAGCTCATAAACACCGCTTTTTTGCAGCTGCATTTCCTTATCGGGCACCTTAATGCCCAAAAGCCCCTGCTCGCCTTCCTTCCCCGGCAAATATTTGATAGATGCGGTATCGCCTTTTACTGATTTATCTAACTGCGGTAAAATAACCAGATCGAATTCCAAGCCTTTGGAATTATGTATCGTCATAATCTGCAGTGCATCATCTGCCTGTACGGTAGCGGCAGGCTCCTTGCTGCTGCTTGCACGCAAATCCTTAACGTTTTGCAGCCACTCCGCCAACGAAGCCTGCTTCGTTTGGCAATACTGCTGTGCCAGGCGGCGCAGCTTTTTGACATTGGCCAGCTTGCTGGGGCCGTTTTCCTGCTGCGACAGAACGAATTCCGGCTTCAGCTCGTCCCAAAGCTGTGCGAACAGCTCCGGCAGTGCCATCAACGCTGCTGCCTGACGCAGGCTGCGTAAGCGTTCGGCAGCATGCATAGCCAGCGCCTGCTGCTCCGGCGGCAGATTCCCGGCCACGGAGATATCCTTCAGCCGGATGCTGCCGCTCTTCTCGATCATCATGGGCAATGCCCTCCTTCTTTCCTCATACGCCTATGATAACACGAAAGTATGTCCTCCCTATGAACAAATCCCTTTCTTTTTTATATTATACACGACAGAGGACGAGAAATGCAAGAGAGCGGTTGTACAATTTGCCCGAAATATATAAAAGAGTGCCGGCAGCCAAGGC
>ENA-ORPK01000419-ORPK01000419.1-human-gut-metagenome-genome-assembly--contig:-NODE-419-length-39866-cov-9.322750_pt1 | contig 39866 bp, 34 predicted proteins | sample MGYA00242139_ERZ509068 | MGnify/ENA primary metagenome ERZ509068 (study PRJEB26280, sample SAMEA2338687) | human gut metagenome | biome: human gut; feature: human-associated habitat; material: faeces...
CTGAAGGCATTTGCCGGATGTCCGGAGTTTAAGGCGATCGTAAAATCATTTGGTTTATAAGAAATGAGTATGAGAGAAGCAACATGGAAGGTCATTGCGCATATCGAAACGGAATTCCCGGCAAAGTTCGGGATTCCGAGACAGAGCGGTCTGGTGAAAACATTAACCGGAAGAATTGTTTTTGAACCGGAGTTCCGACAGCCGGAAGCAGTGCGCGGACTGGAGGGCTTCTCTCATATTTGGCTTTTATGGCAGTTTTCAAAGGCCGGACGGGAGAACTGGTCGGCAACCGTGGCACCGCCCCGTCTGGGTGGAAAGAAGAAGGTGGGCGTTTTTGCCAGCCGGTCACCGTTTCGTCCGAATCCAATCGGTCTGTCCTCGGTAAAGCTGGAACGGATCGAGATGGGTGAAAAGCTTGGCCCGGTCTTATATGTATCCGGTGCAGATTTATTAAACGGCACTCCAATCTATGATATCAAGCCATATCTGGCATTTACAGACAGTCATCCGGATGCGGTGGATGGATTTGCCGGGGATGTCTTTGATTACGGACTGGAGGTAGAGTTTCCGGAGGAGCTGCTGGCGAGGATCCCGGAAGAACAGCACCGGACGGTCATTGAACTGTTAAAGCAGGATCCGCGGCCGGGAACACAGGAAGCTGTGGATAAGGAATACCGGATGCTGTTTGGAGAACAGGATATCTGGTTTCATGTGAAGGATCGGGTGCTGACTGTCCACAATGTAGTGGAAAAACCGATACTTGACATAAAGAAAAGGCCTGATATATAATAATGAAATATAGGCAATGACGAAGAGAAGTAGCCCGATTATCGCTTGCAGAGAGTGGAGAACGGTGGAAGCTCCACAGAATGAATCGGTGTGAATAACACTTTACCAGCCGCAACCTGAACTCTGAGGCCGGAGATTCTGGCAGATCAGAATTGAATGACGGAACGATCCGATTCTACATCGGCAGATTCCGACAGGCAGGACAGTAGGGGAGCCGCAGCTGTGCGACAAACAGTCGGTGAGAAAGCATGCAAGGCATGCTTTAGAAGCCATGAGGGACTGCGCAGGCAGTAAATCAGGTGGTACCGCGGACAGTAGATAGAGATTTCTGTTCGTCCTGAACCAAAAGTTCAGGGCGAACTTTTGCGTTTAAATGCTCTTAGCCGGAGCATAAATAAAAAGAGAAAAGGAGAGTAACATGAGTATTGTAAACATTTATCGTGACAGAACCATTAATGAGATTACAGAATCCGATGTGGGATCAACCGTAAAAGTAGCAGGCTGGGTAGAGAATATCCGTGACCATGGTGGTGTATCTTTCATCGATTTGCGTGATATGTATGGTGTATTGCAGGTCGTTATGCGTGACACTACTTTGCTAGAAGGAATCGTAAAGGAAGACTGCGTATCCATTGAAGGCGTTATGGAGCACCGGGATGAGGAGACCTATAATCCGAATATCGAGACCGGAACCATTGAGTTAGAGGCACACACCGTGACCGTACTTGGTAAGGTATATAAGCAGATTCCGTTTGAAATCATGACATCAAAGGAGATCCGTGAGGATGTCCGTCTGAAGTATCGGTATCTGGATTTAAGAAATAAAAAGGTAAAGGACAACATCATTTTCCGTTCCAAGGTCATCAGCTTCTTACGGGAAAAGATGACAGAGATGGGATTCCTGGAGATCCAGACTCCGATCCTGTGTGCATCGTCTCCGGAGGGCGCCAGAGATTATATCGTGCCATCCAGAAAGTTCAAGGGGAAGTTCTATGCATTACCACAGGCACCACAGCAGTATAAGCAGCTGTTGATGGTATCCGGATTTGATAAATATTTCCAGATTGCGCCTTGTTTCCGTGATGAGGATGCAAGAGCGGACCGTTCACCGGGAGAGTTCTATCAGTTAGACTTTGAGATGAGCTTTGCTACTCAGGAGGATGTATTCCGGGTAGGTGAGGAAGTATTATCTGAGACCTTTAAGAAGTTTGCACCGGAAGGATACACGGTTACGGAAGCACCATATCCGATCATCAGCTATAAGCAGGCAATGTTGGAGTTCGGTTCTGATAAGCCGGATCTTCGGAATCCGCTGCGTATCATTGATGTAACTGATTTCTTCCAGAGATGTACCTTTAAGCCATTCCATGGCAAGACTGTACGTGCAATCAATGTGCATGCAAAGTTGTCTAAGGGACAGCATGAGAAGCTGTTGAAGTTCGCAACCGGAATCGGTATGGGTGGACTTGGCTATCTGGAGATTTTGGAAGACATGAGCTACAAGGGACCGATTGATAAGTTTATCCCGGATGATATGAAGACCGAGATTGCAGAGCTGGCAGGTCTGCAGGCAGGTGATACAATCTTCTTTATCGCAGATAATGAGGAACGTGCGGCAAATTATGCCGGACAGATTCGTAACGAGCTGGGTGCACGCCTGGATCTGATCGAGAAGAATGCATATCGTTTCTGCTATGTTAATGACTTCCCGATGTACGAGTATGATAAGGAAGAGAAGAAGATGATCTTTACCCATAATCCGTTCTCTATGCCACAGGGCGGACTGGAAGCACTGAATACCAAGAATCCGGAAGAGATTCTGGCATATCAGTACGATATTGTATGTAACGGTATTGAGTTGTCATCCGGTGCAGTCCGGAATCATGATATGCAGGTTATGGTAAAGGCATTTGAGATCGCAGGCTATACAGAGGAAGACTTAAAGCAGAAATTCGGTGCCCTGTATAACGCATTCCAGTTCGGTGCACCACCGCATGCAGGTATGGCACCCGGAATTGACCGTATGATCATGTTGTTAAGAAATGAAGAGAATATCCGTGAGGTCATTGCCTTCCCTATGAATGGTAATGCACAGGATCTGATGTGTGGAGCTCCGGGTGAGGTGACTGAGCAGCAGTTACGCGAGACACATATTAAGGTGCGTCAGTAGTATTCGGGAAAAGTATTGCATAATTCTGTCATATGTTGTAAATAGTGACAGAAAAATGAAAGAAATCAACGAAAAAATATTGACAAATCCGGTGGGATGCCATAGTATCTTAACTGTGATTTGAGTCAACGAAGAAGTTGGGAATCGACAAGGTTGCCAGCTTCTTTTTAGTTGAGAAGGAGGATAAAATGAAAAAGAAAGCTTTAAGTATCATTTTAACAGCCGTTATGGCAGTTGGTATGATGACAGGTTGTGGTGCTCAGGCATCAGACGGTTCGTCTTCTGCAGACGGAAACAGTGCAGCGGATTCTGACTTCAAGGTAGGTATTATGTACATTGGAGATGAGAATGAGGGATATACCGCAGCACATATGGCAGGTATTGACGGGATGATGGAGAATCTTGGTCTGGATGACAGTCAGGTGATCGAGAAGACAAACATTCCGGAAGATGAGTCTGCATATGATGCAGCAGTTGATTTAGCAGAGCAGGGCTGTGATATTATTTTTGCAAACAGCTTTGGTCAGGAGTCTTATGTGATCCAGGCAGCAACCGAGTATCCGGACATTCAGTTCTGTCATGCAACCGGTTATCAGGCAGCATCATCCGGTCTGCCGAACATGCATAACTATTTCACAAACATTTATGAATCACGTTATGTATCAGGTGTTGTAGCCGGTCTGAAGTTAAATGAGATGATCGATAACGGTACTATTACAGAGGATAAGTGTAAGGTTGGTTACGTAGGCGCTTATCCATATGCAGAGGTTATTTCAGGATTTACATCATTCTTCCTGGGCATCCGGAGCGTATGTCCGTCTGCTACCATGGAAGTAAAATATACAAACAGCTGGGCTGATATGTCTGCAGAGGCAGAGGTTGCCAATGCACTGATCGCAGATGGCTGTGTACTGATCAGCCAGCATGCAGATACAACCGGTGCTCCTTCCGCATGTGAAGCTGCCGGTGTTCCTTGTGTTGGTTACAACGTATCCATGATTTCCGTAGCACCGAACACTGCTCTGACATCCGCATCCATTGACTGGTCTGTATATTATACATATGCAGTAAAGTGCGCAATGAATGGCGAAGAGATCGAAACAGACTGGTGCCGTGGATTTGCAGAGGGCGCAGATAAGCTTACTGAGTTAAATGATAAGGTAGTTGCAGAGGGTACTGCAGAGAAGGTAAAGGAAGTAGAGGATCAGATTATTGACGGTTCTTTACATGTATTTGATACATCCACATTTACCGTTGGTGGTAAGTCCTTAGAGGATGCAATTGCAGAGGGCGGCGAGTATGCTGATTATGCAGACTATGTATCCGATGGATATTTCCATGAGTCAGAGCTGGCATCAGCACCTTCTTTTGCAATTATTATTGATGGTATTACATCAATTACAGAATAATAAGTCAGCAAAGAAGCTGAAATTTCAATACGGAGCTATGAAAATGGCTCCGTATTTTATATAATAGGGATGTCGGTGCTGAGAACTGCGCGGGGCAGGGTTGATCACCGGGACGCAAGGAGTAAGTTTAGGAGGACAGTCTGTGGAAGGTTATGCAATTGAGTTAAGGAACGTAACCAAGACCTTTGGCGAGGTCATTGCGAATGATAACGTAAACTTAACATTGAAAAAAGGAGAAATATTAGCAATCTTAGGAGAGAATGGCAGTGGTAAGACAACATTGATGAATATGCTCTCCGGTATTTATTTTCCGGATCAGGGACAGATTCTGGTAAATGGGCAGCCGGTAACCATCCGTTCTCCAAGGGATTCCTTTGATCTGGGAATCGGAATGATCCATCAGCATTTTAAGCTGATTCCGATTTTTACGGCGACGGAGAACATCATTCTGGGGCTGAAGGAGCAGGGCAGAATGAATCTTGCCGAGAAGAATCGGGAAGTGGAGGCACTGGCAGCACAGTACGGATTTGAGCTGAATCCGGAGCAGAAGATCTATGATATGACTGTCTCGCAGAAGCAGACGGTAGAGATCATGAAGGTGCTGTATCGTGGCGCAGAGATTCTGATCCTTGACGAACCGACGGCGGTACTGACCCCACAGGAGACAGAGAAGCTGTTTGATATCCTGCGGAACATGAAGAAGGCGGGCAAATCCATTATTATCATTACCCATAAGTTAAATGAGGTGCTGGAGATCTCAGACCGGGTAGCGGTACTCAGAAAGGGTAAGGATATCGGAACCGTTGCGACGAAGGATGCGACCGCACAGTCCTTAACGGAAATGATGGTTGGTCAGAAGGTAGAGTTAAATATTGAACGGGATGACCCTGAGAATCAGGAGGAACGTCTGGAGGTAAAGGACATCTCCGTATATAACCGGGAAGGCGTGGAGGTCGTAAAGCATGTAAGCTTCCATGCAAAGAGCGGTGAGATCCTCGGAATTGCCGGTGTATCCGGCAGCGGACAGAAGGAACTGCTGGAGGCGGTTTCCGGTCTGCAGAATGTGGCGAACGGCACGATCACCTATAAGGATTCCAACGGAACCGCAACTGTAATCTCAAATATGAATGTGGAGACCAGACGGAAGAAGAATGTGAAGTTATCCTTTGCATTTGTGCCGGAGGATCGACTCGGTATGGGTCTGGTAGGTTCTATGGATCTGATCGATAATATGTTGCTCCGGAGCTATAACAATGGAAAAGGACCGGTAGCAGACCGAAAGGCACCGAAAGAACTGGCAGAACAGATCGTAAAAGAGCTGGATGTTGTGACTCCATCCGTACATACACCGGTCCGGAGACTTTCCGGCGGTAATGTTCAGAAGGTGCTGGTCGGACGAGAAATCGCAGAGCATCCGGAGGTGCTGGTCGTATCCTATCCGGTGCGTGGACTGGATATTAATTCTTCCTATGCGATTTATAATCTGTTAAATGAGCAGAAGCGGGAAGGTGTGGCAGTCATCTGTGTCATTGAGGATCTGGATGTACTGCTGGAGCTGTGTGACAGGATTCTGATTCTGCATGCCGGAGAAGTGAGTGGCATTGTGAATGCAAGAACCGTGACGAAGGATGAGCTGGGACTGTATATGTCAGGAAGCAGAAAGGATACGGAATATTATGAGTAATGATATGAAACATACAGGAAAAGAACCGTTTCTGCGGATGAAAAAACGGGACAACATTTCACGTGGGAAAGCCCTTGGAATACGATTGCTTGCAATCGTACTTGCTCTGGTGGTCTGCTCCTTTGTGATCATCGCAGTAACCGGACAGAATCCGTTACAGGTATATGCGGGAATTATTGACGGTGCAGTCGGAAGCAGCCGACGGATCTGGGTAACAATCCGCGAGACGGCGATTCTGCTTCTGGTCGCAGTCGGACTGACACCGGCATTTAAGATGAAGTTCTGGAACATCGGTGCGGAAGGTCAGATTCTGATGGGCGGTGCCGCTTCGGCAGCTCTGATGATCTATCTGGGTGATAAGGTACCGAATGCGGTACTGTTGATTCTGATCCTGCTTGGAAGTGCACTGGCAGGTCTGTTATGGGGATTGATCCCGGCTATCTTTAAGGCAAAATATAATACCAATGAGACTCTGGTAACACTGATGTTAAATTATGTTGCGATGCAGTTTATCACCTTCCTGATCGTGTTCTGGGAGAATCCGAGTGGTTCCAATACTGTCGGAATCATTAATGCAGGAAGCAAGGCAGGATGGTTCCCGAAGATGTTCGGGACCGATTATTTCTTGAATATTGTGATCGTAACGGTCATGACACTGGGTGTTTATCTTTATATGAAGTATTCCAAGCAGGGATATGAGATCTCCGTTGTCGGTGAGAGTAAGAGTACAGCCAAATATGCAGGTATCAATGTAAAGAAGGTTATTATCCGTACCATGATGGTATCCGGTGCTATCTGCGGACTGGCAGGCTCGGTCATTGTCAGCGGTGCCAGCCATACGATTTCCACCAGTACGGCAGGCGGCAGAGGATTTACGGCCATTATCATTGCATGGATGTCCAACTTCAATCCGGTTGCCATGCTGGCAGTCTCACTGCTTCTGGTATTTATGCAGCAGGGTTCCATTCAGATCGCAACACAGTTTGGTCTGAATGAGAATGCATCTGATATTATCACAGGTATTATTCTGTTCTTCCTGATCGGTTGTGAGTTCTTTATCCGTTATCAGCTGAAGGTGCGGAAGAGTGGAAAGGAGGAAGCATAAATGACAGTTGTAATGACATTTATCCAGAAAGCAATTGCACAGGGAATCGCGATCCTGTTTGGAGCAAGTGGAGAAATCGTAACAGAGAAATCCGGAAATCTGAATCTGGGTATTCCGGGTATTATGTATATGGGCGGTATCGCAGGTCTGATGGGAGCGTTCTTCTATGAACACAGTCAGACAACGCCGAATGGAGTGATCGGAGCATTAATTGCAGTGATCTGCGCATTGGTGGCATCCGCATTGGGTGGCCTGATCTACAGCTTCCTTACAATTACGCTGCGTGCCAATCAGAACGTAGTCGGTCTGGCATTGACCACATTTGGTATCGGGTTTGGTAACTTCTTCGGTGGTTCTATCTCAAAGATTGCAGGTGGTGTCGGACAGATTTCCGTTATGACAACCGCTGCTGTCTTTCAGAAGCAGATTCCGGGGCTTTCCGAGATTCCGGTGATCGGACCGTTATTGTTCTCCTATGGATTTCTGACCTACACGGCAATCATTATCTCACTGGTACTGGCATATGTTCTGAAGAAGACCAAGGTCGGATTAAATCTCCGGGCAGTCGGTGAGAGTCCGGCAACGGCAGATGCAGCCGGTATCTCAACCTCCAAGTATAAGTATGTGGCTACGGTAGTCGGAGCCATGATCGCAGGTCTGGGTGGTCTGTATTATGTTATGGAATATTTCGGCGGTACCTGGTCCAATAACGGATTCGGTGACCGTGGATGGTTGGCAATCGCACTGGTTATTTTAGCCCTCTGGAGTCCGGCAAGAGCAATCGTCGGTTCCATCCTGTTTGGTGGACTGTATATCCTGAATATTTATATTCCGGGATTAAATCGTGCGACGCAGGAGCTGGTAAAAATGGCACCATATGTGCTGACTATTATTGTCCTGATCCTGAGCAGCCGGAGAAACAAGCTGGAAAATCAGCCACCGGAAAGCCTGGGTGTACCGTATTTCCGGGAGGAACGTTAGAAACTGATAAAATAAAAGGCACAGAGGCAGGCCCGGAAGCTGATCCGGTCGCTCTGTGCTTTTCTGATCAGAAAGGTAGATCCTGCTATTTTTTACTTAGTATTCTTTTTTACGATAGAGATAGGTAGTCACAGGGCAGGAGGCAACAAATACAAGCAGTGCACATACTAAAATAATGATACCGCCCAAGATTATCTGTGTTGTAGTCATAGGGGCTGGAAATAAAGTGTTTATAAGAGCTGAAAGTCCCATAACAAGTCCGGTTCCACCAAGTAAACTAATGCCTAAAAATACTTCGTTTCGTTCTTCTCCGCCTATATAGAACAGTGGAAAGAAAATAGCTCCCATAAATAGGCTTATTCCAGCACCTATTACAAACAGCAAGAAAACATCTGTGCTTCTGTCAAAAAGAAAACCATGTAGCATAATTGACAAAGCAACTCCGATTCCTGCAAAAATCATTCCTACAGTCAACCATAATAAAAGACTCAAAAAATAACTCTGTACAATGGCGGACCTCGTTACAGGTGTGGTAAGTTTGTATTTATTCCATTTGGTAGCACCCTCTTTTCGCAGACTTGCAATCGAATTAAGGGAGAAACCAATCATGGTCAGTAACATATAACCCATCACCAGTGATGGGATTTTATTTCCTATAGCAACAACAACACATTCCAATAAAAGCATGATAGCGGCAAAAATCTTTGTGTTTGAGAGCGTCGCATAAAAATTATTTCTCAAAAGTCCTTTCATATCCGTTCCCCCTTTACCAGTAACAGCATGATTTCATCCACAGAAGTATGGTCTACTACAACATTCTTGTACTTTTTCTGCGCTTCTTTCCCGTTAGAAACCAGCACATCGATTTGAAAATCACGTTTCCGATAGGCCAGGATATCTTTCGGATCTAATGCAAGAAACTGACTTTCTTTGCAACGCATAACCGCATAGTTATATACCAGATTATTTTTGGATGCGGTCATAATGAGTTTGCCATTATGGATAAAGGTGATATAATCTGCAATCTTTTCCAAATCACTTGTGATATGGGAAGACAACAGAATAGAGTGATTTTCCTCCTGCACAAATTCCAGAAAGACGTTCAGCATTTCATCACGTACAATTGGGTCTAAGCCGCTGGTTGCTTCGTCTAAAATTAATAATTCCGGATGATGGGCCAGTGCTGTGGCAATTGCCAGCTTCATTGTCATTCCTCTGGAATAATGTTTGATTTCCTGATTTGTTGGCAGGTGAAAATCTTCTAAATATTTCTGGAACAGGGAACTGTCCCATTGTGTATAAAAACCCTTCATAATCTTGGATAATTGCTTCGCTGTCCAGTAAGTGGGGAAATTGTCACCGTCATAGACGACACCAATTCTTTCTCGCAAGCTTGTGTCTTCGTCCAGCATTTCCTGCCCAAACAGTGTTATCGTTCCGCTATCTTTGGCGATTGTATTTAGAATACAACCAATTGTTGTAGTTTTTCCCGCACCGTTTTCTCCGACAAATCCTAATATAGCTCCATACGGTAGGGAAAACGTCACATTCTCCAATGTGAAATTTGATTTGGGAAAAGTTTTGGAAACTTGCTGTAATTCTAAAATGTTTTCCATGCTCATTCGTCCTCCTGATAAAACAGAGTCAACAACTCTGACAGTTTTTCAAGTGAAATATTGCTTGTCCGTCCAATTTCGGCGGCAGCCTGTAAATGTTCCTCGGCAATACGTTGTTGCCCTTCCTGATAAAACTCTTTGTTTTGAACTGATACAAAACTCCCTCTGCCAACTGTGGTTTCTATAAAACCGTCCCTTTGCAGATCTTCATAGGCTTTCTGTACAGTAATGACGCTTACATGGATGGATTTTGCTAATGCTCGCATTGAGGGGATTGCGTCTCCGGCCTGCAGTTCGCCGCTCATTATCATAGCTTTAATCTGTGATGTGATCTGCTCATATATCGGTTTGCTGGCATTATTACTGATGATGATTTCCATAATTCACCGCCTTATATAGTGTACTTAATGAACAAGTACATTATATACAATTTAAGATCCTTAGTCAACTATAAAAATAAAATGTCAGTTGCAGTATCATAGAATAAATCAGTAATTGTGATTCTGTAACATTTACCCCGAAAGTAAAAAACAGGCTTGACAGATATATGAAGTCTGTGCTAGTCTAATTAACAGAGAAACCGTTGAGAAAGAGGAAGTACATGTGATATGTATCTCACAGAGAGTCGCAGGTGGTGGGATTGCGGCAGATGGCAGCATAATGGAATGGGCTTTCGAGGGCGAACCGAACCGGAAGATATGCAGGAAAACAGATAAAGCATTTGCGGTAGGTGAGACGGAGAGGAGACTCCGTTAACAAATCGGATATATGCAGGTATATCGCGAGTGGATATCGTCATTGATATCAAGCAGGGTGGCACCGCAGGAGTTAACTCTTGTCCCAGCAGATAGTGGGATAAGGGTTTTATTTATTTTAAAACAGATTCTAAAAAATCCTTTCCCGGAAGTAATAGTTACCAAGGATCAGATTCCTGTAAAATCTGATCACGAGCGAAAGGAGCATCCATCATGAGTGAAACAAGAATTCCAAACAAAATCTATTTAAGCGAAGAAGAGATCCCAAAGCAATGGTATAACGTACGTGCCGATATGAAGGTAAAGCCGGCACCGTTATTAAACCCGGCAACCCATCAGCCATTGAAGCCGGAAGAATTAGAGCCGATCTTCTGTAAAGAGCTGGTTCAGCAGGAATTGGATGATACGACAGCATATATTGATATTCCGGAAGAAATCCAGGAATATTACAGAACCTATCGTCCATCACCGACTATGCGAGCATATCATCTGGAGAAAGCACTGGGAACACCGGCTAAGATTTACTATAAGTTTGAGGGTAATAACACCAGCGGAAGTCATAAGCTGAATTCCGCAATCGCACAGGCATATTACGCTAAGAAGCAGGGCTTAAAGGGTGTTACGACAGAGACCGGAGCCGGTCAGTGGGGAACCGCACTTTCTATGGCATGTGCTTATTTCGGATTAGACTGTAAGGTATATATGGTTAAGGTATCCTACGAGCAGAAGCCATTCCGTCGTGAAGTAATGAGAACCTACGGAGCCAGTGTAACACCGTCACCATCTGAGACAACAGAGGTCGGAAGAAAGATTTTACAGGCGCATCCGGGAACAACCGGAAGTCTGGGCTGTGCAATCTCAGAGGCTGTTGAAGTAGCAACCACACACGAAGGCTATCGCTATGTATTAGGTAGTGTATTAAATCAGGTATTGTTACATCAGTCCGTAATCGGTCTGGAGGCAAAGGCCGCATTAGATAAGTATGGCATCAAGCCGGATATCATCATCGGATGCGCAGGCGGCGGTTCGAATCTGGGCGGACTGATCTCTCCGTTCATGGGTGAGAAGTTAAGAGGAGAGGCTGATTATCGGTTTATTGCAGTAGAGCCTGCATCCTGCCCAAGCCTTACCAGAGGTAAGTTCGCATACGATTTCTGTGATACCGGAATGATCTGTCCATTGGCCAAGATGTACACACTGGGAAGTGGATTTATCCCATCTGCAAACCATGCGGGCGGACTTCGGTTCCATGGTATGAGCTCCATTCTGTCACAGCTTTACCATGATGGATATATGGAGGCAGTTGCAGTTGAGCAGACTTCCGTATTCGAGGCTGCAGAGCAGTTCGCAAGAACCGAGGGTATCCTGCCGGCACCGGAAAGCAGTCATGCAATCCGTGCGGCAATCGATGAAGCATTGAAGTGCAAGGAAACCGGTGAGGAGAAGACAATCCTCTTTGGTCTGACCGGTACCGGTTATTTCGATATGGTAGCATATGAGAAATTCCATGATGGTCAGATGACAGATTATATTCCGACAGATGAAGACCTGAAGCCGGGCTTTGATGCAATTCCAAGATTTCCGGGAAATGAGTTTTAAGGACTCGTGATTGTGAGAAAGCAATATTACAATATTAAAAATAAGGTTTGAGATAAGAAAAAGAAAACCTCCGGATCCCGGGAAGATATTCAAGAAAGATGAATATCATAACCGGAAAACCGGAGGTTTTAATATGCAATTTATTTACTGCTCAGAGCTGCTATCTGTGGAAGCGTCCTCTGTAGAATCGGAAGAAGCATCCGTGGTATCAGCCTCTGTATTGAGGTAACCAATGTTGCCGCTTAAATCTGTGACGGTATAGGCCTCTGTCAGACCGTTGATATATTCGCCGACCACATCGGAAGCAAGAGAAGATGAAATGGTATCCTTGCAGGAATCATCATAGGTACGGCTGACGAATTTCAATACGTAATAGGTGCTTCCGTCATTATTCTTGATGACTACGGTATCACCGGCCTTGCGGGATTCATCGGTCAGCCAGCTTCTGAAGTCAGAGTTCTGGGTAGAACCGGTTACGCCCTGAGTAAGGGAAGCTTCGGAACCGTCCTCTGCACCGTAGGTGTCTTTTTTGGAATCCGGTGCATATTCCTTACATAAGGTCTCAAAATCCTTACCGGCCGCTGCTTTTTCTTTCATTTCTTCTGCCATAGCTTCGATCGATTCGGAACTGTCTTCATAATCGGAAGAGGCGAAAGAGAATGAATAATAAGCGAACTGATCATAATCAGCCTTGTTGTCATTATAATGGGAAGTAACCTCATCATCGGATGGCTTGTTGTCTTCCAAAAGCTTCTGATAGTAAGCGTTGGCAATGTAAGTATTCTGGATGTAGTCTTTAACGTTTTTGGCAGTTGCATACTGACCAAACATGGTTTTATAGTAAGCCTGAAGGCTGACCTTATCAGTATCGGCAGCGCTCTTGGCCTGCTCCAGGAATGAGTTGTAGTCATCTGTAGTATCATACTCAAATCCATTTTTTGCAGCATCATCCAGCAATGCAAATTCCCGCTTCATCTGCTCAACGGTAGACTGCTCAAAATACTCCTGCCATGTCATATCCTCAGAATACTGCTGTTCGTCATATGGTACAGAAGTATCCAGTCCCATATAGGAAAGGAAGGAGGAATATGTATTCAGATAATTGGATACGGTACTGTTGAAATAGTAATCATATTCTACCTGTGATAAGGAGTGGTCGCCGACTGTTACATATGGCTTATTGTTGGCATTTACAATATCCACGATCATGCTGACACTGAAATATCCTGCGGTAAGGACGATCGCTGCCAGCAGGGTGATGCAGACGGTACGGAAAATGGTAGAAGTGATCTTGTCTTTCTTCTCTGCCTTACGGCGGGCTTCCATTTTCAGGTCATATTTCGTCTTCTTATGTTCCGGTTCATTTGTTTTTGGTGTTTTCTTACTCATAATATATCTCCTTATTTCCGGGCCCAGATCTTAAGGGTCTTTACCAGTTTCCGTTTATCATCATCAGAGAGCTTCTGTGTCAGATCAGCCAGCTCATAATCTAAAGCGGTTGATTCATAACGGGAATCGATGCTGCCGATCAGGGCATCCAGTGAAACATGTGTCAGCTCTGCATAATACATGAGCAGACGCAGTGTCATAGCGCTTCGATTGTTTTCAACATTACTGATATATCCCGGGGTAACATTTAATGCTTTTGCGACCTCGTTCTGAGTTAATCCGTTTTCAATTCGCAGTTCTTTTACTTTCTTTCCAAGGTTTGCATAAAAATCATCCATTTCAAACACTCCTTAATGTGACTTGTATTATTATAGAAGTAACGGGTTTAAACCGTATATGCTATGATTATACAATGATTGAAAAGGAAAATAAATCCCTACTTAGTATACTATATATTCCTCTAATATATAAATCAAGGGATGTCACAGAAAAAACACACATTATATTTTAAAAGACATAACTTTAGCAGAAATAACTTTACAAAGATAATACAATATGATATTCTGACAAAAAGTATCAAACTACTACTTTATAGAAAGAGGAATACAATTGGAAGAAATAAAAAAAGAATGCCCTTCCATAACGGTTGATATTCTGGTTTTTGCAGTGAATGAGAAGCTGGATGCGTTAAAACTTCTTCTGATCCGCAGAAAGAATCATCCATATATGCACAACTGGGCACTGCCCGGTGGATTTGTGGAGATGAACGAATCATTAGATGAGGCGGCCAGACGGGAGCTGCAGGAAGAGACCGGAATGCAGGATATTTATATGGAGCAGTTGTATACATTCGGAGAGGTACACAGAGATCCGAGAACAAGAGTGATTTCTGTTGCCTATATGGCATTGGTTCAGCAGCAGGCAGTGGAGGTTCATGCCGGAGATGATGCGATGGATGCGGAGTGGTTTACTGTCAGACAGAAGGAGGATCAGGTGCTTCTGGAAGGCGAGCAGGGAGACCGGTTATCATATCAGATTTCCCGGATTCCAATGAGCATCGGCGGCGTATCCAGTGTGCAGGAGTTGGCACATAAGGGAGCAGATGCCGGGATTGCATTCGATCATGAACAGGCGATTCAGATGGGGTTATACAGATTGCGGAATAAGGCAGAGTATACCAATGTTCTGTTCGGACTGATGCCGGAGGAATTTACGTTACCGGAGCTGCAACGATTATATGAAACTGTTTTAGGAAAACCGTTATATAAGGCAAATTTCCGCCGGAAGATCAGTGCTTATGTGGAAGCAACCGGAGCGAAGAAGGTACAGGAGGGTACGAAACGAAGTCCGGAATTATACCGGTTCCGGCAGGCGGAGCCGATAGGCAGCTGAGAGCAGGATAGATAATAGTAAAAAGAATATTAGAGATAGAAAGAAGCACGCAAGAAGGAGTATAAGATGAAAAAAACACAGAACATGGAACGAAATCTGACAATGGTTATGGATTTTTATGAGCTAACCATGAGTAACGGCTATTTCCTGGACAAGGATAAGGATGTCCGGGTCGCATTTGATGTATTTTACAGAAAGAATCCGGATAATGGAGGATTTGCAATCTTTACCGGACTGGAACAGGTAGTAGAGTATGTGCAGAACCTGCATTTTGAGGAGGAAGATATTGCATATCTGCGGAGCCGGAATCTGTTTGTGGAGGAATTCTTAGAATATCTGGCGGATTTTAAGTTTACCGGTGATATTTATGCATTCCCGGAAGGAACTATCATGTATCCGAACGAGCCGTGTCTGACAGTTGTGGCACCGCTGATCGATGCACAGCTGGTCGAGACTGCGATATTACTGCAGATCAATCATCAGTCACTGATCGCCACAAAGACCAGAAGAATCGTATATGCTGCCGGAGATCGGAGCGTATCGGATTTCGGTGCCAGACGGGCACATAATATGGATGCTGCCGTTTATGGTGCGAGAGCTGCTTATATCGGAGGCGCAAGCAGCACAGCAACTGTATTGGCCGGGCAGATGTTTGGAATCCCAATCAGCGGAACTATGGCACACAGCTTTGTCATGTTCTACCGGGATGAGTTTGAAGCATTTAAGAAATATGCGGAGACCTATCCGGATGCCACGGTACTCTTAGTTGACACATATGACGTACTGCGAAGCGGTATTCCGAATGCGATCCGGGTAGCAAAAGAAGTTCTGGCACCGATGGGAAAACGGTTAAAGGGAATCCGGATCGACAGCGGCGACCTGGCATATCTGACCAAGAAGGCCCGCAAGATGCTGGACAAGGCAGGTCTTGAGGACTGTAAGATCATTATTTCCAACAGTCTGGATGAGTTTACGATCACTTCTATTCTGGGACAGGGTGGCTGTGTGGACAGCTTTGGTGTCGGAGAGCGTCTGATCACAGCAAAGTCAGAACCGGTATTTGGTGCGGTATATAAGATTTCTGCAGTGGAGGAGAAGCCGGGAGAATTTGTGCCACGGATTAAGATATCCGAGAATGTGGAGAAAATCACGAATCCGGGACGTAAGAAGGTATACCGGATCATTGATGAGGAAGGAAGAGCGATTGCGGATATGATCGCCAAGGCGGATGAAGTAGTAGATATGAGCCGGCCATTCCGTTATGTGGATCCGACCAAGCCATGGAAGAATCGGTACTTCGAGAACTGCCGGGCAATCGAGCTGCAGAAGCAGATTATCCGGAACGGTGAGCTGGTATATGATATGCCGACACTGGATGAGATTGCTGCGTATGTCAAGCGGCAATTGTCAGAGGAAATCTGGGAAGAGGAGCAGCGGTTTGAATATCCGCATCTGCATTATCTGGATATGACACCGGATTATTATGAGATGAAGATGCAGTTATTGAATGATTTGAGCATGAAAGAGGTATAAGAGCCGTTCAGAACAGGCACCGGGATTATATTCTGGTGCCTTTGAAAAAATCTGCCATACATTATTTTGAGTAAATGCGTAGGTTTTAGAAGGACACCAAAACTTTGGGAGTGATAAAACAGTTGGTGTCAAAAGGCGTAATGGGTATATTTGTAATAAGTGTTACTTTAAATATTATAATCAATGATATATTATTAAGTTAATGGAGAAAAATGTAAAAACATGCAGAGAAATGTAGTGATTATGTAATGTTGGTATAAAGAGATACAGGGGGCAGTAGATGAATGAGGAAATAATCCTTAGTATGGCAAGACCGTATGTAAAAGATTCAGCTATTACGTATGAAGATTTTGATGAAATTTATAAGGTACTGTCAATTAGAGAACAATATGCAGTGACAGAGATATTATTTCGAAATGGGATAAATCTTATTGATAAGGATGAAAAAATAGATGAAGATTCATTTGTTTTGAAATCAGAAATTGATGATGCGGATTTTGAAATTTTATATGATGAATCAATTTTTAAAGATGATGGGGGGATGTATGAAGAAAATAATAATGAAATTCTATCAATAAATTATAATATTAAACAATCAAATGATATATTGTGTCGTCTTATTCAGGAAGGAAATCGGCAAGCTGTTCAAGATTTGTGTGTGAAAAACAAGCGGCTTGTCGATAAATGTGTAAATAGTTATCATAGGAAATATGGAAATAGACTTGATTATGAAGATCTTGAACAAGTTGGATTTATTGGACTAATAAAAGCAGCACAGAAATTTGACTTACAAAAAGGAACGGCATTTAGTACATATGCAGTTTATTGGATTAAACAGGCAATTTCTAGAGAAATCATGGATAATGGCTTTGCCATTCGGATTCCAGTTCATATGATGGAACGCATAACAAAAGTTGTTAGACTTGATAATATATTAGCTGGGGAAAAAGTTGAATTGCCACAAAGAATTAAAAATATTGCGATTGAACTAGGCATTACTGAGGAAGCGGTGAAAGAGTGTCTAATATTACGCAATAACTATTTGTCATATGTATCTTTAAATACACCAGTTGGGGAAGAAGAGGAAACGGAATTATATGAATTAATTTCAGATGATGAGATTGAATCTGTAGAAAGTGAAGCCTTTGCATTGGTACTTCGAGAACAGTTAGAAGAGGTGCTAAAGACACTTACAGTGCGAGAACAAATGGTATTACGTTTAAGATATGGATTTGATGATGGCTGTAGACATACGCTTGAAGAGGTTGGAGGAAAATATAATCTTACAAGAGAGCGAATTAGGCAGATTGAATCAAAGGCACTGAGAAAATTGAGATATCCATCTAGGTCACAAAAAATAAAAGATTATTTGGATTAAGGAGAAAGATAATATGGGTAATTCAGTGATTAAAAAGGCAATAAAAGAAAAAATTGATTCATTGGTTATTGATGAAAGTGCGATTGTTATATTAAAAGGTATACCAGTTAATGTTGTTGATTCTACTGTAGAAAAAATAAATTTAGCGAATATTATGGATGATAAACTGAGATACTTTTTGTCAATATATAGAAAGAGGAAATATTTGGCATATGAGGAATTTCTTTTGCTGGCTGACTTTGTTATTGCACAATATAAAGAAATATATATATTGAACAATAATATATATATGAACCAATATCCAATAGAAGACTGTTTTACAGATAACGTTAGAAAAGGGTTATTGGCTCATTTTGAGGAGACAGAATCTGAAGAGAATGATGAAACATATATTGGTGATATAGGTGAATATATATTAATATTCAACGGAATAAAGGAATATAATGGATATTTAGTAGGAGCATATAGTGAGAGGGATGTTATTAATAACACAAAGGTAATAAATATTAATTTATTTGATAAAAAAAATATAGATGTTAAAACGGTCTCAAATGAGAATGATACTATGGTCGAGTATGATTTAATAGAGGAAGTAGACTATATTGATTTTATAAAAAAATTAAGTACAGAGCCATATGAAATTTATGTTAAAACGTCAAATTATGTAGGAGATTTAAATAAACTCAAAGATCATATTATTTTAGCTGCTGCATACTGGAAAGATTATACGGATATTTTCTTTGTGCGGATGCCAGAAAATGAAAGTGAATATGAACATAGAGAAGAGTATGCTGAAATATTAAAAAGATACTGGGGGTATTCGTCATATCGAAATTTACCAGTATATAATATGCCTAAACTTGAAAACGGCGAGAAAGAAGTAATTCAAGTTTCGCAAGAAAATATAATTTCTAAATTGATTCAACAGGTTGAAAAGTGTGGAAAAGATAAAGATTTTAGAGATGTGTTTGTTACGGCACCTACGGGCGCGGGAAAATCGATTATGTTTCAGGTGCCGGCAATATATTTAGCTGAAAAGTATGGGTTGCTTACAATAGTAATTTCACCTTTAATTGGATTAATGAATGACCAAGTGAGAAATTTGGAATTAAAGAATTATAAATACGCAAAAACCATTAATTCTGATATTTCGCCTATTTTAAAGCAGGATATTATTGGTAAAGTTGCGGCGGGACAGTATCATATTCTATATATATCACCAGAAACATTACTTAGCAGAAGTGACGTGGAACAATTAATTGGAAATAGAACGATAGGGATGATTGTTATTGATGAAGCTCATATTGTGACAACATGGGGGAAGCAGTTTAGACCAGATTATTGGTATTTAGGAGATCATATTAAGAAGCTTAGAAAAAAACAAATTGAAAATCCTGATAAGCAAAGATCTTTTGTTATAGCAACATTTACGGCAACGGCAATATATCATGGATTAGAAGATATGTATACTGAAACAATTAATAGTCTGCATATGCTAAATCCAATTACCTATTTAGGATACGTTAAAAGAAATGATATTGATATTGTAATTGATACGTCAAAGAAAGAAAAGAGTGAGCGTTCAGAATATGAGTTAGATAAATTTGAACAAATAGAAAAAGTGATTCAAAGGGCAATTATTACAAATAAGAAAACATTGATATATTTTCCAACAGTGGCATTGATTGAAAGATGTTATGAGTATTTGCGGAGTAAAAGAGAAATTAAAAGAGTTGCTGTGTATCATGGTACGTTGAGTAAAGAAAAAAAACAGGAAAATTATGAAAAATTTTATACGAAAGAAAAACTAGTAATGCTTGCGACTAAAGCTTTTGGTATGGGCATTGATATCAATGATATAGAGTTAGTAGTTCATTTTGCACCAACAGGAAATGTTTGCGATTATGTTCAGGAAATAGGTCGTGCAGCACGTAGGGAGGATCTTAGGGGAGAAGCTTTTTATCATTACAATAAGAAGGATTTTAAACATATAAATAGATTACATGGTTTATCAACTGTTCAGCACTATCAATTAATTAAAGTGATTGAAAAGATAGATGAACTTTACCGGCAAAGTCTTCAGAGTAAAAAGAAAAGCGATTATACTAAAAAGAGAAATGCAATGTTGCTTGATGCTGAAAATTTTTCATATATTTTTGGTACACCGATTAGTGATGAAGATAATAATGTAAATAAAGTAAAAACTGCGTTGCTTTTAATTCAGAAGGATTTTGAGTCGAAAATAGGTTTTTCTCCAATACAGGTTAGACCTATTCCAATGTTCTCTATAGGATTTTTTGAGATTTCTCCTAGAGTACAAGAAAGATTAAATAAAAGATATTTAGGAGCAGTTGAAGAAATTGAGTTCAACAAACATATTTGTAGAGTGCGACTGAGTGCAATTTGGAATAAGGATTATAAGGAATTGTCATTTCCTAAATTTAAATATGAAATATATTCGAAAGATAGAGAATTAGATTTTGTAATTAAATATCCAATGAATTCTGCTCTTTGTGTAAATATCACTTTTAATAATGATTATACGAGCATATTTAGAAACACTTGGGATACACTTAAAAAACTTGTGTTTCAAAAAGTACAATTATCAGAGCATACAGCGATTTCTGAAATGGTCGAGGTGGTAGCAAAAGAGTGTAGTATTAGTAAATATAAAGCAGAAGCAATTTGTGAAGTGATTATTGCATCCATGGATTCATATAGAAAGAATTTTGCAAGAACTGTGACACCTATAGTACAAGAAAAGACAACGACGGGTGGAAAGACAAAGTATCAGTTTAATGTGGCGGTAAATTCTTATTTCAAATGGGTTGAGAATGGAATTAGAAAAATTGAGGCTGAAACTCAGAATAATCAGTTGTATTTGATTAATAACGATGGAAACCAAACAAAAGAATACAGTGTGATTCTAGGAATACTTGAAACTTTAGGCTGTCTGTCGTTTGAGATGTTAGGAGGAGCAAATAGCCAATTGTATATTTACATAAATCAGATTCAGACATTAAAAAATATATTGAATGCACCCAATCGATATAATAATAGATTGTTAGATACTGTGGCAGAAAGGCATTTGATTTCTGTTAAAATGCTGACATATATTTATGAAAGTGGACTGAAAAGTGAAGAGATATGGGAACTGATTGAGGATTATTTTTTGGGTGAAATTCCGGACAAAGTAAAACAGGAGTGTAAAAAAGAAAGATCTAATATAAGATTTGATTAGGAATGCGGTTACAAATTCCGAAAAATAGTGTATACTGTCAGATAGAAAAATGAGGAGGTAGCGAAAGGCTATGAAACAGAATACGAATGAGGCAGTTTATGATGCCAGAACCTTCGGAGTGCCGAAGATGATGATACTGGGATTCCAGCATATGTTTGCAATGTTTGGTGCTACGGTGCTGGTGCCGGCATTGACCGGATTGAGTGTTTCATCAACATTGTTATTTGCAGGCTTGGGAACATTGTTGTTCCATTTTTTGACGAAAGGAAAGGTACCGGCATTCCTCGGTTCTTCCTTCGCATATCTGGCGGGGTATGCAGCAATCGCCCCGAACGGTGAAAAGGAACTGCTGCCGTACGCATGTGCAGGTGTTGCCTGCTCTGCATTGTTATATTTTGTTCTGGCCGGACTGATCAAGGCATTCAGTGTGGAACGTGTTATGAAATTTTTCCCACCGATCGTTACCGGTCCGATCATTATTGCCATTGGTCTGACCCTGTCATCATCTGCAATCTCAAACTGTTCTGCAGACTGGCTGGTAGCAATCGTAGCAATCGTGATCGTAGTAGTGTGTAATATCTGTGGCAAGGGTATGATTAAGATTATCCCGATCATTCTGGGTGTGCTTGGTTCTTATGCAGTCGGTATTTTAAGACAGGATGTAGACTTTACCGTGATCCGGGATGCCGCATGGATCGGACTTCCGTTCCAGGGCAGTGATACCGTATTTTCTATCTTCCAGCATCTGGATTCCGGCCTGCTGATCAATGCGATCATTACGATCATGCCGATCGCACTGGCAACCATGGTAGAACATATCGGTGATATTTGTGCAATCTCATCTACCGTTGGTAAGAATTATATTAAGGATCCGGGGCTTCACAGAACCCTGCTTGGAGACGGCGCAGCTACATTCCTGGCATCTCTGTTCGGAGCACCGGCCAACACAACCTATGGTGAGAATACAGGTGTGTTATCTCTGACCAAAGTATTTGATCCTAGAGTCGTGCGGATTGCAGCATATCTGGCGATCATATTCTCGTTCTCACCGAAGTTTGCCGCAGTTGTCAGCTCTATGCCGACCGCAACCATCGGTGGTGTGTCTCTGGTATTATACGGTATGATTTCAGCAGTCGGTGTCAGAAATCTGGTGGAAAATCAGGTGGATTTCTCTAAGAGCAGAAATGTTATCATTGCAGCTCTGATTCTGGTGCTTGCAATCGGTATTAAGTATGTGAATGCTGCAGGAGCAATCAGCTTTACGATCGGTGAGGTAACCATCAGCCTGACAGGTCTTGCAGTTGCTGCGGTCATTGGTATTGCATTGAACGCAGTGCTTCCGGGTAAGGACTATGTGTTTGATGCCGGAGAAGAAGTAGAAAGCTTATAGAATAACAGGAGGTTACAAGATGGCAAATTATACTATTATGGGACATCCGCTGATCCAGCACAAGATTTCAATGATTCGTGATAAGCGGACAGGCACGAATGAATTCCGGAAACTGGTAGAAGAAATCGCAATGCTGATGGGATATGAAGCACTGCGGGATCTGCCGACAGAAATGGTAGAGGTGGAGACTCCGATCGAGACCTGCATGACACCGATGATATCCGGTAAGAAGCTGGCGGTGGTTCCTATTCTGCGTGCGGGACTCGGTATGGTAAACGGTATTCTGGCATTGGTTCCGACTGCAAAGGTCGGACATATCGGTCTGTACCGGGATCCGGAAACACATGAGCCGCATGAGTATTATTGCAAGCTGCCGGATCCGATCGAGCAGAGAACAATCGTAATTGTAGACCCTATGCTGGCAACCGGCGGTTCTGCTGTGGATGCAATTAATTTCGTCAAAGAGCATGGTGGAAAAAATATTAAGTTCATGTGCATTATCGCGGCACCGGAGGGCTTGAACCGGTTGATGAAAGCACATCCGGACGTACAGATCTATGTCGGACATCTGGATCGATGTCTGAATGAACAGGCATATATCTGTCCGGGACTCGGAGATGCGGGGGATCGTATTTTCGGCACCAAATAAAAGAAAATATCAGACGAAGCTGTCCGGATAAACGAAAGACCTGAAACAGGAGGAGCAGAATGCCCCGGAATGTTTCAGGTCTTTTAGCCATGGTAATGATAAATAATAGAAGGACGACCACCGGTAGAGTAGTCGATTTCACTGGTGATGATTTCCTTTTCAAGGAGATAATTCATGTAACGGCGAATTGTTACACGGGACAGATTGGTATCTGTAGATAAACGCTCACTGGTCAATCCTTCGCCGATATGTTCTTTCATATAGTTCATGATCAGATCCAGAGTCTTCTGCTGGAGGCCTTTACCCAATGCTTCAGAAGTATTTAATTCTGTATTGTTCCGGCGGAGAAGCTGATCTAATTGATGCTGGGTCAGATGTTGTTCGGATGCAAGATTTTCTTTGTATTCCAGAAAAGTAGAAAGAGCCTGATTGAATCGATCATATTCATATGGTTTGATCAGATATTCAATAACGCCTAATGATAATAACTGACGGATATGATCTGCATCATTGGCGGCGGTGACAACGATAAGATCAATGGGATGCTTACGGTTTCTGAGCTCCTGCATAAAATCAACACCGTTCATAACCGGCATATATAAGTCCACAATTGCCAAATCTGCTTCATGTGTTTCCAGAAAATCAAGAGCATCCTTGCCGTTTGTGAACTGCCCAACTACTTCAAGATTCGAATTCATTTGTGTATATTTAAGATTAATTGCGGCCACCATTGGGTCGTCTTCAACAATAATTACAGAATACATATGAGCCACATTCACTCCCTAAATATAGTTTATTGAAGTATATTTCATACCTTGTAACATAATACCATGATTTCACAATAAATGTCTATGCTTCTTTTAATATTCGTTTTAAAAACTTTTTTTAATTACAAAAGATGAGAATAGTTTTAAAAGCTTGAAAAAGGCGGAAAGAAATAGTACACTGAATATGTCTAAAAAAGGCGTTTTCTGAGTCAATGAGGTATATGACAGTAGATGCGGAAATGTTTCATAGAGGACTCATCGGTGGTGAGCCGGGAAGAGGGAGTGTTAACTGATCCGACAGACTACTTCATATGTGACATGAGCTGGGCGAAAGATAGGATTTGGGAAACAACGGAGTGAAAAGGTGTTGAGGGAGTCTTGGACGGGAAACAGGACTTTAGAAAATATGAAATGGGAAAAGGCAGAAACATCGGTGGTGCTTCTGTCTTTTATTTTATGCATATGGAGAATATACTCAAACATGTGTCAGTGTGTTTACAACCTTTGTCGAAATTATTTTATGAAAATTCAGAATTATGAAAGAAGAAGTTTTGACAGGTTGTGCTATACTACCTAGTAGGCTGGAAAGAATTGAGGACAACAAAATGGATAAGAGCATAAAAAGAAAACGTATTATATCAATCATAATTGTTGCAGTTCTGTTGGCTACTTCGGTAATTGTATTTCTGCTGGTGGGAAAGCCGCTGATACAGTTTGTATCTGACAGCGACCGATTAAGAGCCTGGGTAGATGAGAACTGGCTGGGAAGCCGGCTGGCTTATATAGGAATGGTTGTTTTTCAGATCGTGGTTGCGATCATTCCGGGGGAACCGTTTGAGATTGCTGCGGGATATGCATTTGGTGCGGTGGAGGGAACTGTCATCTGCGTACTGGGAAGTACGATCGGCGGTACGCTGGTATTTCTTCTGGTTAAGAAGTTCGGAGTGAAGCTGGTAGAGGTTTTTATACCGATGGAAAAGATACGGTCATTAAAATTTCTGCAGGATCATAAGAAGCGGGATATCATGGTATTCCTGTTATTCTTCATACCGGGGACACCAAAGGATGCATTGAGTTATTTTGCCGGGCTGACCGATATGGATGTAAAGACCTGGCTGGTAATCACTACGATCGCAAAGCTTCCATCTATCATAACCTCCACCGTAGGAGGAAATGCAATTGGGACCAGACAGTATCTGTTTGCGATAGTGGTGTTTGGCATTACGATTTTGATCAGCGGTGTCGGTCTAGGGTTCTATAATCATTATACGAAGAAAAAGCAGGCGGAGATGGCAATTACAGAGGTTGAACAGGAAATAAATAAGGATAAGCAGAAGGATGAGCGGAAAGAGGAAGAGTAAGAAAAGATAAAAATAATTGCAAATGAATTGCAATTGCATCTTGACATTCGCCCAATTGCGTGTGATACTTGTATCGGATCAGAAATTGATAATATGTATACGAGGTAAAGTAATATGGGCATTTTAATTACATTTTTGTTGGGAATTTTTCTTTTGGCCGGAGTACTGGTCGTACGATTGGCGAGAGGAAGTAAAGTAATAGAACAATTTTCTATTTCAATTGCGCTGGGCACCATGTGTTCATTGGCAATGATAGAACTGATTCCGGAGATTTTTGAGACGTTTCATGGAAAGAATCTGCTGTTTGCGGGAATTGCAGTGCTGGTCGGAATCCTTGGATTAAAGGCATTGGATCATTTCATCCCGGATCATGAGGAAGGAACAAAAGAGGATACGCAGACGCAGGAGAATGTGGTTCATATCGGAGTGATGTCTGCAATTGCAATTGTACTTCATAATATCGTAGAAGGAATGGCTGTTTACAGTCTGACGGCAGAGTCTGTAAAGGTGGGCGCTTTGGTGGCACTCGGGGTAGGTCTGCATAATATTCCGATGGGAATGCTGATTTATTCAACTCTTCAGAAGGATAGTAGGAAAAAGAAAATCCTGGTGCTGGGAGCAGCAGCCGGTTCTACATTTCTTGGCGGACTGCTGATGGCATGGATCAGTCCTGTATTGAATGATTTTGTAATAGGCATTCTGATCTGTCTGGCATTGGGTATGCTGTTATATATTATTATATTTGAACTGATTCCGCATTTGATTCACAGCAGCCGGAAAGGATTATCTGTACTTGGAACGGGAATAGGGGTTATAATTATAATCATCAGTACATTTCTGGAATAGGAGGCAGCATAGCCTATGAAGGCAACCAATGAGATCATTTCAACGAAAGCAAATACGTTATATGCGATGAAAAACCTGATCACGCATGCAAAGATTGAGCGGATGTATATTTTGCGGGTGAAGGATTACTGGAGAGATAAGGAATCAGTATGCAGAGAGATCCGGGAGCGGTTTGGCGGCTGCAGGATCGTGGTCCGAAGCTCTTCCAGTCATGAGGATTGTCTGAAATCCTCCAATGCGGGACATTATAAGAGTATTCTGGATGTGGATTCGGCCAGCCTGCAGGAGATTGAGGAATCCGTAGATGAAGTAATAGATTCTTATGAAGAGGATATGGAATCGGCAGCAGAGGAACAGGTGTTGATTCAGAGACAGGCAACCGGGGTCTGCATCAGTGGTGTTATCTTTACCAGAGATTTAAGGGAAAACCGTCCGTATTATCTGGTGAATTATGACGACCATGGATCGACGGACAGTGTAACCAGCGGACGTGGCGGAAAGATGCTGTGGATCGCCAGAGATGTGGAGCAGGAGCAACTGAGTATCCGGTGGCAGAATCTGATTACGGCAGTCCGGGAAGTGGAGAGTATTATTGAGGGAATTCCGCTGGATATGGAGTTCGCGATTAACGATTCGGATGAGATTATTCTGTTTCAGGTGCGGCCGCTGGCAGCAGCGAATCTGCATACGGCACCGATGGATGAGACTACCTTTTATCTGTGTAAACGCAGGATCAAGGAGGCATATCAGAAACGACCGGATGTATTGTCCGGAGAACCGATGAAATTATCCGATATGGCATTCTGGAATCCATCAGAGATCATCGGGTCGAATCCTAGGACTCTGGATTATTCTCTGTATCGCAGGATTATTACACATCGGGCATGGAATGAAGGGATTCGGGAGCTGGGATACTGTGCCCTGGATGAGGATCTGATGTACCAGATAGGTAATAAACCATATATCAATTTAAATTATTCTTTTTATTCCCTGATTCCGGAATCATTACCGAAGACATTAACAAAGAAGCTGGTCGCATATTATCATAAACGGTTGCAGCAGGATCTGTCTGCGCATGATAAGATCGAGTTCGAGATCGTATTCAGCTGTTATGATTTCATGACCGGAGAGAACAGTAAGCGGTTGCTGGAATATGGATTTACAGAAGAAGAACGGGCGCAGATCATAGCAGAAGTCAAACGGCTTACGATGGATGCGATTTTTAAGCATAATGTAATTCTGGCACAGGATAAGAGCTCTATCAATACGTTGGAGTTTACCAGAAGTGAGATAGAGAAGATCGGAGAGAATTGTAATAGCCCCAAAGAATTGATCGAAACCGTGAAGTGGCTGCTGGAAGCGATTACGAAATACGGAACGCCGCAGTTTGCCAGACAGGCTCGTATGGCATTTATGGCAAGAGCCTTCTTACGGACGCTGGTAGAGGCCGGATATTATGAACAGGCAGAGATGGACCGGTTTATGCAGTCGATCTCGACAGTGTCTACGGAGTTTAATGAGGATTTTGAGGCATATTCCAATGGGCAGATGAGTAAGGAGGAATTTGATTCCAAGTACGGGCATCTGCGGAGCGGTACTTACGATATTCGGACGGAACGGTATGATGCGATGAATTTCCGCCCGGTATCTGCGAAGAGCAAACAGCCAAAGGCAAATAAGAATATTGAGTTTAATCTGGAACCGATGCAGCGGGCATTGGATGAACATGACATTCAGATACCGGCAGAGGTGTTTCAGAAGTTTCTGGTTTCGGCGATCGAGCAGCGAGAGTATTTTAAATTTGAATTTACCCGGTCCTTAAGTCTTGTGTTGGAATGGATCAAGAAGCTGGGACAGCTGATGGGATTTCGCGTAGATGAGCTTTCGTGGCTTGCAATCGAAGATATCGAACAGTATGACCGCGATATGGAAACAGAGGAGTTGAAGGGACACTGGGCTTCTGTGATTGCGAAAAATCATATGGATTTCCGGAAGAATCGGAGTGTATTGCTTCCGGAAGTGATTCTTTCGGCAATGAGTATTGATATCATTCCGGTCTATGAAGCGAGACCGAATTTCATCACCAGCAAGCGGGTAGCCGGAGAAGTAGTGCTGCTCGAAGAAGAGCGAGATGTGGATATTGACGGAAAGATTATAGTGGTTCCGCAGGCAGATCCGGGCTATGAATGGATATTTACGAAACGTATTAAGGGATTTATTACCAAATACGGCGGAGCGGCATCCCATATGGCAATCCGCTGTGCGGAGTTTGATATACCGGCGGCAATCGGATGCGGAGCTAAGATATATGATACGGTTTCCAAGCTGGATTATCTGGAGCTGGATTGCAGGAACGGAACGATCCAGCCCGGAATCCAGTATAATAATCTCCATGCTCTGATCACCCAGAGAGAAGGCGTCAATCAGTATGGTGACCCAACGGATATTCTGGAATCTGCTTACATACGGTTTTATGAGCTTATGGGCTTCATACCGAAGCCGGTATCGAATCATACGAAGAATTTTGAACGATTGTTTGATGATAAGATCGATCTGCTGATCGTAGTAGGCGGCGGAGCGTTAGACCCGAAATGGTATGACAGAGAGCATGAGGAAGAGACGCAACCGAACCGGGACCGGACAGAGGCGAAGATGATACGGTATTGCGTGGAACACGGGATTCCGATCATAGCGACCTGCCGGGGTATGCAGTATATCAATGTTCTTTACGGAGGAAAATTATCCTATCATCCGGAGCTTCCGGTAGACCGGCCGAGAGGTAAGGATCACCGGGTGCATCTGCTGACAGAGAACAGGGATATCTATGTGAATAATTTTCATCAGGATGTGATCTTTGAAGACCGGCTGGCACCATGCTTCACGCCGATGGCAATCGATGAGGAAAATCATGTGGTTGAAGCATATTATTCCGAGAAAATGAAACTGCTGGCACTTCAGTGGCATCCGGAGCGGCAGTTTGAGACAGGAGAAGCAGAAGAAGAGACCAGAAGAATCATCGTGAATTTCATACAGAAATATATCCATTAGAAGAATTTCTTCCATTGTGCAAATTTTTGACAAAGACAAGTAGCGATATTGACATTTCTTACAAAAATGATCCGGCAGGTAAATCTGTCCTTACTTTTTTAACAGAAAAAGTGTTACACTAAAAGCAGAGTAAAGATACGGGACAGGAGTAGTCTGTTTAAGATTGGGAAAGATTGGGCAGACTAAAGGTAGTGCAGGAACAGGAGGAAGAGAAATGTTTGAAATCGGTGACTATATTGTATGTGGAAATAATGGAATTTGTACCGTTGAGAGTATCGGAACGATTGATGTGCCGGATGTAAATCCGGAACGGCTGTATTATATCCTGCAGCCGGTCTATGCGAAAGGCAGTGTTGTCTACATTCCGGTTGATAATGAGAAGATCGTGATGCGGAAGATTCTGACAAAGGAGCAGGCTCAGGCACTGATTGATAAGATTCCGGAGATAGAGACGATTCCGGAGTTGAATGATAAGCTACGGGAAGAAAAGTTCAAAGAGTGCTTAAGGCGTCATGATTGTACGGATTGGATCCGGATCATTAAGACCCTGTATCTTCGCAGGCAGGCAAGAGAAGAGCGGGGGCAGAAGGTGACTGCGACGGATGCACGGTATCTGAAAGTAGCAGAAGAGAATCTCTACTGTGAATTCGCCATGGCTCTTGGGATTGGCCGGGATGAAGTGCTTGATTTTATTGAACATAGGATTCAGGCAGAGTAGAAGATTCCGGTATAGACATTTAAAATCGTTTATTGTATATTAAGGACATAAGAAAATGAAACATATACAATGAGGATCAGAATGAACGAGCAGAAACGGATAGAAGAAGTAAAGCCGCCTATTTCTCCGGATGTACAGAAGGCATTGGAGAAAATGGTGGAAAAGAACGAGTATATGAAGAACCTGCAGATTGAGATGTTGGAAATCGAACGGGGATACGTGAAAGGACGTCTGATGGTGTCGGATAAGGTATTGAATCCTTATGGATCCGTGCACGGAGGATGTCTTTTTTCGCTGGCGGATATTACAGCCGGGCTGGCAGCCTGTACATATGGGAATTATTCATCCACCATTGATGGCAATATGGAGTATATTCTTCCGGCGATAGATACGGAGTATATTATCTGTGAAGCGAAGGAGGTCCGGCAGGGAATCCATGTTTCCCAGTATGAGGCATTCCTTTATGATGATAAGGAACAACTGGTAGATAAGGCAACATTTTCTTTCTATATGATGCATCGACCGGTCGCAGACAGGAAGGAATCATAAGCTATTCGTCAGGGATGGAGAGAAAGAGTCACAAAGCAGAGCCGGCTCCATACAATAAGGATAAGAAGGAGACGGATTGAAAAGAAAGGCATGGATAAAATGAAAACGAATCAGACAACAATCAGACAGATACAGGATACAGTTGCAGAGATTACACATAATTATGAGAGCCATGATGTACTGATGGCAAAGGAGGGGATTCATCTTCCGAGCCGGGACACGATCATTCATCTGATCAAGGAGTTGCGACGGATCATGTTCCCGGGATATTTCGGAGATGAGAATCTGGCAACCTATGTCGGGGATTATTTTGTGGGTTCTCATTTGAATCATATTTATGAAGTGTTGAAGGAACAGATTGTGACTGCACTGATTTATCAGAATACGGTCATTATTGATCGTGAGACAGTCCATGGAGAAGGTCAAAAGGAAGCCGGATGTGACCGGCTGACGCCGGAACAGGCAGAGGAGAATGCAGAAGAAATCTGCCGATACTTTATCAGCCGGTTGCCGCATGTACAGCAGATGTTGTTAAAGGATGTACAGGCAGGGTTTGACGGCGATCCGGCAGCCCAGAGTAAGGAAGATATTATTATTTCTTATCCGGGACTATTTGCTATTTATGTATACCGGGTGGCTCATGAATTATATAAGAAGCAGGTGCCGTATATTCCGCGGATCATGACAGAGTATGCTCACAGCCGTACCGGAATCGATATCAATTCCGGAGCAGAGATCGGAGAATATTTCTTTATTGATCATGGTACCGGTGTGGTAATCGGTGAGACGACAACGATCGGAAATCATGTGAAATTATATCAGGGTGTAACATTAGGCGCACTGTCAACTAGAATGGGACAGCAGCTGGCCGGTGTGAAACGGCATCCTACCATTGAAGATAATGTGACGATTTATTCCGGATCCAGCATTCTTGGCGGTGATACCGTGATCGGACACGGAACCGTGATCGGCGGTAATGCATTTATCACGGAGTCCGTAGCCGCAGAGACCAAGGTTATCGTTAAGAATCCGGAGATGACATTTAAGGGTCCGCGGAAGAAGAACGGTGAGAATGGAACCTGGGAAATCTAGCGATTCGGCCCGGCTTAAAGCAGACGGACTAGAGCCGGTTAAGCTCAGATTCATAATGTCCGGCACTCTCAGGATCACCCAGAGATTCATAGCATCGGATCAGTCCTTCTAGAGGCAGCCGGTGTCCGTAGTCCAGTGACAGGATGCTGGTTGTCTCGTAAGCGGCATTATAATACCATAAAACAGCCTCCGGATAGTTTGTGCAGTTCTCGTAGTATTGACCAAGACAGGTGCAGACTTCGGAGACACCATCACCGGTTGAGAGATTTTTCAATGCCGGAGCCAGAAGCGCACGTGCGTCCTGGCGGATCACAGCACATTTTGTCAGTACGCACTGTACCGGAGCCAGTAGATTTTCCGGCAATACATCCATGGAAATCGTAAGAAAATAATCCTCAGCATCCAAAAAATCTTTATCACTTCCGGAAATGAATAACTCCTTAGCATACATGGTAATAAGGGCAGTGGATAACTTCTGCCCGCTGGTGATCAGAGCCTGTAGATTGGCAAAATCTCTGGCACTGTGATTCTCGTGTGGTTTGTGAATGATAGCGATCTCGCTGTCATAAATGACGGGATCGATACGAAGCGTTTCATGAAGCGGATCCTGCCAGTGGAATTCCCGGAGGCGGCGTACTAGCTTCGGGCGATATTCTTTATCATAGTTATAAGTAGTACCGAACTCCAACTGATTGGTATAATACATCTGGACAATCTCAATCTCCGGCAGCAGAACCTTCTTCAGATCAAGAATTCGCTGCTGATTGTCTGCATCAATGATCTCGTCGGCATCTGCAACATAAATATAATCCATAGTTGCTTTGGAAAAAGAAAAATTCCGCGCGGCGGAAAAATCGTTGCACCACTCAAAATCATAGAGCTTGTCGGTATAAGCGGCGGCAATCTCTTTCGTTCGGTCGGTAGATCCGGTATCTATAATGATGATCTCATCAGAGAAACTCTTCACACAGGCCAGACAGCGGGCGAGTACCCGTTCTTCATTTTTAACAATCATACAGGTGCTGATAGTGATCATAGGATGTCCTCCTTTGTATAAAAATGCAGTATATTATTATTGTAGCACAGGGGCGGAGGAACGTAAATGTGGAAAAATGGATATGCAATCCTGCCGGTATACAGTATAATGAATTCAATATCGTGTCCTGACGACAGGCAGAGACAACGGTATAAAGTGTTTTTACGGGAAGGCGCACAGATGAATAGGTTGTATGACGATACATCCTTGGAAAGGCTGCAACAAATTTTACTGTTTAAAGAATTGGAATTTCCGCTTAAGGAGATTAAAAAGATAATTGATGCCCCTAACTTTGACAGGAACAAAGCATTAGAGCAGCAGATTGAATTGCTAACTATGAAAAAAGAGCATCTTGAAAATCTTATTAGTTTCGCTCGAGGAATAAAGGGAATAGGAGTGAAATATATGGATTTTAAAGTATTTGATACAACAAAGATTGATGAGTATTCTAAACGAGCAAAAGAACAATGGGGACAAACCTCTGAGTATAAGGAGTTTGAAGAGAAAACAAAGAACTGGACGAAAGACGATGAAGCTACTGTTGCAAATGAGTTTATGCAATTATTTGTTGAATTCGGACAAATGAAAGAAATGGACCCGGAAGATGAACAGGTGCAGTTGCAGGTAAGGAAACTTCAGGATTATATTACAGATCATTTTTATACATGTTCTGATAAGATTTTATGCGGTCTTGGAAGAATGTATGCCGGTGGAGGAGAACTTACGGAAAATATTGATGATGTTGGAGGAGCAGGAACAGCAGAGTTTGCAAGTAAAGCCATTGATATATTTTATATGAGAAGAAAATAAAATTTCAGTAGTCGATTGGATGAGATAAGTATAAGTGTAAAGGTGGGAGTAGTAGCTTCCACCTTTTTCAATCGAGGAATTCCGGAGTAAATTATGGTCAAAAAACCATCGACATCCGACCTCATACACGTTATAATATAGATAATCTAATAAGAAAACAGTGTTATCATTACGGCTATGCTGTAGTTGGAATGGTAGCCATATATATGAATCCGCTGGAACGGAATGGCTGAACCCTCAGGGTGACAATGTCAGCGGTTTGACAGCGAAAACCATTTTTCTCAGACGATTTTAAGTTTTCTTATTTTGACATGGATTTACAGGAAAGTCAGTAAAATCAAGTCTTTCCTTGACTTATATTGACGCAGAAAAACATATATTTTCTGTACGGACTTGAACTCCTAAACTGTAATTGTGGGTTCGATTCCCGCCGGGAACATCGATTTTTTGCAACAATGATCGTAAAAATTCATTGTTGCATTTTTTATTTTATGGTGCTTGCGAGCACCGAAAAGATATAAAAATGGCAGGCGTGTGCGCTCTGCAGAGGGCTTATCTCCGCACAGGGAGATTTCCCCACACTCCGATATGGCAGCGTTGCTGACGAGTCTGCGAAGAGTATGAAGATGTGAGGGAAAATTTAAGATCTGTTGACTTTGGGAAGAATCCTAAGGGTGACAGATCTTTTTTTATGTTTTATTCTGCTTTGGATATACTAACCATAGCACTCAAAATAACATTGACAGATCTGAAAAACAGAAATAGAATATAATTAACAGAAATAACCATACAGGTTATAAAAATTTAGAAGAAAGGAATGAGGTTTATGTTATATGAATTTTTGAAAAACAATTATAAGGAAGCAGAGCCTATATTCTTTTCTGATATAGTGATTGAGGGAATTACAAAATCTGCAGTGAACCAGCAGCTAAAAAAGCTGTGCGATGAGGGAAAACTACAAAAATATGAGAACGGCATCTATTATTTGCCTAAGAAATCACGATTAAAAACAAATATAGGCGTAAATGCAGATATGGTTGCCAGGTACAAGTATGTTTCCAGAGGTGGAAAAGTAGATGGTTTCTATTCTGGTAATACATTTGCCAATCAGCTGGGAATTTCAACACAGGTTCCCAATAAAGTTGAGATTGTTAGCAATAACATGGCAGCAAAAATACGAGAAATTCCAATTGGAAAGAGAACATTCATTGTAAGAAGACCAGTGGTTCCGGTAAATGAAGAAAATGTTTATGTGCTGCAGTTACTTGACTTATTAAAAAATCTGGATGTGTATCTGGATGAAAGCTATGATGTGGCCCATGACAAAGTATCTCAATTTGTGCGGATACATGGCATCACAAAAAATGACGTGGATAGTTATATAAGAGAGTTTCCGATTGCAATATTTAAATATTATTACGAATTGAGGTTGGACGATGTATTTGCATAAAGATGATAAAGAATTGTTGAGGGATATTATTGTAACGGTATCAGAAAGAACGGGCATAGATGAAAGTATCGTTGAAAAAGATTACTATGTGACAATGATATTAAAAGAACTGGTACAGAGAAATCCCAATGTGGTGTTTAAGGGTGGAACATCCCTTTCCAAGGCTTATCATGTAATAGACCGTTTTTCAGAGGACATTGATATTACATTTGAAGAGCATTTGGGAGAAGCCAGAAGGAAGAAAATCAAATATCAGTTACTACAACCAATCAGCGAAGACTTAGACTTAGCAATTGATAATTGGAAGTCTATCGAAAGCGATAAGGATTATAATCACTATGATTTCTTATATGACTCAGTTTGCTCAGAAGATAAAAAGGGTCTGTGGCCATATGTGAGGCTGGAGACAGCGTTAATGTCATATTCTTATCCAACAGAAGAAAAGGAAATTACGAGTATAATATTTGATTGTCTTGCAACAGAAGAATCTGAGATTTTGAGAGACTATGGATTAGAACCATTTAAAATGAAGACACAGGCACTATCCAGAACAATTATAGATAAAATTTTTGCTGTTTGTGATTACTATATGGTAGGAAGGGCAACGAGAAATTCCAGACACTTATATGATATCTTTAAACTGAAAAATTATATTTCAATAGATGATGATTTCAAGAGGTTCTTTGCAGATGTTAGAAAGCATAGAGCAGAAATGGATATTAAAATAACCCCATCCGCGAGGGAGGATGTTGATCTGTTGGCTGTAGCAGAAGAACTCATACGAGAAGATTTTTATGCTGACGATTATGTTGATTCAACTATGAAACTGATTTCTGACAATATTTTTTATGAAACTGTAAAATTGAACTACATTGAGCTGGTCAGAAGTATATTACGATAAGAGATAATTCACCCACAGACAAGCCAGGTTGGAACCAAGTATAGGATGTCAAAAAAGTTTTGATGGGTGGCTGAATAAACTGTAAACCAGAGCAAAATATGGTCAAAAAACAATCGACATCCGACCTCGTACACGTTATAATATAGGTAATCTAATAAGAAAACAGAGTTATCATTACTGCATTGCTAAATGAGAATGGTAGCCATAAATATGAATTCGCAGGAACGGAATGGTTGAACCCTCAGGGTGACAGTGTCACTCATTTGTCAGCGAGAGGTGCTTAACTTGGATGATTTTCAGTTTTCTTATTTTGACATGGATTTACAGGAAAGTCAGTAAAATCAAGTTGTTGCTTGACTTATGTTGACCAAGAAAAACATAGATTTTCTGTAGTGACTTGAACTCCTAAGGTTCAACCATGGTTGACACCTGCGGAATTTAAGAAGTGATAAAACAAGAATTTTACTGTAATGAGCAAAAACCTCAGTGAAGTCCGTAAAATCAAGGCTTCACAAATTCTTCACAAAAAAATAGCACTCACCTATTGACAGTGCTAACAATAGGTGTTATATTACAACTAGAACAAAGGAAAGGGAACAAAAAAGAAAGAACAGTTCCCGCCGGAGGTTCAAAAAGGAAACTCATACAAATGGCATCAATGTCAAGAAAGAATGGAGGAATGACTTATGTTAATGCCCAGCGTATTTGGTAGAGATATTTTTGATGACTTTATGGATGGATTTGCATTTCCGGATGTAAACAAGGAGCTTTACGGAAAGCATGCAAAGAACATCATGAAAACAGATGTAAAGGAAACAGAGGATGGATACGAGGTGATCGTTGATCTGCCCGGCTTTAAGAAGGATGAGATCGGCGTAGAGCTTGAAAACGGATACCTTAACATTTCAGCTGCCAAGGGCCTTGATAAGGATGAAACCGATAAGAAAGGCAAATATATCCGGCAGGAGCGTTATGCAGGTTCCATGAGCAGAAGCTTTTATGTAGGAGAAGATCTTACCGAAGAAGATATTCATGCAAAGTTTGAAAATGGTATCCTGAGGCTGGATGTTCCGAAAAAGGAAGCAAAGGCTGTTGAAACCAAGAAACGGGTTGCCATTGAAGGATAATGAAGCAAGACTAACGGCTTAAGAAGGGCTGCCGCTTTAGCAAATATGCTGGGCGGCAGCCCTTTTTTGACTTTGCGTGGCATTAGGTTGAATATATCCTATTATTTGTGTCTACTATAGTAGAAAGAAGCAGCAATCGGGTTTTATTGGTTTGACGCAGAGGCAAAAGGAACAGTGCGAGGAATGCTACAGAGAACTGACTCCATATCGCATTACCAGTGTCCTTGAGTCGGGACAAGCTACCAAACAAATTGGAGCATATAATTTTGTAAATGATGCTGAAAAGATCAGCGAAGCTATTGTTATCATACTGTATATGCTTCGTTGCTGTCTTGCCCATGGTGATATATCACCAGATGAGTCGGCAAATGAAGTATATAAATATGCATATGAAGTGTTGTGTGCTCCGCTGAAGAAACTGAAATAATTTGTAAAGCCTCCGTTGGTTTTGATTCTAGCGGAGGCTTCATTATTATAGCGTTTGTATTTAATTCTGAATTTGTTCCAACGCCAATCCTATCAATCGATCCGCCTGATCTGCCATGAACAGCGGGATATTCAGCACATCATCGTCCAGTTTCAGATTGTCCAATGAGAAACGGATGCGAAGCTTGACCTTATCAGGGAACAGTTCCTTGAACTTCTTCATACTCTTGCTGGTTGTGTTGGCTTCGGATTTGACCTCCACGGGGAAGATGTCGTTCTCCCGCTGAACGAGGAAATCCACCTCGTAAGGTGGGTTGTTCTGGCTCCAATAACGGGGCATGACTTCAAACTGAGTAATTAAAGTCTGCAACACAAAGTTTTCGGTTAATGCGCCTTTGAATTCAGTAAATAGGCGGTTCCCTTCGCCAAAGGCAGTGGGAGCCAACTGTGCCAGACGGCGGAGCAGTCCCACATCTACCAAATAAATCTTGAAAGCGGACAAGTCATCGTAAGCTGCAATCGGCAAGCCGGGAGCTGAGCTGCGATAAATTTTATGCACCAGACGGGCATCCACCAGCCATTGCAAAGCATCCTCGTACTCACGGGCTCGTGCACCTTCCTTGACCACTTTATAGATAAACTTCTTGTTCTCTCTTGCCAGTTGAGAAGGAATTGATTTCCAGATCATTGAGATTTTCGGGAACTCGCTGAGGTTAGGATGTTTTGCAAAATCACGCTCATAGGCTCCGATGATTCCGGACAATGCTTCCTGCATGGCAGAAACATCCCGTGCCTCCGTCCACATCAATACCGGCTCCGGCATACCACCGGTGACATAGTACATCTTCAGCTTCTCATACAGCGGATTAAAGAAGGCGTCAGGGATAGGTTCAAGGGTATCTACCTGTTCCAGATACTGCGCCAGATTTTCATCACCGTTGGCAAGTAGAAACTCAGCGAAGGTCATTGGGTCAATCTGCATGAAGTTGACCTTGCCTACTGGAAAAGAGGAAGGCTTCGCCAAGGCGATACCTAACAGAGAACCGGCGCAGGCAACATGGTACTGCGGTGCGTTCTCGCAGAAATATTTCATGGAGTTAATGACTTTCGGGCAGTCCTGTACCTCGTCAAAGATGATGAGGGTCTTTTCTGGCAATATCTTTTGACCGCTTGCCAGCATAAGGTTTTGTAGAATCCGGTCCACATCCTTGGTTGTTTCAAAAAATTGTTTATATTCTTCGTTTTCGTCGAAGTTAAAGTAGGCTGTATTTTCATAACAGCGTCTGCCGAACTCTTTCAGAATCCAAGTCTTACCCACCTGACGTACGCCCTTCAAGATTAAAGGCTTGCGGTAGGGAGAATTCTTCCAATCCAGCAACTTTTTTAAGATAAATCGTTCCATAGAATCACTCCTCACATTTTTATTGGAGTTTTATGCTTTATAATCACACTTTTATATGAAATAGCGAAAATTTTTTCTACAATAAAGGCAGACCACAGCCTCAACATTAGTTATATTACATCTTATCATTCCTGTTCCATTCCGGATGCCTCTGCTGTCAGTACAATGTTCCGGTATTTCGGATTGAATTCCGAGATAACTTACTATATTGCCCCTGATTCGAGTATATTTATTCTTGGATCATCACAGTCTATCTCCATCAATGCTCCGGTAGGAAGTATAGTCATGGGAGTTCTGTGAATGCAATCCACGTTTTCCAATATGACCATATCTGGTCTGTTTACCTCCTTACATATAACTTTAAGGATTGTTTCCCTGCTGTCATCATCCATCGGGCCTGTGATCACGGCTTTTGCTTTATCAAACACGCCCGCCGCAGCAAATGCGCGAAGCTCATGTAAGCCGGCCAATTTACTGTCATAGATATTACAGTGTTCCAGCGCAATAATGGAATCTTCCCAAACATCTGGACCCAGGAAATACTTCGTTCCCATTATCTGCCAGAGAGGACCTCCGCAGACTGTGATTATATGCCCTCTGACTTTTCCTTTTCCCTGCAGCACCTTGTAGCCCATCCCGGACTCCCATGGAATCGGATCATTTAAATCTTCTATCTCATCATTATCCGGAAAGCGTTCATACTGCACTCCATTAATCGTGTATGTGGTAGTCCAGTCAATGGACGTGGTCTTTTCCGCTGGTTTGATCTCACCTATTACTTCAGTCGAAAACAGTGTCCTCCTGATCGCATTTTCAGTGTACTCATTAAGCTTTCCGGGCTGTGCGAGCGGCGTCAGAACTGTAGGACCGTAATATGCACGTACGCCTGCATATACAAACACAGCCATCCATGTGGCAATATCTGAAAAGCCCATAAATACCTTGGGATTATCATGAATGACCTTAGGCTCGATATAAGGAAGAACACGGTAAGAATCATCTCCGCCCTGATTGCAGATGATTCCTTTGATGGAATCATTCTTCAAAGCCCACATCAGATCCTCTGCTCTTTTCTCGGGATGATCATAAAGGTAACTGCTTCCTTTAAGCGCATGAGGTGTTTCAATCACCTTTACATTAAAAATTTTTTCGAATCTTCTTTTACCCATCAGGTATCTGGGAAGCATATCTTCATCACCGGCACGACCGCCTGAGATAGAAATAAAAGCTATTGTGTCTCCCTCGTTCAGTTT
>ENA-ORPK01000423-ORPK01000423.1-human-gut-metagenome-genome-assembly--contig:-NODE-423-length-39697-cov-3.047475_pt1 | contig 39697 bp, 44 predicted proteins | sample MGYA00242139_ERZ509068 | MGnify/ENA primary metagenome ERZ509068 (study PRJEB26280, sample SAMEA2338687) | human gut metagenome | biome: human gut; feature: human-associated habitat; material: faeces...
GGTACATCACCGAGGAGATAAAGGAGCTGGAGGAGCGTGTGCTGCGTGCCCAGCAGGAGGCCATCGACCGGGCGGCCGAGCTGTACGAGCAGGTAAGAACGGCGGTGGCGGCGGAGCTGCCCCGCATCCAGCAGACGGCGGCGGCGGTGGCGGCACTGGATATGCTGTGCAGCCTGGCTACGGTGGCGCTCAATAACAATTACTGCTGTCCCACCGTCGATCTCTCGGATGAGATCGTCATCAGCGAGGGGAGGCACCCGGTGGTGGAGCAGCTTCTGGACGGGGCGCCCTTTGTACCGAACGATACCAGGCTCAATAACCGGGAAAACCAGATAGCGGTGCTGACCGGCCCCAATATGGCGGGTAAATCCACCTATATGCGGCAGGTGGCACTGATCGTGCTGATGGCGCAGATCGGGTCGTTTGTTCCGGCGGCAAGCGCCAAAATCGGCATTGTGGACGGGATATATACCCGTGTGGGCGCCAGCGACGACCTGACCACCGGACAATCCACCTTTATGGTGGAGATGAGTGAGGTGGCGGACATCCTGCGGGAGGCCACCGAAAAGAGCCTGCTGATCCTGGATGAGATCGGGCGGGGGACTTCGACCTATGACGGCATGAGCATTGCCCGTGCCGTGATAGAATATATTGCCGACCGCAAAAAGCTGGGCGCCAAGACGCTGTTTGCCACCCACTACCACGAGCTGACCGAGCTGGAGGAGCTGATCCCCTGTGTAAAGAACTACAATGTGGCGGTGAAAAAGCGCGGCGAGGATATTGTTTTCCTGCGGCGCATCATTCCCGGCGGGGTGGATGAAAGCTACGGCATCGAGGTTTCCAAGCTGGCGGGTATCCCCCGGTGGGTCATCGACAGAGCCTACGAGGTGCTGTCCTCTCTGGAGGAGGGGCAGGCGGTGAGCGAGGCGAGGGTAAAGACCCGTGCCAAGCCCCGGGAGGAAAGTGAGCAGCTTTACTTCATCGATGAAAAGGCGGAGACCATCAAAAAGCGGCTGCGGCAGGCAGACCCCAATACCCTGACCCCCATCGAGGCGCTGAACCTCATTTATGAACTGAAAAAGCTGCTGTAAGGGGAGCCCGCGGCAAAGCGGGCGAGGGCCGGCCGGAGCGTAGCGGAGGGCGGCCCGAGGGACAGCGGCGCCGCGGGCGTACCGTCCCTGGGTAAAAGCGAAACATAAAAACAAGGCAAAAAGGAGGTGAGCCGGTGCCGAAAATCAACATACTGGATCGGGAAACGGCGGAGCTGATCGCAGCGGGCGAGGTGATAGAACGGCCTGCTTCGGTGGTGAAGGAACTGGTGGAGAATTCCATTGATGCCGGGGCGACCGCCATTACGGTGGAAATACAGCACGGCGGGGTGCGGCTCATCCGTGTGACCGATAACGGCTGCGGGATCGAACGGGAGGATGTGCCGAAGGCATTTCTGCGGCACGCCACCAGCAAGGTGCTGCGCCCGGAGGACCTGGACCGCATCGGGACGCTGGGCTTCCGCGGGGAGGCGCTGGCCTCCATCTGCGCCGTGAGTGAATGTGAAATACTGACCCGCGCGGCTGCCGAGGAGATCGGGACGAGGTACACGCTGGCCGGGGAATACGCCGGCGAGCTGGCCGAGGCGGGCTGCCCGGTAGGGACGACCGTCACCGTGAAAAATCTTTTCTACAATGTGCCCGCCCGAATGAAGTTCCTCAAAAAGGACAGCACCGAGGGGACAGCGGTCGCCACCCTCATCGACCGGCTGGCACTTTCCCACCCGGAAATCGCCTTTAAGTTTATCCGGGACCGGGAAACAAAGCTGGCCACCCCCGGCAGCGGCGACCTGCTGGCGACGGTTTTTGCGGTGTATGGCAACGAATTCGGCCGAGGGCTTATCCCGGTGGAATGTGAAAGCGGGCCTATTCGGGTCAGCGGCTATCTGGCACGCCCGGAATGCTGCCGACCCTCCCGCAGTATGGAGCATTTTTTCATCAACAAACGCTATGTGAAAAGCGTTACCATGATGGCGGCGGTGGAGGAAAGCTATCGCAATCACATCATGGTGGGGAAATTCCCGGGGTGTATTATTGAGCTGACCATAGACCCTGCGCAGGTGGATGTGAACGTCCACCCGGCCAAGCTGGAGGTCAAATTAAGCGATGAGCGTTCGGTGTTTGATGCGGTGGTGAATGCCTGCCGCGGAGCATTGAGCCGGATGAACCGAACCGTTGCGGTGCGGGATGTCGGCGGGAAACGCTTTAGCGAGTTTGAACTGTACCACCGTCCGGCGGAGGGTACCCAGACCCGCATGACGGCGGAGCAGTACCGCCAAATGGCCGAAAGCCTTCCGGAGAAAAAGACCTTCGGCGGGGTTTCGATGCTTTCCAGCGGGGGCACCAGCCGGTATGGCAGCAGCCTGCCGCCCAAGGGGACAAGCTACGGCATGGGTGAGCAGCCCCCGGCGGAGCCGAGAAAATGGGAGCCGAAGCAGGAGACCCCGATAAAGACGGAAAATGAGACTGCCGAAAAGGCAATTGATGATATAGCAGAAGCCCCGCCTGCTGCGGCGGAGAAACCGGAGCTTGCCCCGCAGGAGCCGGAGCGGGAAGCTGCGGCTGCGGAACCGACCGTGCCGGATGAACACGAGCCTGAACTGACCGAAGAAGCACCCACCGTGGCGGGGGAGGAAGAAACCACCGAGCCGGAATACCGGCTTATCGGGGAGGTTTTTGCGACCTACCTGCTGGCCGAGCACGGGAATGAACTGTTGCTCATCGATAAGCACGCCGCCCACGAGAGGATACTGTTTAACCGCCTGAAGCGGCAGCACCGAAGCGGCAGGGTGGAACGCCAAATGCTGCTGGTGCCGCTGACGGTAGAGCTGGCACGGGAACAATATGACGCCGCAATGCAGAACCCGGACTGCTTTGAACGGGCGGGCTTTGCGGTGGAGGACTTCGGCGAGGGCTGCCTGCGGGTGCGGGAGGTCCCAGCCGTTTTGGAGGACGTGCCCGCCGAGGACCTGCTGTGCGAGCTGTGCGAACGGCTTTTGCAGCGGGGCGGCATGGATGAAGAAGCCATCTACGATGAATTGTACCATTCGGTGGCGTGCAAGGCGGCCATCAAGGGGAATATCCCCTCGATGGAGCAGGAGCAGCAGGAGCTTTTACGGCTGCTGAAGGAGGACCCCACCGTGCGCAACTGCCCCCACGGGCGGCCGGTGGCGGTGGTCATCACGCGGCGGGAGCTGGAGAGAATGTTCGGCCGGATCGTGTAAAATTTACCCGGAAGGAGGGAGAGCCGTGCGGCTGCAACCGAATACGCTGCTGGTGGTGGCGGGGCCGACGGCCTCCGGGAAAACGGCGCTTGCCATAGAGCTGGCAAAGGCGGTGGGGGGAGAGATCGTTTCCGCCGACAGTATGCAGATTTACCGGGGGATGGATATCGCTACGGCAAAGCCCACCCCGGAGGAGCTGGCGGCAGTCCCGCACCATCTCATCGGTTTTTTGCCTATCGACAGGAGCTTTTCGGTGGCGGACTATGCCGACCTGGCCAGAAAAACGATCGATGACATTCTGCGGCGGGGAAAGGTGCCGGTGCTGTGCGGCGGGACGGGGCTTTATATCAAGGCCATCGTTGACAACGTGCAGTACGGTGAGGATATCCCCGGCAACGAGGCGCTGCGGGAAAGCCTGCGGCAGCTGGCCGAACGGGAGGGGAACGAGGCCCTGTGGCAGCGGCTGCGGGCGATCGACCCCGAAACGGCGCAGCGCATCCATCCCAACAATGTGGGGCGGGTGATACGGGCCATCGAGGTGATGGAGGTCAGCGGCAGGTCCATCCGGGAGCATGAGGCGGAAAGCCTGCGGGAGCCCTGCCCCTACCGGGTCATTCAATTCGGGCTGCGGTACCGGGATAGAGAAACGCTGTATGAGCGCATCAACCGGCGGGTGGACCAAATGGCGGAGGCCGGCCTTGCCGAGGAGGTAAGGGAAGCCAGGAAAAACGGTCTTACCGCAACGGCGGCGCAGGCCATCGGCTGTAAGGAGCTGTACGGCTGGCTGGACGGCGTCGAAACGCTGGATGAAGCGCTGGAGAAGTTGAAGCAAAGCACCCGTCGCTATGCCAAACGACAGTTGACGTGGTTCGGGGCAGATAAACGAATTCATTGGATAGAACCGGACGCCCAGAAGGAGGGGGAAACGCCCCTTGACCGGGCGATGAAGCTGCTGGAAAAGGAGGGAACGGCGTGAAAAGCGGAATGGGCAGGCTGCTGACCTTTATCATGGCGGCTTTTTTGCTGGTGTTTGCCGGCTATCACGCCTACCGGCATTTTGCCAGCGGCTATACCACCGAAAACGCCTACCGCTATACCGTCTACCACACGACGATGGCGCACGGGGTGTTTTTCCGGGAGGAAACAAGCCTGAACCAGCCGGAGGGCAGCAACCTGCGGTATGCAGTCCGGGACGGGGAAAAGGTGCGTGTGGGCAGCGTGCTTGCCTATCGGTACGGTGATGCCTTGAGCGCCGACCTTGCCGAGCGGCGTGCCGAGGCCGAAAAGGAGCTGACGGTGCTGCGGCGGGTGCTTTCCCAGCTCCAAAGCAGCAATACCCCTACGGTGGCGGATTTGACCCGCAATACCGATATAGATCTGCAAAGGGTGGCCGAGGCGGTGGCGCTGGAGCAGTATGACAAGCTGGACACACTGACCCTCCGTCTGCAGGAGGAGATCAACATGGGCAGCGGGATAACCGGCAGGACGGCAGAGCTGGAGGCTCGCATTGCCGAGCTGGAGGCGCAGATGTCCGGCACGGGCGCCGGGGAGGCGGTTTACAGCACGCTGGAGGGGTACTTCAGCAGTGTGGTGGACGGCTGCGAGGGAACCTGTACCCCCGCCCGGCTGCAGATGCTGACCTGCAGCGATTTACAGGCGATGCTGACGGCGGAGGAGACTCCGCAGGAGGGTCTGGGCAAGGTGGTTTCCGGGCCGGAATGGTACTTTGCGCTGACCATCCCCAGCAGCGAGCATAAAAACTATCCCGAGGGCAGTTCTGTCAACCTGGGCTTTCCCGGCGGTGGGACGGTGCAGGGCAGGGTCACCCGTGCGGAGCTTTCCGACGACGGTACGGTGATGATGCTTATCATCAAGGGTGATACCGTGACCGAGGAAACGGTATCCGGCCGCAGGGAAACGGTGCGGCTTTCCTCCGAAAGCTACACCGGGGTGCGGTTCCCCAAGGACTGCCTGCGGATCGTAAACGGGGTAAAGGGCGTTTATGTGGATAATGGCTACAACGTTAAATTCAAGACGGTGGATATTATCTACGAGGGCGATACCTACTACCTTTCCCGGCTTAATTACACCGGAGAAGCCGCGCTGAATATCTTTGATAAGCTGGTAGAGAGCAAGGCGGAGCTGTACGACGGGATGCCGCTGGATGACCTGTGAGGGAAATTTCACCCGGGACACAATTTATTGTGGCAACGCATTGACAGGAACCACAAATAATGGGATAATAAATCTGTATATCAAATATTCTCGTAAGGAGGCCGTTATGAGTTTCATCAATAAGTTCAAGGACTTTATGGGGATCGGCGAAGAGGACTTCGAGGACGATTTTGAAGAAAACGGGCAGCAGCCCGAAGAAACCGACGATGATCCGTTCGGGAGCTTTGCCGTTCAGCCGGAGTACCGCGGAGGCAAAACCGAGCCTGCCGAGAATACCACGGCGCCCCGCCGGGACAACAAGGTGGTCAATATCAACACCACGACGCAGCTGCAGGTGGTGCTGGTAAAGCCCGAAAAGTTTGAGGATGCCTCCGGCATCGCCGACCACCTGCTGGCCAAGCGCACCGTTGTGCTCAATCTGGAATCGACCAACCGGGAAATCGCCCGCCGCCTGGTGGATTTTCTCAGCGGCGTGGCCTATGCCAACGGCGGACAGATCAAGAAGGTGGCAAATTCCACCTATATCATCACCCCGTATAACGTGGGTGTGATGGGCGACAGCCTGCTGGACGAGCTGGAAAACAGCGGACTTTACCTGTAAGCAAAGCAACACATACCATAATGCCGTGGGGAGGAACAGAAAATGACCGAGAATTTGGCTCATCCGCAGTTCAGCAAGGGACTTTCCGGCTATAAGGCCGAGGAAGTGGACGCTTACATCGAGAAGGTGTTGGATACCATCCGGGACCTGAAGGAGCAGAACGAGGTTCTGGAGGATAAGATAGGGGTACTGGCCGAAAGCCTGCAGAAGTACCGTGAGGACGAGGACAGCCTGCGGGAAGCACTGCTGGGCGCCCAGAAGATGGGGGACAGTATCATCAAGAATGCCAATAACAAGGCCGAGATCACCATGCGGGAGGCCTCGGTGAAGGCTGCCCATATTGTGGAGGAGGCCCGCAAAAAGGTCGAGGACGAAAAGGACGAGCTGATCCGGGTGCAGACTGCCGCAGCGGATTTTAAGGCGAAGCTGATCGAGCTGTACCGGGCGCATATCGAATTGGTGACCAGGATCCCCGTGGCCGAGAGTGCCCCGGCGGAGGAGACCGCCGAGGAGCCTGCGGAGATGCCTGTTGCCGAGGAAGTGACCGAGGAGACGGAGACGGCGGAAGTGACCGAAGCCACCGCTCCCGAGGAGGCAGCCGCCGAAGCGGAGGCCGAGCATGAGGAAGAACCCGCCGGGGAGCCTGCCGCAGAGGAGAAGCCTGCGGAGGAAACGACCGACTTCCCGGTGCTGGGCGAGGATATCTTTGCCGAGTTTGAGAAGAAAAAACAGCAGATCCTGAATTTTGACATTGGGGAGCAGCCCGAATCCGAGCGCCGCAGCAAGTTTGCAGGGCTTAAATTCGGCAACGATTTTAACCTGATGGACGATGAGGATGATGACTTTTAATAAAAACTAAAGCAGTCTGCGGCCTGTGGGTAACGGGTCGCAGACTTTTGAGGGTAAAAGTATGTTTCAAATCATTTCGGTGGTGATCGGCTTTCTGCTGCTGGGGCTTGACCAGTGGAGCAAGCAGTGGGCCATCACCCATTTGGAGGGCGTCGGGACGGTCCCGGTGCTGCCCGGACTTTTTGACTTTGATTTTCTGCCGAACGGCAACGACGGCGCTGCATGGGGGATGCTCTCCGGCAAGCAGACGCTGCTGATTGCCGCAACGGCGGTGATGCTGCTGGCGATCATCGTTTATCTGGCGGTAAAGCATAAAACCATCGCCAATATGGCGTTTTTCTCGCTTATTCTGGTGGTTTCCGGCGGCATCGGCAATCTCATCGACCGCATGGCGCAGGGCTATGTGGTGGATTTTATCCGCTTTGCGTTTTGGGATCGCTTCCCGACCTTTAATGTGGCGGATATTGCCATTACCGTAGGGGTGGCGCTGCTGCTCATCTATATTTTGTTTATCGAGGGCAAAAAGGAGAAAAAGCGTGGAACGGCTTGAGCTGACCGTCACCGCCGAGGCAGCCGGATGTCGACTGGATAAGGGACTGGCGCTGCTGGCGCCGGAATTATCCCGCAGCCAGATACAGACGCTGGCGGAAAAGGGGAGCATTACCCAAAACGGTGCTGCGGCGGGGAAAAAGAGCACCCTGAACGAGGGCGACCGGATCGTTATCACGCTGCCCGACCCCGTGCCCACCGGCACACAGGCCGAAAATATCCCGTTGGAGATCGTCTATGAGGACGACGACCTGCTGGTGGTGAATAAGCCCAAGGGGATGGTGGTGCATCCTGCGGCGGGCAACTACACCGGTACGCTTGTGAATGCCCTGCTGTATCATTGCGGGGACAGCCTTTCCGGCATCAACGGGGAGATCCGCCCCGGGATCGTGCATCGGATCGATAAGGATACCAGCGGACTTTTGATCGTGGCAAAAAACGACGCCGCCCATCGGCATCTTGCCGAGCAGATAAAGGCGCACAGCTTTACACGGGAGTATGAAGCGGTCGTTTACGGGCACTTTAAGGAGCAGAGCTTCACCGTGGATGCGCCCATCGGCCGCCACAAAACCGACCGCAAAAGGATGTGTGTCACCGAGGAGAACAGCCGCCATGCCGTAACCCATATCGAGGTGCTGGCGGAATATCCGGGGTTTTCTCATATCCGGTGCCGGCTGGAAACCGGACGGACTCATCAAATCAGGGTGCATACCGCCTATATGGGGCACCCTGTGGTGGGTGACCCGGTGTATGCCCCCGGCCGGCCGGACTGCGGGGTGCGGGGACAATGCCTGCACGCCAGGAAAATCGGGTTTATCCACCCGAAAACGGGCGACTATATGGAATTTGAGTCGGCGCTGCCGGAATATTTTACGGCGCTGCTGATGAGAATAAGCAAAGAGTAAATCGTGTAATCGGAGGTAGCTATGACACAGGAAAAACTGGAACAGCTGAAAGCGACCGCCGCCGAGGTGCGCCGCGGAATTCTGACCGAGGTTCATGCAGCCAATTCGGGGCATCCGGGCGGATCGCTCTCGGTAGCGGATATTATCACCTATCTGTATAGCGAGGTGCTGCGGGTTGACCCTGAAAATCCCCACTGGGAGGATCGTGACAGACTGGTATTGAGCAAGGGCCACACCTGCCCGGCGCTTTATGCCATGCTGGCCGAAAAGGGATTTTTCCCCAAGGAAGAGCTGACCACCTTCCGCGCGATCGGTTCCCGTTTGCAGGGGCACCCCGATATGAATAAAGCCCCCGGCATCGATTTTTCCGCCGGTTCGCTGGGACAGGGCGTTTCCGCTGCCTGCGGTATGGCGCTGGCCGGGAAGATCGGCAATAAGGACTACCGGGTCTATACCATTCTGGGCGACGGCGAGATAGAGGAAGGACAGGTATGGGAGGCGGCAATGTTTGCCGACCACTACAAGCTGGATAACCTGTGCTTTATCATCGATAATAACGATTTGCAGATCGACGGGCGGATCGGCGAGGTTTCCTCTCCCTATCCCATCGATGAGAAATTCCGTGCATTCGGCTTTGAGGTATTCTGCTGCGACGGTCATGACTTTAACGCCCTGGAGGAGACCTTCCAAAAGGTGATGCAGGTGACCGGAAAGCCTTCCGCCGTGATTGCCAAGACGATAAAGGGCAAGGGCGTGAGCTTTATGGAGGACCAGGCGGGCTGGCACGGCAAGGCCCCCAATGACGCCGAGTACGAGCAGGGCATGAAAGAGCTGGAGGTGCGGTAATATGGCAGACGTAATGAAAAAAGCGACCCGTGACAGCTACGGCGAGGCACTGGTGGAGCTGGGACGGGAAAACCCCAATATCGTAGTATTTGATGCGGACCTGGCCGGTGCCACCAAGACCGGCGTCTTTAAAAAGGCGTTCCCCGAACGGTTTTTTGACTGCGGCATTGCCGAGGGCAATATGATGGTAGCGGCGGCGGGTGTTTCCACCTGCGGCTATGTGCCCTTTGCCAGTACCTTTGCCATGTTTGCTGCCGGACGCGCCTATGAACAGATCCGCAACAGCATCGGTTATCCCCACCTCAATGTGAAGATCGGTGCGACCCATGCCGGTATTTCGGTGGGTGAGGACGGCGCGACCCATCAGTGCAACGAGGATATTGCTCTTATGAGAACAATTCCTGGAATGACAATTATCAATCCTGCCGATGATGTTGAAACAAAGGCTGCTGTTGAAGCTGCTCTTAATATCAATGGTCCTGTTTACCTCCGTTTCGGCAGACTTGCTGTTGAGAATTTCAATGATAAGGCAACATATAAATTTGAGGTTGGCAAGGGAATCCAGCTTCGTGACGGTAATGACGTTACAATTATTGCAACAGGTCTTATGGTACACGAGGCAAGAAAAGCAGCTGATATTCTTGCAGAGCAGGGTATTTCCGCAAGAGTTATCAATATGCATACTATTAAGCCTATTGATAAGGATATTATCTGTAAGGCAGCTAAGGAAACAGGTGTTATTGTAACAGCTGAAGAACACAGCATTATCGGCGGACTTGGCTCTGCTGTTGCTGAAGTTGTAACAGACTGCTGTCCTGTGCCTGTTGTTAAGGTTGGCGTTAATGATGTATTCGGTCATTCAGGTCCTGCTGTTGATCTTCTCAAGGAATTCGGACTTTCAGCTGAAAATATAGTTGAGAAGACAAAATATGCACTCACATTAAAAAAGTAATTTATTAAACCGAATAATTTAAACTTAAACGGATACAATTTGAGTTATCAAAGAGTATCCGTTTTTTATAGAAAGTATTATGGAGTGTAAGGCATGGAACAAAAAATAATTAACAGAGTTAATGAGCTCCGTGAAAAACTTGAGCAGTTTAATCATGAATATTATGTTCTTGATAATCCTTCGGTAGATGACTATACCTATGATATGATGATGCAGGAGCTTAAAAAGCTTGAAAGTGATTATCCTGAACTGGCTGATCCTAATTCACCTACTCAGCGTGTCGGTGGAGAAGCTCTCAATGACTTTGAAAAAGTCGAGCATAAAGTACAGATGGGAAGCTTGCAGGATGTCTTTTCATATGAACAGGTGAGGGACTTTACAGATAGATGTATGACGGAAGTTGCATCACCTGAGTTTGTTGTTGAACCTAAAATAGACGGTTTATCCGTATCACTTGAATATGTAAACGGAGTTTTTACAAGAGGCTCTACAAGAGGTGACGGATTTGTTGGCGAAGATGTGACAGCTAACCTTAAAACAATAAAATCCATACCTTTGAAATTGAAAGAAGCGTTGCCTTTTATTGAGGTGCGTGGAGAAGTATATATGTCCCGCAAAACCTTTGATAAAATTGTTGAAGAACAGGAAAACAACGATGAGCAGCCTTTCAAAAATCCACGAAATGCAGCGGCAGGGTCGTTAAGGCAAAAGGATCCAAAGGTCGCAGCAAAACGCAGACTTGATATTTTTGTTTTCAATGTTCAGCAGATAGAGGGAAAAGAGCTTAAATCACATAAAGAATCTTTGGACTACCTGAAAACTCTTGGATTTAAGGTCATTGCCGACTATAAAAAAGTCAGTACCTATGATGAAATAGTTGAAAGAATACAGTATATCGGTGATATGCGTGATAAATATTCCTTTGACATTGATGGTGTTGTTGTAAAGGTAAATGACTTTTCACAGAGAATGTCTCTCGGTGCAACAGCAAAAGTGCCAAAATGGGCAGTTGCTTATAAATTTCCGCCTGAGGAAAAGAAAACGAAGCTTCTTGATATTGAAGTAAATGTCGGAAGAACAGGTGTAATTACTCCTGTGGCAATTTTTGAACCCGTCACACTTGCAGGAACAAGCGTCAGCAGAGCAACACTTCACAATCAGGAGTTCATTAATGATAAGGATATAAGAATAGGCGATGAAATAATGGTTCGTAAAGCAGGAGAGATAATCCCTGAGGTGCTTTCGTCCGTATCTCACGAAGAAAACTCTGTTCCGTATGTTCTTCCTGATAAATGTCCTGTGTGCGGTGCTGAAACAGTGCGATATGCAGATGAAGCAGCATTAAGATGTACAAATGTTGAATGTCCTGCACAGCTCAAACGAAATATCATTCATTTTGCAAGTAAGGGCGCAATGAATATTGACGGTCTTGGTGAAGCAAATGTTGTCGCTCTTGTTGACAATCATCTTATAAATACAGTGGCAGACCTGTATAGTTTAACAGCTTTACAGCTTGAAACTCTCGAAAGGTTTGGCAAAAGATCTGCAGAAAAGCTTGTAAAGGCCATTGAAGCGTCTAAAAATAATCCTCTGGATCGTGTCATCTTCGGAATTGGCATAAGGAACATAGGGCAGGCAGCCGCAAAGCTTTTATGTGAAAAATTCGGAACAATAGATGCAATAATGAATGCAACGGCAGAGGAGATTTCCGAAATTGACGGATTTGGAGATGTTATGTCAGAAAATGTTGTAAAGGCATTCAATGATGTACACTTCGCTGAGCTTATAAAAGCGTTGCGTGAAAAAGGCGTAAAAATGGAATATACATCTGATAAAACAGGGGATAACAGGTTTGAAGGGCTGACCTTTGTTTTGACGGGTACTCTTCCAACAATGACCCGTGATGAAGCTAAAGCAATAATTGAGCGTCTGGGCGGAAAAGCGTCAGGCTCAGTTTCAAAGAAAACATCATATGTTCTTGCAGGAGAGGAAGCAGGCAGCAAGCTTACAAAAGCTGAACAGCTTGGTATTCCGATAATAAGCGAAGACGATTTTAATAAAATGATCTCAGAATAGAAAAAAACAGCGTACAGTCTTGATGACGGTACGCTGTTTTTATAAATGAAAGGTTTGGTTAATAGATAGATGTTTCTTCATTTGGCATTACAATTGCACAGATAATGTATGCCAGCAAGCCTGTTCCTGCACATAATACAAGAACTGCCCATATAAGACGAATTATCGTCGGGTCAACGTCAAAATATTTTGCAAAGCCTGCGCATACGCCGCAGATCATTCTTTCATTTGATTTTGTAAGCTTTTTCATAATGATACTCCTTTACTCAATGTTGATGTAAATATCTCCTGCTATAAGGGATATGACAAATTTGTTTGGTGCATCTTCATTAACCGGAATAGATGAATTATTATTTATGTTTAGATCTCCTGCAGCTTTAGATACATTAAAGCTGTAATCATCAATGTTTCCTGAGAGATTGATGCTGCAGTCTCCGGCAGTGTTTGAAATTTTGATAGTGTCTGTTAAAACCGATCCTTCCACATAAAGATCGCCTGCTGTTTTGTCGAGATCAAGATTGCTTATTGCTGATTCATATATAGAGGTTGAACCTGCGGTCGTTTGGATCTTAGCACTTTCTGCGATATTTATGCCGGACAAGGAAATGTTACCTGCTGTCAATTCAACGTCAAGAGTCTGAGCATTTAAGCCGTAAACAGACACAGAACCTGTACTCATATTAATTTTGACAGAATCAAGCTCATTCGAAGGGAGAGTAATGTTGATCGATGGTATTTCATAGTCAAGATATTGAGAAAGGTTGATTATATCGTTGTTTTCATAATTTATTTTAAGAATACCGTTTTCATCAACGCTCTCATCGAATTTCTGTGTTTCAACACCTGAAGCGGAAACTGAAAAATAGTCGCTGTAATCTACATAAACATCTGCGGCTGAAACATCAATTTTAATTCCGTTGATTTCTGTAGAATATGGATAGCTGTGGTAATAGCTGTCATCTGTTGTGCTTACGCTGTCTGATGATTCAACTGCAATTGATGTTTCAGTAACTTGAGTATCTTGCACTGAATCGGATCTGCTTCTGTTTAAGCCAATATCATCAAGGTCAACGGAGTAACCCATTGAAGTGTAGATACCCGAAATAATTATACCCGCAATAAGAAGAACAAGACCGATTGCAGCAAAGGCTATGCATAATTTTTTCATTAAGCAACACCTCCTGCAAACTTGTTAAAGAATTTGATAACTGATTTTATTACCCAAGGCACAAACTTTATCAGTCCAAGGATACCGGGTATGACAAGAATAAATCCTGCACCGCCGCATATAAGGCTGATTCCAAGCAGAAGCATACCTGTTCCAAAGCTTGCACCAAGTGTAATTATGCCAAAAATTGTGAATATAACCGCACAGGCAACCAATACAACTGCACCGACAGCTAAAGCAATGAAGAGGAAAAGCAGGAATATAAATATCGGAAGACCGAAAAACATTCCAAATAAAATTCCGAGTATGAGCATTACGACATCGCCGTCACTTTTGTAAGATTTGTTTTTATAGGCTGTATTTGATGTATTTGAAGCCGATGAATTTGCAGTTGACGAAGAACCGTAGTTTTCCTTATATTCATCATATGACTCATAAGATGTATTATATTTTGAAGAAGCCGTGTCATTGTTGTTTGTATTTGTGTTGTTGTTTTCGTAGGAATAATTGTATGCCGTATATTGAGTATGCGGAGCGTCCTGCTGTTCGGAGGCAGCTTTCTGCGGCATAACATCTTCTTCAGCGGCAGCGGAATTATTTTCAATAGGTTCGCTTTGTGCCAAAGATTTGCTTTCACGGTATTTTGCATATGAAAGGCTTTTTGAGTAAGCGGACTGTTCGCAGATTATGCTTTTTGCAAGAGCATAAGGCTTTCCGAGTTCGTCAATAACTGTCTGCTCATTTTCAGCTCCCGCATCTTCAAAATATTCTTCATAAAATCTGACAGCATTTTCTCTCTCTCTTCTGAAGAAAGCGACATAAGGTGTGTGTTTAATTCAGCGAGGTATTCTTGTTTTGTCATAGATTTTCTTCACTCCCATCTAAATCAGGAAAGACCAATAGTTTATCAATTTTTGATTTATAAGAACCCCATTCTTCCTGATAATAACTAAGCTGTTCTTTTCCTTTTTCGGTAACTTTATAATATCGTCTGTTTCTGCCCATATATTCCTGGTCATAGCTTTCGAGGTACTCATTTTTGAGCAGTCGCCGCAGAACAGGGTAGAGCGTAGATTCCGACATTTCCATAGCTTCTCGTATCTCTTGGGTAATTTTATATCCGTAAGTATCTTCTTTTGAAACAACCGATAAAACAAGGGCATCAAGCAGCGTGGCACTTACCGGAAATACCATATCAGTCCCTCCTTATTGTTTGACTTTACTATATTATACGCCGTATAATATACGATGTCAATACTTATTGCTAAAAAACATATTTTCCAAACAATTATTGTGCAATATGTGCAAATTATTAATGCGTTCAATTGAAATAATGTGTATAATCACATTGGTGCGTATCAGGTCAATTTGGCTTTGTCTTTTTTTATTTTTAGGGGGGAAGCCAACTTTAACTTGAATTTGCAGTCGATAACTCGCTTAAATACAAATGGCAATGACTGTTACTGAGGGCATTGTAACTATAAAATGAAAAACAAATTTAAATAAGCTGTATATTAAAAAGACTGCCGCAGCTTTTAAACTGCAGCAGTCCATAATGATTATTTTTCAAGCTCTTCCGAAAGCATAAGCCATTCATCTGAGTATTCCGATGATTTGTTTTTTGCGGCTTCAAATAAAGCACATTTTTCCTGCATAAGCTGATAATCGGCACAAACTTCGGGAGAAGCCATTTCTTCCTGAAGCTGCTGCATTTCAATTTCCAGCTTTTCAATTTCCTTTTCAAGCTCACGGATCCTGTTTCGCTTTTTTGCATCGGCAGCACGCTGTTCTTTTGAGCGGTATGCTTTAACATTCTTTTCAGCCGCAGCTTGTCTTGCTCGTTCATTCCGCTCTGCCTCAAGCTGTTGTTCGGCAGCAAGCTGCTGTGAACGCTTTACATCCATATATTCATCAAAGCCGCCGTTAAAGCTCTGTACAGAATTTTCGGTTATTTCAATAATTCTTGTTGCAAGCTTGTTGAGAAGATAACGGTCATGTGAAACGAAAATAATAGTTCCGTCATATTCGCAAAGTGCCTTTTCAAGAACCTCTTTTGTGCTTATATCAAGATGGTTTGTCGGTTCGTCAAGGATAAGAACATTTCCTCGCTCAAGCATCATTATTGCAAAACAAAGCTTTGCACGTTCACCGCCGCTGATAACGCTTATAGGTTTAAAAACGTTTTCGCCGACCATACGAACACTGCCCAGCAAGGTTCTTACAGCCTGATCTGTCATAGTGCGGTATCGTGAATGTATCTCGTCCATAACGGTCTTATTAAAATCAAGCTGTGAGTTTTCCTGATCGAAGTATGAAATTTTAACGTTTTTGGTCCATTCGATTATGCCGTGGGAACAGGGGAGCTTGCGCTGAATAATTTTAAGCAGAGTAGATTTACCTATACCGTTTGAACCGATAATGCCAAGCTTTTCACCACGTTTGACTTCAAAAGAAACAGAATCGACAAGTGTGGTTCTGTCAGCACCGCTGCCAACTGAAATGTCAATGTTTTTTACTGTAAGAAGGTCAATAGGAGGTACAACATCATATTCAAATTTGATTTTGGCAGCCTTTTCATTTGTAACAGGCTTTTCGATTATTTCCATTGCCTCAAGCTTTTTAATACGGCTCTTTGCCATATTTGATGTGGATGCTCTTACAAGATTGCGGTCAACAAAATCCTGAAGCTTAGCAATTTCAGCCTGCTGTGCCTCGTATTCTTTTAATTGGCGAGTGACATCAGCTTCTTTCTGAATTGTGTAAGCGGAGTAATTGCCTTTGTATCGTTTAAGGTGTCCACGTTCGATCTCACAGGTAGAAGTGGTAAGCTTGTCAAGAAAATATCTGTCGTGGGAAACAATAAGCAATGCGCCTTTGTAATCCTGCAAATAATCCTCCAGCCACATAATAGTATTAAAATCAAGATGGTTTGTAGGTTCGTCAAGAATGAGCAGTGTGGGATTTTCAAGCAGCAGCTTTGCAAGAGCCAGACGTGTTTTTTCACCGCCGCTTAATGTTGAGATAACTCTGTCATATGTTTCAGGTCCAAATCCCATACCATTAAGCACCTTGTTGATCTTTACATTTATAAGGTAGCCGTCATTTGATTCAAAGTAAGCGGTCCTTCTTGCATATTCCTCGGAAATTTTATTGAAATGCTCTTCATTATTGTGAGCGTCAGGTTCAGCCATTTCTTTTTCAAGACAGCGAAGCTCATCTGAAACTTTAAGCAGTTCTGCAAAAACAGACTTCATTTCTTCAATAATGGTACTTGAACGGTCAAGTCCTGTATTCTGAGCAAGAAAGCCTATTGTAGAGTTTTTTGTAACAGCGACCTTTGCAACGTTAGGTTCAGGCTGAGTTTCGGGATCTTCACGTCCTGTAATAATATTAAGCAGAGTAGATTTTCCGCAGCCATTGATCCCTATAAGACCGATTCGGTCGTGATCTTCAATTGTTAAGGCAATATTGTCAAGAACAGTATTGCCGTTATAAATTTTAGTGATGTTTTCTAAAGACAGTATCATAATAAACTCCATAATATATTGATCCATTATAAATTATAGCATAAATTAAAATATTGTCAAGAAACAACAAGAAAACAGTACATTGCATTATAATACAACGTACTGTTTCAAGAAAAGAATTTGATTATTACTTATATTTTATCAGCAATAAGTGTGCCCATTTCTGTGCAGCTTACAGCTTTAAGACCTTCTGCGTCAGACATAATATCAGCTGTTCTGTAACCTTCTTCAAGTACCTTGCTTACAGCATTTTCAATGTCATCAGCTTCGGCGGACATATCAAATGAGTAGCGGAGCATCATAGCGGCAGAAAGGATAGTTGCAATAGGATTAGCCTTGTTCTGACCTGCAATATCAGGAGCAGAACCGTGGATAGGTTCATAAAGACCGAGGCTTGTTGCACCGAGTGATGCAGATGGTATCATACCAAGTGAACCTGTTATCATTGAAGCTTCGTCGGAAAGAATATCACCGAAAAGATTTTCTGTAACGAGTACATCAAACTGTGCAGGATTTCTTACAAGCTGCATAGCACAGTTGTCAACAAGAATATCATTGAATTCAACATCAGGATATTCAGCAGCAACCTTGTGGCATATTTCTCTCCAAAGTCTTGATGAATCAAGAACGTTAGCCTTGTCAACAGAATGAACCTTTGAACGTCTCTTACGAGCCATATCGAAAGCAACACGGCAGATACGTTCGATCTCATAATCAGAGTAAACCATAGCATCGCTTGCAGTTCTTGAACCGTCAGCGTTTTTTACAGTCTTATGCTCACCAAAATAAGCACCGCCGATAAGCTCACGAACGATAACAAGGTCAAGACCATTGTCTGTAATTTCAGTTTTAAGAGGACAAGCTGATGCCAAAGGAGCAAGAAGCTTTGCGGGACGGATATTCGCAAAAAGCTTAAGTGCGCCTCTTATGCCGAGAAGACCTGCTTCAGGACGCTGATTGCCGGGAAGGTTATCCCATTTCTTTCCGCCTACCGCACCGAGGAGAACGCTGTCTGATTTAAGGCAGATGTCAACAGTTTTCTGAGGAAGAGGAACACCTGTTGCATCAATAGCACAGCCGCCCATAAGAACATCTGTAAATTCAAAAGTATGATCATATTTTGCAGCAATTTTGTTAAGTACTTTTATTGCTTCCGTTACGATCTCAGGACCAATACCGTCGCCCTTGATTACAGCAATTTTTTTATTCATGTCAATTACTCCTTATTTTTTCAATGAATTGAGAAGACCGCCTGCTTTGATAATTTCCTTGATAAATTCAGGGAAAGGCTGAGCCTGAAATTTCTGACCTGTTGTTTTATCCGTAATAACGCCTGTGTCAAAGTCTATCTCAACTTCGTCACCGTCCTTGATATTCTTTGCGGCTTCATCACATTCAAGAATAGGAAGAGCAGTATTTATTGAGTTCCTGTAAAAAATTCTTGCGAATGAAGATGCGATCACACAGGAAATACCGCTTGCTTTAATAGCAATAGGAGCGTGTTCTCTTGAAGAACCGCAGCCGAAGTTCTTGTCGGCAACAATGATGTCGCCCTCCTTGACTTTCTTAACGAAGTCAACATCAATATCTTCCATACAATGAGCAGCAAGTTCCTTTGGATCTGCTGAGTTAAGGTATCTTGCAGGGATAATAACGTCGGTATCAACGTTATCGCCGTATTTATGTACATGTCCTGATGCTTTCATATAAACAAATCCTTTCAAATCATTATGTATTGTTGATCATCAGCATTCAAAATCAACACATTTTCTGTCGCTGACAACGCTGCGTACATAAGCTGCAACAGCAACATGGTCAGGGTTTACCTGATATGCTTTCAAAGCGTCCTCATCAACAAATGTTGTATCGAGCATAACATCGCCGCTTGAAGAAGTGAGAAGATCAATATTGACTTTTACTTCGGTCATTCCCGGTATCTTTCCGATTAAACCTTCAAGACCGCTTTTTATCTTTTGAGCAGCTTCACGTTTTTCTGCGTCGGAAAAATCATTTTTTAGAGTCCATATAATAATATGCTTGACCATAATATTGCCATTTTCACAAGTGAAAATGTACTCCTTTCAATGTGTTGATATTTAATGAAGATCACATTATTTCAGATGGCTGAGAGATCTTGCCTGTAATAGCCGATGCAGCTGCAACAGCAGGGGAAGCGAGATATACTTCGGAATCAGGGTGTCCCATACGTCCGACAAAGTTTCTGTTTGTTGTTGCAACAGCTCTTTCACCTGCGGCAAGGATACCCATATGACCGCCAAGACATGGACCGCAGGTAGGAGTAGAAACAGCACAGCCTGCGTTGATGAAAATTTCAAGAAGTCCTTTCTTCATTGCGTCCATATATATTTTCTGAGTAGCAGGGATAACTATGCAGCGTACACCGGAATGAATGTGCTTGCCGTCCATAATTTTAGCAGCCATTTCAAGATCTTCCATACGTCCGTTTGTGCAGGAACCGATAACGACCTGATCGATCTTAACATCGCCCGCTTCATCAACTGTACGGGTATTTTCAGGAAGATGCGGGAATGCAACAGTAGGCTTTATTTCGGAAAGATCAATGTCATATACTTCATCGTAAACAGCGTCTTCATCAGCCTCATATACTGTGTAAGGGCGGTTTACTCTGCCTTCCTGATAAGCCTTTGTAATATCGTCAACAGCAAAGATGCCGTTCTTTGCACCTGCTTCAATTGCCATATTAGCCATTGAAAGACGGTCGTCCATGGAAAGTGATGCAAGGCCTTCACCGCTGAATTCCATTGATTTGTAAAGAGCACCGTCAACACCGATCATTCCGATGATGTGAAGAATAACGTCCTTACCCATAACGTATTCGTTAAGCTTGCCCTTGAGGTTAAATTTGATAGCAGAAGGAACTTTGAACCAAGCTTCACCTGTTGCCATACCTGCCGCCATATCAGTAGAGCCTACGCCTGTTGAGAAAGCACCGAGAGCACCGTATGTACAAGTGTGGCTGTCTGCACCGATGATACATTCACCTGATGCAACAAGTCCTTTTTCAGGGAGAAGAGCGTGTTCAATACCCATATCTCCGACATCATAGTAATTTTTTATTTTAAGCTTTGAAGCAAAATCACGGCACTGTTTTGTATGTGCAGCAGATTTAATATCCTTGTTAGGAGTAAAGTGATCCATTACAAGAGAGATCTTTTCTTTATCAAATACATTGCTGAAGCCAGCCTTGTTGAATTCGTTGATAGCAACAGGTGTTGTAACATCGTTGCCGAGAACCATATCAAGCTTACATTTAATAAGCTGACCTGCTTCAACCTTATCAAGACCTGCATGAGCTGCAAGTATTTTTTGTGTCATAGTCATTCCCATGGAAAAATCCTGCCTTTCAAAAGAATATGATGTACAAAATTCATTTTTCCTAAAAAATATTTTGTTATAGTTGCATTATATCATATAATATGGTATAATTCAAATACATATAATGAATAGATGATATAATTTGGGGTTATAAAAGTTATATCGATATAATGACATAAAAGAAAGGAGAACGCTTTTGAGCGTAAATAATATGATTTCAGAAAGCAACCTTAACAGATACCGACTTTTTTGTGCTGTTGCCGAGTGTGAAAGCATATCGCGAGCAGCAGAAATGAACTATATAAGCCAGCCTGCAATAAGCAAGGCTATAACAAAGATGGAAGAGAGTCTGGGAACAGTTCTTTTTGTCCGAAATCATCGTGGAGTAACTCTTACCGATGAAGGAAAGATACTTTATGAACAGCTTAAAGCTGCATTTGATATAATCAAGGCAGGCGAGGAAAAGCTTCAGCGGATAAATGAGCTTGGCATAGGCAGACTTCGTATAGGTGCAAGCTCCGTGCTTTGCAAATTTATGCTGCTGCCTCATTTAAAAGGCTTTATTGAAGAAAATCCGCATATAAAAATAACAATGGAATGTCAGTCGTCTGCGAGAATACATAAGCTTCTTATGGACGGAAGAATCGATGTTGCCTTAATGGTAAAGCCTGAAAATATGACAGAGCTTACATTCTATTCATTCGGAGAGATCGAAGATATTTTTGTATCGACTAAAAGCTATATAGAAAATTTGCAGCTTCGCGGTGAAAGCGGTATTTTTGAGAAGGCCAATATAATGCTGCTTGACGGCGAGAATGTTTCAAGGCTTCACGTTGATCATTATTTTAAGGAAAACAATATTGAACCTGAGCATATACTTGAAGTGAGCGGAATGGATATGCTTATTGAATTTGCCCGTATCGGACTTGGGGTTGCCTGCGTAATAAAGCAGTTTGTCCGGGACGAGCTTAACAGAGGAGAGTTGGTCGAAATTCCTCTTTCTGTTCCGATAAATAAGAGAGAAGTCGGTCTTGCATTTATAAAAAGTACAAAGCTTACTTCATCAATGGAAAAGTTTATGGATTACATAAAGGTCGCCTCTAAAAACCACCGGCTAAAGCCTTAGTACCTCATCTGCTTGCAGATTTTCCGCCATCTTGCACATAAATTTCTTGACATACGACATGTATGCAAATTCTTGCTTTGCAATAATTGCGAAATTTCTATACAATCTGACGAAAAATTTCTGAGGCACTATGGTTTTTAGATGCGACCTAAAAATGTACATAAAAAGCCGTCATTCGATTTTTTGCGAATGACGGCTTAACTTATTATTTTATTTCAAGGATAGGTTCGGCAATTGAAGCACCTGCGGGAACCATAGGAAGAACATTTATATCCTTGTCAATAAGACAATTGATAAGAACCGGTCCGTTGAGTGCAATTGCTTTTTCAAGAACAGGCTTTACGTCTGCCTTTGTGCGGATCGTAAATGCATTGATGCCGACAGCCTGTCCAAGCAGCTCAAAATCTGTCTGCTTTTCGAGATTTGTCTGAGAAAAACGCTTGCCGTAAAAAAGCTTCTGCCACTGTCTTACCATACCAAGAACTGTATTGTTGAATACAAGCTCAATAACAGGAAGATCATATTTGGCAAGTGTTGTAAGCTCGTTCATATTCATATAGAAGCTTCCGTCGCCTGCGATGTTTACAACTGTTTTGTCTGGATTGCCGACCTTGCTGCCGATAGCTGCGCCAAGACCGTAGCCCATAGTGCCAAGACCGCCTGATGTTGCGAATGTGCGTGGATATTTGAAGTTATAATATTCGGCAGCCCACATCTGATGCTGACCAACTTCGGTCGTGATGATAGCCTTGCCGTCTGTGATCTCGTTGAGTGTTTCAATAACATACTGAGGAAGAACATCATCTGCATTATCTGATACCTGGTGTAAAGGATATGCAGCCTTCCAATCGGCAATTTTTTTCATCCATTCGCTGTGGTCAGCTTTTTTGAGCAGCTTGTTTATCTGTCCGAGAGCAATTTTTATATCGCCTGTAACACGGCAGTCAACAGGTACATTCTTGTTGATCTCAGCAGGGTCGATTTCAAAATGAACGATCTTTTTGCCGTTCATAAGTTCATTAAAGCTATTTGTGCTGCAGGTTACTCTGTCTGAAAAACGTGAACCGATAACGACCATAACATCACATTCGGAAAGTGCCATTGATGATGCTTTTGTACCGTGCATACCAAGCATACCTGTGTATCTTGGATTCGTATTGTCAAATGCACACTGTCCCATAAGAGTGAGGGAAACAGGAGCATCAATAAGTTCGGCAAATTCTGCAAGTTCGTCAACGGCATCTGAGGAAACAGCACCGCCGCCAACATAAATAAAAGGTTTTTTTGCAGCTGAGATTATTTCCGCAGCCTGCTTTACTTCATTTTCATCTGCTGATAAAACGTGTTCAAGAAGCGGCTTGTTTTCAAACTCACAGGTTGCAGCAGTAATATCCTTTGGAATATCAATAAGTACAGGACCTTTTCTTCCGTCGTTGGCAATGAAGAATGCTTCTCTGATAATATCAGCAAGCTTTGTTACGTCTTTTACAATAAAGTTATGCTTTGTAATAGGCATTGTGATACCTGTGATGTCAACTTCCTGAAAGCTGTCAAGACCGAGAAGTGATGTAGCAACGTTGCCTGTGATGGCAACCATAGGAATGCTGTCCATATAAGCAGTAGCAATACCTGTTACAAGGTTTGTTGCACCCGGACCGGAGGTTGCGATAACTACGCCTGTTTTGCCGGTGGTTCTTGAATAACCGTCAGCAGCGTGAGATGCAGCCTGTTCGTGTGAGGTAAGGATATGTGTGATCTTATCGCTGTATTTATACAGTTCATCATAAATATTGAGAACTGCACCGCCCGGATAGCCGAAAACGGTATCAACACCCTGTTCGATAAGACATTCCAAGATAATTTGTGAACCATTTAAAACCATTGCAATCTCCCTTTACCAAAAATAAAAGCTTTCATCTCTGTAATTCAAGAGATGAAAGCTGAACTTTCATTGTACCACTCTTACACGGAATGATCCGTAAATAATCACATCAATCAATGCAACTCTCTGTAACGTGAGAAAACGTCCATACTTACTGCAATTTCGGTATGGCTGCTCAGAGGTGATTTATAATCGGGTAATTTTTACTGTTTTGCACCAAACAACAGCTCTCTGAAAAAAAATACGGCCGTTATGCTCCTCATCAATGCATTTTGGAATAAATCAAATTAATATTATGATACCGCAGCAAAGTAAAATTGTCAATGAAAATTTTGTTAACAATTGATTTGCACTTATACCTATAAGTTATAAGGTATATACAAATAAATAATATAAAAAGCGGCATCCGAATCAAAAACGAATGCCGCAGAATTTATTTATCAAAGCTTGGGTTGAAAGCGTAGAAGTTCTTGGCGTTAAGGTTATCCTGAGTTATGCGTAAGCTTTCGCCGAAACGCTGGAAGTGAACAAGCTCCCTCTGGCGCAGAAAACGAATTGCATCCTTTACATCGGGGTCATCTGCAAGACGCAGTATATTATCATAGGTAAGACGTGCCTTTTGTTCGGCAGCCATATCTTCCGCAAGGTCTGAAATAATGTCACCGGTGGACTGGAATATTGTTGCCGAAAAAGGCGTACCTGAAGCTGCGATAGGGTAAATGCCGGTGGTATGGTCAACAAAATATTTGTCAAAGCCGCTGTCCTTTATCTGCTGATAGGTCAGATTTCTTGTGAGCTGATAAACTATTGCAGAAATCATTTCCATATGACCGAGTTCTTCAGTTCCAATATCTGTCAATACAGCCTTGACCTGTGCATATGGAGCGGCAAATCTTTGATTAAGATAACGCAGTGAAGCTCCCAACTCTCCGTCAGGACCACCTAATCCCAAACACTTATAAATCGACCCTATAAAAAATCTCAATACTTGACTTAGCACGATCAAACACGATTTTGTCTACAACTTCACGCAGTTCCGAGTTGAATTTTTCTGCTGAAATATCAGGAGAAGAAATGGTTTCCGCTACATAAAGCAGCTTTTTCTGAAAATCCTTAATATTAGACTTACTCTTTCGTTTAGACTTAAACTCTTCAAGCTTTTTTTCAAGCTCTGAAATGCTGTTAAAGATCATTGATTTATTATTTTTGTATTCTTCGAGCGTATCAATTCCGTCTTCGTATGCCGCCTTAATTCTGTCAAGTTTCTGCTTTTCTTTTTTTATTTTTTCCTGAATAGCCTTCTTCTCAGCAGCTTTGTCGGAAACGTCCACCGCCGGAGCAATGTTAAGCTTTGAAAAATTAGTTTCAGCATCTTGCCTAAGTTTTTCGACGACTGTACGCTTGAGCAAATTAATTGAAATGCAATGACTTACCTTGCATTGTCCTCTTGCGTAGTTATGGCATTGCAGCGACGTATGAGCAGCCAGTTGCGTAAGCGTACCACCGCAGGAAGAGCAGCGAACCAAGCCTCTGAAAAAGTATTCTGTTGAACGTTGATTATAGTTTTTCGGAAATTTAGCCTTGGTTTCGGCATACTTTTTCTGAACCTGCTCAAAAATCTTAGATTCAATTATCGGCTCATAATGTCCGTCCGAAATAATAACGCCCTTAGTTTCAATATATCTATGCGATTTTGTGGATCTTCCGGAAGCATTCCACCGAAGTTTTCCAACATAAGCTTTGTTAGTGAGAATGTATTCAATGTTGCGGTTATCAAACCTGTTTCCGCGTTTAGTTGTTATTCCGAGATCATTAAGTTCCGTAGCAATTTTTCTCGTTCCGTACCCATTGAGATATTTTTCGAAAATCATTTTGACTATCGGAGCTTCATTTGGGTTTACAACATAGTTTTTATCTTTCATATCATACCCAAATGGTGGTGGATTAACAACACCGCCTCTGGAAGCTTTTTCAGACATTCCTCTGCGAACTTCTTCAGCAAGATTGATTGAATAATATTCATCCATAGCTTCAAGCAAAGCTTCAATGAGTATAGAAGTCTTATCTTCACCGACAGGCTCTGATACAGAAAGTACCTCAATCCCGCATTCCTTACGAAGCATAGACTTGTATACAATGCTGTCTTCTCTGTTTCGGGCGAATCGTGAAAATTTCCAGACAAGAATTACATCAAACGGCTTAGGCTTTGTTTTGGCAAGAGCTATCATTTTCATAAACTGCGGACGTTTCTCTGCTGATCGTCCACTTATGCCATCGTCAGCAAAAATAAATTCATTGCTGATAACAATGTCATTGCTTGCGGCATACTGTTTTATCATTTTCAATTGGCTGTCAGGCGAAAGCTCCACCTGCATATCCGTTGACACTCTGATATAAGCCGCACCGAGTTTCATAAAAATCACTTCCTTATTTTCAAAGAACAAGTTTTTCCAAAATTAAGTTGACAATAGAATTGCCAAAAATGAATATCAAAACAAAAAAAGACTGTAACGTCGCTTTTTTGATTTTTATCAAAAAACGACAAGATATATTTATGTAGATAAATATATAACTATACTAATTAATCTATACTAATTAATCTATACTATACTAGTATTCCAATGTGTATACATCTTGTATACAATACGGATACATTGCAATTTTGTTAATGAATGTTTATGGTTGCGTTAATTAAGTTTACACTAAAATAAATATTTTGACTTATGTAACCGTCTGCATTAATGTAGGCGGTTATTGTTTATATAATCTTTGAAATGGTTGTAAACGTCACGTTCCAGGGGTGAAGTTAAAAATGCATTGCGTTGCCTAAGCAGGTCGAGCCGTTCCGCTCTTATACGTGCTGCCGTAATGCTGATGTTGCAGACTGCTGCAATTTCGGCGGCTGTCTGAGCACCAATACCCCAAAGCACACAAGCCGGCGCAAGCAAACGTGCCGCAAACATATCTGCTGCAATCTCGTCTTCTGGCTTGACGATGTTATTTTTGCGAGTATGATAGCCGTTTTTCATAGCGTGTCCTAGAAAAATATGCCCGAGTTCATGGGCGGTTGTGAAGCGTATGCGTTGTGGAGTGTCGGTATCATCATAGATGATGTACCATTTTCCACCCTGGCATACAGCTATACCATATTCACCTTCTTTCAGCTCTTTAGCATCTGAATCACGGAGCAAGGTTATATTTGCCGCTTTGCAGATGTGAGAAATTGAAACAGGCAGACTTTTTATATTATAGTCAAGAAGAATTTGCCAAACAGAGTTTCTCAAACTCTTGTATTGTCCATATATATTATTCATTTTAACGCACCCCCGACGATATTTTTTCACGTCGGGGATTTTTTATGCGTTAAATGTTAAATTTCATCGTCTGATGGTTTGATTTTTGAAAAGTCTTTTGTTGTCGTTACAATTTCGGGCGGATGATTGTCCTTGCTGCTTGCAGCTCTAAAAATCAGCGTCTGAGCTGTGTTGTCTTCAAGTGCCGAGCACCTTTCAAACTCAATATCAAGCACAGCCGAAACTGCTTTTTTGCCGTATTCATCAAGAGTACGGTATTTTTTTATATGTGCCACTTCCTCTTGTGAAAACAACGGCTTTTGTGGTGTATGGCTTAAAATAAAATCGACAGATACTTTGTACATTTCAGAAAGTTGAATCAGTATATCAAGATTAGGTTCTCTAGATCCTGTTTCGTAACTTCGATATGTAGCAAGAGGTATATTAAGCAAGCAAGCTATTTCCGACTGAGTGTATCCGCTCTGATCTCTTAACTCCTTTATCCTTGGATATGGCATTTTCTCACCTCCTTTAAGTAAATTATACGTCATAATACTACCGTTGTCAATACAAAATGTATCACTTTTGGTATGTCAAATAGCACAAAATGCAGTACTACATTTTGTATTGTTTTTTTTACAATTACTATTGACAGTAATACAAAATGTACTATATAATGTATATAAAGTGATACAAAGCGTATCACGATATGATTTGAAAGGAGTACATATATGGCAAACATTGAAAATATTTTAAGAGTTGAACGAGCAAAAGCAGGTATATCTATTGAAGAGATGTGCAGACTTGCAAAAATTCCTTGTCAGAATTACTATCGCATGAAAAAGAACGGTTTTGCTTCTCTTCGTGCCAATGATTTGATATCACTTGCAGATGTATTCGGCGTTTCAACTGATTATCTTCTTGGAAGAGATTAAAACAGAAAGGAGCGTAAAATGAACGAACTTATCAAAGTAAACTATGAAAACAGCGGACAGCCGACAGTGAGCGGCAGAGAATTATGGGAAGCACTTGAAATCAAAACAGCATATAAGGATTGGTTTCCGAGAATGTGCGAGTATGGTTTTAATGAAGGAGAAGACTTTTGCTCAATTTTGAGCGAAAGTACAGGTGGCAGACCAAGCACCGACCACCAGCTCACTATCCCAATGGCAAAGGAACTCTGTATGATACAGCGTTCCGAAAAGGGCAAACAGTTCAGACAGTATTTCATTGAAATTGAAAATAAGTGGAATACTCCCGAGGCAGTAATGGCAAGAGCCTTGCAGTTTGCAAATCAGAAGCTTGACGACATAAAAAATCAGAACGTTCAGCTTTCGGAAACGGTAGAGATCCAGAAACTGAGAATTGCCGAATATGAGCCTAAAGTCCAGTACGTTGATACAATCCTCAGTTCAAAGGATACGGTCACAGCAACGCAGATAGCCGCCGACTATGGCATTTCGGGAGCAATGCTCAACAGGATACTCCACGAAGAACATATTCAGCATAAAGTCGGAAAACAATGGATATTGTATGCTGAGCATTTCAATAAGGGCTATACCAAGTCTGAAACAATATCAATACCTTGTACTGATGGTTCGCAGAAAACTGCACTTCATACCAAATGGACACAGAAAGGCAGACTGCTTATTCATAACATTCTTGAAGCAAGAGGAATTCACGCCAACCTTGATAAAGAATAGGACTTGCAACGTCCAAGCCGCCGAAAGCATAAACTTTTTAAAACGGAAAGGTGGTAAGAGAATGGCTGCAAAGAAACTTACAGCAGTAAGCTATGTGTATAAGAAAAACGAAAACGGCGAACGTGTTCCGGTGCGTGTAGATTCACTTAGTGAAGAGGAACGTCAAAAGGTTGGAAAATGGTTGACAGAATCACTTGCAAGAGTGATTAATGAGCAGTTGTCGCAGGATCTTGAATTATTGGAAAAATTAATCGAGAAAGGAGTGATTTTTGATGAAAAGGACGTTGAAAATAAAAGGCGCGCTCATAATTTTGAGCATGATAGTGCTTGTAGGACTTGCGGGCGGACTTGAACAGGATATGATTTCAATAAATCAGTACATAATATTCAGCCTTATTTCGCTTGCTGTATTGGCAGTATCGGTGAAGAGCGTGAAGGTTTAAATAAAAAACGGAAAGGAAAAATGAACGATGGAAACATTAAAAGTAAGATTGACATTTACCGAGGAACTCCTCGGAACAGCGAGTGCAAACCCCGAATTACATAAGGAGTTTATCGCAAGCAAAGCACCCGATGCCGAAACTATCGAAGATGAAGTTGCGGCAATAGGCGTTGAAAATGCCGTAGAAAAGGCAATGACAGTATTCCCGAGAACAGCGGACGATGAGCCGTTCATCTATGATTATCAGATCAGAGGTTTCTTCAAGGAAGCTTGTTCCTGCCTGCGCAAGGTCAGCGGCACAGCATCTTCCAAGTGCAAAGCCTTTAAGAAAGAAATCGACGGTCTTATATTTGTCGAACCGAGAATGTGCATTATGGATATGCACGGCGGCACTATCGGCAATTGTCAGCGACCTCTCAGAGCACAGACCGCACAGGGTGAAAGAATAAGCCTTGCGAATTCGGAAACAGCACCCTCAGGCACATCAATTGAATTTGAAGTCATCTGCTATGTTGACAGCGACATTGAAATGGTCAAGGAGTGGCTTGAATACGGACGTGTAAAGGGTCTTGGACAGTGGCGCAACAGCGGCAAAGGCAAATTCACGGTTGAATACCTTTAATGTAGCAATGGCATACCATAGCTGCGCACAGTATTGCTTGGCAATGGAATAGTAGTGTATTGAATTGCGGCGGCAAGGTGAGGTGTGGCATCGTCAAGTTGAGTACGGCAATGGTAAAGTCTTGTATAGACATGCTTGGTCAAGCAATGGTGCCGCTTTGCTGAGTGCGGTGGTGCAGCGGCAGAGTTAGTTTTGTTGAGCAAAGGATTTGCCTGGCACGGTTAAGTTTTGTTCGGTAAGGCAAAGGCAGTGAATAGAACCGTTCTGTCAAGCAAAGGCAGAGTGAAGTTTTGTTGCGCAATGGCGGCGTCTTGTGGGGCAAGGCGTAGCAAAGGCAAAGTATAGTTGGGTTGGGCAATGGCAAAGCAAAGATTTCAATGCGAAAGGAGATGAACAACATTGGATTTAAAAAGGGTGAATATTCTCACAACAGTTCAGACAACGGACGGAAATTTCACAAGTGCATTAAGAAGCGCAACACTTCTTGAACTTCGTACAGCCATAAAGCTTATGGAGAATAAAAGCGGCAATAAATCAAGAACAGCAGCTTGTGAAAGAGCAATTCGCCGAATAAAAAAGAATGAGCCTGTACCTGCGGCAACAGATACAAGCTCGTGAGAAAAATGCTTTATACCAATATTATAAGTAAAAAAGGAGGAATTGTCAAGTGATAAAAGGATTTAAAGGCTTCAACAAAAATTTACAATGCACACCAAAAGACAAAAAGTTTCAATATGAGATTGGCAAAGACTACGAAGAGCCAACCGCTGATGTATGCGACAGCGGCTTCCATTTTTGCGAATACCCGCTTGATGTATTTAGCTATTATGCACCTGCAGACAGCAGATATTGTGAGGTTGAGGGTGACGGCACAATAATCCGCAAAGATAATGACGATGGTGATAGCCAAGTAGCTTGCAGCAAACTTAAAATCGGTGTGGAGATTGGCATAAAGGGCATTATTGAAGCGAGTGTTAAGTTTATCTTTGATAAGGTGGATTTTAAAAATGCAGCTGCGACCAACACAGGATACTGCTCAGCTGCGACCAACACAGGATACTGCTCAGCTGCGACCAACACAGGCAACTACTCAGCTGCGACCAACACAGGTGACTGCTCAGCTGCGACCGTTGAGGGTAAAGAGAGCATAGCCGTATGTACAGGCTATAAAGGCAAAGCCAAAGGTTCGTTAGGCTGTTGGATAGCACTTGCAGAGTGGAACGATGGCAATGATCATATCATCAATTTTAAATCTGCTCCGGTTGACGGCGTAAATATCAAGGCGGACACTTTTTATATGCTTGTTAATGGTAAATTTGTGGAATGGAAGGAAGATGACTAATATGGCAACAACAATATCCAAAGAAGAAAACAGCATTTATAAAATTTTAGACGACCTGTGTGAATCATATTACAGTTGGAAAGAAGAAATAAAATCCAACTATGCACAGCTTAACAAGTCTTTGGGGGAAATAACCGCAGAATCTGAAAGCGGCTATATCTTTTCAAATGTTTCTCCGGCAAGATTGCTCAGCGAAACTTCAATAGGCATACCGTCAGCACTTATGGATTACGTCGAACAGCATATGCCCGAGATCATCGTTGAAACGGAAATGATATGTGAAACCATTCCGTTCAAGTCATTTAAATATGCGGGCTATACTTTCGTTGTGGGGTGATAAAATGTACGAAACTTGCCTTTACGATCACGATGATGAATGTCTGCATAACTGTCCCGACTGCGTGAATTTTCGTCAAAAATGCTTCGTCTGCGGCTGTGAATTTGAAGAGGGCGAAGAACGCTACTCACAGCTGTTCAAAGGCAGAGGGATTCAGGAGATTTGTTTTGAATGTTTTTTCAGACTTGCAAAGGACAAGTATACCAAAGACTTTGCAGAAGAGCGTGAAGACCTTTACCGTGAGTACATAAGAGAACGCTTTACGGATTAAGGACGGTGCAGAATGAAAATTGAAACACCGTCAAGCCGTGAAGAATGGCTCATTAAACGTCACGAGGGTATCGGTGGAAGTGAAGCTGCTGCCATTCTTGGTTTAAGTCCGTATAAGTCAAATACAGAGCTGTGGGCAGAGAAAACAGGCAAAGCAGAACCAGAAGATATATCAGGCAAAGAGTGTGTTATTTTCGGAAAAAGAGCCGAGGAACATCTTCGGGAGCTTTTTTCATTGTATTCCACTCAATATGAAGTGGAATATCACGAGTTTGACTTGCTGAAAAATGAAGAATATCCGTTTATTTTTGCAACCCTTGACGGTATTCTTCACGAAAAGCAAACAGGCAGAACGGGTATTCTTGAAATCAAGACAACGGAAATAAGGAAATCACCGGATTGGGATAAATGGGATGATAAGATCCCCGATCAGTATTATATTCAGGTGCTGCATCAGATGCTTGCAACAGGGTTTGAATTTGCCGTGCTGCTTGCAAATATCAAATATTTCAATCCCAAGGACGATTTTCCGAGGTTCACGACCAAGCACTATTATATAGAGCGTTCCGACGTGACCGATGATATAGCCTATCTTCTTGATGAAGAGATAAAATTCTGGGACAGCGTAAAAAACGGCAGAAAGCCGAATACCATTCTCCCGGGCATATAAAAAGGAGCGGAAAGAAATGGAATTTCAGATAAAAACCGATATGTCCGTACTTCCAAAAACCATAGACTTCAATTTTGAAGAGATGAAGCAGGAACTTACAGACAAGCTGAAATATTACAATTCTCTTGTAGTGACCGAGGACAGCATAAAGAATGCCAAGGCAGACAAAGCCAAGCTGAACGCCCTCTACAATGCAATTGAGGATAAGCGCAAGGAAATCAAGAAAGAATGTATGCAGCCCTATCTTGAGTTTGAAAGCAAATGCAAAGAAATCACAGGACTTATAAAAGAGCCTGTGCAGAGCATTGATGATCAGATAAAAGTGTTTGAACAGCAGGAACTTGACGAAAAGTTCAGACAGCTTACAGAGCATTATAACGCTCATATCAGTGACCTTTCAAGCCTTGTGCCGCTTGAAAGGATACTTAATCCCAAGTGGCAGAATAAAACAGCCAAGCTTGAAGATCTGAAGCTTGAAATTGAAAATCGGATAGACTGCATAAAGAATGATATGCAGACAATATCAGACCTTGACAGCAGTTTCACACTTCAGATGCAGGATGTGTATCTCAGAACGCTTGACCTCTCAAAAGCTGTGAATGAGGGAAAAAGATTATCAGAGCAACAGAAACAGCTTAATGAGATAAAGCGTAAACAGGAAGAGCAGAATGCCGTATTGAAAGCCAAGCTTGAAGCTGAGCGGCAGGCACAGCAAAAACAGACCAAGTCACCCGAACGGCCGATTACAGGTTTTTCGGAAAACAAACCACCCGAACCGCAAAAGGAAACCGAAATAACAACAGATTTCCGTGTGATATGTACACCGTCACAGCTTAAAGCCTTAGGCGAATATATGCGGAATAACGGCATTAAATACGGCAGAGTGCCAAAAGAAGAGGAGAAGAAAAATGAATGGTAAGAACATATGCAAATCACTTAACGCCAAGCTTAACAGATGGCTCGATTCTATTGATGATGAAAATATAAAAGCATTAATAAAAAAGAATGCGATCGTTACAGGCGGTGCAATAGTATCCCTTCTCATAGGCGAAGAACCTAATGACTATGATATATATTTCAAGACATATAACAGCTGCCTTGAAGTTGCAAAATACTATGCTCAAAAATGGAACGACAGTCATGAAAAAAAGGTTGAGATCATTGGAGATACCGAATTTATGGACGAAATCGGATATTCAATGTACATGAGCGGCAGCGGAATGCCTGACACCGACCATGAGAGTGAAAACAGATTTAAACGCATATCAGCTTTCATCAGAAGCGACGGAACAGTGAGCGAAGATGAAAAAGATGAAAATATAGCTGCTGAAAGTATAAATCCTATTGATAATGGCGGTGAACCTGTTCAGGCTGTCGAAGATACAGAATCCGAGAAACCTAAATACCGTCCGAAGTATTTTTCTTCAAATGCTATTTCACTTTCCGATAAAATTCAAATTGTGATTCGTTTCTATGGAGCAGTTGAAGAAATACACGAAAATTATGATTTCGTTCATTGTACTTGCAGTTATGATTTTGAAAGTAATAAGCTTAATCTTCCGCCAAGAGCATTGGAAGCTATTATCAATAAGGAACTGTACTATACAGGAAGTCGTTACCCGTTGTGTTCAATAATCAGAGCGAGAAAATTCATTGAACGTGGTTGGCATATAAACGCAGGTCAGTATTTGAAAATGTGTTTGCAGTTGAATGAACTTGATCTTCACGACTTCAAAACTTTCAAAGACCAGCTGACCGGTGTTGACAGTGCTTATTTTGAAACAGCAATTGATTCAATCAGAGCAATGCAGAAGGAAGATAGTTCATTTAAACCCGATAATACATACCTGTTTGAAGTCATAAACAGAATTTTTTAAGGAGGAACTCCACAATGGTAAAAAACAGTCTTACACAGCAGAAACAGCAGCCTAAATTCAGCGTTATGCTTCAGAGCGATGCTTGGCAGAAGCTTATCAACAATACGCTGAAAGATCCGAAAAAAGCGCAGAATTTTGTCACTGCAATAAGCTCGGCAGTAGCAACAAATCCCGCTTTGCAGGCGTGTGAAGCAAGTTCGATCCTTTCGGGCGCACTTCTCGGCGAAAGCCTTAACCTTTCACCGTCCCCACAGCTTGGACAGTATTATCTTGTACCGTATAAGAAGAAATCAAAAAATCCGGACGGAACATATACCGAAAACAGCGTAGCAACATTTCAGCTTGGGTTAACGTTTTAGGCTCAAGTAAAATTGCGTGAACGCTATTACTCAGCGGTGTGCAACTCTAATGTTGTGCTAACGGTGAACCCCTCCATTGTTGGGAAATACCGTGCTGTATAGGTGAATTTATGATTGGAATATACAAGATCACGAATAAAATTAACGGAAAATGTTATATAGGTCAAAGCGTTGATATAGAGCGAAGATTTACAGAACACAGATGTCCTCATGGAACAGTATCCTCTATAAAATTAGCAATTCTAAAATACGGCAAAGATAATTTTATATATAAAGTTATTGAAGAGTGTTCGGTATCTGAACTTGATAGCAGAGAAATCTTTTGGATTGCCCAGTTAAAACCTGAATACAACAGAAATGCAGGAGGAATCGGGAATAAATCGCATTACATTTCCGATGATCTGAAAAAGCATTTAAGTCAGAAAAATAAAGAGTATTGGGAAAATTTATCTGATAATAAAAAATCAGAAATATGCAGCAGATTGACAGGTTCTCCCAAAGGACACACTGTTTCGGCAGCAACTAGAGAAAAACTCAGGCAATCGAATTTAGGTAAAAGACAATCTGAAGAAACTATATTAAAACGCAAAAAAACAATGATGTTAAAAAAATCTCAAGGGTATGTTCAAAACAATTCAGGACATATGAAAAAGATTTTGTGTATTGATGATAACATTATTTTCAATAGTGTTAAAAGTGCAGGAGAATATTATTCTGTAACACCATCTGTCATATCAGGTGTATTAAAAGGAAGATATAAATCCTGTAAAGGCAAAAGATTCACTTATGTAGTGTAGAGACTAACTGTGATGAATGTAGCAGTGTAAGGCGGAAGTTGAGTTACCGTCTGAAGTGCGTGACACACAATATTGTGTGAAGAGATAGTCCACTCTCTGAAAATGGAAAATTCAGAGATAAAGTGATAAAGGTTATATTCAGCTTGCAATAAGAAGCGGACAGTATAAGCATATCAATGTTCTTCCGATAAAAAAGGGCGAACTTGTAAACTTCAACCCCCTCACAGAGGAAATCAAGATCAATCTTATTGAAGATGAGCTTGAACGTGAGAATGCCGAAACAATGGGATATTATGCAATGTTTGAATATCTCAACGGCTTTCAGAAGGCAATGTACTGGAGCATTGAAAAAATGATGTCCCACGCAGACAGGTTTTCAGCCGCATTCAGCGCAGAAAGCTATGCCAAGCTTAAAAACGGTGAAATTCCCGAGCGTGATATGTGGAAATATTCATCATTTTGGTATAAAAACTTTGATGATATGGCTTGCAAAACGATGTTAAGACAGCTCATCAGTAAATGGGGCGTTATGTCAACAGAGTTCCTGACAGCCTTTGAAAAGGATATGGCAGAAGTACATTCCGACGGCACATATGAATATGTAGATTCAGCCGATGCCGAGCCTGCGTTATCCGCACCGGAAACATCAGCAGCGGACGAGCCTGTTTCAGCAGCACCATACACAGAAACTGCCTCAGATGATGCACAGACAGCCTTTTTCGGTGGTGAAAATTAATGCAGAATTATAAAGATTTTCTGAAAAGCAAGCAGAGCACTGTAATACCGACAGGATTTGAAATCAGCAATGAACTTGTTAAATCAAGTTATCCGTTTCTTTTCGATTGGCAGCAGTACATTATGCCGTGGCTTGTTAAAAAAGGTCGTGCAGCTCTCTTCCTCGACACGGGACTTGGCAAGACGATAATTCAGCTCGTTTGGGCGGACATCATCTGTAAGCACACAGGCGGCAAGGTTCTTATCCTCGCTCCGCTTGCAGTATCAGCACAGACAGTTAAAGAAGGCGAGCGTTTCGGAATATCCGTTACGCCGTGCCGATCTTCGGAAGATGTGCGTGACGGTATCAACATCACAAATTACGAAATGCTCGACCACTTTAACGCAGACGATTTTATCGGCGTTGTGCTTGACGAAAGCAGCATTTTAAAAAATTATATGGGATCAATCAAGCAGATGATTATTAACGCATTCAAGGATATTCCGTATAAGATTGCCGCAACAGCTACACCGTCACCAAACAATCCCATGGAATTACTCAATCAATCTGAGTTTTTGGGCGTTATGCAACGTTCAAATGCTTTATCTATATGGTTTGTACATGATTCGGCAAATACATCTGATTACAGGTTAAAAGGACACGCCGTAAAATCGTTCTGGGAATGGGTGTCAAGCTGGGCAGTGTATATCTCAAAACCATCAGAAATAGGCTTTTCGGACGAAGGCTATATTCTTCCACCGCTTAACGAACAGGAAATAGTTATTCCGATTGATGACAGTTCAACCGATATTGACGAAGGTTTCTTCCGCCATATCGACACATCAGCGACGGCATTTCACAAGGAAAAACGTTTCACAGCAGAAGTGAGAGCTGCGAAATGTGCCGAAATAATCGAAAGTCTTCCCGAAGATGAACAGTTTATTGTGTGGTGCTACACCGACTATGAAGCCGATCTGCTAAAAAAACACATTCCCGGAGCTGTCGAAGTCCGTGGAAGTCACAAGTCCGAATTTAAAGAACAGGCAGCACTTGACTTTGTAAGCGGAAAAATCCGTGTTTTAATAAGCAAACCACAAATTTTCGGAATGGGACTTAATTTTCAAAATTGCCACAACACGGTTTTCTGTGGCGTTGACTTTAGCTTTGAAAGCTATTATCAGACCGTCCGCCGCTTCTACCGCTTCGGGCAGAAATCAGCCGTAAATGTCTATATCGTCATCGGCAGTACGGAACAGCGCATTTTGTCTGCCGTCCGTGAAAAAGAAAAAATGCAGCAAGAAATGAAAACGGGTATCAGAAATCAGATACGGGAATATCAGAACGCCGAACTCAAACAGCGTGATTTTCGCCTTGATCTCAATACCCCGAAAATTGAAATACCCAACTGGATAAAAGGAGCGTAAAATGAACAACTATATAACAGACAAAATGGCACTCTATAACGGCGACAGCTGCGAACTGATAAAGCAAATACCCAACAGCAGCGTTGACTTGCAGATATTTTCACCGCCGTTTGCGAACCTCTATATTTACAGTGACAACCTCGCAGATATGGGAAACTGCAAGGACAGCGAGGAGTTTTTTGAACAGTTTGATTTTCTTATTCCCGAACTTTTCCGCATTCTTCGCAACGGCAGAATATGCGCCGTGCATTGCTCAGATATTCCTGTTTTTAAATTTCAGGCAAATTATACAGGCTTATACGATTTCAGTGGTGACATAATAAAGCATTTTGAGAAATTCGGGTTCCGGTATCATTCCCGTATCACGATTTGGAAAGACCCCGTTGTTGAAATGCAGAGGACTAAAGCGCACGGACTTTTATGGAAACAGCTTCGCAAAGACAGCACATATTCAAGAGTTGGTCTGCCTGACTATATGCTTATTTTCCGTAAATGGGGAGATGATGAAATTCCCGTCACGCATACAAAGGAAGATTACCCCGTTGAAAAATGGCAGAAAGTCGCAAGCCCTGCGTGGGAATATGAACCCACTCCTATATGGTGGGATATTCAGCAGACCAACGTACTTAATGCTAAAATTGCCCGTTCCGATATGGACGAAAAGCATATTTGCCCGTTGCAGCTTGATGTAATCGAGCGTATCGTCGAACTTTATTCAAACGAGGGCGAAACTGTATTCACTCCGTTTATGGGTATCGGCAGTGAAGCTTATAAAGCACTCGAAATGGGGCGTAAGGCTATCGGCATTGAACTTAAAGAGGAATATTTTAATCAGTCTGTTGAGAATTGTAAAAATGCAGCAGACGATTCACAACTTACATTATTTTAATCAAGAGGAGGACTAAGCCAATGATTTTCAAATCAGACCGCAGAACGCTGAAAAACGCAATAGACAGCGTATCTAAGGCAATTCCGCCAAAAGCAGCAATAGACAGCCTTAAATTTATCCGCTGTGAAACAAAGAACGGAACACTTCTTCTCACAGGCTACGACCTTGCAACCGGAATAATCACTTCAATTGATATTGAAGTTCCGATGGGTGAAGAAAGCTGTGCTTCATTTCTTTGTGACGGAAAAAAGCTTTCTGAAATTCTCGGAAAGCAGACAGCCGCAGAGGTTGAAATCGAAATAAGCGGTACACTTGATGCAATGACCATTAAAAGCGGCAAGTCCAAGTGTAAGCTTGCGATATTGCCCGATGAAAATTATCCGTCAATTCCAAGCTTCGCCGATGATACCGAGCCGATAACGCTCAGCTCCGATATTCTTTCGGATATGATACGTCAGACTATTTTTGCAGTAGCCGTGACCGAGAATAAACCGGTTTTGACAGGTGAATGTTTTGATATTTCCGACGGAAACCTTGAGATCGCAGCAATTGACGGTTACAGACTTGCTGTGAGAACCGAAAAGATAGGCGTCGAACGCAAAGAGCATTTTGTAGTTCCCGCAAAAGCATTAAACGATCTTTGCAAGCTTATGAGCAAGGATAAGGATATTAAAATATATCCAAGCAAAAAGAACGTCATATTTGATATGGGCGAAACAAAAATGTTTTGCCGCCTTCTTGAAGGTGAATTTCATAATTACAGAGGTTCGATCCCGTCATCTTCTTTAACAGAGGTATATGTGAATACACGTCCGTTCATAGAAGCCTTGGAACGTTTCACAACTCTTATTGATATAAAGAATAAAGCTCCTCTTTGCTGTGAATTCAGCAGCGGCAGCATTGAACTTAGCCTCAGATCTTCGATTGGTGAAATGCAGGAAACGATCGACGAGAATATTGATTTCAGCGGTGAAAGAGTGAAAATAGGCTTTAATTGCCACTTTCTGCTTGATGCTCTCAAAGGCTGTGAAAACGACCGTGTGAAACTTAAATTCAACAGCGCACTTGCACCAATGGTAATTAACCCTGTTGAAAGCGACGGTTTCACCTATCTTGTTCTTCCGGTAAGACTTAAAAATTAAATAGCAGGAGGTAAAACATATGACACCATATAACTTAGTCGTTCTGATAGGAAGAATGACCGCAGATCCCGAATTACAGTCAATGTCTAACGGAAAAGGCAAAGTAAAGTTTACGCTTGCTGTGCGAAGAGGATTTAAAAATTCCTCAGGAGAATATGACAGCGACTTTATCAGCTGCGAAGCGTTCGGACAACTTGCAGAGCTGATATGCAAATATTGTCAGAAAGGTTCGGAACTGCTTGTTCAGGGCAGCTGGCGATCAGGCAGCTACAAGGATAAGGACGGCAGAACCGTCTATACCAATACAGTAAACGTCAGCAGTATATCGTTTGGCAGCAAGGATAAAGAATTCAAGCCGCACAACAGCGGCGGAAATACAGGCAGTACAGCAGAAAGCGGCGGTATTGATCTTAGCGGATTTGAAGAGCTTGACGATAACGAACCGCCGTTCTGATCGGGCAAGGAGAGTGAAATAAATGGCAGACAGAAGAATGTTTTCCAAGCAGGTCGTTGAAAGCGATAAGTTTTTTG